>Ga0302326_10008256_pt1 | contig 23009 bp, 12 predicted proteins | sample Palsa_T0_3_FD_202264 | JGI IMG/M metagenome (GOLD analysis project Ga0302326, IMG submission 202264) | Peat permafrost microbial communities from Stordalen Mire near Abisko, Sweden - Palsa_T0_3 | ecosystem: Environmental > Terrestrial > Soil > Palsa > Peat permafrost | place: Sweden: Abisko... | reverse complement strand
TAGCCAATATTCACAAAAGGCGGAAAGGGATTCTGGCCGCCGGTCCCGGGATAACTGGCGTATGGGTTCTGAAACGAGATGGGAGTGGTCTTTGTTCCGTTGAACGTGTAAGTGGGGCTAAACGGAGCGGAAAGGGCCATATGGTTGTACATCACGTACATGAGAGGGGCGGTGAAGATGCCGAAGGCAGCTCGAAATGAGGTATGCGGGAGCGACCTGGGCTGCCAGGCCACGCCTAGACGCGGTTCCCAGTAGTTGTAAGTTGTTGGCATAAGGCCGGCGCCCAAGCCCTTATCCCCAGGGAAGATCATCCCCAGGGGCGCATTGGGGTACACGGTGCTCTGCTGCCCCGGGTTGAATCCATCTCCCCATCCGGCCGCGGAATCCGGAGGCGTGTTCGGGTCCCAGCGCAGGCCTGCCGTGATGGTGATATTGGGCCGGAAACGAAACTCATCCTGACCGAAGAAGCCTATCCGCCAGCCCGAGGTGTCTGCGATTTGTCCGGCACCCTGGGAAAAGCCGTACAGGTCGCCCAGCAGGAAATCGGCTAATCCAAAACCTGTGTAGCTGCCGTTAAAGGTGAGGCCGGCATTGCCAGGAAAAGCCCCGATGTTCACCGCGAGCTCGTGCTGCAGGTTCGTCCCCAGCGAGACGCTGTGCCTGCCTATCGTTTTGGTGAAGGTCTCATAGATTCCGTAAGTGGTGCGGACTTCCTGTGCCGGGTTAAAACTAGCCGTGGTGAAGGCGCCGGTCACACCGAAGCCGGAGATAAAGCATTGGCCGCCTTTGTAGGGCGCGTCGGCGACGTTGATGTATCGGTGCAAGCAAACGGGCTGTCCATTGACATCAGGCGATTCGGCATGGGTGTGCCCGGAGATTTGAGTCCAGAACAACGCAAGATTGTTCACCGTGGTGGGGTTGATCGTCCAGATATGGTTGAAGGCAGCGTTGTAATCTTCGGCGTGCTGACCATTGACGACGGAAAGGATGTTGCCCGGGGTGGCGCTTTCCGGCTCGACAAAGTAGTTGATGAAGGTTCGGACCATGAGGCGCTGCTTATCTGAAAGCGTATAGTCGAGCCTCCCCGTGACCTCGTCATACGTATTGACCGTAGGCGCGGAAATGTACGAAACCGCGCCGTTGGCGGCTTGCCCCAGGGGGAGCGCGGTTTGCGCGATGGTTACCGCCGCGGGGCTGAAGAGCGCGGGATTCACCTGGTTGCGCACCCCGCCGGCGGCTGCAAAAGGCGCGTTGAGGGTTAACGGAATGCCACCGAAATCGCCTTTGAGCATGGCGGCGGTGGGAGTGTAGATGACATTGCCGGAGGTTGCACTGGAAGCACGTGTGCCCTGGTAGTTGGCGAAAAAAAACAACTTGTCTCTTCGTATCGGGCCGCCGACGTAACCTCCGAACTGATTGCGCCGCAGCGGATCGACCACATGCGAGAAGTAATTCTTGGCGTTGAAGTCCTGGTTGCGCATGAACTCGAACAAGCCGCCATGGAAGCGGTTGGAACCCGCCTTTGTCTCCACCGTCACCACGCCGCTGGGAGCAAAGCCGTAACGGGCATCGAAGTTGTTGCTGATGACGCGAAACTCCTGGGTGGCGTCTGCATTGGGGAAAGGAGCCGTCAGCATGTTGTAGTCGTCGATGTTGGAGACGCCGTCGAGAAGATAGAAAACGCTGCCCTGGCGTCCCCCATTCACCGAGGCGCCGGTCTCAGTGGGGAAGACGGGGCCTGTGATATAGGTGCCGGCCTCATTTTTCACGTTGGTGGACCCGGGCGCGAGAAAAACCAGACTCGACGGATCCCGGCCATTGAGAGGCAGTTGCGCTATCGCGGCCTCATTGACCACGGTGCTGATCTCCGCGGACGTGGTATTGATGACCGCAGCGTTGGCGGATACGTTGACCGTCTGCTGGACAGTGCCCGGCTGCATCGCGACATTCAGCGTAGCTGCCTGGTTCACTGTCAGCACGATGCCGGTCTGAACGTATCGTTCGAATCCCTGCTTGGTGACGGTGAGAGTGTAGCGGCCAGGTGGAAGGGGACTGATCCTGTACAAGCCCTGCTGGTCGCTGGCTACTCCTCTAACCAGATTTGTATCCACATTTTGTACCGAGATCTGCGCTTCGGGAACGGCGGCCTGGGAACTGTCTATCACTTGTCCGGTCAGACCCGCATCCACTGATTGCGCCCATGAGATCGATGCGCATGTCGAGATCCCAATCAATAGGCCCAGCCGAAACATTCTTTTGAACTTGATTGTCATTTCGCTCCCCCTCACCCGTCTCCACGCAACTCCCTTGGCTTGGCTGCACGGCGCAAAGTGCAGGGCTATGCTGTCCTTGGTATCAGATAACCGGTGGAGAGCGTAAGCAGTAACGCGTGACACACCGGTTGCTGACGAGTTACATCGAGAAGAATGAGTGGCGCTGCCGCCCATGTGGGGAGGGCAGAGAGGCTGTATCCCATTTTCGAAGCAGGATTCCATTTTTAGCATTATCAGGCCGAATTTCATATGGTACTCTAGCTCCATGCGGAAGTTGGACACTGCTCTACGGAAGTCAAGTGAATCCCCCGCAAAAAACGGCAGTGCGGGCAGTCAATATCTTTCTCGCGCAGTCAGCAAGAGCCTCAAGGTATTAGAAGTGTTCCAGTCGGCCAGATCACCCATTGGCCTGCAGGAAATTGCCAAGCGCATCCAACTTTCTAAAACATCAACGCTTCGGCTCCTCCGCACACTGGAGGCTGCCGGGTGCCTGGTATGTGTTGGTTCAGGCGAATACCGGCTTGCTCCAGGAATACATTCAGTTGTTCCCACGCTGTGGCTTGCGCGCCTTCTCCGCGTTGCAGAGGTTCGCATGCAGCAGCTGAAGAACCAACTACGGGAAACAGTTAGTTTGGCAGCCTTGTTCGATAACCGCATCGAAGTAGTTGCAGTCGTCGAAAGTCCGCAGATCATAAAGATGAGCAACGTCGTCGGACATATTCTCCCGCCCAACGCCAGCTCGCTGGGAAAGGTAATCGCGGCCTTCCAGTCTCAAGAGCTGCGGGAGAAACTGTTACGCAGTTATGGGTTCTGGCACTTCACCGACCGTAGCATCACCGACCCCGCGAAAGTACAAGAGGAGTTTAACCGGGTCCTGGCCGAAAAATTCGCAACCGATCGCGAGGAGTCTGTTCCCGATGGAATTTGTTTCGGGGTTCCGGTGTTCAACGTGGCCGGTGAAGTGAACGTTGCCTTAAGCACCTCAGTGCCTAAGATGCGCGTCCGCGACAAGGATCACGAGAAAGCCATCATTGCTGCTCTCCGCGCCACCGCGGAGAATATCTCATCAGATTTCGTCGCCTTCCAGGCGCCCGAGTTAGTCAGTACGTTGCGCGGCCGCCGCTAGCGTCGTAGCACTGCGCGGTAACGAACGAGCATTCACTGCTCGCCAAAAAGTGAACTACGTAGGCAATTTCTTCGGTCCTGCCCGCTCGCCGCATCGGAATACGCTCGGTCATGTACGCTACCTGATCACTGGTGAGCTGATCCAGAATCTGAGTTTGAATCACCGCGGGCGAGATCGCGTTTACACAAATGCCTTCAGTAGCCAGCTCCTTGCCCACAGATTTGGTAAACCCGATCACCCCGGCCTTGGATGCCGAGTAAGGCGCCATCCGGGGATTACCTTCCTTGCCGGCGATCGAGGCCACATTCACAATGCGTCCATAGGAGCGGCTGCGCATATGAGGAACGACGGCCCGGCAAAAATTGAATACGCCGGTCAAATTGATGGAGATGTTGCGCTGCCAGTCCTCATCGGTCTGCTCCCAGACAAAGGCCGCGGGACCGGCTATGCCGGCGTTGTTCACCAGGATATCTATCTGGCCGGTATGTTGAAGCGCCTGGTCCACAGCCCGGCGAACGGAGTCCGCACGGGCAACATCTGCTTCGATAGCGAAGGATCGATTGGGCAGCGCGGCAGCCACTTTTTGCGCCCCGGGTAAGTTCAGATCGACCACCGCAACGGTCGCTCCCGCATACGCGAGCCGGATCGCGATTGCTTCGCCGATACCCGTCGCCGCTCCAGTCACAATCGCCGTCCTTCCCTCGAGGCTAAACATGCTCGAGGGACAACTCCCGTTGCGGACTTCACTCGTTTCGTTTACCGGCGTCATGGAAATACCCCCAGGCTGCGCCGGATTATAAGAAACAGGAGTGCTAAAGTCAAAAGTGAAATGGTAGCGCATTTCAAGAGTGATATTTCACTTTCTCTGTTGAGCATAGCGGGAGAGGAAATGTACTGGCTTACGCGTCGATTGCTTGTGTTCTCCAGCCGGTTGAGACGGATGGGCGAGTGTCACCAGGAAAATCAATCGACCCTTGGATGAAGGAGGAGGTGCATAAATGCTTCGTTTCCCGTTGTTTTTGTCATTCTTGCTCGTGCTCTCGGCCTCTGCCGGCGGCACTGAAAGGCCGGATGTTACCTTCAAAGTCTTCCAGTTTCCCGCCAACATGATTCCCCGCATTGATGGGAACGCGGATGACTGGGCGATGGTGCCGGACAGCTACGCGATCGGCATGGACCAGCTGGAAGACACCGAAAACGTCGGCCACCACCCGGACCCCAAGGATCTGGATGTTCGCGTAAAGGTTGGTTGGGTAAAAGGCCTCAATCGTCTCTACTTCCTCTATCAGGCGTATGACAATTATTGGGACTTCTCGCGGTCCGATCTCCATAATGACATCTTTGAAGTGGTCGTTGACGGCGATCTGTCCGGAGGGCCGTTGATCGACATCTATCACCGGGACGTGTGGACGCCTGAAGCAGTAGGGGCGCTGAATGTAATTGATCCGCGAATTAGCCGATCGGACGCGTACTTCTCGTTTCAGGGCAACCAAGCCCAGAATTATCATATTTTCACTCCGGCAGAAGGCAAAGACTGGGCTATGGCTTGGGGATGCGCTCAGTACACCAAGGAGCTTCCCTATGCAAACCATGCTTACAACCACAACTTCAAGCCGGGGGAGCCCGGTAAGCTAATTCTTGAATTCTATATCACTCCGTTTGACTATGCTGGTTGCGAGGGGCCTCAAAGGGCGGCGGAAAGTGTGTTAACCGAGAACAAACTGATCGGACTCTCATGGGCCGTCATCGACTACGATGACGTGAACTCCAACAAGCGCAGCTTCTGGAATCTATCACATAAGCAGACAATGTTCGGCAATGCCTCCAACCTGGTGGGATTTCGCTTGATGCCTCTTGAACCCCAGTTCCGTAAGCCCATCGAGGCACAATGGACTTACAAGATCGTTGATACGGATCGAGGGATAGTGTCGTTCGAGGATCAATCCCAGGGCACAATCACATCCTGGAAATGGGACTTCGGAGACGGTACGAGTTCTACGGAAAACAATCCCATTCATGAATACAAACCCCACCCCGGCAGAGAAGGGAATTACACCGTCGTTCTGTATGTTACCGGCCCTGCCGGAACGTCTCGTATGGCCAAGGTATGGCAGGTCCATCTGAAATAGCTGCTTGTTGGCGCATTCCCCGGACTCCCGATCAAATCGCGATCTGTCTCCATGAACCCATTAATGTCGTGTATGTTCCATGCACCAGCCACGATACCGCTTTTTGTGTTGACATTCCATTTCTCGCATTGCTAATGTGCTTTCCGATCTTTTCGGACGGCTTTTTCAATCGCTGGAGCAGTTTTCCTATAGAGGAGCCTTATGGGGTGGAGAGGTTCACGCATCGTATTTTTGATCCTTTGTCTGGCGGTGATCCTGGCACTGCCAAGCCTGCTTCGAGCCCAAACAGCGAACGGGTCAATCAATGGCACCGTCGTCGATCAGTCAGCGGCGCAGGTGCCGGGTGTGACAGTCACCGCCACCGCAACTGAGACGGGCAGCATTTACAAAGCTACCACCACCAGCACCGGGAACTATGACCTTCCCTCCCTGCCCCCCGGCACTTACGACCTGACCTTTGCAGCAAACGGATTTGCCACGTCGGACGCAGTAGGAGTCCAGGTCCAGGCCGTTCAAACCACGCTCGTGAACGCGCATCTGCAGGTTGGCGCGAGTACGCAAACAATTACGGTGAGTTCGGCAGCACCGATGCTGCAAACTGAAAGTGCCCAAATAACAGCGACGCTGCCGCAAAATATGGTGGCAGACGTCCCCTTCTACAACACCAATTCGGGGCTTTTAAATCCCACCGAATTTGCCTCCACGCAGCCGGGGGCAACCTCAGAAACGCCTTCTGGGAATTTCGGGTTGCGGGTCAACGGCCTGCCTGACGATACCTTCCGAGTGATCGTGGATGGGCAGGACATCACCAGTGGAATTGATCCTACGCACCTCTCCGAGACCAATCCGTCGGTGTATGCGCTTTCCGAATCCACCCTGCAGGTAAGTAACTTCGATGCCGAGTTCGGGCAGGTCGCGGGCGGCCTGCTCAACTTCACGACCAAGTCCGGCACCAATCAATTCCATGGCATGGCATGGGAAACCTGGGTGAACGAAATCCTCAACGCCGGCAATCCCTACACCAACAATGGAAATGGCGGATTAGTTCGCCCGCGCGATCGATCCAACGATTTCGGGTTCCAGGTCGGCGGGCCTGTCCTTCTGGGGAAGCTTTACAACGGAAGAAACAAGACTTTCTTTTTCTTTAACTGGGAGTTTTATAAACGGAGCACCTCGCTGGCAGGTAACTACGCGACTGCGCCCACAGCGGCATATCGGACGGGTGACTTCAGCGCGGCTTTGACAAGCCACCAGCTGGGCACAGACCCGCTGGGAAGGCCGATTTTTGAGAACGAGATCTACGATCCGGCAACGACGCGCGTTTACAACGGACAGATCATTCGCGACCCTTTCCCGGGCAATAAAATTCCGTCCAATCGCATCGATCCGGTAGCGAACGCGATTCAAAACCTCGTTCCAGCCGCGACCCTGCCCGCAGCGGTAAATAATTATTCGGCTGCAATTCTCGGGGAGGTCAGCGATTCCCGCTCCATTCCAAGTATCAGGGTCGACCAGAATTTCGGCGACTATACCAAGATCGGTTTCTACTATCAGCAATGGAGAGACGATCTGCCCAATAATGCTTCCAGTTACTATCCCTGGCCCATTGCCGATTCTCGCTACTATAAAACACGCGTGCACACTTACCGGTTTAGTTTAGACAGGACCCTCACCCAGAGCATGTTGCTTCATTTCGGCCTTGGCGAGCAGGGTTATGTCCACTCAGATCGCGCGCCGGATAGCGTGGTCAACTACAACGCCACAGCCAATCTAGGGCTCGTTGGGGGTGCTCTCAACCCTACACCTTTCCCCGAGCTGACCGGGCTGTATTCCGCTACCGGCGGTGGATTTGCGGCCTCGGGCACGACCGGCACCTTGGGGTTTTCCAACTTCGGTGTATACACCAACGATAACCCGACGGTGGTCGGCTTTCTTGCGTGGCTGGTGGGCAACCACTCATTAAAGTTCGGCGGCGAGTGGCGCGATACGCTCTGGACCGATTTAGAGAAGGTCGGCACGGGCGGGGTCTTCAACTTCGCATCGCAAGAAACGGGTCTGCCTTATTTGCAGTCGGGAACCCTTGGAGGAGCAAACGTAGGATTTCCCTACGCCAGCTTCCTGTTGGGGACGCCCGACTCAGCCTCCGTCAGGTCAGAGCAGGAACCAACCTTCATCAAGCATGCCTACGCTTTTTATGGTCAGGACACCTGGAAAGTAAACTCCAAATTCACGCTGAACTATGGCCTCCGCTACGACTATCAGACCTCCTGGACTGAAAAACGCAACCGTTGGTCGGAATTCAGTCCGAACGTGGTGAATCCTTCGGCTGGAAATCTGCTTGGCGGGGTGCAATACGAGGGGTCGGGACCGGGACGTTGTAATTGCAAGTTTACCAGCACCTATCCGTGGGCCGTGGGACCTCGTCTCGGGGTGGCGTACTCCCTCAGCCCCAAAGATATTGTGAGGGCAGGCTGGGGTCTTACCTTCGGAGCATCGAACTACATCGAGTATTTGAGCAACACCGCCATTGTGGGCACCGGATGGAATCAGATACCCTTCCAATCCACGTCTTTTGGTGTTGCGCCCGTAACCCTGGCCGGCGGTTTGCAGTATCCTGCGTCGGAACTGACCAACGCCTCGCTTAACCCAGGGATCTATCCTTACCCCGGGCAGGTCAATCCTCCTTCCTACTACATCAATCCTGGGGCAGGCCGGCCTTCAAGGATTAATCAGTGGAATGTCACCTACGAGCGGCAACTTACTTCCAAAATTGTTGTGAATGCAGCATATGTCGGAAATCGTGGAGTGTGGCTCCTATCTGACCTTTTGGACCCCAACGCGAACTATGCCGCCAGGTTCTCGGCCCATGGATTGGATGTAACCAATCCGGCAAATCTGGCGCTTCTGACCTCACCGGTCAATTCACCCCAGGCACAAGCGGCCGGCTTCACCGCCCCTTACGCCGGTTGGCCGACCACGCAAACCGTGGCACAATCGCTCCGGCCATATCCGCAGTTCACTTCGATTACCGGTGACTGGGAAACCACCGGCAACAGCCAATATGACGCGTTACAGCTGAAAGCAGAGATACGAAACACGCACGGCCTTTATGCGACCGTCGGCTATGTGTTCCAGAGCGAGCACAGCCTCGGCGTTCAGTATCCGGGATATTTCGCTGCGCTCACCCTGGTGAACGATGTTTTCAACCGCAAAGCAAACGAGATGATCGATCAGAATTCTCAGCCGCAAATCTTCAACACCGCAATCTCCTATAAGAGTCCGGCCTTTGGCGAGAGCAAGCTACTGCGGGCGGTGACGGGGAACTGGACTTATGGTGCATTTCTGCGCTACGCCAGCGGGTTTCCGATCCCCGCTCCTTACGCGGACAATAACCTCAACAGTGTCATGCTGCGCAGCGACACCAATGTTACGTTCTTTAACCGGGTTGCAGGCGTGCCCCTGTTTCTCAAGAATCTGAATTGCCATTGCCTCAATCCCCAGCAGCAACTCACGCTTAATCCGGCCGCGTGGTCGGATCCGGCTCCGGGGACTTTTGGCACCGGACAGATAACCTACAACGACTACCGCTATCAGCGCAGGCCACAGGAGTCGATGAGCCTGGGCCGTGTGTTTGGTTTCCCGGAACGAATGTCTCTTGAGATCCGGATGCAATTCTTCAATGTGTTTAACCGTACGGAATTAGCTAACCCGACCGGCACCAACGCCCTGCAAACGCCGGCCTCGGGTGCAAGCGGATACCAGTCCGGCTTCGGATACGTAAATCCAGCCTCGTTGTTTATTCCCCCGCGCCAGGGCCAGCTTTCGGGGTATTTCCGATTCTGATGGATTCTGCCGAACCTTTTCGGCAAACGGTGCAAAGGAGCAGTAGGAGTGAAGAGATTCGGCTCGGTTTCTCGAGGTATTTGGAAGGTTTTCCTTCCGGTTTTGCTTGGTTCCAGCCTGGCGCTCGGAGCGCCACTGCAGCAGTTACGTGTTGCAGAGGATGGGCGCTACCTGGTTAAGCAGGACGGATCACCGTTCCTCTACCTTGCCGACACCGCGTGGACAATATTGCACTGGACCCGGCAAGATGTGGATACATATCTGCAAGACAGGCAGGCGAAGGGGTTTACCGTTATCCAGATGTGCGTGTCGGGGTTCGACGAAATCCAGAACCCGAACGCGTACGGCCAGACGATGTTCGTGGATAAGGATCCGAACCGGCCCAACCAGGCCTACTTTCAACAGCTCGACTATGTGATTGACAAAGCCGAGTCTCTCGGTCTCTATCTGGCCATCGTTCCGCTCTGGGCGAATGATTATGAGAGGCCGGCGCATCTCATCGGATTTCCCGACGACCCTCACCCCGACGTGCTGAATCGATCGACTGCCTTCACTTACGGCAAGTTCCTGGGCGCGCGCTATCGGGACAAACCGGTGATTTGGATCCTGGGAGGAGACTGGTTCTTTGTCGGATATGAAGAGGTCTGGAGATCGATGGCAGCGGGTCTTACAGAAGGCGAAGACGGGCGCAAGCAATTGATGACATTCCATCAAAAGCCGCGTGCTCCGCTGCTCCAGGAGCCCTGGCTCAGTTTCCACATGATTCAAACCAGCCACACCATCTGGAACCGCAGCTACGATCTTATCGCCAGCGATTGGGATCGCGTACCCGCAAAGCCAATCGTCATGGGGGAGGGAGGTTATGAAGGCATAGCCGATCACACCATGGAGACGGTCCACAAAATCGACGCTGCAGACGTACGGAGAATCGCCTATTGCGCCTTCTTCGCCGGCGCCGCAGGCTACACGTACGGCGCCCAGGGTGTGTGGAATCACCGCGGCCCGAATACGCGCTCTCAGAGTGCCGCGAACACACCCCCAATACCAGCAAGTGGACCAGGAAGATGGGGCGATTCGCCTCCCTGGGAGGAGGCGTTGCAGCTTCCAGGCGCGGAACAGATGCGTTATCTTCGGGCGTTGCTGGAATCGCGCCCAATGCTGGAAAGGGTTCCGGATCAATGGATGATTGCCGAGGATCAACTGAGCACTGTGAATCGTATTCAAGCGACCCGGGCGGCAGATGGAAGTTACGCGTTCATCTACACCGCATCAGGAGCGAAGCTCAGGATTCAGATGATCGATCATGGAGATGCATTTCCTTTTTTCCATAAGCTATCGGGCAACATGATCCGGGCGTATTGGTATGATCCGCGCAAAGGAACTTCGCAGTCCATCGGCGAATTCGAGAAGGTAGCTTTTCGCGACTTCACACCGCCATCCAGCGGGCCCGGAAACGACTGGGTTCTGGTGCTCGACGATGCGTCCAAGGCTTATCCTGAACCTGGAAAGAGCCTCGGTAGCCTGCGTTGAGGCCATAACTCCTACTACACATGTGGATCTTCGATCCCGTAAGGGATCCGGGGAGATGTTCTCTATGAGAGGGTTCGGCTGGGTTTCTCGAACCTGGTGCAAGATCCAGATTCTGGCTTTGCTATGTTCCGGCTTGGCTTGTGGCGCGACGCTCCCTCAATTGCGCATTTCCGCTAACGGCAGGTACTTCGTCACGGATGGCGGATCTCCATTCCTCTACCTTGCAGACACAGCCTGGACGCTGTTGGACTGCACTCGGGAAGATGTGGATCAGTATCTGGAAGATCGGGCGGCGAAAGGATTCACGGTTATTCAGATCAGCGTGGCCGGCTTTGACGCGGTCACGGTGCCGAACGTATATGGGCAGACAATATTCGTCAACCAGGATCCGAACCGGCCGAATCCAGCTTACTTTGAGCAGCTCGACTATGTGGTAAATAAGTCGGAATCGCTCGGACTTTACGTAGCCTTGGTTCCTCTATGGGCAAATAATTATGAGCGGCCGAAGCATGTCGACGGCCGTCCTGACGACCCTCACGCCGATGTGCTTGATCGATCGAGCGCATTCAGCTACGGCAAGTTCCTGGGATCCCGTTACCAGCATAACCAGGTGATCTGGATTCTGGGCGGCGACTGGTTTGCGACAGGATACGAAGGCATCTGGAGATCGATGGCTGCGGGTCTCAAAGAAGGCGAGGGCGAAACTCATCATTTGATGACCTACCACGAGAAGTCGCCACGGAGTTCATCGCAGTGGTTTCAGCACGACGAGTGGTTGGACTTCAACATGATGCAAACAGGTCATACGATATTCAACCGCAACTACGACCTGATAGCCGAAGACTGGGACCGGCTGCCGGTAAAACCGACCGTGGATGGGGAGGGAGGTTATGAAGGGATCGCCGACGCAATGGTGCCAGGCGCCGAAATAGAAGCGAAGGACGTGCGGAGGATCGCATACTCTGCTTTGTTCGCAGGTGCTGCCGGCTACGCGTATGGCGCGCATGGTGTTTGGGAATACCGGAGCCCGGGGGGAATGCGTCCGAGTACGCCGCGGATACCCCAAACGGGGGAGCCAAGGCACGGCGTTCCGCCACCTTGGAAAGAAGCGTTGCAACTGCCGGCCGGAAAACAGATGCGCTATGTGCGCGCGCTGCTCGAATCGCGGCCGATGCTGCAAAGAACTCCGGATCAATGGCTGATTGCCAATGATCCGATGGGCACTGTCAATCGTATTCAAGCGTGCCGCGCGACAGATGGGAGTTACGCGTTCATTTACACAGCTTCGGGCAGTAAGCTGAAGATCCGAATGATCGATCAGATTTACGATTTGCTTTCGGGCAACACGATCCGGGCGTACTGGTACGATCCCCGCGACGGAACTTCACAGCTAGCCGGCGAATTCAAGAAGGTTGCTTTCCGCGACTTCACACCGCCAACCAGCGGATCCGGGCAAGACTGGGTTCTGGTGCTCGACGATGCATCCAAAGGTTATCCTGCGCCAGGAAAGAACGCGGGCACTCTGCGCTCGAGCACTCAGGCGTTCTAGCCCAGTGGCCCTCGTATCTTCGGAATAACGGAATAACATCCCTGCAGACCGGCTATGCAACTGTACTTGCATAGCAACTCGAACTTAGGAGAAGACCATTGGATGAATCAAAGCTTTGCCAGATAAACAAGCACGAAAACGTGCAGGACGGGTTGAGCCGCCGCGCTTTCCTGGCGCGCGGCGCCGCGGCGGCCATGGTCGCGGCATCGGGCGGCCTGCGCGCCCAATCGACGGTTGACAACATTCCGATCATCGACGCGCATATTCACCTGTTCGACGGCACCCGTTCCCTGGGCGCGGGGTATATGGGTTCCCAGGCCTATCGAGCGACGTCTAAAACTTCGCTTCCCTCTATGTATAGTCCGCTGGCGAGACCGGCGGGCATTGTCGGAGCGATCGTAGTCGAATCGAGTCCCTGGATCGACGACAATCTCTGGTATCTCGAAGTCTGCAAGGCCGACCCGATCATGGTCGGCGTCTCGGGAACCCTGAATCCGGAAGATCCTGCTTTCGGCAAGTATGTGACGCACTTTCACAAGGATTCGCTTTTTCGCGCCATCCGCTCCAGCCGCTTCTACAGCGCGGACGGTGGGAAGGTCACGCTCAAGGCCGACCAGGTCGCCAATTTGAAGCTTTTGGCGCAGGCTGATTTGGCGCTCGACACTGCAAATCCCAGTATGAATCTCATGCAGGCCAACGTGCTTTTGGCCGACGCGGTCCCCGACCTTCGCATCATCATGGACCATCTGCCCTCCTTCGATCCGTCGCCTGACAACCAGCAAGCTTATGAAGCGGTGGTGAAGGAAATGGCGAATCGAAGCAACATCTTCGTCAAGCTGTCGGAGGTGTATCATCCGCGGCTGTCGGACGGGGTCATCGTCAAGGACTATGTGCCGCTGCGCACCAGGCTCGACTATCTGTACGAAGCCTTTGGCGAGGATCGCGTCCTATTCGGCTCGGATTATCCCAACAGCTACGGCGTCGCTACCATTCCGGAGGAGGTCGGGTTAATGAAGCGCTTCTTCTCCACTAAATCGAGGGAAGCCGCGGAAAAGTATTTCTGGAAGAATTCGGCGCATGTCTACAAATGGATCAAGCGCGCGGACAATCAGCCGAATCCGACTTAGTGTCTACTGCCGGTTTCGAAACGGCAGATTCCAGGGCCTCGGTCGTGGGGATTTTGCAGTTAACATTGTTTGCTCATAAGTGGAACAGCACTGTAGAATGCGTGCGTGCGTTTCGGGTTGTCGGTATGCGTTGCAAAAATCAGCAAAACCGGAGGCGTCGGCTATGTACGGCTTGAAAGCTCAGAAGCATCTTGATAGACGGGAATTCCTGCAATCGGCAGGAGCGTTTTCACTTTGTGTCAGCCTCTTGGGGTCCGCTGAAGCCTCCGCGACCGCTACTCCGGGTGCGAAGCCATTGCGAGGGCTGTTTCCCATCGGCGAGACGCCGTTTACCGCCGACAACAAGCTGGACCTGGATTGTCTGGCGGAAGAGGTTAAGTTTTGTAATCGGGGAGGCGTGAGCGGTTTTGTCTGGCCGCAGATCGCGAGCGGTTGGTCAACCCTCTCTGAGCAGGAGCGTTTAGACGGCGCGGAGGCTCTCCTGCAGGCCGGCAAAGGAGGAAAGACCGCGGTAGTGATCGGGGTACAAGCGATCGGCTCGGATACCGCAACCTCGCTTCGCTATGCCAAGCACGCCGAAGAGCACGGCGCGGACGCGATCATCTCCCTTCCTCCGGAAAAGGCCGGTGATCAGGAAATGCTGGAGTACTACAAGACCATCGGCGCGGCAACACCTCTCCCGCTCATCGTGCAGAGTCAGGGCGACATGAGCGTCGAGCTGATCGTAAAAATGTTCGGCGAGATCCCCACGATGAAATGTGTGAAAGACGAGGCAGGCAATCCCCTCGCACGCATTCCACAAATCCAGCAAGCGACCGGCAACAAGCTCGCGGTGTTTGCCGGCAATGGCGTTCGTACCATGATTGACGAAATGAGGCTTGGGTTTTCAGGATATTGCCCCACGGTTGGACTGTCGGACCTCTACCAGGCGACCTTCGATCTCTGGCATGCCGGGAAGAAAAAAGAAGCATTCGACATGTTCGGCAGAATTCTCGCCTTCGATTCGATTCAAGGAGTGAATCAGCAAATTCTGGTTGCGAGAGGTGTCTTCAAAGAAACGACAACTCACCGCCAAACGCCTGGGATGGGCTTCCGGCGCGACGGCAAAGTGGATGAAGCGCAGAAGGTGGTAATCCGCGAGTCATTGAATGAGTATCTGAAAGCTTATCTGCGTGCGTAGACGTCTTTACAAGGCGTTGTATTCGACGCTTTTGCTGCCGACGCTTTGCGCTGCACAGAACCCGGTTTCTGCGGTTGCCAATGCTCCGGCACAGTATGGACAAACTTGCGCCGTTTGCCATGGAGGCGACGCGGCAGGAACCGATCGTGCGCCGGCATTGATCAATAATCGCCAGCTCCGCGGGGCCAGCGAAAAAGATATTGCAAGCGTGATTAAAAATGGCCGGGGCAATATGCCCTCTTTCTCTGTTTTGCCCGAGTCTCAGATTCAAGCGCTGGCCTATTACATACGTTCGATGAACGTGGATGCCTTGGAGATGAATCCTGCCGGGGATGTAGCAGCAGGAGCCGGCATTTTTTTTGGGAGTGGCGGCTGCGCCGGGTGCCACACAGCGCAGGGCCACGGAGGAACGAACGGTCCCGACCTGTCCGACATCGGGCGCCGGGCAACTCTGGCTGAACTTGAGCAATCACTGCGGCAACCGGATGCACGAATCGCTATGGGCTATGGGCTGGTAGAGGTCAAGCTACGGGACGGCAGTTCGTTGCGTGGCTTTGCGCGGAGCCAAGGCACCCATGATCTACAGCTGCAGACGCTTGACGGGCGGATGCACCTCTTGCTCGACAATGAATACACCGGGATAACTGCAGAAAAGCATTCCTTGATGCCCGCATTCACCGGGACGACCCAACAGTATGGTGACCTCCTGGCGTTTCTGAGCCGGTTGAATGGGGTCGCTATAGGACCGAATCTGAAGGCGCAAGAGGATTTGGGGCCTAAGGCCATCGCCGGTATCATTCACCCCAAGCGAGGAGATTGGCCGACTTATTCAGGCGATGTCAATGGTAACCGTTACAGTCCTATTACCCAGATTAACCAGGGGAACGTGAGCTCGCTTCGACCAGTCTGGCTCCATCCGATGCCTTATGTCGGTCTGGAAACTACGCCCCTGGTGATCGGCGGCGTCATGTACGTAACCGCTCCCAACCAGGTGCAGGCGCTTGACGGCCGGACAGGAAGAGAAATCTGGAACTACTCGCGCCCGCGCACGACACCCGGAACGATCTCCAGTGACGCGGCAAAGGGAGCAAACCGCGGGGTCGCCGCACTCGGTGACCGCATCTACTTTATTACCGACAACGCGCACCTGCTTTGCCTGCAGCGGCTAACTGGCGCGTTGCTTTGGGAAGTCTCCATGGGAGAGACGCCGCAGCCTTATGGTGGAACCTCAGCGCCTCTGATTGCCGGTGACCTGGTGATTGCCGGTGTCTCCGGCGGCGATGATGGCGTACGGGGTCTCATCGCCGCCTACAAGCCAACGACAGGCGAAGAGGCGTGGCATTTCTGGACAGTCCCCTTGGCCGGCGAACCCGGCTCTGAAACGTGGAAAGGCGATGACCATCCACAAGGCGGCTCGACTTGGACAACCGGCAGCTACGACGCTGCAACCGGTATTCTTTACTGGGGAACCGGCAATCCTTATCCCGACACCGATGGCGACAACCGGGGCGGAGACAACCTCTATACCGCGAGCGATCTGGCGCTCGATGCCAAGACAGGAAAGCTGCTTTGGCATTTCCAATTTACGCCGCACGATCTTCACGATTGGGATGCCAACCAACCCGTGGTGCTGGTCGACGCGCCGTTCCACGGCCAGGAGCGCAAGCTGCTACTGCACGCGAATCGCAACGGCTTTTTTTATGTTCTTGATCGTACTAATAGAGAGTTGTTGCAGGCGACTCCGATGGTCAAAAAGCTGACATGGGCCAGCGCAATCGGATCGAATGGACGCCCGGAACTGCTGCCTGCAAATGAGACTACGAAATCTGGTGTGAAAACCTGCCCTGCCGTGCGCGGTGCAACCAATTGGTATTCGACAGCCTACAATCCGTCGACCCGCCTCTACTACGTGATGACCGTAGAAGACTGCAGTATCTACCACAAGGCGCACGACGGCGGGTACGGGCGTGTCAACGATCCTACCGACCCTCCGATCAAGGTTCTGCGGGCCATTGCAGTCGACACGGGAAAAATCGCGTGGGAGATTCCGTTAATCGGACCGCCCGAAAGAAATTATGCCGGTGTGCTTAGCACCGCTGGAGGACTGGTGTTCTTTGGAGAAACGAGCGGAGGATTTGCCGCCGTGGATGCTGCAACGGGAAAGTATCTCTGGCATTTCGAAGCCAACGCACCATGGAAAGCATCGCCCATGACTTATATGGTCGAAGGGCGTCAGTACGTCGCGATCGCGTCCAGTTCTGACATTTTGTCGTTCGCACTGGGAGACGAGTGAAGGGGCTCAACCGTAAAGGAGAAGCAATGGATAACGGGGCGTTCTCACGCCGCAACTTCTTATACAGCTCTGCTTGTGGAACCGCGGCGGGAGCGGCCGCGTTGTTGAATCCGGGTCTGATGGCAGCTCAAAGTGTCGGGGTAAAGCCCGCCGATCTGCCCGACCTCACCGTCAAGGAAGTAAAGGTCTACGTTACCGACCTTACGAATATCCATCGGCTCAACGGCACCGAAACCGGTGAGCTGATCTCGGTGGTCACCAATGGTGGAATCGAGGGGAACTATACGCTTGGCGATCGCAATCGCACCGAGGGCTGGCTGGAGTGGGCCAAGCCGGCACTCGTGGGTAAGAGTGTGATCGACCTGCTTCCTACCCTTACGGGTACCAGCGGCATGAAAGGTCCAGCGGGTTTCGACGCCAGCACAGCTCGACGGGGCGCAGGTATTCCGGGCTTTGGGAGCGCCCCTAAAGGGCCGGGGGCGGGACCTGCTTTTGGAGGTACAGCAGTTGCCGGATCTGGCCTGACGACGCATGGCGGTGGAACGTGGCCTAACTACTACACCGCTGCAGCCGACGTCTGTATGTGGGACATTCTCGGTAAGGCAGTGGGCCGGCCGATCTACCAGATCCTCCAAGGTGGAGCAGTCAAAAAGGATCGCATGATGGCCTACGCGAGCTCTCAACATCTGCCTACAGTCGAAGATTATGTGCCCGACGTACTCAAAGCCAAGCAGCTTGGCTATCGAGGCTACAAGATTCATCCAGGCAGCGGGCAGCATGCGACGGGGCCGGCGATTCCTACATACCTCGGGCACATGGAAGAGATCCGAGAGGTTAGGAAAGCGGCAGGCGAGGATTACGTTCTGATGCACGACCCGGTCCAGCGCTACAACCGTTTCGAAGCACTGACCGTCGGACGCCTGCTGGAGGAACTCCATTACCTTTGGTTTGAGGATCCGATACAAACCAGCGACGAGGCGGGCCTGATCGAACTGTGTGCGAAGCTGGATGTGCCCATCCACGTTGGCGAATTTCTCTACTCGATCGCGGATTTCGCGGAATACATCAAGCGCGATGCGTTGAATGTGGTGCGTTTGATTGGCGACAATGTCGGAGGGATATCGGGATCCATGCGCGTGGGACTGTTGGCAGACGCGCACGGATTGGAATGTGCGCCGCACAACTGGGGAAATGTGCTCGATCTGGCCATGCACTTCCATCTCGAGCTGGCGCTCCCTAATGCCTATTGGTTTGAAATGCCTTTTCCGGCCGAGTACACCGACCGCCCTTACTTTAAATATAAGTTCCGCATCAATGACGAGGGTTATGTACTCGCGCCGACGGAACCGGGTCTTGGTTATCCGATCGACCGCGCCGAGCTTGATCGGATAACCAAGCGGATCGACCGATAAAGGTCCAGGGCCGAAGAGTCTGCGTGAGAACTCTCCGGTCTCACTTCTGTCCCAACGACGGACCGTGGGGATACAACGGAACTCGACTAGCAACCTTTGGAGAGCCGCAGGAGGTAAATTGGGGACCGTGGTATCCCACATCTCGCGAAAAACGAGCGAGATGTGGGGCACCCAAGGTTCGTGGCACCATAAGCTCTTTCAACCGACAGTTCTCACGCTGTCTCTGAATGTTTGGGTTAGAAATTGAATCCGCCGACTCAGGGCACGCTGCTGAGCGTGATGATGGGGAGTTACTGATGAAAACTTCGATTGTTTCTTCTACTCTCTGCGCGCTGGCGTTGAGCATGACTGCGCTGTCGCATGCGCAGCAGCCGTGGGAGCACATACAGATGCCGACCGCAGCGGCGGTTTCAAAGGTGTGGCAGTCGCCGCCGCCAGAGTACGGTCCTGAGCCTTACTACGGATTGAATGGACCCGCGACCCTGGAGACGGTGCAGCACGACCTGGATACGATGAAAAGCCTCGGCTTCAACGCCGTCACGGTGCAGGCTGGCCGCGGGATGCTGCAGACCTACCTGTCGCCGGAGTACTTTGCGTTTTTCAAGCAGTTTGTCGCCGAGGCGGAGAAGCGGGACCTGCGCGTTTGGATCGTGGATGACATCGGCTATCCGAGCGGCTTTGCGGGTGGGAAGTTTACCAGTGAGAAGCCCGAGCTGCGGATGCGGGCGCTCTCAATTGAGAAGAGGCTGGCGGTCAAAGGTGGTGAGACGCTGAAGCAGGATGTGGGCGCGGACACGGTTGCGGCTATGGCGATGAGCGCTTCGGGACAGCACGTAGCGGTGCCGATCGCGCAAGCTGCTATTGAGTGGACCGCACCCGCGGGTTCGGACTGGACGGTGCTGTTGGTGGAGCATGTGTTCAGGACGTCGCCGACTCGGAGCGATACGAATCCTACACGGCAGAAGGATCAGTCGCAGTCGCTGGAGGATTATCTCGATCCAGCGGCGACCGCGGCGTACCTCGAATTCACGCACGAGAAGTACTACGAGGCGATGCCGGAGGAATTTGGCAAGACGATCATGGGATTTCGCGGCGATGAGCCAGACTACTCGATTGCAGGGTTGCCCTGGACTCCGGCGCTGTTTGATCGCTTTCAGAAGGTGAAGGGGTATGACGTAAGGCCCTATGTAGCTGCCATTCTGGCGTCGCAGGGTGGGCGTGGGCAGACGGCTGCTGCACTGAGAAATGCGGAGCAGCGAGCGAAGGGCGATTACTACGATGTGTTCTCGCAGATGTTTCGCGATGGTTTCTTCAAGCCGCAGGGGGAATGGTGTGCGGCGCACCGCGTGGAATACCAGGTGCATTTGAACCATGAAGAGATGGCGATGGCGCTGGTGCGCTCGGAGGGTGATTTCCTGCGCGATATGAAATATGTTCAGGTGCCGGGAATCGACACGATCTGGCACCAGATATGGACGGATACAATCTCCGATTTTCCGCGGCTCGCTTCGAGCGCAGCGCATGTGTATGGACACCCGCGTGCGTTCACGGAGAGCTTTGCGGCGTATAGGCCGGTGCCGGATATCGCGATGGCGAGGTACATCCTGAACGAACAGTTGGTGCGCGGCGTAAACCTGGTGGAGACGATGTACTATCCGTCGACCGCAACGCCGGGGCCTGCTGCGGGAACGGCTGAGCCGGCGATACGGCGGGGTGGGCCTTCGACATTGATGCGCGATCCTGCATGGCCTGCGCTGATGGAGTATGTTCGTCGCGTGAGTTATGTGATGAGCATGGGAAGGCCGGCTGCGGAGGTTGCTTTGTATGTGCCGTCGAGCTCGATGTGGCTTGGCGATGCGGCGGCCGATACACAGTTTGTTGCGACAGAGCAGATGCTGTCGGAGCGGCAGATCGACTTTGACATCGTGAACGGCGATGCGCTTGCGGCCGATCTGAAGGCGGACGCGGGGAGTTTTGAGACGGTGAGCGGTAACCGCTATCACGTGGTGATTGTGCCGTCGGCATCGCTGATTATAGAGTCGGAGCTTGATCGACTGAAGGCGTTTGTCAAGGGCGGCGGTAAGGTACTGTTTCTGGGCTGCACTCCGACGTTGATTGCTGGTAAGACAATTCTGGATGCCCGGGCGGCCAAGCCTGATGATTTTGCGTTTGCTGTGGTTGAGGACTCTGCGCAGTTGCCGCCTACGCCAACGCCGCCGGCGCAGCCGCCAGCGGAGTCGCCAAAGCCGCAGGTGGTGCCGGAGGTGATCGAGAATGCGTTGGCGCGCGTGGTGGGAGAGCGCAAGCTATCGCTCGACGCGCCGGATACTGCGATCAGGATGATGACCCGGCGGCTCGCCGATGCAGATGTCTACCTGTTGTTCAATGGAGGGCCGCAAACTGCTACGCACACTCTGACTTTCCATGGAAAGGGGCGGAAGGTTGAGTTGTGGGATGCCACGGCGGGGACAGTGGCTTCCCTCGCCTCTACCCGTAGAGGCGAGGGAAACACCGTCAAGCTCAAATTTACGCCTTACGAGATGCGGCTAATTGTGGTGCGTTGATCGTCTTAAGAGGTTGAGTCTGGTGCGGCGCGGGAGAGCATGATGCGTGTGTCAGTGGAGTTTTTGAGTGAAAACGCGGGCGGGTTGCTGGGCGCGGTGATGAAATAGAAGTCGGCACGGTGCACGTCGTCGGTGTAGATGGCTGGGCGAGCGTCGGGTGTCTTGGGTTCGACTTCGACATGGCTCATCTCCAGCCGATTGACATGGCGAAAGTAGAAGCCGTGCGCGGGGAGAACGCCAAGCATGCCGGGTTCGGGATATGCATCTTCCTTCTCCGGGACCTGGATCTTGGCCTGCTCGGCTGTGCCGCCGCCGGCGTGCTCGACGTAGATGTCTGAGAGCTTGACGTCTTCGACGGGATGGTCTGGGATGCCGGTGATGTTGGAGCCGTACTTGCCTGCCGTGTTGTAGCTGGAGAGGTTGGAGATGAGGATGCGGCGGAGCGTGCCGACGACGGTGGACTGATCTCCCGCGCCTTTGGGGCCGCGGAGGCGTGCTCCGAGGCGGAAGAAGATGGGACAGGAGATGACGTCGCGCATGGTGATGTTGGTTACGGCGATGTCTTCAACCAGCGCGCCGTCGACGGTCTCAAGCGCGAGGCCCTGGCAACCTTCAAAGACACAGTTGGAGATGGTCATGTTGATGAAGCCGCCGTTGGATTCTGTTCCGCACTTAATGCGGCCGGTGCCCCCGATCTTGCCGAAGTCCTGTTCGGAGCCGTCGAACTTCTTGAAGGTTCCGTCGAGCAAGGTGCCGAGGCGATAGGCGCCGGTTACGTAGCAGTTGGTGATGTTTACGTTTTGGGTCGGCCGGTTGTAGCCGAGGGCAAAGCTGGACTTGGGGCAAATGCCGTCGTCCCACGGCGAGTTGACAGTGCAGTTGGAGACGCGGACGTTCTTGCAGCAGTCGATGTCCATGCCATCGCGATCGGTGTCGATCTTGAGGTTGTCGATGGTGAGGTTGTCGACACCGGTGAGAAGCAGTCCGAAGTGGCCGCCCTTGAGGAGGGAGAAGTCACGGAAGATGACGTTGCGGCAGTTCTTGAGCGCGATGGCTTTGTTGCCTACTCCAGGCTGCTCGGCTTGGTACATCGGGTAGTCGCCGCGTGGCCGCGGGCCGGGCCGATTGGTGGGGGGAGCTGCGGGTTGAGCGCCGGTGCGTTCCGGGCCGAAGCCGCGACCGTTGGCTCCGGATGCGCCGGGAGGACGACCCGGGCCGGCGCCGAAGCTGAGGCCTTTGCCCCAAATGAGGCCTGGGCCAGTGACCGAAATGTCGGAGATGTTCTCGCCCCAGAGGAGCGAATTGTGCCAGTGGTTGTGGCCGTAGTCCTGATAGGCGTCGTAGCTGGTTTTGGGCTCGGCGGCGTCGTAAGTTCCGCCCATGTAGCCGGTGGTTTCGCCGGGTTTGGGTGAGTCGGCGGCAAGAATGGTGCAGCCTTGCGAGAGGTAGAGATCGACGCGGCTCTTGAGGTGGATGGAGAAGCTCATGTAGACGCCGGAAGGGAAGTAGACGGTTCCTCCGCCGGCGGCGGCGGCGGCTTCGATGGCGGAGTTGATGGCTGGCGAGTCTACGGTTTTGCCGTCGCCCTTCGCGCCGAAGGTGCGAACGTCAAAGAATAGAGGTGAGCCTGCTTTGCGCGGAGCGTCGCGAAGTCCGGAGGCAGCGAATGCAGGAACGGCTGAAACGGCGGAGGCGGCGAGACTCATGCTGCTGAGCCTCAACAAATCACGGCGGCCGGAGAAGAATTTATCCATAACGCCGCCCATACTAGCAGAGCACTTATCCGCTTGGAAATAATTTCTATAAGAGGATCTTACTGAATGAAACGCCGTAGCTTTTTGAAACAAGCCTCCCTCGCCTTTGCCGGTACAGTGCTTTCTGCACACTCTCTCAGCGCCGACACTCCGGCCGTCGATGCAACCTTCACGGCAGGGGACAGCAAGCTGGCTTCAGTTCCGAAGGACTTCACCGGGGTCAGCATTG
>Ga0302326_10008254_pt1 | contig 23010 bp, 19 predicted proteins | sample Palsa_T0_3_FD_202264 | JGI IMG/M metagenome (GOLD analysis project Ga0302326, IMG submission 202264) | Peat permafrost microbial communities from Stordalen Mire near Abisko, Sweden - Palsa_T0_3 | ecosystem: Environmental > Terrestrial > Soil > Palsa > Peat permafrost | place: Sweden: Abisko... | reverse complement strand
GGCGCGGGAGTAGGCGCGATCGGCGTAGGCGTGGCGCAGAGGGCGATCGGCGTCGAGCTGGCGCAAGGTCGCGGCCAGGCTGCCGGCGTCGTTGGTGCGGAAGTAGAGGGCGGCGTCGCCCCAGACTTCGCGAAAGGTGGGAATATCGTTGGCGACGATGGCGCAGCGGGAGAAAGCGGCATCGAGCGACGCCATGCCCAAAGGATCGTAGCGCGCTGTGGCCGCGTAGACGGCGGCCCGGCTATAGAGCGCGCGCAGTTGGCCTTCGGTCTGCGGGCCGCGAATGGCGACCCAACTCTGATCGGTCGAGACTTTCACGTCGGCGCGGATGGGAATGCGCGGCAGAGCGACGGTCTGCTCCGCGCCCACGATGCACACCGGGAGCGGCTGCGCATGTTGGGTCAGCAGGAAGACCTGCTTGCTGGCATCGAGCAGGCGGCCGACCGAAAGCACGGAATCGTCTTTGCTGACATAGGGATTGAAGAAGATGGGATTGCGGCCGGGATAAATGATGGCGGCGCGGCGCGGCCGACTGTAAGTGGAGATCACCGTATTGAGCATGCAGGCCGAAGGGGCGACCAAAGCATCGGCGGCGGCGATGCCGCGCAGAATGGTGTCGCGATACCAATTCAGCCAGCGCGTGGGCCGTGGCGAGCAGCCTTGCACGGCTTCAGCCCAACTGATCAGGTCGCCCTGAGCCATCACGACTCGGGGAATGTCGACGGGAAGATCGCCATGGCAGAACTGGTGAAGGTGAATCAAGTCGGGCTGAACCTCGCGCACCAGGTCGACGAGGAACTCTGAAGATTCGGGCAGATCCTGCGGGGCATCGTCCATCCACTCCAGGCGGAAGGCGGTGGGGCGATACTCGAGGCCGTGGAGAAGATCCATCCAGGCAGTCTGCTCGGGCATGGGAATCTCGCCGAAGCTAACCAGTGTGACGCGGGCGCCGCGCGTAACCAGTCCCGTGACCAGTTCGCGGGTGTAGGTCCAGGAGCCGGACATCGTGTCGGCGGTAACCAGAACGTGCACAGTGCCTCCGGAAGCCTGCCGGAGGCCGCGATCTCCGGCGAGGTGCGTTGGGCTATTCTAGTGCCAATTGGGGGTTCGGCGGCGAGTTTTTCTGTGTGGGGGGACTGGAAAAGTCCTGCACAGCGGGACGGGTTGCTCAGTAGCTAATTCGCGTTTTCGAAGCGGCTTAACAGGATGGGCCGGATGATGGAGGTCCAGATAGCGTAGCCTTCGGCATTCATGTGCAGACCATCCCAGCGAAATATCTCGGGGCGCGGTTTGCCCTGAGCGTTGAGCATGGCCGAGTCCACGTCGATGAACTGGGCGCGTGGTTGGGTGAGAATATAGGCGGCAATGAGCGCATTCGTTTTTTGAAACTTTTCCCAATTGCGCCACCGGAGGGGCGAAGGCTTGATGGATATGAAGTAGATCCAGGTAGCGGGCAGTTGGGAGTGAATGATCTCCACAAACTGTTTGAAATCGGCAAACACCTGTTCTGGACTCTTCGACCACGGCGAGGAGAGATCGTTGTCTCCGGCATAGAGAACCACGGCGCGAGGCCGGTAGGGGAGGATGATTCGGGATGCGTAGTGGTTCACATCAGCGATCTGCGAACCGCCGAAGCCGCGGTTGAGGACCTGCAGCGGTTTCATGTCGTTGGCGAGTGTGTCCCAGAGCCGGATGCTTGAACTTCCGGTGAACACAATGGTCCCGGGTTTTGGCGGGTTCAGGCGGTCTGCTTTCTCGTAGGCAGATATCTCGGATTCCCAGGATCCGGACTGTCCCGTGGCCCGAAAGACGAGGAAGGCGCAGGCGACAGTCAGCGCCAGGAGGGTGATTGCACGCGTAAATATCCTGCTCATGGATCGCACTCCTAGACCAGAGTCAGCGGGGAAAGCCTACCCGGGGGCGGGCGCAGAGTCAATCTGGCGGGATATCAGATCAGTTCGCGCCTAGCCTAATTCGCATATCGCGGGCGAGATTGTCGATGAGGCGAATTTTTTCCGCGGCGGGCGCGGGGACTTCAGGCACGGCCATGGCGAGTTCGCAGGAGAGCAGCATGGCGGTGAGTGACTCGCAGACCTCACTGCGAATCTGGTCTTCGACGGAACGGCGGGCCTGAACTTCTTCGCGCTCGCGGCGGTGCAGCGCAGAGCGGACTTCCCGCAAGAGCCGTTCCATGCCACTGACCGCAAAGTTGAGGTAGACCGGAAAAGCGGTGCCTAGATGATCGAGCACCTGATGGCTTTCGGCGGGCTCGTTTTCGAGCAGGAATTGATCGAGAACCACGGCTGTGTAGGTCTGTTCGCGAAGCCGGGCCAAGGCGTGCTGCAGATTTTCCGCCCACTGGGTTTCCCTGCCCGTATCCGCTTTCAAAGCTGCGGCGCACTCTGGGCCGCGTGCCGAAGGTGTGATGAGTAGAATCATGCTCTTCCGGTAGCACGCAACGCACCAAAACCGCGAGCATTGAAAAGACGCAGTTTAGCCAGAGCCGGCGGAGGCGACAGTTCCGTTGCGGAACGGCAAAGGTTGTCGGTTCTCAGTTCTCGGTTCTCAGTTCTCAGTTCTCAGTTCTCAGTTCTCAGTTCTCAGTTCTCAGTTCTCAGAAAAGGCCAAAACGGAACTCACTTGTTTGTCAACGCTAAGCGGCTGACTTGATGGATGCGATTAATCCGTTGAGTATTCTGCCGAGTTCTGCTGCATGGCCGAGCAAGGTCCCTGTTCTCAGATCTTGCGAAGGCCGTGTTGAGAACTGAGACCTGGGCACCGAGAACTGAGAACTGCCTTTAGATCTGCGCCGCGTAGTCCTTCAGTTTGCGGTATAGGGTTGTCTTGCCGATGCCCAGGAGGCGCGCGGCTTGCAGCTTGTCGCCGTGAAGCTCGGCAATGGCGTTGAGAATGGTCTGGCGTTCGAGTTCCGCCATGGGAACGATCCTGTTCTGGCCATGACCGTTGCCGTTGGTGGGCACGGCCAACTGCGTGCCGGCGATGGCAGGAGGCAGGTCAGAGACATGGATCAACGGTCCGCTGGTAAAGGCGCAGGTGCGCTCCAGACAATTCTCGAGCTCCCGCACATTGCCCGGCCAGTCATAGGCCAGCATTACTTTGACGGCTTCGTCGGTAAGGATTTTTTCCTGAGCCGAGGCGCGCGAAGAGCGCTCCATGAAATGAGCAAGCAGCAGAGGGATATCTTCGCGCCTCTCGCGCAAGGGCGGAATGCGCAGGCTGAGAACGTTCAGGCGGAAATACAGATCGCGGCGGAACGCGCCTTCGGTCACGGCCTGCTCGAGGATCCGGTTGGTTGCGGCCAGGATGCGCACATTGATGGGAATGCGCCGCGTGCTTCCGACCGGGCGGATTTCCTTCTCCTGAATGGCACGCAAAAGTTTGGCCTGGAGATCGACGGGCAGCTCGCCAACTTCGTCGAGAAAGATGGTTCCACCTTCGGCGATAGCCAGCAGCCCGTCTTTGGCTTGATTGGCGCCGGTGAAGGCGCCTTTGACGTAGCCGAACAACTCGCTCTCGATCAGGGTCGGCACCAGCGAGCCGCAATCGACCGGGATGAACGGCTTGTCATGAAAAGGCCCGGAGTAATGAATGGAGCGCGCGACCATTTCCTTGCCGGTGCCGCTCTCGCCGAGAATCAGCACTGGGTGAGAGCTGTTGGCGGCTTTGGCGATGATGCGGTAGAGCTTCTCCATCTCGGGAGCGCGGCCGACCAGGCCGCCATAGCCCTGCTTCGACTTCAGTTTTTCGCGAAGCATGCGGTTTTCGGTCTTCAGTTTGAGGTGATTGGATACGCGCTCGAGCAGGAGCTTGAGTTCGTCCACGCTGAAAGGTTTGGTGACGTAATCATAAGAGCCACTCTTCATAGCCTGCACCGCCGACTGGACCGTTCCGTAGCCGGTTACGACGATCACGAGAGCTTCGGGCCGCTGCGCCTTGATCTGGCGCAGAGCTTCCAGGCCACCGGCGCCGGGCAAGCGCAGATCGAGGAGAACGGCGTCGATGCTTTGAGCTTGCAGCAGGCGATAAGCGTGTTCGGCGGAATCGGCGACGTGCGTGGTGAACCCGAGGGAGAGGGCGACCTCGCGGCAGGCGTCGCGGATGGAGCGCTCGTCGTCGACGATAAGAAGGTTCAAAAAGTTGGCGGCAAGAATCTGAGGTGTCGCGATCGATGGACCTACGGCTGGTGAACTCATAAGACGGATTCCTTCTTGGTTGCTTGAAATGGGGTTGAGGACGAGGCTCCCGAGACGGGATGTGGCGCATCCGGAGGAACGGCATCGGCAGGTTGAGATGCCCGGGGAAGCACGATCATCACGCGCGTGCCCCGGCCGGATTCGCTTTCGAAGTGGATGAGTCCGTGGTTCGTGGTGACGATACTGCGAACTGTAGTCAGGCCCAGGCCCGTACCCTTACCCGCGTTCTTGGTGGTAAAGAACGGCTCGAAGAGGCGTTGACGGGTTTCCGCGGTCATGCCATGACCGTTGTCGGCGACGGTAAGCAGGACGCAGGGAAAGGCGGGGAACGTGCTTTGCGGCAGGTCACCGGTGAGGGGTTGGAATCCGCAGTTGTTGGTTTCGACCGTAATGCGACCGCCGTCGGGCAAGGCGTCGCGAGCATTAAGGACCAGGTTCAGGAAAACTTGTTGGGCCTGCGCCTGGTCGATCTTGACCATGCCCAATTCCGGATCGAGATGCAAATCCAGCGCGATATTTTCGCCGATCAGCCGGGCCAGAAGATCGTGCATGGCCACGGCGATTTCGTTCAGACATAACAAACGGGCCTGCGCGGCCTGAGGCCGGGCGAAAACGAGCAACTGCCCCACCAAGGCCGCGGCTTGCAAAATAGCGGAGCGAATTTCCTCGGCGTAGCGCCGACGCCCGTCGCTGACATCCAGGCTGGAGAGGAGCAGATCGCAATACAGCATGACGCCAGTGAGCAAATTGTTGAAGTCATGCACAACACCGCCCGCCAGACGGCCCACAGCCTCCCATCGCTGAGTCTGAAGCTGGTTTTCTTCGGCGTGAACCGAACCGTCGACCGGCTTCGCGGCGGCGTTATCCGCCAGGAGCAAAGCATGGTCAGGCTGGCCGTCGCAACCAGCCTGTCGCCAGGCGGTCCACTGCGCGACGGTCTGGCCGTGGCCCGCGCCCCTGACCTCGATTGCGATGCTATCGCACTTGGACTCCAGCAGGTCGCGCAGCAAAAGGTCGGTTTTGGCGCGGTCCTGCGGGCGAACCAATTCGCCGAGTCGCAGGCACCGGCGATGGGCGACGCCCCGGTCGAGGGTCCGCTGGAAGGCCGGGTTCATCTCCACAATCACTCCCGCGGAACTGCAACGGGCTACGGCCAGGGGTGAATGTTCAAAGACCGCGCGAAAATGTGTGATCACCGCTTCTTCGGCGGAAAACTCCGGCTCCGGAAATGGGGCGGCTGCATTCATATTCTTGCTGTCTTCTACTCTGGCGCAGGATGAATGGCGGAAGGAAGCCCACGTTGGGCTATTCCATACTTTGGTGTTCCCTTAACGGGAGCAAGTAGGGTCACCCCAGACAATTTCGTCTCCGACCTCGAGCCCACTATAGGACTGGCTATCTCACGCTGCGAAGGGCAGATGTCACGCTGGATCGGAAAACTCTGTGGAAAACGCAATAAGTGTTTTACTTTCAATAATTAATAGGAGGTAGCAAGTACGATCCCCGCGCTAGGGGGTGAGGAATTTCATCTAATATGGAGGGTGACCCGATCTATTGCTGGCCGCTTATTGTGGGCCGAGGATGGCCGGTTGGCTGTTGGCCACTGCATCGGAGGAATCAAGGGTGAGTGGGGAAGTCAGGCGAAAAGTCAGACGGCGACCTTTCTGCACCTGAATGCCACGGGTTCGAGGCTGGGATTCGCTAGCCAAGCGTGGAGCGCTCGAAGGTTGCGGGCTTCCGCGGGCGAACAGGCTGGAGGTCTGAACTGCAAGTTGCCTGCCGGCGACTGTGATGGTTCGCAAAGTCAGCTCGAAATAGCCCGAACCTGAGGGCGCATTAGGAGTTGCCTCGGATTGGGCAGACTGGACCTGTCCGGTTACGGCGGTTCCGCCTTCGAGCAGTGTTTGTCCGTCAATCACAAGCGGGGCGGCGACGGATGCGGTGAATAGGTCGCCTGAGGAAGCCGGCGTGGAAAGGGAACGATCGAGTTGAACTGTCAAAAGCGTTCCGGAGGGCAGGATGTGCTGCGGCGAAGCCGCCCGAAAAGGGACGCCAGCAGCCAGCTTCGGATCGGATGAGACTGCGGCTCGCCCGCCGTCGGTGGTGGCTCGGGAATCGACATCCGGATGGAATGGAAGCTTTTGTCCGCTCGCCGAAGCTGCGGCTTGCGTGCTGTGGGGCTCGGGCTGTCCGCATCCCTGAGTCAGGCAGAGGCTTAGAGCAAGGCAAACTGCGGCGAGCGCGACCCGGTGCCTTCGATCCACTCCCGGTGTTTCCATCCTGAACATCGTCGCCCTGAGCTTCGTCATCGTGAGCATCGTCGCCCGCTTTTCGGGAAAAAGGTAAGTGGCAAGTGAAGTACCAGATCGGATGTAGAGGAATCAAGTAGATACGGAGAGGTTTGAAAATATCTGTGTAGAAGTTGCCGGATACTCTCCCTGGTAGGCGTAGCCTTTCTATGCGCTTTTCCGCTTGCCGGGTTTAACTGCGTGCTTTGCGGGGTTATCGCTGGTTTCAATCGCAATCGATACCGAATCTCGCGGCATCGTCCACTGCCCGGGCCGGAGCGGGCTGGGCGCATTCCTGAAGACGTTCGCTAAACATTTCGGTATCCCATTCCCGTCGTACTTTACGACCTTGCCCTGCTGGAAGCTGGCCGAGTATGGTTATAACCTTGGAGTTGGGGTAGCCGGGCGGAAGGAAGAGTTCAGACGGAAAGGCTGAAAAAGCGACAAGAATCAAAGGATGAGCCACGAAAAAGTATTAATCGTTGAGGACGAAGAGAACGAGCGCACCGGGCTGGCCGAGCTTGTCTCTTCATGGGGATATCGCGCCGAAACCGCGCGCGATGGAGTGGAGGGCATTGAGAAGGTGGGGCAGTGGGCGCCCTCCATTGTCGTCACCGATCTCAAGATGCCGCGCATGGGCGGGATCGAACTGCTCGAACGGCTGGGGGAACAATCCCAGGCCATGGCGGTAATTATGGTGACGGCGCAGGGCACGATCGACAGCGCGGTGCAGGCCATGCGCATGGGAGCGTACGACTACATCACCAAGCCGATCGACACCAACCGGCTGCGCACGATGCTGCAAAATGCATCCGTGCTGGTGGGAGGCCGCGCGGAGCTGGAGAGCACGCGCCGCAAACTGCGCGATTCCAGCTCTCTCGGTCAACTCCGCGGCGCATCACGCAAGATGCAGGAGATTTTCCGGCTGATCGAGCTGGTAGCCCCCAGCACGGCATCGGTGCTGATTACCGGAGCGAGCGGAACGGGCAAGGAACTGGTCGCCCGCACCATTCACCAACTGAGTCCCCGGCGTGAGCGGCCGTTCGTGGCCATCAACTGCGCCGCCATCCCGGAGACGCTGATCGAGAGTGAGATCTTCGGCCACGAAAAAGGGGCCTTCACGGGAGCGCTGGAGCGCCGCACCGGCTGCTTCGAGCTGGCCGAGGGAGGCACCATCCTGCTCGATGAAATTGGGGAGATGCCGGTGGGAACCCAGGCCAAACTGCTGCGCGTGCTCGAAGACCACAAGCTGCGCCGCCTGGGCAGCAAGGTGGAAACCGCCGTGGATGTGCGGGTGCTGGCTGCGACGAATAAGGTTCCGGACGATGCTGTGGCGTCGGGCGAACTGCGCAGCGATCTTTATTACCGGCTGAACGTCTTCAATATTCACATGCCACCGCTGCGGGAACATAAAGAAGATATTGCCGATCTGGTGCAGCTTCTGGTGACGGAGATGAGCACGAAGCATGCCCGCAAAGTTGCCGCCGTGAGTGAAGCGGTGCTGAATCTGTTCACTAATTATTCGTGGCCGGGAAATGTCCGCGAGCTGCGCAATACGCTTGAGCGCGCGGTAATAGTTTGCGACAGCGGCATGATCGAGACCAAACATCTGCCGCCGGGGTTTGGCCAGGCTCCGCTGCGCACGGCGGGAAATGATCCGGACGCGGTACGGCTGGGAGTGGGCACGACGGTAGGTGAGGCGGAAAAGATGCTGATCCTGAAGACGCTGGAATCAACCAGCAATAACAAGACGCGGGCGGCGGAAATTCTCGGGATCAGTTTGAAAACCTTGCATAATAAGCTTAAGGAGTACGGCGCCAGCACTCAGGACACAGCCTCTGACAAAGAGGAGCAGAGCAGTGGCCAGTGAGCAGTGGCCAGTGGTCAGTTGAAATCCCACGATCTCGTCAGCCGGCGTGATCTCTGCTTGAACTGGCCACTGGCCACTGATCACTGACCACTGTTTTTTGTCATGCGACGCAAATTCATTATCGTCACGGCCATCACCTTTATGGTGACTGTGATGGTGGCTGCCTTTTCGTATCTTTATATTTCGGTGATTTTGCGCCAGCGCATTACCAATGCCTACGAAGGCGCCAGCCGCCTGACCCAGCAGCTTGCCTACTTCGCGGGAAACGATCTTCCGGATTTGAGCAGCACCCGGGTCGATACCAACGACCCGGGTGCCGTGCGGCACGCGCTTGCCGAATACCTGCAGATGGATACGAACATCCTGAACAATCTGCAATCGGACGTCGCGCTCTGGCCCTACATCTACGATGCCGCAATTGTGGATGCGAACGGGAAGGCGCTGCTGCACACCAATCCTCAACTGGTGGGCAAACCGGTTGCGGCGCGGCCGGATTTCTACGCGCTGACCAACGCTCGCTTCCGGCGGCAACTGCGCCTGGTGTACAGCCCCGCGTCGGTCTACGACGTAAGTTTTCCATTGCAGTTGAATGGAGCGCCGTTTGGGACGATTCGGATCGGAGTATCGACGGTATTTCTTAAGAGTGAAATCACGCCGCGCCTGATGCATGCAGTCTATTTTTCGGTGGCGTCGATTTTCGTTTCCCTTATCCTGGCCGCTGCGGTCTCCAATCTCGCCCTCGGGCCGCTAAAGGAAATCAGCCGCAACCTGGACAGCGTCACTCTCGGCGCCGACGAGGGGCTCTCGGGGAACGAGTCGGAGCACGACGAATACGGGCTGGTCTCGCTCAAGATCGCGAACCTGGGCCGGCAGATGCGCGACAGCCGGGAGATTTTTTCCGCGCTGAAAGACAACGTGGACCAGCTCATGTCGAAGTTGCAGGATGGCTTGATGCTGTTCACGCGCGATTCCCGTGTGGTGCTGGTGAGCGCTCCGGTCGAGCGCTTTCTGGGAAAGCCGCGCGGTGAGCTGCTGGGCAGAACGGCGAGCGAGCTTTTCTCCCGCGATTCGCCTCTGGGCACGCTGGTGCTCGACGCATTCGAGCGCAGGCGTCCGTTCTCGCAGCGCGAATTTGTCGCCGCCGCCGGCAGGCAGGTGCAGGTCTCTTTGGATTTTGTTCAGGAAAAGAGCAATCAAATCGGCGCGCTTCTGATCATGCGCGATGCCGAGTCGGTACGCCGCATCGGGGATGAGATCGAGATGTCCCGCCGGCTTTCGGCCAGCGGACGCGTCACCGGCGGGGTTGCGCATGAGGTAAAAAATCCCATCAACGCCATCGTGCTGCATCTGCAGCTTCTGCAGAACAAGCTGGCGCAACTCGATCCTGACACTCGCCGGCACATGGATATCATCGGCAGCGAAATTCACCGGCTCGACCGGGTGGTGCAAACCCTGGTGGACTTTATGCGGGCCCGCGAGTTGCATCTGGTGGAAATCGATTTCCGGCGCCTGCTCGATGACGTCGTGCTCCTGGCCGGTCCGGAGGCGGAGCAGCAAGGCGTGAACATTAACCGCGACATGTCGGGCGAGCCTCTTCCCGTAAAGGCCGATCTCGACTTTATGAAGCAAGCTTTATTGAACGTGGTACTCAACGGGGTCCAGGCTATGCCGGAGGGAGGCCAGCTCAGCATTTCGGCCTACCGCGACGAGGATGCGGTGGTCGCCGAGGTGCGGGACCGGGGCATGGGCATCGCGCCGGATGTGCAGGACAAAATCTTCGAGCTTTACTTCACGACAAAGAAGGAAGGCAACGGCATCGGTTTGGCGCAGACCTACCAAATCCTGCAGTGGCACTACGGCTCGGTACAATTTGAATCGACGGAGGGCGAGGGGACAACGTTCCGCTTTCGACTTCCTCTAGCCACCTCGGGATTGCGTCCGGAGCGGGAGGCCGCGGCCCACTCGAACTCGTAATCCTGTAATATCTTCGCCGCACCGCGATTCGAAAATGACCCTGGCCGCAATACTCGCGTTTCACCTGTTGAGTCTGGGCTGGCCGCCTGCAGACCCGCGCGGGTTTATGGGACAAGCATCCGCGGCAGTCTGGCCTGACGAATTCTCGCGACAGAGCCAAGGCAGCACGTCTCAATCGCAGCCGCAGAGTCCGGCATCGGCGCCTCCGTCGTCGAATAGTTCTGGCCAGGCGCAACCGGCACCTAGTTCGGCACCCAGTTCGACAGCTCCGAAGCCTCCGCGGCGACGCCGGAAAACGGTGCCCAATTGCTCGAACGCTCCAACCCCGATGAACACCGCTGTGGGCAATTCTGCCGATTCGAAAAAGGCAAATGGGGCTGGATCGACAAATGCTGGCTCGACGACTACTGCTTCCGCAGCGTTGAAGCCCTGCCCGCCTCCCAAGAAAGTTATCCGCAACGGAGGATCGAATGAGCCCGCGGAGCAACTCACGGGCGGCACTCAAGCCCAGCAGGCCTCCCAACAACGCTCCACCGAGGAATTGACGACCGCGACCGAAGAGAACCTGAAGAAGATTGCGGGACTTCAGCTCGACCCCAGCCAGCAGGATCTGGTGAAGCAGATCAAGCAATTCATGGAGCAATCAAAAGCCGCCGTGGCTGCGGGAGACCTTGACGGCGGCCGCAATTTTGCCCAGAAAGCTCACCTGCTCTCTGAGGAGTTGGTCAAACCCTGAACCGGCGCCTGGCCTTGTTACAGCCTCGCATACTGCAACCCCGACGCGCCCTCACGACCTGTTGCAAGACTGTGCAATTTTGAACAGACAGGAAATCGGGGACGATTGTAACCTTATGCGGTTAGAAGATGCGAAGGAAACTGATGGCGGCACCGGGGTCCGCCTGCTTCCTCTGGTGGCGCAACCCGCCAAAAGTTGCGCCACCTCTTTTCCTGTCCCGCGGAAATTCGCGTGACTGGTGATCTTTTGCTCCGGCTCGCCGGTCCTTTTCTCCTGTTCTCCTGATGCAGTCCCTTCTGAGTTTCCCTCCCACCTGTTATCCTTTCCCGTTCCAAGGAGCATGCCATGTCCTCTGACCTGCAAGGCCGCAACGGGGTCGTCTTCGGAGTCGCCAACAAGCGCTCGATCGCCTGGTCCATCGCCCAGGGACTCCACGCTGCCGGCATGAAGCTCGCGATCACCTACCAGAACGAGCGCCTCGAGCAGGAAGCCAAAGACCTGATTCTCTCGCTGCCCGGCGCCGAAGCCTACATGTGCGACGTCAGCAAAGACGAAGAGATCGACCGCCTCTTCGCCACGCTCAAAGAGCGCCACGGCAAGCTGCACGCTCTGGTGCACTCCGTCGCCTACGCCCCCGCCGACGAACTCAAGGGAGACTTCCTCAACACCACGCGCGAAGGCTTTCGCGTCGCGCTCGACGTCAGCGTGTATTCGCTGGTTGCAGTTGCCCGCGCCGCCGCGCCGCTCATGGAAGATGGCGGATCGATTCTCACCATGACTTACTATGCTTCCGAGAAAGTGGTGCCCCGCTATAACGTGATGGCTGTGGCCAAGGCTGGACTCGAATGTTCGGTACGCTATCTCGCTTACGATCTGGGAAAGAAGAACATTCGGGTGAACGCGATCTCAGCCGGACCGGTTAAAACCCTCGCCGCGCGCGGGATCTCAGGCTTCGGCGACATGCTCAAAGCCCACGCCGAACACGCCCCGCTCGGCCGCAATGTAGATATTGCAGAGGTCGGATCGACCGGGGTCTTCCTAGCGTCGGACGCCAGCAGTGGCATCACCGGCGAAGTGATTTATGTGGATTGCGGGTATAACATTATGGGGTTCTAGAAGGTAATCGCCGCTGAGTCCGGTACTTGGAACTTAGTCCGAGACTTAGTCAGAAACCAGAGACCGAGTAAGTGGAATTAACTTAGGGAGTAGAATCATTGCCAGCTTGGAGCGCCGCATCCGGCGGAGCCCGTGACGCGTTCTTTGGAAATTGGGCCAAGCATCTATCAACTGGAACGCATTAGGAGGTGCCGATGAAAGTGAAATTCCCACTGGTGTTGGTATCACTGCTGTTGATTGGCACGACCCCCGTGGCGGTTGCACAGGCTCCCACCCACAACACTTGGAGCAGCGGCGCGCCGATCCCGACGGCGGTGTCTTATCCAGCCGTCGCAGTAATGAACAGCGAAATCTATGTGATCGGCGGTACGAATGCCGACGGCGCGATCGTTGCCGATACCCAAATCTACAACCCGGCCACGAACTCCTGGAGCACTGGCGTCTCCCTGCCAACTCCGGTCGAGGGCGCATCTGGCGCAGTGGTGAAGGGCGTCCTATACGTGATGGGCGGCTCGACGACCGGAGGAGTGTATCACTACAGCGACGCAGTGTGGGCCTTGAGCCCGGCGACAAACACATGGTTCCGGAGGGCCGCGATGCCGACGGCTCTGCACGATGCAGGGGTAGCGGTGGTGGGGAACATCATCTACGTCATAGGCGGGAACTCGGGCAGCAATCTGAGGGCCGCCACGGTTGAGAGTTACGATCCGGCCACCGATGCCTGGACGGAAGAAGCGCCTCTGCTGGTTGGAAAGTCAGAGCCGACGGTAGGCTTGGTAGGGGCCACAATCGTGGCCGCTGACGGGCTGACCGAAACCGGCGACACCGGCGACACCGAAGGCTACGATGTATCCACCAACACTTGGACTACGCTTACTCCCGATCCTACAGGGCGGAGCGGGGCTTGCGGAGGGGGAATCGGGCCACGATTGTATGTCGCGGGCGGTTTTTATGAAGACTCCGGCTTGCAGTTGACCGAATCGTTTACTGCGTCAACAAACGCCTGGAACAGGAATGCCCCCATGCCCCAGGCCGCCTTGTTCCAAGGTTCCGCAGTGTATAAAGGAAATCTCTACTGCTTCGGCGGCAGGAACGCTTTCGGCGGGACTGTCCTCAACAACGTGCAGATTTATCAGCCGTAGGGTGATCCGGCTGCGGGCATCGGCGGCTCAGCGAGATGCTCAAAGGCTGCGAAAGCGTGCTGCCGCTGGGCCGCTGCGTGGAACTGAAGAGGTCGGATCGACTGGAGTTTCCCTAGATTGCGCTTATTGTGGTTGTAACCACTAGAGGTACGGACCTCACCCGGTAATCCGGATCCGCCGTGCGTCTTCTCCGACACGTTCCAGCACAATCTCCACATCCCGCTCCCGCTGCAGACGAGGAAACTTCTCTCCCCACTCGATCAGCAGCACGCTATCTTCAGCCCGCAGATCATCCAGTCCCAGCGTCTCCAATTCGCGCTGAGTATCGATGCGGTAAAGATCGATGTGATAGAGATTGGCTCGCGGCCCGCGATACTCGTGCACCAGCGTGAAGGTGGGGCTGGTGACGTCTTCTTCCTCAGCCGCTTCGAAGGCGGCGGCGATTCCCTTGACCAGCGTGGTCTTTCCCGCACCCAGATCGCCGCGCAGCAGAACCAGCTTCGGCGGCGTGAGCAAATCCACCAGCGTTCGCCCGAAGGCGATTGTCTCCTCCGGCGAGTGGGTTGTGATCTCTCGCGTCACCCGAACAGTATAGCGAGAGCGTCGGGCTCGGAGCCTGATCGTCGGGACCCAGGTCGTCGAGATCCAGGTCGTCGAGATCTAGATCGTCCGCGGGACGGTGAAGGCCGATGATTTCAGGCCCAGCAAACTCCGGTCCGCAACGTGGTCGAGCGAAGTCCGCAGACGGCGATGGTCATCGTCCTCAATGGCGACGAAGCGGAACGGCTGCAGCACGCCAACCGTCGTCTTCCGCATCGGACTCAGAATCTCGGCCATAGCGCGTACCGGGCCCGATTGCGTCTGAAACGCAACTTCGACGAAGTCTCCCTGCGACAGCGAACGCTGCAACTGCAGCAATCCTCCGGTCGTCGAAACGGTTTGTAGTTTAGCTTTAGTGCGCCGGCCATCTTCTAAACGAATCGCAGCCAGGACTGAAGCCCCTAGCTGGACCCGGGCCGCGCGCCGCGAAGGGTGCGGTTGGGGGAAGTGGGTCATAAGCTGTATGTACGATCGCACGCCGCTGAAGCGGGTAACAGAGTACGAAAGCCGATTGTCCGGATTCCCGCGCTGCAGGCCTGGTTCGCCATATCCAAGTCGCTGGGACGGGCCTACTTGGGCTATGTTTACCCTTGAGATAATGTCCTAGTGACGGAGATCCTGGATACGGCGCGGTGTTCCGCCGAATCAGGAAAAACTATTCGCTTGCCGTCTTCCAGATAAAGGCTGCTGGGGTTCAACCTTCCCACGAAACTGTCTTTTCGCTCGATGCTTCCCGCGTGCGCCGGAAAGCCTCGGGCAATCCCTCGAGAAGATCGGTCGCGACCAGTGAATGCTCGCCCACGCGGTCGCGCATCACATCGCCGGCCAGCCCGTGCAGATGAACCGCGGCAAGCACGGCGACGAAAGCGTTCTTGGGATTCTGCGCGACCATTCCCGCGACCATGCCGGTCAAAATATCTCCTGTGCCGCCGGTCGCCATGCCGGGATTGCCGGTGGTATTGACCCACGCTTCGCCATCGCGCTGCACCACCAGCGTGCGATGGCCTTTGAGCACGACGATCAGTTCATGTTCGCGGGCAAACTTTCTCGCCACGCCTAACCGGTCTTTCTGCACTTCAGGAATCGTGCATCCGACCAGCCGCGCCATCTCGCCCGGATGCGGAGTGATCACCAGCGTCCGCCCTTTGCCGTTCAGTTCAGCCGTGCGGCCGTCGAATGCGTTCAGGCCGTCGGCATCGAGCACGATCGGTACCTGCTGCGTTGTGACCAGGCTCCGCACCAGCTCCGCAGTCTGCGGATCACGCGAAATCCCCGGCCCGATCGCCAGCACGTTCTTCCCTTTCGCCAATTCCCCGATTCGCTCCCCAGCGCTGGTGGAGATCGTGCCCGTATCCGTCTCGGGCAAAGGCTCGGTCATCAACTCCGCATGAAATCCGGCCACGGTCGCCAGCACCGACTTCGCGGTCGCCACGGTCGAAAGCCCCGCTCCCGCGCGCAGCACGGCCATCCCTGCCATTGCGACGGACCCGGCTTTACCGAGCGACCCACCGACCACCAGCACGTGCCCGTAACTGCCCTTGTTCGACTCCGCCGGCCGCAGGCTCACGCACGGACCAATATCGCGCGCCGTGATCACATTCAGCTTCAACTTGGAAACAATCGCTTCCTCTGGCGACCCGATTTCAGCTACAACTGTCGGACCCGTGGTCAGCGCACCGAACACGTGCGCCGGGCGTGGCGCTGTAAACGTAACTACTGCGTCGGCTCGGGCAATCGTACCGGCCTGCGCATGCATCGCATCGGCGTCGGCGCCGGAAGGAATATCGACTGCGATCACCGGAACCTGACCCGGGGGAAACCGGCTCGCATTCATGATGGCGATCGCCCCGGCATACAGTCCGCTCACCGGAGGCTTGAATCCAGTGCCGAGAATCGCGTCGACGTACACATCGCCCTGCATCGCAATCCGCAGCCGCTCGCTCTTTAACTCCTCGGTGGAACGCACGGCAATCGCCGGAGCCGTTAACTCGCCGAATATCACTGCTGCATCGCCACGCAGATCATCTGGGTTCGCGAGCAAAATCACCTGCACCTTTTTCTTCTGCTCATGCAGCCGCCGCGCCGCCACAAACCCATCCCCGCCGTTGTTCCCCTTGCCGCAGAACACCACGATGCGCTCGGCCGCGCCGTGATGCGCAATCACATACTCCGCCACCGCCGCTCCCGCGTCCTCCATGAGTGCCAACGAAGGCACGCCAAAGCGCTCGCTGGTAGCGCGATCAATGGCTCGCATTTCTTCGGCGGAAACGATTTTCATAGGAAGCAGTGGCCAGTGCTCAGTGACCAGTGGCCAGTAAAACACTGTTGTCACTAACAGTTTTTTTCTGGTCACTGACCACTGACCACTGGCCACTGCTTTTCCGATCTTAAAACAAAAAGGCCCTCCGCTGTGCGGAGAGCCTATGAACTACTGGCCACTGACCACTGATCACTGGCCACTGTTTTTCAGCGCCTGCACCCGGCTGTGCTTCACGCTGTAAGTGAAGTACACCACGAGTCCAATCGCCAGCCAGGATACGAGGCGGATCCAGTTCCACATCCCCAGGTTGAGCATCATGTATCCGTTCGCCAGCACGCCAAGGATTGGAACCAGAGGCACCCACGGCGTACGGAACGGCCGCGGCTGGCTGGGATTGGTATATCGCAACACCATCACCGAGAGCGACACAATCACAAAGGCCAACAGCGTACCGATGTTTACCATCTTGCCAATTTCGTCGATCGGGGTCACGCTGCCCACAATCGCGGCCAGCAGGCCCACCAGAATCGTATTCTTCCACGGAGTGCGGAACCTGGGATGAATTGCAGCGAAGAACTTCTTGGGCAACAAGCCGTCATTCGCCATCGAATAAAGCACTCGCGTTTGTCCGAGCAACATCACCAGCATCACGCTCGTAAGTCCAGCCAGCGCCCCCAGCGTAATGATGTTGGCGGCGACGGGCAACCCCCGATCCAGGAATGCAACCGCCACCGGCGCCTCAATATTGATCTGTTGCCAGTGCACCATCCCGGTGAGCACGCCGGCCACCGCAATATAAAGGACGGTACAGATCGCCAGCGAGGCGATCATGCCAATGGGCAAGTCGCGCTGCGGATTCTTGGCTTCCTGCGCCGTGGTCGACACTGCATCGAAACCGATGTAGGCGAAGAATATGTAGGCTGCGCCCGCCCAGATCCCGTTCATGCCGTGCGGCGCATAGGCGTGCCAGTCCATCCCCCAGTTGGCGCGGCTGATGTAGTGAGAACCCAGCCCGATCACGAAGAGTACGACGGACACTTTAATGACGACGATCGTCGCGTTAAACCGCGCGCTCTCCTTGATGCCGACCACCAGAATCGCCGTAATCACCAGCGCGATGAGGAAGGCGGGAAGGTTAAAGCCGATCTCCGATCCAAACAGGTGTGGCGCTCCCAGAAGGTCGTGCGCCCGCTGCAACAGTTCTGGAGATTGAGCGCCGATGATCGCAGTGACTTTATCGAGGAACGCCTGCGTGGTTGTCCCCAGCGAGGGATCCGTGGCCTGTGCCATCTGCTGCGCCACAATTTTTTCAGCCGTCTTCAGCGCCGTCCAGTGGTCGTAGGCCAGCCACAGTGGCATCTTGATGTGGAATATATTCAGCAGCTCGATGAAGTGGTTCGACCATCCAGAAGAGACCGTGCTGGCTCCCATGGCATATTCGAGCGTAAGGTCCCAACCGATGATCCAGGCGAGCAACTCGCCCAGCGTGGCGTAAGCGTAGGTGTAGGCGCTGCCGGCCAGCGGAATCATGGCCGCGAACTCGGCATAGCACAGGCCGGCAAACGCGCATCCCAACCCAGACAGAACGAATGACAAGGTGAGCCCCGGACCGGCGTACTGCGCCCCGAGCCCCACCATTACGAAGATGCCCGCCCCGATGATTGCGCCCACTCCGAGCGCGGTGAGCTGGAAAACTCCCAACGTCCGTTTAAGGCTGTGTTCACCCGTTTCGCGGGCTTCTTCCATCAGCAGGTTCAGCGGCTTGGTTGCGAACAGATTTGCCATTCGTTTGGTTTCTCCTTAGGACTACGCGGATGCGGCTTTCGCACTCCTTGACCACGCGAAATATACCGGGATGCCCAGCAGCACCACAATCAATCCCGGCCAAGTGAACTGCGGTTTGTACAGCAACAGTACGACGTCGACAAAAGAAGCCATCAGAATATAAATCGCCGGCAGCACGGGATAGCCAACGGCCTTGTAAGGCCGCTCGACATCCGGACGCGTGCGCCGCAGCACGAACAACCCAACAATCGTCAATATATAAAAGAACAGCGCCGCGAAAATGATGTAATCCAGAAGCTGCCCGTAACTGCCCGAGATGCACAGCAGGCATGTCCACACCATCTGCACCATCAACGAAACCGCCGGCGTCTTGTGCGTGGGATGCAGCGTGGCCACGCTGCGGAAGAACAGCCGGTCCTTTGCCATTGCGTAATAAACGCGGGCGCCGGAAAGAATCAGACCGTTAGCACAGCCGAAAACGGAAATCAGAATGGCGCCTGCCATCAGCCGTCCGCCGGCCGCGCCGAACATCTGCGTCATCACTGCGGTACCAACGCGGTCTTCGGCCGCGTACTTGATTCCGCGACCGAGGATCGTGGTCGCGCCCATGGTTCCGTCAAGCGGCAGCGCCATCAAGTAAATAAAGTTGCAGGCAATGTAGAGCGTAATCACTACGCCCGTACCGAGAGCCAGCGACAAAGGAAGATTCCGGCTGGGATTCTTTACTTCGCCCGCCGTGAACGTAACGTTGTTCCAGGCATCCGCTGAAAACAGCGCGCCGACCTGCGCTACCGCAAGAATCGTCAGCGTGCCCACCATCACCACCGGCCCGCCCATGCCAACCTGAACCGCGTGCTGCGCGCTCAGTCCGGCATTGCGCCAGAAATGGCCGCTGAAGTTTGCCGCCAGCGCCTGCGCACTTCTTCCCAGCGCCAGGCCGAACAAGGCCAGTCCCAGAAGCGCGGAAACCTTGGCAACGGTAAACACGTTTTGAATGAGCGCTCCGGTTTTCAGTCCAAAGATATTCACTACCGAAAGAAAAATCACCAGCAGGATCGCGACCAGGTTCTGGGTATTGATTCCCACATCCATATTTCCCAGAACCATCGGTCCCAGCCGGATCGGAGGGACTTTCCAGAGATGAAGAATCCAGTTGGAAGAAGAAACCGCAGGAAAGAAAACTCCCAGGAACTTGCCGAAGGCCACGCCCACCGCCGCAATGGTCCCGGTCTGAATGACAAGAAATAATGTCCAGCCGTAGAGAAATCCCCACAACGGTCCGAGCGCTTCGCGCAGATAAACATACTGTCCGCCGGCCCGCGGCATCATCGCCGCCAGTTCGCCGTAACTCAGCGCGGCGACAATGGTCATGAACCCGGCGGCCGCCCATGCGCCGATAAGCAGCGCGGGCGAATTCACTTCCCGGCTAATCTCGGCCGAAACAATAAAGATGCCCGAGCCGATCATCGACCCAATGACCAGCATGGTGGCGCTGGTCAGGCCCAGGCCCTTGACCAGTTCTTTATCTTGATGACTATGAACTTCCCAGTCGCTGCCGGCAGCCGTTGTCGGTGTACTCAGGGCTCCTCCTTGAAACGCGCCCGCGGCTTGCCACGGGCACTATCAGGGTGGAATGACTTTACCTCAAGACGCGGAAAAATTCCTCTGCTGATTTTCGGGGCTCCCGTAACAGATCGGATATCACCGCCACCGAATCGGCCCCAGCCTCGATCACCGAAGCCGCATTGGCGCGCGTGATCCCGCCAATGGCCACCAGCGGCTTTCGGGTCAACTGCCGCGCCCGGCGCACTCCCTCAAGGCCTACAACCGGATCAGGCCGGACTTTGCTGGAGGTCGCAAAAACGGGCCCAATGGCAAGATAGTCGGCCGAGGTCAAGTCTGCTTCCAACATCTGCTCGGGATTATGTGTCGAGACTCCGAGCCAGCGCTCCGGGCCGATGATCCTTCTCACTGACTCCGACGAGAGGTCGTCCTGCCCTACATGCACCCCGTCGAACTCTGCGATCAGGCAGAGATCGGCGCGGTCGTTCATGATAAGGCGGATGGAATCGCCGAGATGTTTCTTCAGCTCCCGCGCCTGATCCAGCATCGCCCGCGCATTGCCGGATTTATTGCGGTATTGAATCAGGGTCACCCCAGCAGAAGCAAGCTCCTCCGCCGCAGTAACCAAGCTAAGAGCGTCAGGAAAACAGCCGGCATCGAGGATGGGATATAAGCCTGAAAGGACGATCTTCCTTTGTTCAAACATGTATTGCTGAAACGTGCATTGTCCGATGTGGACTCATTTAACCGGAATGATAAGAAGTGCGAACGCCGTTCCGCCAAACATGACAAAGGGCTTGTGCGTATCGGGCTCCGCCTGCCCTGAAGGGAAACCGGAGGAGTTTGCGATTCGCGCATTCAGGATCATGAGGTGCGGAGGCATTCGAATGTAGTCCTTCTGGCCGGGCGCTAATTTAGCCGCTTTAGGATCTATGTTGCTCCACGATGATCCGCCTTCCAGCATGTAGGAGTATCCAACATGATCCGGATTCGGCTCACGTCCGGCCATGTAATCCTCAGCCCACTCCAAGCCGTACTTATCAAAACATGCGGGATGATGGGCTATGCCATCCTCATGCGCATTCACATCTCGCATGATGCAGGTCCAGCCGTTAGTTCCGGATCGCAATTCCTCTCTGCGCCCCTGATCTCCGAGGATTATGACCGAGGCCTGCGCAGCGATCGATGCCGGTGCAGCCGACAACGCTTGAGATATTGTGGTCTCTGATTTACTCGATTGGCCTGCCGCGCTCAGAGCAAAAATGCCGATCGAAGCGAAGACAGCTACTCTGGTGAGTGATGTTCTCATCATTGCTCCTTGTCCCGCCAAAACCTAGTTGTTCACTTTGTCTTCGCCAGAAATCGCTCGATAAACCCCGTATCAAACTTCCCTGCTCGAAAGTCCGGATCGGCAAGAATCTTGCGGTGCAGCGGAATCGTCGTAAAGATTCCCTCGACAATAAACATCTCCAGCGCACGAGTCATCCGTGAGATCGCCTCACCCCGGTCCTTCCCGCGCACAATCAACTTGGCAATCAGCGAGTCGTAATAAGGCGGGATTGTGCCTTCCGCGTACGCCGCCGTGTCCACGCGCACCCCGGTACCGCCGGGAGGATTAAATGCCGTGATCTTCCCCGCCGACGGCGTGAACTTCTCCGGATGCTCGGCGTTGATGCGGCACTCGATGGCGTGACCGCGATGCACGATCGGCCCCTGCAGCACTTCGCTCATGTTCGCCCCGGCCGCAATCATGATCTGGCTTTTCACCAGATCCACATCCGTAACCATCTCGGTCACCGGATGCTCCACCTGAATTCGCGTGTTCATCTCGATGAAATGCAGGCGCCGCTCGTGATCCATGAGGAACTCGATCGTCCCGGCATTGGTGTAGCCGATCGCCTTCAGCGACTGGCACAATACCGCGCCAATCTGATCGCGCAACTCCGGCGTAACCTGGGTTGAGGGCGACTCCTCCAGCAACTTCTGGTGCCGCCGCTGGATCGAGCACTCCCGCTCGCCCAGGCTCACCACGTTGCCATGCTCATCCGCCAGCACTTGAAACTCGATGTGCCTCGGATGCTCGACATACTTCTCCATGTAGAGGTCGCCGTTTCCGAAGGCGCCGGCCGCCTCCGCTTGTGCCGCCTTGAACAACCCCGGCAGTTCTTCTTCACTGCGGACAATTCTCATGCCGCGTCCGCCGCCGCCCGCCGACGCCTTCACGATCACCGGAAAGCCCACCTGCCGCGCCCACTCCACGGCTTCGCCTTCCGAAGCAAGGATTCCCTCCGACCCCGGCAGAATCGGCACGCCCGCCCGCTTCATCGCCGCGCGAGCCTTTTCTTTTTCCCCCATCAGCCGCGTCACTTCGGGCCGGGGGCCGATGAACTTGATTCCACTGGTCTCGCAAACTTCGGCGAAGTTGGCGTTCTCCGCCAGCAATCCGTAACCAGGATGCACGGCATCCACGTTGGCAATCTCGGCTGCGCTGATTACCGCAGGAATGTTCAGGTAGCTCAGCGCCAGTTGCGGCGGCCCAATGCAGATGGCTTCATCGGCAAAGCGCACCGGCAAGGAATGCCGGTCGGCTTCGCTGTAAATAGCCACGGTTCCGATGCCCAGCTCTTTGCAGGCGCAGATGACGCGCAGGGCAATCTCGCCGCGATTCGCAATCAGTATCTTCTTAAACATTTCAGATTAAATGTGGGGACAGCCGAGGGGACATCTTCCAATTTCGTAATTGCCCTTCACTTCTTTGGCCGGATGGCGAACAACTCCTGTCCATATTCAATCGGCTGACCGTTGCTCCCCATCTTCTTTACGATTTCGCCGGCCACATCCGACTCAATCTCATTCAGCAGCTTCATGGCCTCAACGATACATAGCACTTGCCCGATCTCGACCGTATCGCCCACCTTGACAAACGGCGGCGCGCCCGGCGAGGGCGCCTCGTAAAGCGTCCCCACGATGGGAGACTTCACGACGTGCAGATTCTCCTCCGGAGCCGGCTCTGGCGGCGCCGGTGGTTGGGCCAGTGGTGGGACGATACCGGAGGTCACGATCGGAGGGGCGGATTGAGGAAGGGCCACCGCCACGTAAGGCATTTCCGGACGCGTCTGCGCCGCAGAGTGCTCGCCCGCCCGCTTGATCTTCACCTTGACATCGCCACGTTCCAACTCAAACTCGGCAATGTCTTTTTCGATTAAGAACTCGATGAGTTCCTTCAGCTCTTTTTGATTCATTCGTGTACGGTGGGACCGCTTGATTCAGGTCTTAGGTCTCAGGTATTGGGCCTCCTAGCGGGTGCCAAAGATCTAGAGCCTGACACCCAAGACCTAACACCTTTCCCCTAGACTGCCAGAAAGTCCTTACTAGTTTGCGTCAGCACTTCGCAGCCGCCTTCACGGACGGCGACCATGTCCTCGATTCTCACGCCCCATTTTCCGGGGAAGTATACTCCCG
>Ga0302326_10008252_pt1 | contig 23011 bp, 21 predicted proteins | sample Palsa_T0_3_FD_202264 | JGI IMG/M metagenome (GOLD analysis project Ga0302326, IMG submission 202264) | Peat permafrost microbial communities from Stordalen Mire near Abisko, Sweden - Palsa_T0_3 | ecosystem: Environmental > Terrestrial > Soil > Palsa > Peat permafrost | place: Sweden: Abisko... | reverse complement strand
TTCTTTTTCTTGGGATCGCCGTCGGCGGATTGTCCGGGAGGCGGCAAGGCCTTCTCGCCGCCGCCGAAGAAGCGGGAAAACAATCCGGCGACACCGCTTTGCTGGTCGCAGGTCTCGCGGGGCTCGGTGCCGGCGACGAAGGCGGAAACGTAGTCGTCGGGACAAGCGGGCGTAGCCAGGCGGTTGGTGGCTTTATCGAGTTGCACGTCGACTACGCCGGTGGGCTGCGCGAACGCCTTCATGTCAGAGTACTGCGGCAGCGCGGAGGCCTTCTTCATGAACTCGGTCCAGATAGGCGCGGCGGTCATCGCGCCGCTGAGGCGGAGATCGCTGTAATCGTCGTAACCCACCCAAACGATACATAGCAAATTCGAGGTGTATCCGGCGAACCAGCCGTCGTGCGAACTGCCGGTCTTGCCGGCTGCCGGCGGAGTAAAGCCGCGCAAGCGAACCGCGGTATAGCCCAGACCGTTATTGATCACGCCTTCCATCATGTTGGTCATGATGTAGGCGATACGGGGATCGAGCACCTGGCGTTGGTCGGTTTTGAAGTTCGCCACCACGTCGCCCTTGGCGTTGTGCACCGCATTCACCAGGATCGGCGAAAGGCGCTCGCCGTTGTTGGCGAATGAGGTGTAGGCTCCGGCCATATCGAGCGGAGCGGCTTCATACGAACCCAAAGCCATGGCGGGAGTCGCCTTCACGGAAGTGATTCCCGCGGTCTTCGCCAGATCAGCGACTTTATCGTAGCCAACTTCCTCCGCCACTTTTACGGTGGCGTTGTTGAGCGACATGGCCAGCGCGTAGCGCAGCGTCACATCGCCGTGGTACTCCTCTTTATAGTTGCGCGGCTCGTAGATTTGATCGCCATAGGCGAAGCTGGAAGGCGCGTCGGTCACCGTGGAAGCCGGGGTGATCACCGTGGCCGAGCCGTCGAGCGCCGAGTTCATCGCGGCGGCATAGACGAACGGCTTAAAAATCGACCCTGTGGGGCGCTTCGAGAGCGCGTGATTCAATTGGCTGAAGCCGTAATCCCGCCCGCCCACCAAAGCCAACACCGCGCCTGTGTGCGGATCGAGCGCAACCAGCGCCACTTGAGCCTGCGGGCCCGGCGCCACCTGCGTTTCTACTTTCTTGCCAACTTTCACCCGCTTGGTGCGCATCTTGGTGACCTGCTCATCGACCAGCTTGATGCCGATCTCGACGGCCTGCGCCGCGGCCTTCTGCAGGTCCGGATCGAGCGTGGTGTAGATGCGGTAGGATTCGTCGTTCAGGTCATGCTCGCTGAACTTGTTGATCAGCGTGTCGCGCACCATGTCGACGAAGTAAGGCGCGTCGCTGGCCTCGACGTTCGGCGGCGCCAGCTTCAGCGGCGAAGCTTTGGCCTTCTCGGCCTGCTCGCGCGTGATGGCGTGGGTATCGACCATCGAATCCAGTACCAGGTTGCGCCGCTCCAGAGCGCGCTCCGAATGCCGGTAAGGAGACAGCCGGCTCGGCCCCTGGATGATGCCCGCCAGCAACGCCGCCTCGGGCAAAGTGATGTCCTTCAAGTCCTTGTTGAAATAGGCTCGCGACGCTTCGCCAAATCCGCTGATGGCGAACGACCCGCGCTGTCCCAGGTTCACCCAGTTGCCATAGAACTCGAAAATCTGCTGCTTGCTGAACTTTTGTTCCAGTTGCTCGGCGATGAGCATCTCGGTCAGCTTGCGCCTCACGGTTTTTTCCGGCGTCAGGAAGAAGCCGCGCGAAAGCTGCATGGTGATGGTCGAACCGCCCTGCTCGTGGCGTTGCCGCATCAGATCGATCCACACCGCCTCGAACATGCGGGTGAAGTTCACGCCGCTGTGCTCGAAGAATCGGCGGTCTTCGATCGCCAGTACGGCATCCACCATAATTTTGGGGATGTCGGCATACTTCACCACCTGGCGTTTGGACCGTTGCTCGGCATCGAACAACGCCGTCACCAGTTGCGGTTCCAACTCGTAGGCGGAGAGATCGTTGCCTTTGCCGCTGGTGATGCGTTCGACGAGACCATCGTGAATCGTGATGCGCGCGGATTCCGGACTGTGGTAAGACTCCGGCCCAGGCGCGACCTCGATTCCGTCGCTTAGGAGGCGGAAGCCGCCGAGCTGCGACTGGCCCTCTTTGTCGGAATACCCGGCCTGCCGCAGCAGCCCGGCGATTTCCTTGGCGTCCAGCCTGTCGCCGTCATGCACAGTCCGAGGCAAGGCATAGATTTTGGCGGAATTGCCGAAGACCGGCGTGCGGAATCGCTGCTCAATGATGCGGTCGTACTTGATGTAGACGTAGGAAAAAAAACCGCCCAAGCCAACCGCCGCCACCAGAAAAACGATCAGCGCGGCTCGAATCACGGGATCGCGCGGCAGGCCGCGCCATCTCTTGCCGCCTTTGCCTCCGTTTTTCGGGATCTTGATCTTAATGGCCACGTTTGGACTCTTACCCCGCCGAGACTCCTTATTGATCAGACGGTGAGGCGCGGGAAAAGGTTTGCACTACCCGTTATTTCCCTTTGCTGACTCTCTTCCGCCGCCGTTTCAAACAAACCGTCGAACGCAAAACGGCAGGAGAAAAGATACCTCCCATTGTACTGCCGTGCCCTCAAACAAAAAGGGACTCGCAGTTCATGCGAGTCCCTCATGCGTTAATAGCCATGGATTCAGCAACTCACTCCGGGGCCAACCGCGCTCACTGCGCGTCGGCGATCGCCCAGTAGGCGTATGACGACGAGGTCGTCAGGGGTACTGCCGATCCTATTGCGGTCAGCCCACCACCGCTGGTCACCTGATACGCGCTCAGCGCCACACTCGGTGAGACGCCACTATAGAAGAACAAGTAGTTCCCGCTCGGATCAAACTGGCCCCAGGCTGAGGCCGTCAAAGCGGTGAAGGGCGAACCCGTCGCCGCGGTTAGCGCCCCGTTGCTGGTACTCAATTGATAGCCCTCGACGAAATTAGCTGAGCCGATGTCGTCCCAGTTGAAGGAATAGATCAACGCCCCGTCCGTCGCTACGGGCTGCACTGCCATGTTGAATGGCGTATACCCAGTTGTAGAGAATGGTGAGTTCGCCACCGGTGTAATCGCGCCCGTGGCTGAGTTGATGCTGAAGACGTAGAGATTATCGTCATCCGAGCCGAAGTAGGTGGTGGTCTCCCCGCTGATCCCTATCAGGTACTGGCCGGTGGGGTCACCCTGCATTTCCCAGAGAGGGTAGTTGAATGGGCTACCTGCGACTTGCGTGAGCACGCCAGCGCTCGTCACACTGAACGCCCCCACAACTGTGCCCGCATGATCGAGGGAGCTCCCCTCGCTGCTAACGTACAGGTATTTGCCCAGACCATCCATCCCCATATTCTGGGGCACAATAGTGCCCGCGGAGAACGGCGATCCCGGAGCTGGCGTCAGCGCTCCCGTCGTAGAGTTGATTTGATAGACAATAATCTGGTTGATCCCGGCGTCGGAGATGAAAAGCAGAGTTCCAGCTGGGTTCGTGATCACGGCGTACTGGTTGTAGATCAATAAAGTAGGAATGGTTAATGTCACCGCTTGCGGGAAGCCGGTAAGTGACGTCAGATTGCCCGTGGAATCGATAGACCATCCGTAGAGTTCCTGCTGCTGCAAGTCCGGAAACACGCCATAGAGAAATTTATTCTGCGCCACAACCAACCCAACGCCGCCAAAGTTAGCCGGCATCACGGGCGCCGTGTAGGGCGAGGTTGCCGCAAATGTCCCCGCGGTTGTGCTTAGCGTGTAGCCATCGATTGTGTCATTCTGGTCGTCCACGGCGAAGGCATAGGCGGTCGCGCTGCCGCCGCTGGTGCCGGTTCCCAGTCCCGATCCAGAAGCGGTGCAACTGGACGAGCTAAAGTTGGCGCCACTGCTGCAATTGTAATGACCGCAACTGGCCAGCCCCATCACCGCCAACGCAACCAGCAGCATCAGCTTGAATCGAATTCGCATCGTCATGAACTGCCTCCACCTGACCTTCGCTCTTGTTGCGCACGCTTTCGGAAAGATCTCAATTCCGGATTTCGCCGAAACTTCTGTAACCTGGCAAGTCCGCTCACTGCCGTAAGAAAACTCTCACCCTTGGCCGATATTAGGAGGAAGGTAACGCGATGGCAACGTTACGAATGTCACTGGCAAACTCGACCGGTAAGCCGTGGGGCGACACGAAAACGGAAGCGCAAAACACGCCCATTGGGAACGTGCGCATGTCTTGCCAGAATGGTGGCTGGATTCCAGCGGAATAATACCCGCTTGTTGTTCGGACCGTGAGTTTACCAGGGCATGAGCCTCTACCCGGACGGACGGCATCCCGGTTTGACATTTTGATTCCGTGGCTTATGCGCGATCAGTACTGGCTGCGTTTGTAATGCTTATTGCAGCCCCGCCTGGGTCAGCTTCACGGCACAATGGGGATTTGCGCTTCCGCCCGATACATTGCACTTCTGGCCGTTCACGGACCCCGCGGCCATGGTCGAGAAGTAGATGTTCGTTCCGCCGTTCGACAATTCGTTGTCGATCACGATCCCGCTGGTCCCTCCGAGAACGCTCGGGGAGGTCACGCAACTGGATGTCGGTGCGCCAGCGGTGCAGGTGGTCGGTGTGGTCAGCGAAGTTGTGATCGTCGAGCTCTTCAGGTATCCGTCGGATGATCCGACTCCGAAAAACAGCCGGTCCGTCGTGCCGTTGTAAAACTCGGTCAGCGGCGAACACTCGTCCCCTTTTGTGGTGTTTATCTGAAAGGAGGAGCCGGGTGTGGTGCTACTGCTAAGCACCCCGGCGGTAAAGGGAAACATGTACATCTCCGGATCCGCGGGTGCGCCGCCATCGTTCACGAATCCGCACGCGATCATGTGCCCCGATGTCGACCCATTCACCCAGAATGCGTTGTCAAACGTTCCCGCGTGCACGTTGTTCCCGGTGCAATTCCCCTGTCCGTCCGACGAGCCCAGATTCACCGAGTTGGAGGTGGTGGCGTTATAGGTGGAGGCACTGGTAAAATTTGCCGGGAGCTGGGTGACCGCACCGCCGATGCCCACCACATTGCTGCATCCGGTAAAGGCGAACACCTGGTCGGTGGTGGAATTAGCGGGATCCGTAACCGCAATCGGCGGGTCTACAATACCCGTGCCTGCTCCGTGCGTTGCCCACCCGACCGTTTGTTGCGCAGCGTATGTGCCGCCAGGGCTCGTCAGACTGACCGAGTACAAGTATCCTTCGCCGTCTCCTATAAAAATCATACCGGCCGTGTCATCGACAACCGGAGCGGTCAGCACCTTGGTGGCCTGAGTCGACACGGTAACTGGCCAGCCCCCAGTGCTGACCAGTGCGGGCGCCCCGCCGCGGAATACGGGCGTGATCTTATACAGCAAGCCGTTGTCGGCGCCTACGTACGCCGTATCGGCGTTGTAGTCGACCCATGGCGAGGAATTCGAATTGGTCGCGGCGGTTTCGATGGTGAGCGTGCTCATGCACCCCGGTGTCGCCGGGTTGGCGCACGAAGTGGGCGACTGAGGACTCAACACGGTTCCTGTGTGCGACGGCGGCGCTGGAATTGGGCTGGGCAGCACCAGGACGTGGAAGTACGAAGCTCCGGCGGTGCTTTCCACGAATGCCACTTTCGTCCCATCGGGCGAAGGTACCACCGAGGTTTTGATCTGGCCACCTGTCTGCGTCACCGTGTTGTACGCGAATGCTACCCACGGCGATCCGCTATTGCACGCCGGACTCGCTGAGGTGTACAGGTTGTTGATCCCGACCAGGTTGGCCTGCGTCCCTGACGTCACGGTCAGCCCAAGTACAAGATAATCGGAGGTGCAATTCTCCCCGGTCACGTCAAACTGGTATTTCGCCGGAAATTGGTTCTGCGCCACGTACCCGTTCTCCAGCGAAACCGCCCAGTCGATCTTCATGCGGCGCCGAGGTGGGTTCACTCCACTGCGGAGGTTTTCCACGGCCACTTGCCGCATCACCATGTTGTAAACATAACGCGGGTCGCGCACTCCCGCCGCCAGCACATCGTCGGCTCGCATACCCGGCATCAACAAGTGCCGTGAACTCCAGTCCTGCGGATACCCCAGGTGCGTCGGGCCGTCGGCCGCGTCACTGGGCGAGATCCTCTCCATCCCTGCCTGGCCCGAAAGCGGAATGCCCATCAGGAGCAACCCGGCCGCCACGCAAAACCAACGGAGTGTGTAGCTTCGCATCGTATCTCTCCTCAAAACTTCGCGATCGTGCATTCTTATCCGATTCTCATCTTCGCTCACATTTTGGGGATTTGGGACCTTACTTTCGTAACGCGCACAACTGGATTCCCGCCTGGTGACCGACGTGCGTGGTACTCGATTCCTTCGCTTTCGTTGGCGCTGAGCTGGAGGCCGCCGGTTAGGTCTTCAATTGTTTCGAGGAGATGGTTCAGGCAGTGACGAGGTTCTCTTCTGCCGAAAAGGCGTCGTTTTGCACCGAGTTAGCGAGCGATTGGATTTGAATCAGTGGACCGGCTGAACCTGCCCGCGTCCGTTTCAGCATATTCGCCGAGGGGATGCCTGTTCTCTGGAAAGACTTCTCGCAATCCGCGGTGGAGGGACCTCGCATGTTGCCCTCCATATAGGCCAAGCCGGGGCAACGCGTGCATGTTCCTACGTGGGCACAAGTCGAACAGGTCGGAAGGTCTCTGGCGCGGATCGAGCGCACTTCCTTCAACTGTGCAGAATGATTCCAGATATCGAGGAATTTCTGCCGGCGCACATTGCCGCTGGGAAGCGGAAATTGCACGCAGGGAAACACATCGCCGTAAGGAGAAATGTAGCAAAAAGTGTGACCCGCGCTACACGCGAAACTATCCATGACGTCTTCGGCAGGCGCCGGTGGAGGCGCGCAGAATTCTTCCACGTTGCCCACCAGTTCCTGGTTATGGAAGACCTGCTTGAGGTCAGCCCCAGGAATTCGCAGGGCGAGGATGGAAGTGTCTCCGTCCATTTTCGGCGTGATGGTGGGGTCGAGCGTGTAGGAGACGCCTAACTCTTTCGCCAGCGCGATCACGCCGGGCTGGTCGGACAAATTGCCTGCCATGAGAACGTTGGCAATGGCGACTTTCAGACCCTGGGACTTCAAGAATCGAATCGCCCGGATGGTTCGCTTCAGCGACCCCGGCAGTTTTGTGATGGCATCGTGAACCTCCGGCCGATGCGAGTAGACACTGATCTGTACCTGCTCGACGCCGAGCTGGCGAAGTCTCACGGCTTCCTTCTCGTGGATCATCACGCCGTTGGTTTTCACCTTCACATTAAACAAGAGCTTCCGCGCCCGCTCCACGATCTCAAAAAAATCCCGGCGCATGAGGACTTCACCGCCGCTGAGAGAAAGGAAAAACACGCCGGCATCGGCGAGCTGTTCGAGCACATCGACGATTTCCGCCGTCGTCATCTCGCCATGATCGTCGTGATCCAGATAGCAGTGCACGCAGCGCTCATTGCAGCGGTAGGTAATATCGAGGTGAACGCTGATGGGCAAGCCCAGGTTCAGCGCTTTTTGATTCATCTCGGCAAGAAGGCTCATCGGCTCTCCGGGGACAGGGAAGAATCCGTCTCCTCCACTGGCTGACCCGATACCAGCAGAATGCCGTGTTGTGAGAGTTCGTCGACGAAGCGGTCGGCGCCGCGCTGCGCGCGCTCCCGATCGACGTCGAATTCTTGGCAGATTTTGGCGGCGACGATCTCCGAGAGTGGTGTGCGCCCGTCCGCGGCCTGCCAAATCGCAGAGGCGACTTCATTCAGCGTGAAAAAAGTCGAATCCACGGCCGACATCACCATCATTTCGCCGCCCAGCATGCGGGCGGCAATTGCCGAGCTTCGCGAAATGTATTTTTCAGCCATTATGATTCTCCGACTACCGAATTATGTCCCACACTCGCTGGTCGGGGACGAATACCAAGCGGTGGATGGGAACCGAACCAGCAAACTCGCACGCCGACTGAAAAACCAGTTTCACCAACTCGGGATCGTGGGCGAAAAACAAGATGTTCCTCAACAGCCGCTGGATGGCTTCCGTGGCGCCTATTGGCTGGATGCCGTTCTGCAAGCCTTTCTCGAGCAAAAAAAGTGCGGTGATGGGAGCGCGCTGGTTCTCGCCGGCGCGCGCCAACTCTCCTGCAAAAGGAGTGCCGTAGGCCATATATCGATTGCCTTCACGCCGCACGTAGGAGATTTCGTCGGTGAGCAGCGTCGCATCCGGCGGCGCAAGGCGGGAGATTGTCGTCTTGCCAGCGCCGGAAACTCCGGAAAACAGGAAAGCCTTGCCGTTGCGAATCGCGCTGGAGGCGTGCAATAGGAATCCGCCCTGTTTGGCCAACACAAGTGTGTGAACGATGCGCAAGACGGCGTCGATCGAATACGGATTCGCCGTCTGGTGAATGGTTCCGCGGCGCGCGGCGGGCTCCCATTCGGCGCGGAAATCGCCGCGCTCCATGCACCAGCGGCCAGAGCGGCGCGTTACGCTCACATCCGCGTCCGGATCGCTGAATGCGGGCGGCGCCAGGTCCACATCGAAATCGAATTCCGCGTGAGATTCCGCGCTTACGAAACCGGCGTAGCGGCTCCGTAACATTTCGAGAAAATCCTGGTCGGTCGTGTTCACCCTCACGGGAACACCTCCGATAGCAATCACTACGCTTAGCCAGTTGGGTCGGCGAAATGAGAGGCCGTGGCTGCGCACAGCAATCGGCGTTCCGCCGATCTCGCCGGGTACGGTTCCTTTCTCGGTCGTAGCGAGGGCAGTTGTCATTGATGGAAAGTACGGGATGAAGAAATGACGGTAATTCCGCGTACTGCGCCGAATACACCGCAACAAAACTGTCCGGTTCGCGCCGGGCCTGCGTGCAGGCGCGCCGTATGAATGAGTAATGCGAGACTGCGGAAATGGTCCCAGCGGCGCAGCATCCACGCCAGCGCGGATTGGAGCAGCGAGATTCGCCGGCTCGGGACGAAACTGCGATTGGCACGGCGAATACCAGTCACTCGGCCCAGCAGCTCGGATGCGGCTACGGGAGGGTCGCTGTGGGGCACTCCGTCGCCCCTCGTGATCCATGAAATGCAATCCCGGTCTAGTCGGCTTTCGACCACCCGATGAGCAAAGAAGCGGTTGTCGCGCATAACCAACACGATGTCTCCGGGAACCACCTCGTCGTGTACCGCGTTTTGAATCGTGAGCAGATCGCCCGGCCACAAGCAGGGAAGCATGCTGGTTCCCCGTAGCTCCAGGCGAACCGTGCCCCGGCGGCGAAGCATCTCGGCCGCAAGACCAAGCTTAAGATCCCCGCGAACCTCCAGCGTGTATGACATGGTGGCCGCACTACGAATTCTTGTGGTTGCCATGCATGCACATAAAGTCGGTACCGGCGACTTTGCTGCAGTTCAGAGCCATAGTCTCAAAAACCCGCTCGTGCCGGAATGCAGGTTCCTGATAGAGCTTTTTCGCCGTGCGGCGGCTCTCGCCTGCGTTCTTCTCGTTCGTATTCCAATCCTGCTCAGCCATAAGAAATGAGTTGCGCAGCCAGACGGTAAACTCTGCGAACCGGCGAAACCGTCAACTACGAACCAGTTGTTCTCGAAGCGTACAACAAGAAACGAATGTTGCCGATTATCACGGCTGGTACGTGCTGGTATAACGAAGAGATGGGCTGATGAACCGCAGTGGGTCGGACTTGCTTTCGCCAGTATTGCGCCGTTTCGCCTTCGCGTGCCTAATGGACGAACCATGTCCAGCCCGGACATGCAAACGGAAATGGCGAGTCTCGAGAGTTGGCGAAGCAGGAACTGACTTGCGTCAAGAGTCCGTAAAAACGCGATTTGAAGTGGTGAGCGCGGTAGGAATCGAGCCTACAACCTACTGATTAATAGTCAGTTGCCCCGGTTCCAGCACACAGCGAAATGCCCAGTAAAATCAAGTCTTCCGTAGTATAGCGCCTCCCGCTGCCGTTCTGTGTCCGTGTCGTGTCCGACCCGGGAACAGGTTGGACCCAGAAGGCGGAACTTCTCTCGCGATAGCTGAGTGCAGGCACTGACACAAAATCGTCGAGCGAACGGAGTGAGCTTCAAACGACGACTAGGCATATTCTTTCTCGATCGCTGGTAATTGCGCAGTCGACTCGACGTAGCCCACTTCAGCCAGCCGCCTGCCATTCTCGCGATACATACTTGCGTCGTTCGGAGCCCACGTTGCCAGGCCATCCACATACCGGTTGTACATGCAGAATGCAGCTGCGATGAGGACGGTATCGTGAATTTCTTTATCGGTGGCGCCATGCTGGCGAGCGCGGTCAACGTCAGAGGTTGTGACTTGCTTGCCGCCTTTTTGCACCTTGCCCGCAATGGCGAGAAGCGCTTTCATTTTGTCGGGAATCGCGGCTGACTCGAAGTCGAGCTTTACATCGTTCACCAGCTTCTCATCGCCGCCGAGGCGATAGGCCGCCACAGCTCCATGAGCGTACTGACAGAAATAACAATCGTTCTGAGAAGAGACATAAGTTGCGATCATTTCGCGATCCGCGGGAGCCAGGCTGTTCGGCCCTCGGAGAAGCACTTCGGCCAGAGCGTTGAGCGGTTTTGCCGTTTCAGGACTGAAAGCCATCGGCCCGAGGATTCCGGGCAAATTGTCGGGAACTTTGATGTGAGCCATGACGTTGACCTCCTCAGAATCGTTAGAACAAGAACTTCAGCGCCACCTGAATCACTCTCGGGCTAACATCGGACTGGATTTGCCCGAAGGTCGGCGATTCGATGTTACTGACCGGCAAGCGGAAATTGGTATGGTTCAGCAAATTAAACAATTCACCGCGGAATTGAAGCTCTTTTGATTCCGTCAGCCGAATGTTCTTGAAGGCCGAGGCGTCCCAGTTCACGTATCCCGGCCCCTGGACTACGTTACGGCCTTCGTCTCCGAACACCTCAAACCGCCCGAGAGGATCCGGTTGGAGTTGCTGAAAGGCACTTACATTGAACCATTCCTGAGGCGTGCGCGGACCGGAGTTTGGGTTGCCAATCAGATTGGGGCGGTTCGCGGAAAATCCAGTGATTTCGGGGGCCTGCCCTTGCAGCGAAACGTCGTTCGAGTCGAATACCGTGAACGGACCGCCGCTCATAGCAGTCATAATTCCGTTCAACTGCCAGTTGCCGAGAACGTGCCCATACCAACTGCTGGAGTGTTGCAGGAACGGGAGGCTCCACTGATAACTCAGTACGAAGCGATGGTGGGAATCGAACATGGACCGTCCACGCTCGGCCGCCAGATCAAACGGATCTTGCGCCAGGTCGTTTTCTCCAGCAACGGGTTGCGATGCAGAACCGGTAATGTTGAAGGAAGAAACATCATCGATGGAGTGTGACCACGTGTAGGACGCGAGGAAGGACAGGCCGTGGCTGAAGCGTTTTCGCAAGCTGGCTTCCAAGGCGTTGTAGCTGGAGTTCGCGATGCTGGCGATTTCGCCGACCGAACTGTAAATGCAATTACCCGTAGGATCCGCTAGCGTACATCCAGAATAGAGACGACGGTAGTTCACATTGTCTTCGGTGGAATTCAGACACGGATTTGCCACCGAACAGCCTGGGCTGGTCGTGTTGAAGCCGGGGACAAAGATTGGAGGATTCCCTTCAATGAATCGCGGCAGCCTCACACCCGTGGTGCCCACGTACCCGATCTGAAAAAGCCAGTCTTCGCCGAAAGACCGCTGAATGTTCAGATTCCAATCCTGCGCGTAGGGCAGATGCAGGTTGCGAGCGACTACCAGTAGTGTCATCGGCTCGGGGAAGGCTTGACTGAAAGGATTCGGGGTATAAAACGGATTGGCGAATGAGTTCACGGGAAACTGTATTTCCTGAGTCTTCAGGTAAGGAGGCGAGCTGACCGGATCCTGCAGCGGACCGCCCTCGCCGGTGTAGTACGGCTCGTAGAAAATTCCGTAGGCAGCACTGACCACCGTTTTGGAGTCTCCACGCGGGTCCCAGGCAGCGCCGAAGCGCGGAGCAAAAGCCGTTTTCTGCGTTGGAATCAAGCCCGCGGGCACGCCCGGATCGCCCGGATAAAGAAGTCCTGCTGGAGCCGTAGGAATTACTTGTGACTGCGCTCCGGGAACAAAGAGATTGACTTCGTTGTGCCTTTCGGTGGAAGGGAATGGCAGCTCGTAACGAAGTCCCAGGTTCAACGTCAGGCGAGAATTGACCTTGTAGGTATCCTGGCCGTAAGCGTCCAGCGCTCGGTCGCGGATTTCACGGGCGAAGTTACCTCCACCTTGCAGAAAGACCACTGGATTGCCTGAAAGGAAGCTGGCAAATCCGTCGCTGTAGGGAAAGTTGGCGAACACAAAGAAGCCATTGCTGGCGATGCCCTGCAAGGCATTGATCTGATCGCGCCGGTAGCCTCCGCCGAATTTCAGCTCGTGGCGGCCGTGGATCCAGCTCAGAGAGCCGGAGAGGTCAAAGGTATTCTGAAACGTATTACGCGGTCCCGTGATGGGGTCGCCCACCGAGGCGTATCCCCCGACCTGGATAAACGGCGGTCCGGCGGCTGAAGGCAACGTCGGAGCGTACTGAAAGCCCAGATCCGATGGCGACTCGTGATTCAGGTGCTCGTCAAGCAGAAAAGTATTGCGCAGCAAGGAAAAGCGCGCGACCCCGATGGTGGTCGGAGAAAAGATGTGCGTCTCTTGCGTTACAAAGTTCTGGGCGCGGTCATACTCCCCCACCGGGAAACCGGGAACATTGGCTCCCACGGGCGAAAGGGGATCCGTCGTCGGACCACTGCTATACATGTAGCGGAAATTCAGAGTGTCGGCGCGGGAAAGATAGTGATCCATGCGCAAGCCGAATTGGTCGTTGTTCTCGATTAGAGTCTGCGTGGCGATGAATCCATTTGTTCCAACGTTCGGGAGAGGAAAAAATGGCAGGATATTTTGCGCAACGGGATCAATCGAAGGCAACTGGCCGTTCGGAACCAGAACCGGCTGACCGGTAAAAAAACTAAAAAGCGGCTGTGGAAACGTGCCTTCCCGTTCCGCCGCAGAAGGCACGGTCGCCGCCACCGTCTCACCCTGCCGGTTGCGGAAGCCTTCGTAATAGCCAAAGAAAAAAGTCTTGTCCTTTATGATCGGGCCGCCGAAGGTCGTGCCAAACTGGTTCTGCTTCAAGGGTTGAACGCTTTGCGTGAAGTAGTCGGACGAATCCATTGCGTCGTTGCGCAGGAACTCCCAGGCGGCGCCGTGAAATGAATTGGAGCCTGACCGCGTAACGATATTGGTCGTGGATCCCGTGTTGCGCCCGAACTCCGCATTCGCGTTATGGCTAAGAATCTTGAATTCGGCAATCGCGTCGATCGGCGGCTTGAGCACAAATCCACCATCCACAGAGCTCTCATTGTCGGCGCCGTCAATCATAAAATTGTTCGATTCAGGCCGCTGGCCGTCGACGGCATAGGCCTGGTTCTGTCGTGCTGGGCCTCCAGCCTCGAGCAAACCGGGAGTCAACGGCACCACGCCGGGCTGAAGCAGTCCGAGTTGAGAAAAGTTGCGCCCGCCCAGAGGTAGGTCAAGAATCTCGCGCTGCAAGACGGTTTCCCCGAGACTGCTGACTGTGCTCTGCACCAGCGCTGCGTCCGCGCTCACTTCGACCTGCTGCGTTTCCGACCCGAGCTTGAGGTGAATGCTGACCGTCGCGGTTTCATTGACATCCAGAGAGATTCCCTGCTGCAAGTACTTCTGGAAACCTTTGGCCCGAACCTCTAACTGGTAATGCCCGATCGGAAGTTCGACCAGCACGTACTCTCCCTGACGGTCCGAGACCGCAACCCGTGTCAAGCCGGTTTCGATTTGCTTTGCGGTAACTGTGGCGGCTTGGACGATTGCCCCGCTCGGATCCAAAACGGTTCCGCGAATGCTTCCGGTGATTTGCTGTCCGGTAACATTCAAACCTGTAAGCAGGGTCATCAGGAACGTCAGCGTTTTCGAGCCAGGCATGCTTCTCCCCATTTGTCCTCACGAATCGCGATTGATTTCGCGAAATAATTTCTCGTCGAACGTTTTGGAGAACGCGCGCGAGAACTCGCCCACAGATTGAAGTGCGGCGACTATAGGGACGCTTTGCAATCGGGTCAATAATCTGAAAGCAGTATTGGCTTCGAATCGCGGTTCAAAAAAGAAAGCTGCCGTAGTGGTTTCGCATTATTGCGTCGCCACTCTTCCCCCGGCTAACTTGTCGCCACTCCTATTTGTCTTCATCAGGGTCGTCTCAGTCGGCGGCGGCAGAAGATTGGGCTTCTGGGTGAGGAGAATCCGTCGATACGAATGATATGAATGCAGACAACGATGCGAAGGACTCGTCGGGCGCAGACGGCACTCCAGCCGCTAAGCCGGCCACCAAAATCAGGATCATTGAAGATGCTGAAGCCACCGGCGAAACGGCTGCGGCTTACGACTTTTGGCGGGCCGGGTCGGGGAGACTGCAAGTTCCCGGCATCATCAAGTGCTTCGGAGCGCGGCCTGACTTCCTGCGCCGCGTCATCGAATTAGGAAACACGATCCATTTCTCGGAAGGGCATCTTTCGCGCCGCCACAAAGAGATGATCGCCAGCTACGTTTCTTATCTGAACCGGTGTCCGTATTGACTGGACAGCCACGCCTACTTCCTGCGGGTCCAGGGAGCTTCCGATCAATGTGTAAAAGCAATCGTCGAAGGCAAGCTTGACGAAGCGGGCCTTACGCCCGCGGAGCGCGCCCTGCTGGACTATGTGGAATTGATTACCCACGCTGCTTACCGATCAACCCCCGACAACGTTGAAAAGCTGCGCGTTGCAGGATGGAAAGAAGGAGAGATTTCCGAAGCCGTATACATTACGGCCTTGTTCGCTTTCTTCAATCGCGTCGGAGACGCATTCGGCGTGCCTTCGCAGGACTACCTCACAACGGGGAAATTGACACCTTAAAGTTCTACGGCATTGTCCAACCGAAGTTGTCGCCAACGACGACTGATCTCAGGCTTGTTCTTGCGTCAGTGAACCTCAGCGAACGAATCTGAGTAGTGCGGAAGCAGAAGGTTCGTCGCGGCTGCCACTCCTAGCGCTGCTGCGAGAAGAATCAGCAAAGAGGAATAGGAACCAGTCGCATCAAATGCACGCCCCAGTATCAGCGGTCCGATGGCTCCCGCAGCGGCATAGAACGTCCAGGTGAGACCGTAAAGAGTGGAAAAAGCACGCAGCCCAAAATAACGCATCAGGAGGTACGGCGTAATGGCGGCTTCGCCTCCTGCGCCGACGCCAATGAGCGCAGCAGCAAGGCAGCCTGCAGGAAAACTAGTCGCACGAGCGAGAAGAAAAATGCCCAGCGCTGTAATGAGGTTTATTACAAGCGCGACACGCGGCCCGAAAAATCGGTCCAGCAGCCATCCCACCACAATCCTGCCAAGCAGGCTTGATCCGCCCAGGATAGAAGCGCAGAGCGCGGCATTTCCGGCCGTGAGACCTCGATCGGTCAGCAATGCGGAAAGGTGAGTGATCGCTCCGTTCATGCTGATCGAACTCACAAAAAGGATGGCGGTGACAATCCAGAAGGCAGAAGAGCGCAGGCCTTGCTGCCATGTCATTCCAGAATGGGCAACCGCAGCGGACTTAAGCCCGGTTACCCCGCGCTCGCGGATGTAGCGCCAACTGACGGGCAACCCGAGTAACAACGCAAGACCGCCGAGTGACGCGTACGCTGCACGCCAGCCATGCCCGCTGATGATGGATTGGGCGACGACGGGCAAGATCATGGCGCCCAAGCCCGCTCCCACCATCACAAAGGCCAGAGCCATCCCCAAACGCCGATGAAACCAGGTGGAAATCGATCGCGAGAAGGCCAGATGAGCTGCCCCGTTCCCAACGACCCCCAGCACGAAACAAGTCACGTAAAACTGCCACAATCCAGAGCGCAACAGCGACAACGAGGCAATGGCGATCCCATACACTGTCATGCAAGTAAGGATGATGCGGCGAGGGCCAAAGCGATCGATGCACTGGCCCAGCAGCGGTGAGCACAGGCCCAGCGTGACGGCGGCGATGGCGAAGCCGCTTGAGATGGCTTCACGGCTCCAGCCGAATTCCGCAGCCAGCGGCTTCACAAAAACGGAGAACGTATAGACGAATAGCGAGCCGAATCCCGCCATCACTCCGAGACACGCCGCTAACACTACGCGCCAGCCGTAATAGCCGAAATCGAATTCAGCGAGGTCGGACGTCATTTCGGCGCCGCGCATTGTATTTGTACTTTTTTGTACTTTGAGGGTGAGGCCAAAAGTTCACTCTTTCCCTCTACCGGAAAGACGTCTGCAACGCTATTGGTGCAATAAGCGGATCACCCGTGAAAAAGACCCCTGCGGTGCGATCCCGTAGGACTCTGCTCATCCTTATTTTCACGTCACTCTTCACTCCACTCTGGAATCCTTTTTTGCGACCTTTGCGACATCGGGCTTCAGCACGCTGCACCACCAATAAAGAATCGATGCGCCAATCCGAAAGAGCCCCAGCATTGCACCCAACAAGAACGTGGACAACAATCCGTCCGGGCTTAGACGCGCATAGACTACGTTCATGCTCCATGCGGGACTTGTATAAACCGTCCCCGCTGTCGCCAGCCCGATGTAATTTCTCACCAAGGGCTCGTAGATTATTTTTTCGATGCCCTCGTTAAGGAAGTTCGCCGTCTGCACAATCCGGCTGCCGTAGGCCTTCCTTGCATGCCAGGGTAGTGCTCCTCGCGCTCGGAATTTCAGGACAAGAGCCGCAGCCTCAGCCGCATGCCTAAGAGCCGCGGTGACTCCGTTGGAAGTCATGGGATCTACGAGGGATGTAGCCTCGCCTGCGATCAGCCAGTTCGGACCTGCAGACTCCGTGTAAACGCGGCACTGGAATGATGTCACGTGAACTGCGCCGGGAACCGCTTGTTCAAGAAGTGGGTGGAAGCGGTAGAACTTCATGAGTTGCTGCCGAAATACATCTTCTACGGATTTTCGGCGGTCACGCTTGGCTTTGACGGCCGCGCTAGGCGCGACATACCCTACGCTGATTGTGTCGGGGCTCACCGGAATCTCCCAAATCCATTCGAGATATTCCGAGGGCATCGGATCGATATAGAGCGTCGTTCCTTCCACCTGTTCCTGAACTTTGAAATACTTCCAGATTGCCACCTTCGTGGGACCATACTGAAGGCAGGACAGGTTGAACTTTCGCGCCGCCAGCGAGGCTGCAATCCCGGACGCGTCAATAAACCACTCCGACGAGAAACGTGCACCGCTTTCAGTTTGCGCCGAGCGAATCTTTCCGCCGGCAGTTTCGAGATCCACAACCCGGTCACGCACAAAGATGACCCCCTGATCCCGCGCCATCTTCAGGATTTCGTTGTCCAGTTGCGTTCGCTCCACATGCAGGGTCGCGAGATTGACATGAAAAGGAGGGCCGCCGAGCCAGGCCGAAGGCACATAGTGCGCTTCGCAGCCATCGCGCATTTTCAGCGTGACATGCCGCTTCCAAGTCGCAATGCGGGATGCTAATAAACTCTCGGGAGAAATTCCGAGCCTGTTGAAGAGATCGAGAGCTGACCAGTCCAGGGATTCACCCACGGGCGCACGAACACTTTGACGCGGCTCAAGGCAGACGACCTTGAGGCCGGCCCTGGCCAGGTGGAGGGAAGCCGCCTTTCCCGCCAGACCGCCGCCAATTACGGTCACATCGCAAGAAGTTGATGGTGCTTGGTCAGGCATTTCCGCGCGGACTCTCTTGAATTAGGAAGCGCGGATCGGTGCGCGATCCAGCGTCTTGAGTATTCGTTCGATCTGCCAGAGATGACGCCGCTCGTGCGCCGCAAGCATGCGAAGCGCGCCGTACACGTTGTAGCGAAACCGGGCATACACCGGGGGTTCTACTATCACTTGATCAATGGCAAGGCCAACGGCGGCCCGGATCGTCCTTGTAAGGTGGGCTTGTGACTGTTCAAAAGCACTCCACCCGAAGAAGTCATGCTGACGAGGAACAAGGGAGGAGTGGACACTCAAACGCAAGCGGTAGGGAGGCTCCAAATTCCGGAGGAATAGCCGTGTGAGAGCGCCGGTCCTCAGCGTCCGATTTGTAGTGAGGCGTGGAGCGCATACGATAGCCGCTGAGATTGCGGGAAGAACTGCAGTCGTCGTCAGCGCGAGGTGATCCAGACAATGCGCCACCGACCACGACGTAGATTCGAGGCTCGTTGTAAGGTGGGCCAGGCTTCGGCCGGCGACCAAGTCGCGTGCTTTTCGAGTTACATTCTCGACCTGATTCAAAACAGCCTCAAGCTGCGCGGTCGAGATCTGGGTCATCCCGGTGCGAACCGGCGACCTGAGAAACGTCGGCAGTCGCTGGAGAGTCCCCGTCGCGTAGCCGAACATTCCCATAGCTAGTCACGCTAAGCTGAAGGGTTAGGTTAAGCCATAATCAAAAAATACTATGGGGATCTGGCATCTCACCAAATTTAAGGATCATCTCTAGTCTGTTGACTGGCCGAACTACGCTGCCATGTCGCCCGTTCGTTAGCCCGTACTGGAATGCGACCGCAGTCAGCACGGCATACTGGTTCCTTGCCGTGGGAGTCTTCCTCCTGGTTTCTGCGCTGCCACAGAATGCAGTGAAGGTTTAGGGTTAACGCTTGTACCTGGATCACGGGCAAATCGACAAAAATAGGGCGTAATACGTGAAGCGGTGAGCAATAGCGGTTCGCTTGATACGGAGTCTTTCGCAGCGAGTTGTGGAGCGACTGGACGAGGCGCTTGCTGACAGTCGAGACGCGCTGCGTGCCCAGCTTCGGCAGGATGATCTTGTCGAGCATCCGCCTGTCCTCGTACACGCTCTTCTCGCGCTTCTTCATCATGGCGTGCTGCTGGATGTACTCATCCGAGAGGTCGGCCAGCGTAGGCTCCTCCCGCAGGGCCTTCTTGTCGCGCACCGGATCGGCGCCTTTGTGAATGGCGGGGAGCAGCTCATAAGTGACTTCGTCGCGCGCCGCATCCGCCGTCCATTCCGGCCACGTCCCTACGGTGTGGCGGCGCTTCTCGCCGCCGACGCGGTAGTTGAGAACGAATGACTTCGCGCCGGCAGCCGCCATGCGGATGCCGAAGCCGGCGATCTTGTCGTCGAAGAGAACGCGGTAGCCGCTCGCGGACGGCTTGGCCGCCTCCACTGACCTCTGGGTGATGTGGGCGTTCATGTCCGCGCCCCTTGCCGTGTATCCGCAGCGGCTGAAACGGACTGTATTCGAACAGTATTCCAGTGGTCACGAAACGTCAACAACCACGGGCTAATTCGCAGATGATAGAAGGATGAGAGTGGTGAGCGCGGTAGGAATCGAACCTACAACCTACTGATTAAGAGTCAGTTGCTCTGCCAATTGAGCTACGCGCCCGTGCTTTTATTGTGAACGACTTGCAGACAATCTTTTGGATCGCTTCGCCGAAACTGTCACTGATCTGACACTTGAGGTTTCGAGACGGCGCATCGCGTTCGTCACATCATCCGTAGAGACAATGTGATAACGGTCGAAGACTGCCCGCGTTCTGTGCCCACTGATCGACATCGCGACTCGTTCTGGAACTCCTGCATTCACGAGATTTCTGACAGCAGAGCGCCGCAGGTCGTGAACCAGAAGCCCCGTATATTTATACCACGCATGACCGTCTTCCTTCTCAGGCTCTATTAGGGTGCGCGTTCCCTGTCCGCAGGCTGCGCACGCCTTCTGCCACTCATTGCGCAGATTCGTATCCGAGAAAACTTTGCCAGTCTTCGGCTTTACCTCGTCGAGCATCATGACCAACTCAGCAGGCAGCGGCACAGTGCGAGCTTCATCAGTCTTCGTTTGCTCCTGCTCTAACCGGATCAGCCTCGCGTCGAGATCGACCTGCGTCCACTCAATTTGCCGCCCCTCATCGACACGCAAGCCACAATAATAAAGGAGCAAGATGAGCGGTCGAAGATGCGTTGGCAGCAGCGCAAGCAGTTCGTTGAATTTCTCCAGTTCGAGGAAGCCTTTCCTTGGCGGCGGCTCTTTCAGAAAGCGGATTTTCGGTACGTGCTGAATGCGCCCGTCTTCATGGGCGATGCGTAGCATGCGCCGCAGACAGGCAAGCGAACGGTTGACCATAGCAGTTCCTACACCATCAGCTTGGCGCTTTCGAGCAAATTCCCGTGAAGTCTCCGTCGTGATGTGCATCAGTGGCGGTCCTGGGTTGTTCTCACTGTAGTTGAAGAACTCATCGAGTTGACGCAAGCCGTTTATGTTCTCTTCGCCGTCCGCGTAGGTCGTCAGTGAGCGGTTGCCGCGCTCTTCATAGTTCGCGATCAGTCCGCGTCGCAGGTCCGCGTATCTCAATTTCTGCGCTTCTGGTAGCGGCGCCAGTCCACGGTCGGCATCAGCCATGTAGCGCTGGAGGACAATGAGCGCTCGCGCTTTCACCTTCTCCTTAGTCGAGACCCGGATGACCTTTCCATTGTGGATGTATTGCGCCCGCCAGAATCGAGATCCCTTAACTTGGAACAGCCCGCCCTCACCCTTTGCCCGCCGTTTTGCCATAGCCTCTCCTGTCACTTCACAATCATATGCTCTAAGTGGCAGAACGGCACAGCACAATTTTGGTTGCACTCGGTATTCAGCCCGTAGTATGATGACCAAGTTCGATGCTCTCGCGTGGAAGATCCCATGCTCTGAAGCCTGTCAGAGAGCATAGTTCAGCACTAGGGAAGGTTGAGTTAAGCCTTGTGACTGCGCCCGCAGTGATCGCCCTCTAAGCCTAGACAGGCTTCCCAATCAAAAAAGGCTAGGTCATGTCTGCACAACTCAACGTCAAGGACGCTGCGCCTGAAGTGTGCCCAGTTTTAGCTGCAAAATGTCACACGCGCAAATATGCACGCGCACGTCAGTACGTCTCACGTCAGCGCAAGTTGGAATGTGAAGCTGCTGCTCAAGGCATCGCGCTGAGCAACCTCTGCGCCTGTCACTGTGGTCTCACAATCACACCCTCTCTAAAGCGCCCATTTTTCCGGGGTCATAAAAAGCTCACAACTGGCGTGCTTCGCTTTCGCTCTGTGGGGGTGCTCAATGGCTAGCCAACAGCAAGCGATCACTCCACGCCTTCTGAATATCAAGCAAGCTGCTCAGTATCTTGGCGTCGCCGTCTGGCAACTCCGACATCTGGAATGGGGCGGCGAAATTCCGTCGGTACGGAACCTAGGGAAAAGAATCTTGTTCGATCGCGCTGACCTTGACCGTCTGGTCGAACAGAAAAAAGCGAATGGGAGGGCGCAATGACTCCAACTGAGGAGCAGGAGGCTGGAATTTGCATACGTATGCAAGAAGAGCCTCGCGTCGCCGCGCCCAAATCCAAATTCGATGAGTGGCGTGCCGAAGGAGAAGAACTGGCTCAGCGAAAGAAAGGACTGATAGCCGGATTTTGGCAACTCCAGTTCGACGTTGGGGATTGGCTCATCGAATGCGAGAACTACAAGGAGGGCGAAAACATCACTGGCTATAGTGCGTCCACTTTGCGGACGTTCGTCTACGTAGCGCGACACGTGCCTTTTTACATGCGCAATGCAAGTCTCCCCTGGGGCATCCATCAACTTGTTGCGCCATTCAAGAGTGATGACGACAAAGCCCTCTTTCTTCAGAGCGTCGCTCAAGAAGGATGGTCGGTCTCGACTGCCAGAGCCCACCTCATGAAAGCGCAAGCGAACGGTCTCTTCAAGTCTTCTGTCGCGCCAAAAAGCGCAAGTGATTACACGACCCAAAATAATGCAGACAAAGGAGTCGAGCAAGGCTGCGACAAAGACGAAATGGAGGCTTTTGTTTCTAAGTCGCGGCTTCGACAGACAATTGACAGAATGAGACATTGGAAGCCTTCTCCAATCGACGATGAAGACCTTGCGCGTGCGATGCCTCTCATGTGGTCAGTAGAGGAAAAAACCAGCGTGGTTAAGTTTCTTCGCAGGAGAGCGGAGGAACTCTTGAACTTCGCAGAGCGAATGGAAGCTGTCCCGCTCGACAATCAGGCTAAAGCAGCCGAGCAGGGAGCGCGATGAAGAAAGAGAATCGCACACGTACCCTCAAGAGAATGCACGATTGCTTGGTTGCTGCAAAAGAGCAAGGCATAGTGTTCCCCGAACTGCCACCCGAACTATTCGAGAGCCTCAATTTTATGGAGCGACTCGTAGAGATGCTCGATAACAAGTGGCGGACTGGGCTTAGAGAAGTGAATTCAGATAATGAAGACTCGCCGTTCCATTGCAGCGCCGAATGGCACTTCGCGCGATTCACAGGTGACGGCGCCTCTCTGGCGCCGCTCGTCTACAACGTCGCTTTTCGAGTCGCTGGCGAGAGTAATAACTTCGCTGCTTCTGCTCTGAAAATAGCAAGGTATCTGAATGTCAAAAACGACTACGTATACAGCGCTATAGAACTGCTCGTTACCGCAGGGTTTTTTGAAGTCATTGAAGTCGCGGAAGGAAAGCCGACAAAGTATCGCCCAGTTGGTCACAAAGAGTGGGCGGAAAAGCATCCGGGGTTCTGCACGAAAAAGGTAGAGAAGCTGTTCCCTGATGAAGACGAGCTGGGCAAGAAACTGTTTGGGATCCTCGGAGGTGAAAAGTATTTCCCAAACATGCTGAAGGGGCTTCGCAACACAGGCGCCACTGATGAGCAGATCGAGCAGTCCGGAAAAGAGTTCATGGAGAAAGACAAAGGCAATGGCAGCAAAGGGCGTCGTAAGAGATTTCAAGATCACTTGCGAGAGCAATATACCAATGACCACTCCACCTAAGGGGGGTACCTGTGATCCGTCAAGACGTTGTTCCCACCGGAGCAGCCCGGCTGATGGGCGGAGCGTAACCGAGACTACCATGGGGGCGGCGGAAGTTGTAATGCTCGAGCCAGGGGGAGAGCTGCTGATCGCGT
>Ga0302326_10008251_pt1 | contig 23014 bp, 20 predicted proteins | sample Palsa_T0_3_FD_202264 | JGI IMG/M metagenome (GOLD analysis project Ga0302326, IMG submission 202264) | Peat permafrost microbial communities from Stordalen Mire near Abisko, Sweden - Palsa_T0_3 | ecosystem: Environmental > Terrestrial > Soil > Palsa > Peat permafrost | place: Sweden: Abisko... | reverse complement strand
CGCGCGGGGAGAGGTGGTACCCGTCCTCTGCGCCAACAAGCGCAGCCACAGATACTGCGCGACATTGGTGTCCTGATACTCGTCGACCAGAATGTATTTGAAGCGTCCCTGATACTGGCGCAGCACTTCGGGCTGTTCGCGGAGCAGCCGGATATTCTCCAGCAGCAGATCGCCGAAATCGGCGGCATTGAGGATTTTCAGCCGCTCCTGATAGGCCTTGTAGAGCTTGAGGCCCTTGCCGTTGGCGAACACGGCGGCTTCGCCGGCCGGCACCTGCTCGGGCGTCAGGCCGCGGTTCTTCCAGCCGTCGATCAGCGCCGCCAGCACCCGCGCCGGCCAGCGCTTCTCGTCGATATTCTCAGCGTCGAGGAGCTGCTTCATCAGCCGCACCTGGTCGTCGACGTCGAGGATGGTGAAATCGGGCTTGAGCCCCACCAGCTCGGCATGCCGGCGCAGGATCTTCACACCGATCGAATGGAACGTGCCGAGCCACGGCATGCCCTCGACCACGTGGCCTACGATCTCGCCGACGCGGTGTTTCATCTCGCGCGCCGCCTTGTTGGTGAAGGTCACCGCCAAAATCTCGCCCGGCCGGGCGCGGCCGGTGGCCAGGATGTGGGCGATGCGCACGGTCAGCACCCGGGTCTTGCCGGTGCCGGCGCCGGCCAGCACCAGCACCGGCCCATCGAGCGTCTCGACCGCGAGACGCTGCTCGGGATTGAGACCGGCGAGATAGGCCGCCGCGCCCGGCGCCGCGGGACGCGCACGCGCGGCAATGCCGCCGGGCACAGGCGCCGGTGCTGCGAGCGGGTCGAAGGTCAATGGATCAGCCAAGACGCAGAGTTTCCGTGGTTCTCTCGGTTAAAAAATGGCATTCCGGACCGCATATTGCGAGGGCCGGAAAGCCGACGCACTTTGGCCGGTGGGAACTCGCCCGATCAAGGCGCGTCGGGCCGCGGGTCCGGGCTGGTGAAGCCGTTGCGGTTCGGCATCGCTACCTTCGGCAAGGAACTGGCATCGAGGACCGCGTCTTCCGGCACAATTTTATTGAGATAGAGGATATACGCCGACACGGCATAGATTTGATCCGCGGTGAGCGATTCCGGCGCATTGTAAGGCATCGCGCGGCGAATGAAATCGAACAGAGTGGTGGCGTAGGGCCAGTAGCTGCCGACCGTTCGCACGGGTTTCGACGTCGCGAGCGTGCCGAACCCGCCAGCCAATCGGTCGGCGGGCTCTCCCTCTCCCTTCTCGCCATGACAGGACGCACAGGTTTCCGCAAAAATTTTCCGGCCGTCCGCCACGTTGCCATGCCCGGCCGGCAAACCCCGGCCGTCCGCCCGCACGTCGATATCCCAGCCGGCAATCGCATCCGCGGTTGCGGCATGACCGATGCCGAAACGCGCCGGCTCAGCGGCCCGCACTGGGTTTGCCGTCGCAGCCGCGACGATTGCGCAAAGCAGAACAATCCGCAGGCTATGCGGCATTGGACACCGCTCCGTCCTGCGTAACCTGCCAAGTCTGAATGCCGTTGTAGTGATAATAAGAGTTGAGCCCGCGCACGTCGACGAGTTGCGCGCGCTTCGGCTGCACATAGCCGGTGTCGTCGGTCGCGCGGCTTTGCAATTGCGCGGGAGCGCCGTCCCACCTCCAGGGCAGCCGAAAACGCGTCAGGCATTTCGAAAGAACGGGCTCCTGAAGCCGCGCCTTCGTCCAGTTCGCGCCGCCATCGGTGGAAACGTCGACCTGTTTGATCCGTCCGCGGCCAGACCAGGCGAGACCCGAGATTTCGTAAAATCCCTTTTCGCGCAAAAGCTGGCCGCCGGACGGAAAGGTAATGACCGATTTGGCCTCCATCACGAAGGTGAACTGGCGCGCCGTGCCGTCCGGCATCAGATCGGTATATTTCGACGTCTCTTCGCGCGTTTGGAAAGGCTGGTCGCCGAGCTTGAGGCGGCGCAGCCATTTGACGTTGATATTGCCTTCATAGCCCGGAACGAAAAGGCGGAGCGGATATCCCTGCTCCGGCCGCAGGCGTTCGCCGTTTTGCGCATAAACAAGCAGCGTGTCGTCGAGCGCCTTGCCGATCGGCAAGCTGCGCGACAGCGCCACCGCATCAGCGCCCTCGGCGAGAACCCACGTCCCTTCCGGCTTGGCACCTGCCTCGGCCAATACAGTCGACAGACGCACGCCGGTCCACTCGCAGCAGCTCACCAGACCGTGCGTGTCCTGAGCGGTCGATTTGGCGTTCGTTCCGGTCCAGGAGCCGTTGCCGGAACATTCGAGGAAATAGATGTGCGATTCTGACGGAAAGCGCACGATGTCGTCCATCGTGAATATCAGCGGCTGCTCGACGAGGCCGTGAACGATAAGCCGATGCTGATCCGGGTCGATCGCCGGCACCCCCGCATGATGGCGCTCAAAATGCAAACCGTTCGGCGTGATGATGCCGTGGAGGTCCTGAAGTGGCGTAAGCGTCGATGCGGCGGTCTGGGTCGGCGTCGCCGTCCGCAGGCGGCGCACGACATTCTTCTCGAACGGTGAGGGTTGACCATAGGGCGGGCTGAGCACCGGCGCGCCTTGTTCCTTCATCCAGGAGGGTACGTGCGGCGGAAGGTTTTCGTCGGACGCTGCCCTGGCCACCGTTGCGGAAAGGGAAGCCGAAGCTGCACTTCCAGCCACGGCTGCGCTGCTCGCGAGAAACGCGCGGCGGCCGATGCGTTTGTCCCCGAGAGTGATCTGCTTTTTGGACATATCTGACCCAATACGAGTAGCTAACGCGCGGGGCGCTTCGTCGTTTGGCGTCGGGGCGGACGATCAGCCCACGATATTCATCACTTCCCCGGCATCGCAATGCGCCTGCCGGCGCCTTCCGGCAACGGCAGATGCGCATGCGCGGCCTTCATGCGCGCCAGCCGCGCGACGATGAAGTCGGGGAAGGGTGCAGCCTTTTTTGCCGTCATGTCGACATTCAGCGCCATGTTCTCCGAGGTCGCCGAGAGCCAACCCTCCGCGGCATGAAAAAGCTGCTCGAAATAGTGCAGGCGCTTTGCGTCGTAATCGAGTAGCTGGAAGGTCACGCGCACCGGGTCGTCGGCATGGAGTTCCCGCAAATAGCGGACATGCACCTCGGCGGTGAAGGTGGAATGCCGCGTCTGTTCCAGATAGGCGATGCCGCAGCCAAGAAGCTCATAGGCCTCGTCGACCGCGCGGTCGAACAGCACATTGTAGTAGGCCATGTTGAGATGGCCGTTGTAGTCGATCCAGCCGGGCTCGACCTGCATCACCGAGGAGACGAAGGGCGCGAAGAAGGCGGGTTCTGGATCGAGGCGGTCGAGCATGGGGCCGCAACTGTGGCGGATTTTTCACCCGATGCAAGGCCGGCGCTGCCGCCCTTGACCGCTCTGCGTGCGGCGGCCACTTTGCGTCAAACGAGTAGATAATATGGTCATGACCGAAGTACGGGAGGAGCTGCACCGCGACCACGACGAGGTCGAGGCGGTTGTCGCCGCGCTCGCCGCGATGGTCGGAAACCGGCTCGTGACCTCTCGGGCGGTCCGCGAGCAGCACGGCAACACGCTCACCTGGATCGGCAACCAGCCGCCGGACGCCGTGGTGTTTCCGCAAACCACTGAAGAGGTGCAGCAGATCGTGCGGCTGTGCGCCGCGCACCGCGTGCCCGTGATCGCCTTCGGCACCGGCACTTCGCTCGAGGGCCAGGTCAACGCGCCGCGTGGCGGTATCTCGCTCGATTTCCGCGACATGAATCGCGTGCTTGCCGTTCACGCCGAGGATCTCGATTGCGTGGTCCAGCCCGGCATCACGCGCAAGCAACTGAACGAACAGTTGCGCGATCAGGGTGTGTTTTTCCCGATCGATCCCGGCGCCGACGCTTCGCTCGGCGGCATGGCGGCGACGCGCGCTTCCGGCACCAATGCGGTGCGCTACGGCACGATGAAGGACAACGTGCTGTCGCTCAAGGTCGTGCTCGCCAACGGCGAGGTAATGTCGACCGCGCGGCGGGCAAAGAAGACGGCATCCGGCTACGACCTCACCCGTCTGATCGTCGGGGCGGAGGGCACGCTCGGCATCATCACCGAGCTCACGCTGCGGCTTGCCGGCATTCCGGAAGCGATCTCGTCCGGCGTTTGTCCGTTTCCTTCGGTCGAGGCGGCGTGCAACGCCACCATCATGACGATCCAGTCGGGGATCCCGGTGGCGCGGATCGAGCTCCTCGACGCGTTGCAGGTTCGCGCCTGCAACCTCTACTCCAAGCTCGGCCTGCCCGAGACGCCGATGCTGTTCCTGGAATTTCACGGCACCGATGCGGGCGTCGCCGAGCAATCGCAACGCTTCGGCGAGATCGCCAGGGAATTCGGCGGCGGCCCGTTCGATTGGGCGACCAAGGCCGAGGATCGCTCGCGGTTGTGGCAGGCGCGTCACGACGCATATTGGGCGCAGCGCGGGCTCCGCCCGAACACGCAGCCGCTGGCGACCGATGTCTGCGTGCCGATTTCGCGGCTGGCCGAATGCCTGGCCGCGACCCAACGCGACATCGCTGAGAGCGAACTGCTGGCCCCGATCGTCGGTCATGTCGGCGACGGCAACTTTCATGTCGGGTTGATGGTCGACATGACCGACGAGGAGGAAGTGAAGCGGGTTCGCGCGTTCCTCGAACGGCTGACCGAGCGGGCCCTGGCGATGGACGGGACCTGCACCGGCGAGCATGGAGTCGGCCAGGGCAAGATGAAATATCTCCCGGCCGAGCATGGGGAACCGGCGCTGGACGCCATGCGCGCCATCAAGCGGGCGCTCGATCCGCTCGACATCATGAATCCGGGGAAGATCTTCAGCCTCTGAGCGACCTCGGCCGACACAGAATCGCCTGCAAATGGCGCTATTTGCGGCCCTGAAAGCGTGCATTCCGCATGGGCTTGCTTTAGGCTTCGGCCGGCTCGCGCGCGGGGTCATTTAAGCGATCACAAGGGAAGCTTGCCGTGCAGACGACGCTGCTCGGAGTCGCCATTGCTATTATCCTGGCGCTCGTGTCCGCGCTGGTCGCGCCGCTTGTTGTCGATTGGAACAGCTACCGTTCGGCATTCGAGGACGAGGCAAGCCGCCTGACCGGCCTCGCCGTGCGCGTGAACGGAACCATCGACGCCCGCATCCTGCCGACCCCGCATATCAAGCTGCGCGATGTGGAAGTCGGCGAGGCCGGCCGCACGTCGCAATTGCGGGCGGTTACCGTCGAGCTTGAAGTCGGGCTTGGGCCGCTCCTGCGCGGTGAAGTGCGGGCCACGGAGCTGCGCCTCGTCGCGCCGCAGATGACGCTCGGCCTCGACAGTTCCGGGGCCGTCGAGTCGCCCGCGCTGGCGCAGGCATTCCCTGCGGACGCGCTGACCACGTCGCGTCTCACGGTCGAGGACGGCCGCATCGTTCTTATCGACGCAACGTCCGGCTCCCGGCTCTTGCTGCAAAAATTCTCGTTCAACGGTGACATCCGCTCGTTTCTCGGGCCGTTCAAGGGCGAAGGCGCCTTCGTCGCCGGTGACGAACGCTACGGCTACCGGATTTCCGGCAACCGCGCCGACGAAGACGGCGGCCTCAAGCTCAGGCTCACTGTGGAACCGTCCAATCGTCCGCTGACGACGCAGATCGATGGAACGCTCAGCCTCGATCGCGGCGTCCCGCAATTCGAAGGCGCGTTCTCGCTGGCGCGTCCGGTCGGAGCCACGCTTGCGGGCGGCGCGCGGGTAATGAACAATCCTTGGCAACTCGCCGGGAAGGTTCGCGCGACTTCAGCGTCGGTTGCGGTCCACGACCTCGCCTTCCAGTACGGTCCCGAGGGGCGAGCGGTCAATTTCACCGGCTCGGGGGAGCTGACACTCGGCGAGCATCCCCACCTCAACGGCGAGATCGCGGCACGCAGTGTCGACGTGGATCGCATGCTGGCCGCGCCGGACGTGACGCATCGGCCGCCGGTCGTGATGGTCAAGAGCTTTCTCGACGCGTTTGTTGCGGCGGTCGCTCCGCCGGTGCCGGTCGCGGTCGATGTCGCCATCGACGCTCTGATCGTGGGCGGCACCGCCCTGCAGTCGCTCCGCGGCGAGGTTCGCTTCGACGACAAGGGGTGGGGCCTCGACGATTTCGCCTTTCGCGCGCCGGGTTTCACCGAGGTGAAATTGAGCGGCCGGCTCGGCGACGGCCCACAAGGTGTTGCGTTCAGCGGACCTGCCAGTATCGAGGCGGCCGACCTGAAAATGTTGATGGCCTGGCTCGAGGGGCACGGCGATCAGCCTTCGGGTCCGACCAAAAGCCTGACCGCGCACGGCGTCGTCACGATCGCCAGCGACCGGCTCGCGCTCGATCGGCTGTCGGCTTCACTCGACCGGGAGAATGTTGAGGGACGGCTTGCCTATACCTGGGCGACGGCCAAACAGCCCGCCGCGCTCGATGGCGAGCTGCGCGCCGCGAAGCTCGACGTCGATGCGCTGACGGCGTTCGCCGGGGCGGCCGTCTCGGACGGCGCTTTTGATGCGCCGCGCCAGGTCGCGCTCGTCCTCGATGTCGGCAAAGCGACGTTCGCCGGCGTCGATGCGCGAATGGTCAACGCCCGGGTCAAGTTCGACGCCGGCATATTGCATATCGACCGGCTTTCGATCGGCGATCTCGGCGGAGCCGCGCTCGACATCAACGGTCGTATTGACGAGCTGTCGTCTCAGCCGCGCGGGCGCCTGACATTTGACGTCGATGCGACGGCGCTTGCCGGTCTGGCCAACATCGTGGGCCAATTCGCGCCACAGGCCGCGGACGTGTTCCGTCCGTTCGCCGACCGCCTGGCGCCGGCGAAAGTGCATGCCGTTTTGACTGTTGATCGTGCAGCCGCTGCCAAGACCAGCGCCAAGCTGGACCTCGGCGGAAGCCTGGGTGGAATCCGTCTGGCTCTCAACGGTGAAGCGACCGGTGAGTCGGCGCATCCCGCCGCGGCCGTCATGCGCGTCACCAGCCGGTTCGATACCGACGATGGCGGTGCGCTGTTGCGGGCGCTCGGTCTCGACCACGTCGTGGCAGTCGATCAGTTGCCCGGCCAGATGACTGTTTCTCTCAACGGCCCGTTCAATGGCGACCTGCATGTCAACGGCCTCGCCACAGCCGGCGGATTTTCCGCCACGACGGACGGCGTACTGCATCTGAGCGGCGCCGACGCGCCGACTGGCAGTCTCCGACTGAAGGCGTCTGCCGCCGATCTTCGGCCGCTGCGTCGCGCCATGACCGGGCAGCCCGGGCCCGCGGTTCCGATTTCGGCGAGCGCGATCGTCGGTATTGCCGGCGCGGATGTAACGGTCATGGACCTGGCGATGACCATGGCCAAGTCTTCGGTGCACGGCCGCATCGATCTCAAACTATCGAGTCCCGTTGGCGTCGGCGGTGACATCGTGGCCGACAACGTCGATGCCACCGCAGTCGCCGCAATGCTGCTCGGGTTGCCGAGCGCGGAGCCGGGCGCCGGGAAATTATGGTCGCCCTTGCCGCTCGGCGCCGGCGGCTTCGCTGCAATGAACGGAGCCCTGAACTTCAAGTTCGACCGCGCTGCTTTGACGCCGGCATTCACTGCGAGCGATTTCAAGGGTGTGGTGCGGTTCCAGCCGCCGGAGATCGCATTGAGCGGCATCGACGGCAGCCTCGCCGGCGGGCGTCTGACCGGCGCGCTGACCTTTCGCCGCGATGTGCAGGGGCTGGCCGCGCAGGGGCGCGTCGAGCTCGCGGGCGCGAATGCTGCCGCGCTTGTCGCGTCTGGCAAGAATTCGGTCGACGGGCTCTTGACCGTGAAGCTTCAGGGCGAAAGCACGGGGCTGAGCCCCGACGGCCTGGTCGGCGCCTTTCATGGCAGCGGCACGATCGCACTTGCCAAAGCGCAGTTCGCGGGGATCGATCCGGCGGCGTTCGACGCAGCGATCCGTCTGGCCGACCAAAGCGGTTCGATTGACGCACCGAAAATCCGGACGGCGGTCGGCACCGTTATGGACGACGGCCGGCTCGCAGTACCGAAGGGCGAGGCGGAAGTGACGGTCACTGCCGGACAAATTCGTCTGACCAATGCGATGCTGCACGGGCAGAGCGGAGCCGAACTTTCCCTTGGCGGTATTCTCGATCTCGACAATGAAACGATCGACGCGCAGATGACGTTCTCGGGACAGCCGGCGGCGAATGCCTTGATCCCGGCGCGGCCGGAGCTTGCGGTCAGCGTGAAAGGTGCGCTCGCTGCGCCGGAAAAGCGACTCGATGTGTCGGCCCTGGTGGGATGGCTGACGCTGCGTGCAACCGAGCAACAAACAAGGCGTGTTGAGTCGCTCGAAGCCAACCGACGCGCCGACGTCTTGGGCCCGGTGGTCCGCCCGGCGCCGGCTTCCGTGCGCTTCATCCCGCAAGGTACGGCGCTGGAAACAACGAACCGCGCGAACGCTGCTGCGGCGCCGGCGCTCGGCGCGAATGGTTTCGATCGCCTGCGGCCCGAACTTCCGCCCGCCATCGCGCCGCTCAGCCGCCCGGAACGCGGCGCGGCCGCGGCAGTAGCGCCTGTGCCGTCGCCGGCTGGGATTAAACCGACCCCCCCGCGTGCAGCGCCCGGGGCCGATAAGGCGACCGCGACTACGGGAGCAGCCCAGCCGGCGCCGCAACCCGCGGCGCGTTCTCCGTTCGATTTCCTATTCCGCTCGCAGAACTGACGCGGCGGCCGCCGCCGGGATTTCGTCGGCCGGCCGTCCCGGATCGCGATCGCCGCTGGACCGTCTTTGAAAGTGGTCAAACACGAACAGCCGGATCGCGGACGACAGGTTGCCTTGTTGGCGCGCGGAGTCGATCGAGCCTACGAGATCGGACAACGTCACGCGCCGGCTCTCAGCGATGTCTTTCAGTCCTCGCCAGAACGCTTCCTCAAGACTGACGCTGGTCTTGTGCCCGGCAATGACGATGGAGCGTTTGACGACCGGCGATCTCACTCCCGGTCTCCCGTTTCAACACGATGGTGGTCGAGAACTTTCCGGGCCTTGTCGCTCCGCGCTTCTTCCAGGTCCCGTTCGGCCTTCGAACGCCCATGCAATAGCCGGTTGGAGGCTGCCTTTTGCTCCGATTGAAGCCGCTTGGCCCGCTTACGCGCGATGCGGAAATTGACCAGGTCACCCATATGCAGCGCTCTACGGTCGCCAGATGTCGATTTTGGGCAATCCGGCGGAGATCACCCTACAAAAAGAATAAGCCGACACGGTGACGCTAGTTCGCAGTTCTGCAATTTTCGGTAGAACCGTGATCAAGTGACACAGCGCCATCTGGACCGCGCGGGGCGTCGCGATTCAAGGATCCGGCCGCGTCATGCGCGCCGGCCGGACCAAACGGTCGAATTCCTTGCCCGATACGTATCCGAGTTTGATGGCCTCTTCGCGCAACGTTGTGCCATTTGCGAGTGCCGCCTTGGCGATCTTCGCCGCCCTGTCGTAGCCGATGCGCGGCGTGAGCGCCGTAACCAGCATCAGCGAACGCTCCATCAGGTCGTGAATGCGCGGCTCGTTGGCGCGGATCCCGACTACGCAATGATCGGTAAACGAGACGGCCGCATCGGCTAAAAGCCGGATCGATTGCAGCGCCGCGTAGGCAATCACCGGCTTGAAAACGTTGAGCTCGAAGTGGCCCTGGCTTGCCGCCACGGCGATCGTGGTTTCGTTGCCGAAAACGCGGCAGCAGACCATGGTCAGCGCTTCGCATTGGGTCGGATTGACCTTGCCGGGCATGATGGACGAGCCCGGCTCGTTTTCCGGCAGGATCAATTCGCCCAAGCCGGAGCGCGGGCCGGACCCGAGAAAGCGAATGTCGTTGGCGATCTTGAACAGATCGGCGGCGAGCGCGCTGAGCGCGCCGTGTGCAAAGGTCAGCGCGCCGTGCGATGCCAGCGCTTCGAATTTGTTGGGCGCGGTGACGAAGGGCAGGCCGGTGTCTGCCGCGACCTTCCTGGCGAAGAGCTTGGCGAATGGGCGCCTGGCATTGAGGCCCGTGCCGACAGCCGTGCCGCCTTGCGCCAGCGGGTAGAGTTCCTTCAGCCCCAAACGGATGCGGGCGATGCCGGACTTCACCTGCGCCCCATAGCCGGAAAATTCCTGCCCGAGCGTCAGCGGTGTCGCATCCTGCGTGTGGGTGCGGCCGATCTTGACGATGGACGCGAACGCCTTGGTTTTGGCGTCGAGCGCCGCCTGCAAATGCATCAACGCCGGAATAAGCCGTTCCGCGATCTCTTGGGCGGCCGCGATGTGCATGGCAGTCGGAAAGCAGTCGTTCGACGACTGGCTCATGTTGACATGATCGTTCGGATGGATCGGCGATTTCGAGCCGAGCGCGCCGCCGAGCCGCTCGTTGGCGCGGTTGGCGATCACCTCGTTGACGTTCATGTTGGTCTGGGTGCCGGAGCCGGTTTGCCAGACGACCAGCGGAAACTGATCGTCGAGCTTGCCGTCGATGATCTCTTCGGCAGCTGCGACGATCGCCTTGGCGCGCCGCGCGTCGAGCGAGCTAAGCTCGTGATTGGCTTCCGCCGCCGCGCGCTTGACGATGGCGAGCGCCCGAATAAGCGGGCGCGGCATAAGCTCCACGCCGATGCGGAAATTTTTGCGCGAGCGTTCGGTCTGAGCCCCCCAATAGCGATCGGCGGCCACTTCGATGGGCCCGAACGAGTCGGTCTCGGTGCGCGTCTTCATACGGAGCTCAGGGGCTTAAGAACCGGCGATCGTTTCGGAGTGTGTTCGAGGCCTTTTCTGTCCTCACTTCTTCCTGAAACGATCGAGCCGCACGACCTCGCCGCCGCCGGTGGCGCCGCCATCGGGCAGCGGCGCGGCTGGCGTTGTCGCGGCGGCGGGCGAGGGGGCCGGCAACGAATCCGGCTTGCTGTCATCGGCCGGCAGGCGGGTCACGGTACCCGTGGATTTTTCCGCCGATGGCAGGCTGGCGTCGGCCGCCGCTTCGCCTTCGATAGTCTCGAATTGAAATCCGAATTGCACCGCCGGATCGAAGAAGGCGGTCACGGCGTCGAACGGCACCAGCACGCGCTCCGGCACGCCGCCGAACGACAAGCCGACTTCGAAGGCCTGTTCGGTTACGCCCAGGTCCCAGAATTGATGCTGCAGCACGATCGTCATGTCCTGCGGATAGCGCGCACGCATCCGGTCGGAAAGCCGCACGCCCGGCGCGGTGGTGTTGAAGGTGATCTTGAAATGGTGCTCGCCCGGCAGGCCCTTTTTTGCCGCGTCCGCGACCACAGTGCGCACAACCCCGCGCAATGCGGCCTGCGCGAGAATGTCGTAGCGAATGTGATCGGTGGCCATGTCAAGATTCGGGAATCAGAAGTCAGTGATCAGATAGGCGGCGAATCATAATGGTCCAGACCATATCTGTCCTCCAACTTCTGATCCCTGACCACTGAATTACTGATCCCTGGAAAAAGTGGAGGCTTCTGTTGCCAGGTGCCTCCGAACCCCGCCTGACGCTGCTAAGACGTCAGGACTTTAGATCGGTTTTTCGCACCGCTTACGCGGCGAGAGCAACCGGAGCATAGTTGTCGTTGGCAACTATGGAATGGCCCGATAACGGCGGAACCATGCCGAGCAAAAGCACGCCCTTTACGCCCTCGTCGATCCTATTTCGACCCCGTGATGGTGGAGTCGCCGGGTACTGCCCCCGGGTCCGAAAGGTTTATTACGACGCCCGTTTATCGCCATATCCGGCTTGCGCCGGCAGGCTGAATATAGGCGCAAAGGGTTGACGAAAAAAGAGGGCTAAACGTAGCGGGGAACGCCTGCAGAGTGCGTAGAGCGGAGCAAAACCCCCCACAGGCGGCAGTTGACGAGTTTCGCTGCCCTCAATCCGTCCTGCCAACCTCACTGCAAGGTCAGCGCCACGAAGCGGGTCTCGCCGTCGGCGTTGGAAACGAGCAGCACCGCCACCTTCTTGCCCTGCGTCTTGAGCTGGTCGATGCGGGTCTGTAAATCGCCCGGATTGCCGACGCTTTGGTATTGCACCTCGACGATCACGTCGCCCGGCGATAACCGCTTGTCGGGCGCGCCCGTCGCGACACTCGAATCGACCCCGGTGACGAGCACGCCCTTGACGTTTTCGCGCACCTTGAATTTTTTGCGCAGGTCGTCGGAGAGGCTGGAAAGCTCGAGCCCCAATGTCTTTTGCACGACGGATTTCTGCGCCGGCGCAGTGTCCTTGCCGGCATCCGCCGCGGCCTGCTTTTCCCCATCTTCGAGCCGGCCGATCTTGACCTTGTGAATCTCTTCCTTGCCCTTGCGGATAACGACGACCTCGACCTCCTTGCCGACCGGCGTGTCGGCAACGATGCGCGGCAGATCGTGCATCTCCTTGACGTCGTGGCCGTCGAATTTCACGACCACGTCGCCCGGTTCGATGCCGCCCGGCTTCGCCGGTCCCTTGTCGTCGACGCCGGCAACGAGCGCGCCGTGCGGCGGCTTGATGTTCAGGCTCTCGGCGATGTCGTCAGTAACCTGCTGGATACGCACGCCAAGCCACCCGCGCCGCGTCTCGCCGTATTGGCGGAGCTGATCGATGACGGCGACGACGGTATCCGACGGCACTGCGAAACCAATACCGATCGAGCCGCCGGACGGCGAAATGATCGCGGTGTTGACGCCCACCACTTCGCCGTTGAGGTTGAACAGCGGGCCGCCGGAATTGCCGCGGTTGATGGCGGCGTCGGTCTGGATGTAATTGTCGTAGGGACCGGAATTGATGTCGCGGTTGCGCGCCGAGACGATACCGGCGGTCACGGTGCCGCCGAGACTGAACGGGTTGCCGATTGCGATGACCCATTCGCCGAGGCGCAGCTTGTCGGAGATGCCAAACTTCACCGCCTTGAGCGGCTTGTCGGTATGCACGCGCAGCAGCGCAAGATCGCTCTTTGAATCCTTGCCGACCAGCTCTGCCGGAAGCTTGGTGCCGTCGTTGAGGATGACGTTGATCTCGTCGGCGTCGGCGATGACGTGATTGTTGGTCACGACCAGGCCGGACGTATCGATGACGAAGCCAGACCCGAGCGAGTTGATACGGCGCGGGGTGCGATCCTGGTCGCCCTGTCCCCCTTGGCCGCGGCGGTTCTTGAAGAATTCATCAAAAAATTCCTCCATCGGCGAACCCGGCGGCAGGTCGGGCATGTTGCCCATGCGCGCGTCGACCTTTTGCGAAGTCGAAATGTTGACCACCGCGTCGATCACCTGTTCGGCGACGTCCGCGATATTCTCGGGCCCTCGCGCCGCAGCAGTCCAGGTTGGCAGGACGACGATCGCCGCCGCCAGCGCGGCTGCTACCGAGCCGTGCCGCAATCGGGAGAAATGGCAAATCTTGAACAAGCAAGACATGGGATGTCTCTGCTCCTGAAGGGTCAGGTCCGCAATTAGGGACCGGATTGGGGCGGAAAAGCGACTCAGTACTAATACACCGCCTAGTGCCGCACCAGCCAGACGATGACGACACCAACCAATGCCGAAACGATACCGGCAACGCGCAACCGGCTATCCGGCATATCGAGCACGGCCGCTATGGCGCGCTTGGCGCCGAGCGGGAACGCGGCGAACAGTATTCCCTCGATCGCGAAGAACAAGCCGATCGCGACGAGAAAGTCGGACATAAACGCGGGATCCGCTAGCGTGGCACAGCCGTGTGCCGGGAACTATTTCGGGCCCGGCGCTGCCAACGGTGTCGAAGCCGGCGAATTGGACGCGGCCGGGGCCTCCGGCGGCGTCTGGCCCGACGGATTTGAGAAGAAGCGGAAAAAGTCCGTATCCGGTTTGAGAACCATGCGCGTGTCGCCGCGCTGCATGGCTTTTTCGTAGGCCTGCATGGAACGGTAGAACGCGAAGAAGTCCGGATCGCGGTTATAGGCGTCAGCAAAGATGCGGTTGCGCTCGCTGTCGCCCTGACCGCGAATCTGCTCGGCCTGCGATGTCGCATCGGCCAGCAATACCGTCACGTCGCGGTCGGCCCGGGCGCGGATTTCCTGGCTCTTTTGGCTGCCTTGGGCGCGAAACTCGGCCGCTTCGCGCTGCCGCTCGGTCTGCATGCGCTGATAGACGGCCTGGCTGTTCTGTTCCGGCAAATCGGCGCGGCGGATGCGGACGTCGATAATCTGAATGCCGTATTGCTGCGCCTCGTGATCGAGTTGGGTGCGCATCTTCGCCATCAACTCGTCGCGCTTGTTGCGCACGACGTCGGCGAGGGTGGCTGCGCCGAGCACGCGCCGCAGCGCCGAGTTGAGCAGGATCGCGAGTTGCGCGTCGGCGCCGTTGGGACCGACGGTCTGATAATACTTGAGCGGATCGGTAATGCGGTAGCGTGCGAAGGCGTCGACCACGAGTCGTTCGCCGGCCTGGTCGATGCCGGATTTCGAATTGTCCTGGCTTGAGGCAATCACCTCCTGCGCCGGGGATTCGATGTTGAGGATGCGCTTGTCGATATAGATCACGCTGTCGATGAACGGCACCTTCACGCTCAGTCCGGGCTCGGTGATAACGTGCACGGGCTTGCCCAGCCGCACCACCAGGGCCTGCTGGGTCTGGCTCACGGTGAAAAAGGTGCCGTAGCCGACGATGACGGCCAGCAGCAGGAGAACGGCGATCGCGCCGCCGGTAAGGCCGAGCTTCATGGGTTGCCTCCCGACGGGGCTTTGGTCTGCGGCTGGCGCGGCGGCAACTCGGTGAGCGGCAGAAAAGGCACGACGCCCGGTCCAGACTGCGGCGGACCGGTATCGATGATTGTCTTGCTGTTCTCGCCGAGGATGCGTTCCATGGTTTCCAGATACATGCGCTCGCGGGTGACGGCCGGCGCTTTTTTGTATTGCTCGTAGATCTGCAGAAAGCGCGAGGTTTCGCCGGTGGCTTCGGCCACCGTCTGCTCGCGATAGGCTTCGGCGTCCTGGGTGATCTTGGCGGCGCGGCCGCGCGCCTCCGGGACGACCCGGTTGGCATAGGTCTGCGCTTCGTTCTGCGCACGCTCGAGATCCGAGCGCGCCGCTTGCACGTCGCGGAAAGAATCGATGACCTGGGTCGGCGGGTCGACCTTCTGCAACTGCACCTGCTGCACCAGAATACCGGCGCCATACTGGTTCAGTGTCTTTTGCATCAGATCCTGTACCGCCGTCTCGATGGTCTGCCGCGCGCCGGTCAGGACCGGCTGGATGGTGGAACGCCCGATCACCTCGCGCATCGCGCTTTCGGCGACCGCCTTCACGGTGCCCTCGGGTACCTGGATGTTGAACAGATAGTCGCCGACACGACTCGGTTCGACGCGCCAGAGCACCGAGAAATCGACGTCGACGATGTTCTCGTCGCCGGTCAGCATCAGACTTTCCTCCGGCAGTTCGCGCACCGACGTACCCCGGCGGATGTCTTCGACGGCGCGGATGCCGACATCGGTCTTGTTGACGCGCAAAGCCGGCGGCGTGAGCGCGGTCTCGATCGGATAGGGCAGGTGGTAGTTCAGTCCGGGCTGCACCTCGCGGACGAACTTGCCGAACCGCAGCACGACGCCGAGCTCATCGGGCTCGACACGGAAGAAGCCGGAAAAGCCCCAGAGCACGACCGCGGCCAGCACGATGAGCGCGATGCCGCGGCTGCCGAGATTGCCGGGAAGGAGGCCGCGTAGCCGGTCCTGGCTCCTGCGCAGGAATTCTTCAAGGTCAGGCGGCCGCGACCCGCCGCCCGGTTGCTGCGGTCCCGAGCCCCACGGGCCTCGCGATCCCGAACCCCAAGGGCCACCGCCGCCGGCACCGCCGGACTGGTTATTCCACGGCATCAAATCTCTCCTGCGCCGGCGTGTGGCCCGATTGGGGGGTTATAGGGGAGGGCTCCACCGCTTACAACGCGCAGATATGACGCGCGGTTAGAGGTAGCAACTCCGCGCAAGGCTCGTTTGGACGGAAATCGTCCACAGCCGTGCGACTGCGTAATGCAATTTTAGGGGCTTGTGCTAGAGAATTGACCGTCGCACACCATAGGATGAAGCCGGTGCTGCTTACTCTACCGTCTATCTCCTATGTCGTTGCCCGTAGCTTCCCCGGCTACGTAATTGGCAACGAAAACCACTTGCCTTGGCGTCTCCAAAGCGACTTAAGGCGCTTCAAAGAAATTACGTACGGTCATCCAATAATCATGGGCAGAAAAACGCATCTGTCCATCGGCCGACCCTTGCCCGGACGCACAAACATCGTGCTGTCGCGAACTGCTGACCAAAATGTCGAAAATGATTTTTGGCAAAAAGCGGATACGTCGTTGGTGTGGGCCGGGAATCTACCAAGTGCATTGTACTTCGCCGATGTCGCAGCGATCGCCCGAGAACAGAAAGATATCTTCGTGATTGGCGGCGGTGAAATGTATAAAATGTTCGAACGGCTATTTAACAAAATTTATTTAACCGAAGTGCTTACTGGGAAGGAGATTCCCGGCGATGCGAAATTCCATTTCCGTATGGACAAACGGCAATGGGAGACCTTTGCAGATCAGAACATTCCCGCCGGTCCGCACGACGAGTATCCTTCTCGATACCGAATTTTAGAGCGCAAAAGAAAGTGGGTAAGGTATGTGGAGGTAAATGAATTTTACACGGACAATGTTGCTAGAGAGCGTTGGATCGCACGTCAGCTAGATTTGTTTGAGGGCTACAGGGCTCAAAATCAACACAAGCCATTCGTAATCCCTTACCAGTATAAGCTTTTCGAACAGCCGATCGCAGCATAGTAGCCATTACACCGCCACGGCCGCCTTGATGTGGGGGTGCGGCTCGTAGCCGTCGAGCGAGAAATCCTCGTAGTGGAACGAGAATATATCCTTCACCGCCGGATTGAGCCGCAGCGTCGGCAATGGGCGGGGATTCCGGGTCAGTTGCAGCCGGGCCTGATTGAGATGATTGAGGTAAAGGTGCGCATCGCCGAAACTGTGGATGAAGGCGCCGGGCTTGAGCCCGGTCACCTGCGCGACCATCAGCGTGAGGAGCGCGTAGGAGGCGATATTGAACGGTACGCCGAGAAAGACGTCGGCCGAGCGCTGGTAAAGCTGGCATGACAATGCGCCGTCGGCAACGTTGAACTGAAACAGGCAGTGGCACGGCGACAGCGCCATGAGATCGTTCTCTGCCGGATTCCAGGCGGTCACGATCAGGCGGCGCGAATTGGGATTGCCGCGGATTTCGGCAACGACATTCGCGATCTGGTCGATGCTGCCGCCGCCGGGCGTCGGCCATGAGCGCCATTGCCGGCCGTAGACCGGACCGAGATCGCCATTCTCGTCGGCCCAGTCGTCCCAGATGGTGACGCCGTGGTCGTCGAGATATCTGACGTTGGTATCGCCACGCAAAAACCACAGCAGTTCGTAGACGATGGATTTGAGGTGCAGCTTCTTGGTGGTGAGAAGCGGAAAGCCGCGCGTCAGATCGAAACGTATCTGATGCCCAAAAATTGAGCGCGTGCCGACGCCGGTGCGGTCGCGCTTCTCGACGCCTTCGGTGAGCACGCGCTCCATCAGATCGAGGTATTGGCGCATCGGTCTTTTCCGATTTCCGGTCCGACTCAGGCGAAATATTTTGTGACGGTTAGCTTACAGCAGCGTAACTGCCTCGTTAAGCGGATGGGAACACTTGTCACGTAGAAAGTCGCATCCGAAAGTCCCCTCGCCCCGGCCATGCTCAAGCTCGATTCGCTCCATCTGCCGATCGCGGTGAAGGCCGTGTTGCTGATCGCGGCATTGGGCTTTTTGTCGATCGCCGCCAACTGGTTCTGTCTGCAGCGGCTCGACGAGCTCGACCGGCTCAACGCGGTCGTGACGCGGCATTTCGTGCCGGCGCGGCTGGCGCTTGCCGAAGCGAAAGCGGCCATCGAATCGTTTGGCATCGCTACCTATAAAACCTATTCGGCCTCCGACCCCGACCAGACCAGGGAAGCCGCCGAAGAGATCGAGGGACAATATAACGCCGCCAAACGCTCGCTGAACAACGTGCTGACCGACTACCCCGCCGCGAACGACGATGTGCGGCGCATTTTTGAAAAGCTGGAGCTAGCTCACGGCATCGCCGGTGACGTCAAAAACGCCGTGAAGGTGGGCGAATGGTACCAGGCCAAGCGCATCGTGGATTTCAAATTCGACCCCGCGCGCGACGATGTCACGTTCCAGATGGACCGCCTGATCAGCATCCTCGGGGCGCAGGCGCGCAGCACCGAAGCGGACGTGGCTGAGCGCGGCGCCTGGATGTACCGGACGACCGTGGGTGTCCTCACCTTCGGCACGGCCGCGGCGCTTCTCGGCGCATTCCCGCTCGCGCAGCTTTTCATCACCCGGCCGTTGCGGCGCATGGCGCAAACGATGACGCGGATGGCCGACGGTGTCCTCGGCGCCCCGATCGAAGGCGGCCGGCGCGCCGACGAGATCGGCGCCATGGCGCGCGCCGTCGCCGTCTTCCGCGACAACGCGCTTGCGTTGCGCGATGCCGAGCGCGCTCGCGCGGCCGAGCGCAAGCGGGCGGAGGCGGAAAAATCCGCGGCGTTGGAAGCGGTCGCCGTCGCGTTCGAGCGCGACATCCTCGCCATCGCCTCGTCAGTCGGGCACGCGGCGACGGAGCTTGAGCCTTCGCACGCGGCATGACAGCGGTGCTCGCCACGCCAGTGCGGCCGCCTCGGCGGCGGAGGACACCACCACAGGCGCAACCGGCGTCGCCTCGGCGATCGAACAGCTTTCCGCCTCGATCGCCGACATCGGTGCGCAGGTCGCCAACGCGTCCGGTATCGTCGAGGAGGCAACACGCTGCACGGACAGCGCCGTCGCCAATACCTCGGCGCTGGTGAGCACGGTGAAGGACATCGATCAGGTCGCCTCGCTGATCACGGCGATCGCCAGCAAGACCAACCTGCTCGCGCTCAACGCCGCGATCGAAGCGGCCCGCGCCGGCGAGGCCGGACGCGGATTCGCCGTTGTCGCCCAGGAGGTCAAGGCGCTGGCGGCGCAGACCACCAAGGCGCTGGCCGAGATCAAGGACAAGACCATGTCGGTCGGGCAGGTGATCGGGATCGTGCAAAACGCCAACGCGGCGATGGCGAAATCAATGTCGCAGGTGAATGCGATTTCCGGCGCGATTTCCGACGCCATCCATCAGCAGAATTTCGTGGCGCGCAAGATTGCCGAAACCGTCGACAGCGCCGCCGTACGCACCGAAAAGGTCTCGGACAGCATAGCCGGCGTGAGCGAACTCGTGCAGCGGTCGGAACGCGGCGCCGACCAGGTGCTCGCCGCGGCCGCCGAATTAAGCCGCCAGGCCGCGGCGTTGAGCCGCGACGCCGGCGCCTTTACCAGCCGGGTGCGCGCTGCTTGAGCGTCGCACGGCCGCGCCAAGCCGCCGCGCGCGGGACAAGAAATTCCTGTGGCGCGTGCTTCAAAACGCGGCCTTCGCAGCCTTGAACTTGTCTGTGACGTCGCCCGACAGCGCGATGTCGTTCGGGTTCAAAATCACCACCGGCGCGCCGGGTTCGAGTTTCAGCTTCAGGAGATCGGCCCATATGACGTTCGGCGCGGTGGTCGGCTCGAAATAATACCGCTTGTCGGTAAGGTTCATCACCGTGCGGTATTCGGTGTTGTAGATGCCGAAATTTTTGTACGGCGCGCCGAACGGCACCGAAACATTGCGGGCGATGGCAAACATGCCGGCGATAGCTTCGCGCTCGTCCTTGGGCTGTGGCAGCATCGCCAGGTAATAGTCGGCGCGCGCAAAGCGGTCTCTTGGATTGACGTTGCCTGGTAGCGGCATGTCGCTACTGGGCTTGGAGAAATCCAGCTTCTTCAAAAGCGCGAGCTGCTCGTCATAGGCCGGATCGTTGGTCATGATCGTGAACTGGCGGCCGTGATGAACGACCGGCTTGCCGTCGATATATTCGATGATAGCGGAATCGCCGCCGGCATCCTCCAGCGCCAGATGAACGTTGGCGTTGTGTCCGCGCGCCGAGACCATCACGACCTGGATCCTGTCGAGCATGTCGAGCGCTTCGTTCACGGTCGCCGCATTGTCGAGTGCGTATTGGGCCCACAACGCGGCCTGCACGCCAGGCTTGCCCGCGTCCCTTGGGCCGAAATCGGTCGCGGTCAGATAGAGCATGTGGGCGCCGAGGCCGCGCTCGTTGAAACCGTCGGCGGTCCCGATACCGTAAATCGTCGTCACCAGACTGCCGTATTTGGACGTCCACTTTGCCGGATTTGCCGCGACCACCACCGCCGCGCCGGCACGGCCGCCGTCGCGGCTCATGCCGCGCGGAAACGCCGTGAGGATCGGATCGGTGGATTCCGGCCAGTCCATCGTCCGGCCGACCACAACCGCGAGCTTGTTGTCGTTCCACAGGATGCGGGTGCAGGCGTCGGCGATTTGCGAGGCGGCAAGCACGATCGTCGCTGCCGCCAGTGTGCCGTACACGGCTTTTCGTTTCAGCATGGCTCGACCTCCCGGTTTGATCCGTCGTTACATGCGTCCCGGCGGGTCGATCTACTGTGCGACGCCTGCCCGCGCAGGCATCAACGCTAACCGGCGGCGATGTACGCGAACGAAACAAATTCGCCTTAAGTTGATGTTTTCGGCAATGATGCGGGTTAGCACCAGGCGGTAGAGGGGCGAATGAGCCCCACGGGTCCGCGCCATGCACGGCCCGTGGCAGGCTCCGGCTCAATCCGCCGATAGGGAGGTGATCATGAGGGCGTTTGCGACCGCATTGCTGGCGGGTGCGGCATTGCTGTTTTCCTTCGTCGTCGTCGCGCAAGCCAAGGGCAAAGTGATCGGCGTCTCCTGGTCGAACTTCCAGGAGGAGCGTTACAAGATCGACGAAGCCGCGATCAAGGCCGCCATAGCGGCGGCCGGCGACAAATATATCTCCGCCGACGCGCAGTCGTCCGCGCAGAAGCAATTGACGGATATCGAAAGCCTGATCGCGCAGAAAGCCAGCGTGCTGATCGTGCTTGCCCAGGACTCGTCCGCTATCGGCCCGGCGGTGCAGAAGGCGGTCGACGAAGGCATTCCCGTGATCGGCTATGACCGGCTGATCGAAAATCCGAACGCATTTTATATCACGTTCGACAATAAGGAAGTTGGACGGATGCAGGCTCGCGGCGTCTTTGCGGTCAAGCCACAGGGCGACTACGCCTTCATCAAAGGATCATCGGCGGACCCGAACGCGGATTTCCTGTTCGCCGGCCAGATGGAGGTACTGAAAGAGGCGATCGACGCCGGCAGGATCAAGAATGTCGGCGAGGCGTATACCGACGGATGGCTGCCGGCCAACGCGCAAAAGAACATGGAGCAGATCCTGACCAAGAATAACAACGAGGTCGATGCGGTGGTGGCTTCGAACGACGGCACGGCCGGCGGCGCGGTCGCCGCGCTTGCCGCGCAAGCCATGGCCGGCGCCGTGCCGGTTTCGGGTCAGGACGGCGATCATGCCGCCCTCAACCGGGTCGCGCTCGGCACGCAGACCGTCTCGGTATGGAAGGACGCCCGCGCGCTTGGCAAGAAGGCGGCCGAGGTCGCCGCGCTGCTCGCCGACGGCAGGAAGATGGGCGAGATTCCCGGCGTCGTGAAGTTCAGCGGCGGGCCGAAGAAAGTCGAGATGAACACCCTGTTCCTGGCGCCGGTCCCCATCACCAGGGACAACCTCGACATCGTCATCGATGCGGGCTGGATCAAGAAGGTCGAAGTCTGCCAAGGCGTCAAGCCCGGCACGGTCAAGGTCTGCGATTGACGTCAACGGACCAGAGGAGATTCATGTGATGCGCAATGGATCGCTTGCAGTTTCGTTTTTGGCGCTGGGTAGTCTCGCATCCGCCGCCGGCGCAGAAGCAGTGGATGGAAACTCGTGGTCGGGCTACGTCTTGAAGGGAGCAACATTCACCGCCGTGACCGCAATGTGGACGCAGCCGACCGTGGCCGGCACGGCGGAAGACGCCCGCGTCTCTTCTGGGTTGGGCTCGACGGCAACGGAACGCCGACGGTTGAACAAGTCGGAACGGTTGCCGTTTGCGGCAAAACGTCCGGCACTCCGCTCTACTATAAAGCCTTTTGGGAAATGTACACTCCGGTCAAGGCTGACAAGCAGGCTGCCGAACCGTTTCCCGTATCTCCCGGCGACACCATCATGGCGAGCGTAAGTTACAACAACGGCTCCTATGTGCTCGAGTTGAAGGATGTAACCAGCGGTCAGTATTTCTGGCAGCCGGCAAATTGCAGTGCCTCCGCCGTCTGCCAGTGCGCCACCGCCGAATGGATTGTTGAGCGGCCGGGGAGCGGCACGTATCCGCTTGCGGATTACGGGGAGATGGCGTTCTACCAATGGGGGTATGGTCAAAGCTCCAGTGAGGGCCCGGAGGGCACCCTCATTACCATGATCGACAAAAAAAACGGGTACCGCCTGTCCTACTGTCGCTTCTTTGATGCGCCCCAGCCGTCAGGGGGGGCAGCCGCAATTACCGCCACTGTCGGGCCCGAAGCAAATCCAGCCGCCCCCCACCTTGGCTGCACTGGCTGGCCGCAGAATAGGCGCACCGCCGGCAGGACGGGCGACGCCATCTCGCCGCGTGGTGGCTATGCGACGCGCGGCTGCCACGGCATTGTTGCTCCGACGTTAGATCAGTTGCGTGATTTTTCCTGACTTTCCTTCGCCTGCCGAAGCGGCTTTCGCGAAGACGGAAAACCGGTTTCCACTTTTTGGGATCACCAGCGGGGGAGGACGCCAATGAACCAAGCGCCGGCGCCGGCTTCGCATGTCCGGCCGAGCCTTTTGCCGACAGGCCGTTTGCGTCCGCTTGCCCGCTTTCTCAAAGCCACGGAACTCGACACGCGGATGCTCGGCCTGGTCGGCGCGCTGCTGCTGATCTGGATTGCATTCCACGTGCTTTCGGGCGGCCTGTTTCTCACGCCGCGCAATTTGTGGAATTTGTCGGTG
>Ga0302326_10008247_pt1 | contig 23022 bp, 20 predicted proteins | sample Palsa_T0_3_FD_202264 | JGI IMG/M metagenome (GOLD analysis project Ga0302326, IMG submission 202264) | Peat permafrost microbial communities from Stordalen Mire near Abisko, Sweden - Palsa_T0_3 | ecosystem: Environmental > Terrestrial > Soil > Palsa > Peat permafrost | place: Sweden: Abisko... | reverse complement strand
AGGGTCCCCGCCGAGCGGCTGCGAAGCGTGCTGGGCATTACCAATGTTCAATATGTGGCGCGCAAGCATAGCCTGGCGGTGGTGGATGCGCCGCTGGTGGAAGGGTGAGGCGCCATGCGATGGTTTCCGGCCTTGAGTGCGGTGGTGGTAGTCTTCCTGGCTGCCGGGCAGACGCAACCCGCCGCGCAGGGGAAAGAGCTGTTCGAACGCCGCTGCACGGGCTGCCACGCGCTCGATCGCGACAAGGAGGGCCCCCGTCTGGGTGGCGTTTATGGGCGGGTGTCAGGCTCCGCACCCTCGTTCCATTACTCGGATGCGTTGAAGAACGCGCGCATCACCTGGGACGCGGAGTCGCTCGACAAATGGCTGGCCGACCCGGACAGCCTGGTACCGGACAACGACATGGCTTTTCATGTGGAAAGCGCCGCGGAACGGAGCGGGATCATCGCGTATTTGAAAGAAATGCAGTAAGGCCGGAGTACGATACACTCGATGCATGCATGCGTCAATGCTGCTCGGCCTGCTGCTCCCGGTGTCCGCCTTTGGCGAATATGCGGAGATTCACGGCATCAAGATGTACTACGAGATCCGCGGTGAGGGGCAGCCCGTAGTGTTGCTACACGGCGGGACATCCACGATTGAGACCTCGTTCTCCGAGCAGATTCCGGTGTTGGCGCGGAATCACCGGGTGATCGCCATTGAGCAGATGGGACACGGGCACACCGGCGACGTTGGCGGGCGGGAATTATCTTATGAAGGCATGGCCGAAGATACGGCGGCGCTGCTGGTTCATCTGGGGATCCAGAACGCGGACATAGTCGGTTGGAGCGACGGCGGCCAACTGGCGCTGAGGCTGGCGTTCACGCATCCCGAGTTGGTACGGCGCGTGGTCGCCTCCGGCGTGGGGCTTGGGGCCGTGAATCCGCAGATGCAGCAAGCCATGCGGGCGCTTTCCGCCGATACGTGGCCGGCGCATGTGCGCGAGGAATACGCGCGCGTTTCCCCGGACGGAGCGGCGCACTGGCCCGTGTTTTTCGATAAGGTGCGAACGATGTGGGCCAAGCCGACCTGGGGCATTTCGGAGCCGGAGCTTGGCCGCATCAAAGCGACGGTGCTGATCGTTGCCGGGGATCGGGATTTTACGCGCGTCGAGGAGACCACCCGTATTTTTCGGATGATTCCAGGCGCAAGGCTTGCAATTCTGCCGGCCACCGATCACTATACGTTTCAGAAGCGGGCGGGTTGGCTGAATCCGATCATTCTGGATTTCCTGGATGGGAATTGAACGCGGCTGCCAGCACTCCTAACAGCACGAAGAACCAGGCGCCGATGGCGGGTCTCTGTTGCAGCGGATACTCGACCAGGCAATGCACCCAGACCGACAGCAGACCGATTCCCCAGACGGAACGCAGCGCCGACGGAGCCGCCATTACAGCCAGCGATAACAGGATCAAAAGGAACGGCGCACCTCCCTCCACCGCCCACTGCAGCCAATCGTTGTGCGCCTGGTTGACGTAGGTGCCGTCGTCTAAGAGCGCATATTGCGGATAAGCGCGCGCCCAGTTCCCGAGTCCGAAACCCATGGCAGGCCGGTCGTGCAGCATGGCCAGCGAGGATACCAGGAACTCACGCCGTCCGGCGAACGGATCCGGCTCCCAGAGACGCCGCCGCAGCGTCTGCCAACCGGCGATGGCGGTAAATAGAATGGCGATGGCGACGAAGGCGGCGGCGCCACGGGCCAGTGTCCGGGCCGGCGCCAGACCGCGCCCCCAGGCCAGCAGCAATACTGCGGCGGCCTCCACGCACACCAGAACGGAGCCGGCCCGCGAGGCGGAGGCCACCACCGAAGCGAGCATGGCCGCGGCCATCGCGCAATTGGCGAATGCCAGACGGCGGTCGCGTAGAGCCTGCCACAACGCGATCGGCAGGATCAGCTCCAGGAACGCGGCGTACTGATTCCGGTTGACGAACGGTCCAAGCACATAGTCCGTATAGCCGCTGGGAAAGAGCCAAAAGATTTTGCCTCCCGACGTGAACATCTGGAGCGTCGAGAGCACGGCCAGCCCGAATCCGAAATACATGGCGAAACGCAGAAACCAGTGGCGCAAGGAGGACCGCTCGAATAGTTGCAACGCCAGGAAGAACAGCGCCAGCCAGGTGGCCCAGTTCAACACGGCCTCCCACGTGCCCCAGCGATAAACCGTGCGGTGGGCGGCAAGCTGCAGCAGGCCCCAAACCGGCGCGGCCGCCAGCGGCGCCAGCCACAGGCTTCCGCGCACTGGAGATGGATGCCGCAGCCGGCCCACGGCCCAGACGGCTATGAATGCGAAAACAGCGGACTGCGCCAGGCTCCACGCCCAGCGCTGGCCGATCCAGATTGTCAGGATCGCATAGCTCAGCAATAGAGCCAGAGCGGCTATCGCGCGGGTCATGGCTGGCGCTCCAGCGACAAACGGCGCAGGCCCAGGGAGCCTTCTATCCGCGTAGCTCCCGGCAGGCGCCGGCAGGTGAGAGCGAGGCGCACCAGCCCCGCGGCCGGAGCCGTGAACGTCAGTTCCGCACGCTTCCAATCGGGGCTTGAAAGACAGGGCGATGCGGCTTCCAGATCGATGCCCGTGCGCGCGTCGAATACGCTCCAGCGCAAACCGCTGGCGGGCGGGAGTTCCGATGTGTGGTACTCGAAACGCAAACGGTAGCTGGCGCCCGGTGTCACGGGTACAAATTGCGAGAGCGGCGCGCACTCCTCCGGTTGGTGGCCGTCGAAATCGACCCACAGGTATGGCGGCGACGGATTCCTGCCAATGGAGACTCGGGGGCCCGGCACCAGCCGCCAGGCGAAGCCCCCGCCAACAGACGCGGCCGCGAAGCCGCCGTCAGTCAGGGGCGCGCGGTCCCGATCGAGCGGCGCATAGGGAAGCAGATGCCTGGCGCACAGTGTATTCCATACTTCCAGCGCGGCGGGGACCGAGCCCGCATCGAGCTGCCGGTCGCACCAGGCGACCAAAGTCGATTGTTCCTCGGTGGTCGAAAGCGCTGCCAGCTTCACGGAGGCTGGTTCGGATGCGGCCAGGCGACCCTCCTGCAACAGGTACAGGACATACGCGTTCAGGACCGCAGGGCGCGGCGGAATGGCGCGCTCGAAGATCAGATTGGGATCCTGGCTGACGTGCCAGCAAAGCTGGAAGACGGGATTGAGGTCGCCAGATCCAATCAACAGCGACTCTCTCGCCCACAGCCAGAAATGGGCAGCATCGCCGCGGCGGAAATAGTAATTGGCAAGCGCCCAGCGCGGCGCGAACTGGCGGCTGGCTTGGGCGGCCCGAAGCAGGTTGTGCTCCGCGGCGCGCGGATCGCCGCGCATCTCAGCCGCGACGCCCAGCCGGATCCACGTCCCCGCGTTTCCAGGATCCAACGCAGCGGCAGCTTCAAGCGCGGCGGTGGTGTCGGCGCCCGCGGCTTGCTGGGCGGCGGCCAGCTTCAGGCGGAAATCCGCGTCGCCCGGCGACAGAGCCACGGCACGCGCTACAGTTTCGGCGTCAGATGCACTCGAAAGGTGATCCGCCCAAGCCAGACGCAGCGGCCAGTAAGCCATTGCAGCCATGGCGGGGATGGCGGCCCACAGCAGGATCGTACGTACCGGCGCGCGGCCGAAGCTTCCCGGCATCTACGCGTGGTGCGGCGCACCCTGCGTTCCAATATGCCGGTGAAAACGGTGCACGAATGGCTCAGCCAATCCCCACACCAGCAGGAACAGGACTACGAAGCCATAGGCGATATCGCGGCTGGGGTTCTCCCAGCCCGGCAGCGGCGGCGAGAACCCAACGGCCAGGGCCGCCAGCACGCTCAGTAGATGCCAGTACCAGCGCGCGTGAAAGAGGTAAACGAAAACCAGAGCGAGGGCGACGGAAACGCCATAAACCACATACACCAGCAAAGTAGACATGGTTCACTCCTACTTGTATTCTAGCGCTGTAGCGGTGTTTTGGAGCCAATTATGCGCTGGTTAATGCGAGCCCCGGTTTGGCGGGCTGTTCTTGCGGGCGCGGTAGCCGTCGCGCAGCATGGGCCGTATCCCGCGCATTGGTGGACGCCGGTTCCCGAGGATCAAAAAGCGGTGTGGGAGATTCTGCCGCAAGCGGCCCAGCCAGGCGAGGTGATTCTTTCCAAGCGCAACGAGTTGGGAATTCTGTCCAATTTCGCCGCTACCCCATTTACATTCCACCGCAAGCGCTACGCCAGCGTCGAAGGTTTCTGGCAGATGATGCTGTATCCGGAAGGGCCGCACGATCCGCGCGCGAAGGCTCCCGGCATCAAGTGGGCGCACACGCGCGAGGAGGTGGCCGAAATGACAGCGTTCGAGGCCAAGGACGCCGGGACGCTGGCCGAGGCGAACATGCAAAAGCTGGGCATCGGATGGGTGACGTTTGAAGGCCGCCGAATGCCTTACCGGTCGAAGGAGAGAGGCGCGCATTACCGGCTGATCGTGGCGGCCATGCGGGCCAAGCTGGAGCAGAACCCAAACGTCCGCGAGATCCTGCTCCGGACCGGAGATCTGGTTCTGCGGCCGGACCATATCGAGGAGGCCGACGCTCCCGCGGAATGGCTGTATTTCAATATCTGGATGGAGATCCGAGGCGAGTTGCAGCGCCGGAAGTAGCGCGCTGGCCGGTTGTTATACTGGCCTGAAATGAAAAATGCGACCTACGGATTGTGCGGCGTGTGCTTGTTGGCCGGGACGCTGGCGGCGCAGCCCCCCAAATACCCGGATCTTCCCAGCGAGACTCCGGCGAAGTTCACCGAGCCAACCGATAGCTTCGACTACGCCAAGCGAGACGTGATGATCCCCATGCGCGATGGCGTGAAACTGCACACGGTGATCTTGGTACCCAAAGGCGCTCACGGCGCGCCGATGCTGCTCACCCGCACCCCTTACGACGCCACCGCGATGGTCACTCACGCGCACAGCTCCCACTTGGGTCCGATCTTACAGGGCTACGACAATATGAGCGACTTGATCGTCCAAGGCGGCTACATCCGCGTGGTCCAGGACGTGCGCGGCAAGTACGGGTCGGAGGGCGACTACGTGATGAACCGGCCGCTGCATGGGCCGCAAAATCCCACGCCGGTAGATCACTCCACGGACACTTACGACAGCATCGACTGGTTGGTGAAAAACGTTCCTGAAAGCAACGGCAAGGTTGGAATCCTGGGCATTTCCTACGATGGGTTCCTGCCGTTGATGGCGCTGGTGAATCCGCATCCGGCGCTCAAGGTGTCGATACCTATGAACCCGATGGTGGACGGCTGGCGGGGCGACGACTGGTTCCACAACGGCGCGTTTCGCCAACTGTCGAACATGGATTACATCCTGGACCAGGAAGCCACGCGCGCGTCGGACACCAAGTGGTGGACGAGCTACTACGACGACTATGACACCTACATGCAAGGAGTATCGGCGGGCGAGGTTGGGCGCCGCCACGGCCTGGAGCAAGTGGGCTTCTGGCGGAAGATCCTGGAGCACCCCAGCTACGACGCTTTCTGGAGCGATCAGGCCGTCGACCGGGTGCTCGCGGCCGAACCGCTGACCGTGCCGGTAATGCTGGTGGGCGGCCTTTGGGACCAGGAGGATATCTACGGTGCGATGGCGGTCTACAAGGCGATCAAGCCGAAGGATACGGGCAACGACAAAGTGTTCCTGGTGCTGGGGCCGTGGTCTCACGGCCAGGAGATGGGGGAGGCCGCCACGCTCGGCGCGCTGCATTTCGGCAGCGACACCGGACTCTACTTCCGCCAGGAGATCCTGCGCCCGTTCCTGGATCAATACCTGAGAGATGGCGCGCCGAAGGCCGTTGTACCGCCGGTTTCCGCGTTTGAGACCGGCACGAACGCATGGCGGCGATTGCCCGCATGGCCGGCGGGTTGCGCGAGCGGCTGCACCATCCGGCCGGCGCCGCTATATCTTACGGCGGGACTGAAGCTGAGCTTCACGGCGCCGGATCAGGGCAGTACGGAATTCGAGGAATATGTTTCCGATCCCGCCAAGCCGGTGCCGTTCCGCACGCGGCCCATCGGCGAAGATAAGCGCAAGACCTGGTCCCAATGGCTGGTGGACGACCAGCGGGAGCCGTCCGGGCGGACGGACGTTTTGGCGTTCGTCTCGGATGTGTTGCGCGCGCCGGTGAAGATTAGCGGAGAGCCGGTTGCCAACTTGATGGCGTCCACCAGCGGGACGGACTCCGACTGGGTGGTGAAGGTGATCGACGTGTATCCCGATGAGGTGGCCGGCGACGCGGCCCTGGGCGGTTATCAACTGATGGTGTCGGCCGATATTTTTCGCGGCCGGTATCGCGAGAGCCTGGCGACGGCCAAGCCGATCGCGGCGGGCACGGCCCTGCGGTACCGTTTCAACCTGCCCACGGCCAACCATGTTTTCCAGGCGGGACATCGCATGATGGTGCAGGTGCAGTCGACCTGGTTTCCGCTATACGACCGGAATCCTCAGACTTTTGTGGCGAATATCTTCTGGGCCAAAGCGGAGGATTACCGGAAGGCCGTGCAGCGGGTGTATCATGCGCCTGGCCGCGAGAGTTACATAGAATTGCCGCTGGTCGCGCCTTAGCCTGTACAATTAGGCGATGGATCGCCGGGACTTTCTGGCTTTGATAGCTTCAGGCTTGTCCGCGCGGGCCGCCCAGGTTCCGCCGGAAGATCCCAAAGCGGATATCACGCTGAGCATTTCGCCGGTGGAGATGGAAATTGCTCCGCGGCGGACGATTAAGACCATCGGTTATAACGGCTCGGTTCCGGGTCCGGTGCTGCGCGTGCGCCAGGGCCAGCCAGTCACGGTGGATGTGCACAATGAGACGGCCACCCCTGAGGTGGTCCATTGGCATGGTTTGTTCATCCCTTCCGAGGTTGACGGCGCGGAGGAGGAGGGAACGCCCATGGTGCCGGCGCATGGCTCGCGGCGGTACACATTCGTGCCCCGCCCTTCGGGTACACGCTGGTATCACACGCATGTATCCGCCGGCCGTAATCTGAAACGCAGCACCTATACCGGGCAGTTCGGGTTCCTCTACGTTGAGCCGCAGAGCGAGCCCGGCCAATATGACGCCGAAGTCTTCCTGGCGCTGCATGGATGGGAGCCGTATTTGGGAACGATGGGCGCGGACGAAGGCACGCTGGACGCGATCTATCAGAGCTTTTCGGTGAACAGCCACTCGCTGGGGTACGGCGATCCGATCCGCGTCGCAGAGGGACAGAGAGTCATGCTGCGGATCTTGAATGCCAGCGCTACCATGCTGCATCGCCTGGCGCTCGACGGCCACAAATTCGAAGTAATCGCGCTGGACGGAAATCGCGTGCCCACGCCGCGCGAGGTGGAGGTACTCGAACTCGGCCCGGCGGAGAGGATCGACGCGGTGGTCACCATGAAGCAACCGGGCGTGTGGATTCTGGGCGAGGTGGACGACCGCGTGCGGAACGCCGGGCTGGGAGTGGTCGTGGAATATGCCAACCGCAAAGGTCCGGCGCAATGGACGGCCCCCTCAGGCGCGCGTTGGGACTATACCATCTTCGGACGGCAGGGAGGCACGCTCCCTAGCCTCGCGCCGGGGGACGCCGAGGTGGTGCCGCTTGTTTTCCGCCAGCATTTCGCAGGAAACCGGTGGGTGGATCACTGGACCATCAACGGGAAGTCCTTTCCCAAGACAGATCCGATTCTGGTTCAAGCGAACAGGCGATACAGGCTCCGATTCGACAACCAAAGCGACGAAGCTCACCCGTTGCACTTGCACCGTCACTCATTCGAGCTGACTCAATACGCGGGTATGGCCACTTCGGGAGTGGTCAAGGACGTCGTAATGGTGCCGGCGCGCCGCCAGGTGGAAGTCGATTTTGTGGCGGACAATCCGGGTCCGTCGCTGCTTCACTGCCATATGCAGCTGCATATGGACTACGGGTTCATGACGCTGGTGCGGTACATCGGGGAGCACGCGTCCCCATAAGTGGGAACGCGGCGTGCCCATGTGCGTGCGCTACTGGACGTCGGAGACTTTCCCACCGGTAAACGTAACCTTCATGTCCTTGTAGAAATAGATTGTCTTAGGGCCCACGTTCGCCTTACGCAACGGTTGTCCAAACGCCGCAGTCACCTGGTCTATGGTTTGGCCGACATCGACGTTGACCGGCGCAGCGGGGGCCGCGTCAGCGTTAGGTCCGGGACCAGAAGCCGCGCCGCCGTTGGCTTCCGCCTCCGCCTTGTCGGCTTCCTGCGATTGCTGGTTGATTTCGGCCTTTACTTCGCTTTCCGGCGGGGGCGGCGGTGCGATGGCAGCCATGGGGCTCTCCACCGGAGGGACCTTGGCGGATGCCGGGGCGGCCGGCAAACCACCCTGACCCTGCTTGGCCTGCAATTCCTTCATGCCTTGGTCGATGGTCTCGCGCATGTGGTTTTGCATGTCCTGCAAATCCGTGAGTGCCACCGAAACGGTATCGCCCCTGGGGCATTCCTTGCCGCCCTTGCTGGCAAGTACGGAGAGCGTCGCGGCTTGCGCGTCCGGTGCGGTCTGGCCGGTGAGTTGGATTGCGTCGCCCTCACTGAGGGCGCACTCCGTGCCTCCGGCATCCACCACGTCGAGATCCTGGCCGGCTACGAAGACATGCTGCTTGCCGTCGGTGAGCAAGCGCGCGATGCTGCTGGAGGCGGCGTCCGGTTCGGCGCCCGTGCCCGCGGCTTTGGCCTCGTTGTTTTCGAGCGCAACCTGTGCTCTCACCTCATCGGCGATGAGTTGCTTCGTTTCCGGAGTTAGCGGCGCGGGATTGCTGAGGGCCGCGGCCTGGGCTACATAAGCGGCCTGCAGCGAGTTGGCGATGATATAGTCCGTCAGCCACAACGATGGGCTGGCATACACCGGGTAGGGCGTAAAGAAGGCGCCATAGTATCCGAACCAGGGATTGCCGCCCCAGCCCCAGCCGTACGCTATAGGCGCGGCCCACGGATTGTAGGCCCAACCGTAGAAGGCCGCTCCGTAGTAATAACTCGGGAAGTACGGATTCAGGTACAAGCCATGATAACCGTAGCGGCCATAATAGTTATTGTAGTAACGTCCGTGGTAATAGTAAGAACGCCGGGCGTATTCGTGGCCATGATACATATACGGCCTTTGCACATAGCCGCGGCCGCCTCGCTCGGCGACGACGCGGGAATGATCGCGGCGCTCGACCTCTACGCGCCGGTTTCCGGAGAGGTTGTGGTGAACGTCCATGCCGCGCTTGGTGTCGTGCACCGTGGCGACGTGGCCGTCCGCCCGCTTGGTAACGGCGCCATTCTTAGTCGCGACGGTGGTGCTCCCTTTCGCGGCCGGGGTCTTTGCGCCAGTGCCGAACTTCTGTCCGCCACCCGTAGTGTGCGTGCCAGCCGCGCCACCCGCAGTGTGCGTGCCAGCCGCGCCACCTGTCGTGTGCGTGCCAGCCGCGCCACCCGTCGTGTGCGTGCCCGTCCCCCCGGTTGTGGAGGGGTGGCTCGCCGTCGTCGTCGCATGACTGGAGCTAGTGGTGGGACCGTGCGATGCAGTCGTGGTACCGGAGCCCTTCTGCGTGCTGGCTCCTCCACTCGCCGGTTTGGCTGGAGCAGAGCTCTTGGCAGGAGCCGCTGCGGGTTTGGCAGGCGCCGCCTTCGGTTTGTCCGCGCAAAGCACCGGATAAGCTAGTACCAGCAACGCCAAGGGCGCAGCCAGGTATTTACCGGATAAAATATTTATTCCACGTGTGTTCATTTGAAAATCTCCTGATGTTTCTTACCGACAGGTCCCGAACCGGGCTACTGTACGTCCTTCACTTTGCCGTTGACGAAGGTCACCTTTAAATCCTTGTAGAAGTAAATGTCTTTGGCTCCGACCTTGGCCTTTTTAACGGGCTGTCCCAAAGCGGCGACGACCTCATCCATGGTTTGTCCCTCCTTGACTTCCGCCGGGTCGGGCGGCGGAGGCGGGGGAGGTTCGATGGGCGCCGGGGGAGCCTCGGCGGGCGCCGCGGCAGGCGGAGGTGTGGCGGGCTGGCTGGGGGCCGCCGCCTCCTGCTGGCCGGCTTGGGGCGCTGCTTGCACCTTTTCGCCGCCGCCCTTGGCGTCCTTGCCGTCTTTGCCGTCTTTGGCGTCCTCGGAAGGTGCTACGGTGATGACCTCGGCGACCGCCTTCAAGGCTTCGTCCGGCGTGGGCGTTATCGCTCCGAACGGGATTGTCAAGGCAGCTTTGTAGCGAATACCCTGGTCCCCGGAAGGGGTGGCGTCAGTGAAAAAGTCGAGAACAACGCCATTGGACCGGACATCAATCTTGGTTACCCAGAATTTCTCGCCGCTGACGAAGTTCCTGGTGGCCGGCGCACTCCCTCCACCGGGAACATGGCCAAACCCCGGGAGGCGCCTGAGTTTCTCGCCAACTCCGCAAGCCTTGGTAGGAGTGATTTTTCCGTCCTTATAGGTATTCATGCACGGGTTAGCGGCGCTGGTTGCGGCTACCATCAGCACCTTATCTTTGTGCAAAACCAGGATAGAGCCGGCCGTTACAATATCGGACTTGTCGTCCGTGATTTTGGTTACCTGATATTCGGATTCCAGTTTCTTCTGGATGTCGGCTGTCGATTGGCCCTGGGCGCAGATGGCCCACTGGAGCGCTGCCATTACGGCCAGAACTCCCTTGTATATCTTAATCGTTCTCATTCGAAAACATCTCCATCACCTTGCATTACGGTCCGCCTGGCGGTATTCGCTCTGAGGAAAACTTGCCCGATTATACACCCGGCCTTCATTGCATGCAATGCTTGATGGGACCATTGCTTGGACCGTCGCGTGGCTTTTCGGCCTCCCTCCTGAATCTATCTGCGCAAAAACCGGATGCCTCGGCCAATAATTCTTAGCCCCCGGCCGCCCCTCCCCAATGCTAAAATACGATTACCGTTGGGAGGTCGTCTAACGGTAAGACTGCAGACTCTGGATCTGCGTATCGGGGTTCGAATCCCTGCCTCCCAGCCAAACCTATTCAGCGCGGATCGACCGCACCGTCCGCTATCAAGCGCAAAGCCGTAAGGCTGGGCAGGAAGAAGTAATCCCCACCGCGCATTTCGACGAAATCGGGTAAACCGCCGCATATAAAAGGTGCGTTCCCAGCGTCGGCGGCGCCCTGCACTACGAACTTATCGCCCCCGCCGCTATGGCAGCCTACCAGCAGATCTTTGTCGCTACCCAGCCGCGCATCGTTGCCATACGAGATCCACTGCTGCTGCACGAATTCAAATTGGCGGAACAGGCTGGCCCCCAAAGCCATGAACACGATACCATGCTCGTCCTGGTCGCTGGCGAGCTGGTCCTCCGGCGTGTAATCGCCGTAGGGCATGCCGCGCCGCATGATCCGGCGGCGGTTGACTAAGTCGCCATTGAATCCGAACGCGTCCCGCGGATTCGCGCGCCGGATGTGGCTGCCGAGGGGACAGCGGGCGCCGTCCTGGTCTTGCCCGTAGGTGAAGTTGGTGTTCCGTGACTGGTTCCGCACCAGGGCCGGATCCGCGCGATCCGGCGACAATTCCAGCGGCGTGCCATCCTGCCATCTACCCACGAACTTGGCGGCGAGCTTCTCCTTGCCGCCGGCATACTGTTTCCCCTTTTCGTCCAGGTACACCCGGAATCTCGCCACGTTCTGATGCAGCTTCCGGTAGGCCATGTACGTGCCATTGATCCCGAGGAGGTAAGGGACCGGGCAGGCCGGCAGTTCGCGCGCTTCGTCCGGATAGCCCAGGATAAATTCGCCGGTGGCCAGCGGCGCCCATTTGCCGTCCGCCGTCAGTTTCCCCTGACCGGGGATGGTGTCCCGCTCGACCCCTTCATAGTCCGGATTGCCGAATCCGTCGGTGTAGCCGAAATGCTCCTTCGACGTCGGTTGGCCGCCAATTTTGATCGCGGCGGCCGGCTGTGTGTAGAGCAGCCGCGCTCCGGCGGTCTCCCGCATCAGCCCGATCGTCTCGCCGCACCGCGTGGCAAGCTCATCCGGCGTTTGCGCGTACACCGCCAGCCAGACGTGGACGTTTTCCTTCCAGACCGGCTCCCAATTCGCGGGGTCGTTCCTGCCGATATCTCCGAGGATGCGGCTGCGGGCCCGCATGCCCTGATAGAACTCGTCCGGAAAGCTGAGCAGCGTGGCATCGGGCAGTCCCAATTTGCGCAGGCCGTGCCACGTGAAGCCGATGTTCAATGTGGATGGCGGCTTGCCCTGCTGCCATCGTTCCGCGCTGGTCACCCGCCCGGCCGTGTGGCGGACGAATTCCCGGCCGGCCTGGCGGTCCAGGATCTCCGCCAGGAGAAAAGACGCGTGCGGAAAGTTGTAGCCCCGCGCAACGAACCCCTGGATGTCGTGGAAGTTGAGTTTTACCATGAGTTTTGCCGTGTCTTGGCTCTCTATGCGATCGCCGCGTGGCTCTTTATGCGATCGCCGCGTGGCTTTTGGCGAGATCCTTCACGCCGGCCGGCGGCAGTGGCAATTCCCGCACGCGTTCCCAGAACGCCGCAAATTCCCGCAGCAGCCCGGCTGGCGATGCGCCTTGGTTGCGCTCGATAAACGCCGTGAATTCCACCTTCATCTGCAAGGCGCGGAGCGTCTGCTCAACCGTTTTGTCGTTGACGTCGGCGAAGAAAAATGTAGTCTCGATCTGGCACTTCTTCATGTAAGCGGCAAACGCGCTTGGATCGGCGACGCCCGGGTATCCGACGCAATGCGACCAGATATCGTCCACCACGTCCGGTATTTTCCGCGCCATCTCCGCCAGATATGCGTCCAGGCCGCCGTAGAGGTTCGAGTTGAAGACCAGGTACTTCGACTTGAGATGTTCTTCCGCCGCCGGCGATCCCACGAACACTACATCGTCCATCACCACCAGACGGCAGAAGTGGGTCCCGGAAACCTTGGTGAAGGGGCTATAGGCATGCCTGGGCATATTCTGGAGATACAGCCGAAGGGCGGAATCATGCGAGACTTTGCTCTTCGGATCGTCGATAATGGGCGACAGGATCGTCAGCCCATACATGTTGCCGTTCTGATTTGCCAATAGTGGCTCCTTGTCGCGATCACGTGCCCATCGGCGCCGGGCCCAGCGCGCCGATATCGGCCTGGACCTTCACCAGGAGCTGCAGATAAGACTGCTGGAACTCTTCGGGGGTAAGTCCGGCGGCGCGGTTGGCGAATTCCTGCAGCGCATCGTCTACCCGGATGGCGGCCTTCACGTCGCTGGTGGTGGCGTAGGGATAAGCCGTGTAGTAGTAGTCGGTATCGAACTGAACCAGCGAAATATATCGCTTGAATGCGGTTACGGGCACCGAGCCGGGGAACTTTTCGCTCCACCGCCAGATCAGGTTCAACCCGCTGGAGAGTACCGCGGAGAAAGCGTCGATGTACTCGTTCCAGGTCCCGTTGAAGTTGCTGAAGAACAGCAGATAGTCGTATTTCAGTTGCTCCTCGGGTTGCTCGGGCGCGAGCCGCGGGAACTGGTTGTTCTGCACGACGACCCAGCGGGCGAAGTGAATAAAGGAGAGATCGACCAGACCCTTCTGCGCGGATTTGAAAACGCCGATCAGGAAGAAAACTGCCAGCAGAATCGGCGTTTTCCACGTCTTCATGGGGGTGACGGCGTTCATCGCATAGGCTTTACCGTTGATGTTCGTCACGAATAGTTCACTCTCCCGGCAATCGCGGCGCCTGAAGGCTTGCCTGGCGCATGCGTCAGCCGTTCTACATGGTAGTGATTTTAGTTGCCAATTCGTTACGCAAAAAGCAGGCGGAGCGCTTGCATCCCGGTCATTGTTCATATAGAATGTCTGTATGAGCCTGCCAAGACTGCGTTTATGGAGGAGGAAAACATGCCATTGTGGCGCCACATCAAGACGCTGAGCCGGAATCTGGCGGGAAGGCGGCGGGTCGAGGAAGAACTCGACTCGGAGATCCGCTCGTACCAGGGAATGCTGGAAGACCAGGGCCTATCGCGGCGGGAGGCGCTGCTGGAACTCGGTGGCGCGGAACAGATCAAGGAACAGGTTCGTGATGTCCGCACGGGCGCCACCCTCGGCGCGGTGGCCGCCGAAGTGCGCCAGTCGCTGCGCGGGCTGCGGCGCAACCCCGCGCTGACCGTGCTGGGCACAGCCATGCTCGCACTGGGCATGGGCGCGAGCATTGTGGTGTTCAGCGTCTTCCACGCCGCGCTATTGCAGCCGCTTCCTTTTCGCGACGCGGGCAAAGTAGTGGAGCTCTGGGAGACGCGGCTCGATCGGGGTTTCAATCAGATGTCGTTCACGGAAGCCAACTTTTGGGACGTGCGCGCGCAGACCCACGCGTTCCAGGAGGTCGCCGCTTACCACTACGGCGAGGCCAATCTGACTGGCAACGGGACCCCCGAAAAAGTGACGTGCACGCTGGTAAGCGCAGGGTTCTTCCGCACCCTGGGCGTGTCGGCGGAGTTGGGGCGCGACTTCTCGTACGAAGAAGGCGGCGCCGGGACCGCCCAACGCGTCGTGATCCTGGGCAATCGATTCTGGAGGAGCCATTTCGGCGCGGACCCGCAAATTTTGGGCAGGACGCTGCGGCTGGATGATCGCGTGCGCACCGTGGTGGGCGTCCTCCCGCCGGGTGAACCGTGGATCGACGACCAGACCTACGTACCGTTCCCGTTCCGGCCCGGCGCGGACCGCGGCAGTTGGGAATTCCAGGTGATTGCAAGGCTGGCGCCCGGCGTTCAGCCGGATGCGGCACGCGCCGACCTGCAGAGAATCGCGGGAGGACTGGCGCAATCGTACCCGAACAATGACAAGGGCATTGGATTTCACATGGAGCCATCGAGCACCTGGGTGGCCACCGATACTACGCGGCGGGCGCTTTGGGTGTTGCTGGGCGCGGTCGTATTCCTGCTACTGATCGCCGGCCTGAATGTTGCCAACCTGCTGCTGGCGCGCGGCATCAGCCGGAAGCGTGAGATTGCCGTGCGTACCGCGTTGGGCGCCGGCCGTGCGCGGCTGGTGCGCTTCGTGATGATGGAGTCCATCCTGCTTAGCGGATTCGGCGCGGCCCTGGGGTTGGCGCTGGCTTATGCCGCGTTGCGCGCGATACAGGCGCTGGAGATAGGTGGCATTCCGAGGTTGGCGGATGCCGGCTTGAATGCGTGGGTGCTGGCGTTCGCGGTGTTGATTGCGGCGCTCACCGGCGTGCTGTCCGGTCTGCTACCAGCATTGCAAGCGCCCGCCAGCGGCATTGCGGCCGCATTGCGCGATGGAGATCGCCAGACAGGCAGCCGGGCACAAGGACGGCTGCGCGCCACGCTGGTGACCGGGGAAGTCGCGCTTTCATTCCTTTTGTTGGTGGGAGCCGGACTGCTGATTCGCAGTTTCACCCAGTTGACCAGCGAAAACCGTGGGTTTCAGACCGAAAACCGGCTGCTATTCTCGGTGAGCCTGCCGGACTCTTATTGGGAAAAGGGTGTGGCAAAGCAGTTCCTGGATCGGTTCTTCACCCGCCTGGCCGGTGCGCCGCAAGTGATCGCGGCCGGCGCGGTTAGCAATTGGCCGGTGGCGGGCGGCGATCCAGGGATGGGAATCGTGCCCAGCGCCGGGCAATGGTCGGCGCGCGAGATTCCCTGGGCAGGATGGCGAATTGTCTCGCCGGGCTACTTCCGCGCCATCGGGCTGCCGCTGTTGAAGGGCAGGATCTTCGATGAAGCGGACAAGCCGGTGTGGGCGATCAAAGGCCAACCAATCCCCCAGCGGCGCGTGATCCTCAGCGAGCGGCTGGCGAAATTGCTATTCCCGGGTGGGGATGCGGTCGGCAAGCAGGTCAGCCTATGGAAGGGACAGGACGGGGGGGATGCGGAGGTGGTGGGTGTAACGGGCGACATGCGCGAGCGCGGCCTGACGGCGGATGCCCCGCTCACCGTCTATCTTCCTTACGGCCAGAACGCGGTACCCTCCGAGTTCGTGATCCATACCCGCGGCAATCCACTGGCGTTGATGCCCACGGTTCGATCGATCGTTGCCAGCCTCGACCCCAATCTGCCGATTGCGGATGTGCGGTCGTTCGAAGAAGTGGTCTACCGGTCGGTCGCGCCGCAGCGCTTCAACACTATTTTACTGGGCGTGTTCGGCGGCCTGGCGCTGCTGCTGGCGACCACCGGCATCTACGGAGTGCTTTCGTATTCGATGAGCCGCCGCACCGCGGAGATCGGGCTGCGCGTCGCGCTGGGCGCAAGCAGCGGCGGCATCCTGCGGATGTCGATCGCGCAGGGAATGCGGCCGGTATTGGCCGGTCTGGCGCTGGGCGCGGCGGGCGCATGGTGGGTGTCGCGCTACTTCACGGCGCTGCTGTTCGGCATCCAGCCGTTTGACGCGCCGACGTACTCCGGCGTCGCGTCGCTGCTGCTCGCGACCGCGCTGATCGCCTGCTATCTTCCCGGCCGGCGGGCAATGCGCATCGACCCGTCGGTGGCGCTGCGGATCGAGTAACGTCCCCCACGCCGCGAGTACCATAGTTGTATGGTCATCGGTGTTCCCCGGGAAAGCTTTCCCGGCGAGCGGCGCGTCGCCCTGGTACCCGCCGTCATTGCCAGCCTGATGAAAGGCGGCTTCCAGGTGGTCATCGAAGCCGGCGCCGGATTGGCCGCCGGGTACCTGGATACGGAATACGCCGCCAAAGGCGCGCAACTCGCTGCCGCGCGCGCCGAGGTCTTCCACCAGGCCAACGTGGTCGTCCAGGTGCTGTGCCATGGCTCCAACGATCGCACCGGCCAGGCCGACTTGCCGCTGCTGCGCGCCGGCCAGGTTCTGGTGGGATTCGTCCGGCCGCTGGGACAGCTTGAAACCATCCAGGAACTCGCGGCCACGGGCGTGACGGCGTTTTCGATCGAACTGATGCCGCGCATCACGCGCGCGCAAAGCATGGATGCGCTATCGTCCATGGCCACCATTTGCGGCTACAAAGCCGTGTTGCTAGCGGCCGACAGGCTTCCCAAAATGTTCCCCATGTTGACTACCGCCGCGGGCACCATCACGCCGGCGCGCGTTTTCGTCATCGGGGCGGGAGTGGCCGGACTGCAAGCCATTGCCACCGCGCGCCGGTTGGGCGCCGTGGTTTCCGCGTACGATTTGCGGCCGGCCTCCAAGGAACAGGTGCTCAGCGTGGGCGGCCGGTTTGTCGAGCTCCCGATCCAGGTGGCCGACGCGCAAGACGCGCGCGGCTACGCCAAGGCGCAGGACGACACGTTTTACAAGCGGCAGGCGGAGTTGCTGGGCGATCAAGTAGCCCAGAGCGATGTAGTGATCGCGGCCGCGGTGGTGCCCGGCAAGAAGTCGCCCGTGCTGATCACGCGCGACATGTTGCGCCGCATGGCACCCGGGTCGGTGGTCGTGGATCTGGCAGCCGAACGTGGCGGCAACTGCGAGATTACGCGCGCCGGCGAGGTGGTGGAGGAGCATGGCGTCGCGGTGCTGGGGTCCATCAACCTGGCCAGCACGGTTCCGTATAATGCCAGCCAATTGTACGCGCGCAACGTCAGCGCGTTTCTGTTGCATCTGTTTCGGGATGGCAAGCTGCATACCGATGGCGACGACGAAATCACCCGCGAAACCCTGGTGACTCAGGGGGGCCAGATTGTGAACCCGCGGTTGCGGGAGTTCTTTGCACTAGCTTCACCATGAAGATTAGCTTCACCAAAGAGCGGGGCCTGGAGGCCCCGCGCAGGACTGGAGTCCTGCCCCACAAGAGGAGGGAAATTTGACGGATATCATCGCAAGCCTCTACATATTCATTCTGGCGGCCTTCGTCGGATTCGAGATCATCCGGCGCGTCTCGCCGCTGCTGCACACGCCGCTGATGTCGCTCACCAACGCCCTGGACGCCATCGCCGTGGTGGGCGCCATCATCCTCGCCGGCGAGCACAAAAGCGGCCTCGCCACGGTGCTCGGCACGATCGCCATCGTGGCTTCCACCAGCAACCTGGTGGGTGGGTTCATCATCACCGACCGCATGCTGAAGATGTTCAAAACCAGCAAGCCCGGCAAGCAACCACGCCAACCATGACTACGGCGCTCATCACCGATCGGGTCATCGAGATTGCTTACCTGATCTCGACCGTGTTGTTCATTCTCTCGCTCAAGTGGATGAGCTCGCCCAGTTCCGCCCGCCGCGGCGTCCTGGCCGGAGAGTTGGGCATGCTCCTGGCGATTTGCGCCACCCTGCTGCATCGCGGCATCGTCGATTACAGATCGATCGCCATCGCGCTGGTTCTGGGCGTCATTATCGGCGTGCCGCTGGGACGTGTGCAAATGACCGCCGTCCCGCAGCGAACGGCGCTCAGCCACGCTTTCGGCGCTCTCTGCGTGGCGCTGGTGGGCACCGCTGAATACTATCTGCGCGCGCCGCACGTGCCGCCCTTTATGATGGCGGTACTGTCGATGGAAGTGATCCTGGGCAGCCTGACCTTCACCGGCAGCTTGATGGCCGCAGGCAAGCTGCAGGAGTTACTGCCGCAGCGTCCCATCACTTATAAGGGACAAAACATCGTCAACCTTTCGCTGTTGGCCGTTTCCGTGGCGCTGGCGGTGCTATTGGTTCTCGATCCCGGCCACACGCGCCTGTTTCCGCTGATCGTGGCCATCCCGCTGGTCTTCGGCGTGCTGATGATCGTGCCCATCGGCGGTGCAGACATGCCCACGGTGATCTCGCTGCTCAACGCATACGCCGGCCTCTCGGCGGCGGCCATGGGGTTTGTGCTCGACAGCAAGCTGCTGATCGTGGCCGGTGCGCTGGACGGCTCTTCGGGCTTCATCCTTTCCGTGGTCATGTCGAAGGCCATGAACCGATCCTTCGCCAACGTGTTGTTCGGCGCGTTCGGACAGGTGCAGGCCACCGCGGCGGGCGTACACGAAGCCCGTGCTGTGCGCAGCGCCACGGCCGAAGAAGCCGCCGCCATTTTGGGCGCGGCCAATACGGTGGTAATCGTTCCGGGATATGGTATGGCGGTGGCGCAGGCGCAGCACAAAGTGCGGGAGCTCTATGACATCCTCACCAAGCGCGGCGTGGACGTGAAGTTCGCCATTCATCCCGTGGCCGGCCGCATGCCCGGACACATGAACGTGCTGCTGGCCGAAGCGGACATTCCCTACGACAAGCTGCTGGACATGGACGCTATCAATCCCGAGTTTCCGCAAACGGATGTGGCGCTGATCATCGGCGCCAACGACGTGACCAATCCGGCCGCGCGCAACGATCCTTCCAGTCCGATCTACGGCATGCCTATTCTGGATGTGGACAAGGCTAAGACCGCGATGGTGATCAAGCGCGGCATGAGCCCCGGGTTCGCGGGCATCGACAACGAGTTGTATTACCTGAACAAAACTCTGATGCTCTTCGGCGATGCCAAGGTGTTCGTGGGGGACCTGGTGCGGGAACTGGCCGGCGCTTAGGCTATTCGTCGGCGGCGACCGATACGGCATGGTGCTGAATTGCCCACGCGGCGAAGCCTTCCGGAGCGTTGCGTATCCCGTGAATGTTGGCTGTGGCGATATTCTTGATATTTGCCCACTGGACGCCGGCAAGATCCACATTGCGCAAGTCGGCATTTTCCAGGGTCGTTCCGCGCAGGTCCGCGCCATGCAGATCGGCATTCACCAGGTCTGCATCCGTAAAGTCGGCGCCCTCCAGTTTCGCGCGGCTTAGGTTGGCTTGCCGGAAGTTAGCCGATCTCAGGTTGGCGTACTCCAGATCGGCCGCTTCCAAATTGCTGTCGCGCAGGTCGGACGCTTCCAGGTCGGCGCGAAACAGATTTGCGCCGCGGAGTTGGATGCCTTGCAGGAAGGCGCCGGCCGCATTCACGCCGACCAATGGAACGCGATCCAAATTCAGTTCCTGGAGAGCTTCGATGCGGCCTCCGCTGCCGCCTTTGCCCTGCGCCGTGTTGATCACCTGCCACGCCTGGTAGTGCTTTTGCTTTTGCCGGTCGCCGGACTCAGTGAAGTAGAAGATCACCGCGAAAAGCACGGATAGGACGCTCAGGTATTCCAGAACTTCCAGCAGCGCCCACCGGCTCAGAAAGTAGGCGGACCACTGCAGGGTCCATTCCAGCGCGCGAAAGGGCAGCGAGATGGGCGTCGAGTTCGCTCTGTATTGGGACCAGGAGTGCGGCTGCGGCCGTAGTTCTCGAACCAGCATCGAACCTTGGTTTTAGCACGGTTTTTAGCATGGTTCAGCATCGTTACCGCTAATTCGCGGGCGCGCCTGCGGACCTGACACTGGGGCTTGGCACCTGCAGCGCCCGCAACTGTTCCAGGGCGGCCAGCGTCTTCGGCCAGTCCTTCTGATCTTTTTCGTCCGGTTTCCGGGCCTGTTTCGCGTTGGGGAGAGGCGGCTTTGGATTCTCGTAAAACGCCAGCAGATTAGCGCGCAGTTCCGGTGTAATGCCTTTGAAACTCTGCTTTGCAAGGTCTCGCAAGAGCTTCGCATAAGTTTCATCGGCCAGCGAGTACTCGCCGTCGCGGGTCGGCCGCCCCGTATCGAAATCGGTATTGGCCAACGCCAACCGCCCTTTGGTTTGCGTCTCTGTCAACAGTGTGCGATAGAGATCCAGGGTCTTATTGAAACTCTGCATAAACAGCGTTTCGGTTTGCGAAGTGGGCGCTTTAAAATTCACGGACTTAAACGGCCCGATCTTAGGTACGATGCGGAACACGAACGCCATGAAGCGGGCGAACACGCCCGGATGCGAGTATTGGGCTCCCCACTCCTTTTCGTAGCTGGAGTTATTCATGTTATAGAGGAACTTTCGCTTGGTCATCCCAGGGTGCGCTTGCACGATTTCTTTCTTTTTCAGGGACCAGGCGATCTTGGTGGCTTCCGGGATCAGCGCGCCGGCAGTCCTGCGGTAGGTACCAAGCGCCAAATCCAGGCTGACGAACTGGTCCTTCAGTTCCAGGCCATAAGTATCGCGGAAGGCGCGCTCCAACAGATCCTTGGAAACCTGGAACCCGATGAAATCGTGATAATCCTGCGGCGCATAGTTGCCCTGCGCCACCTGCGCCACGTCGAAGCCGAATTCGATCTTCAGGTGCGCCGCCGGGTTGTCCGCGTAGGTTACGTCATTGCCAAACCGGGCGCGCAGCTTCGGATATTCAAGAGGCACGGCACGATTCACGGCGATGGGATGGCCGTTATTATCGGCGGCATAGTGGGCCAGCGCGCCGAGCGCGAAGGCCAGTTCATCCAGGTCTTGAGCGTCGCTGAGCAACGCCTCGACGAAATCGCCGCTGCGCACATAATGCGCAAGGTCGCTGAAATATTTGCTACCCAGGGGATAATAGCCCATGTCCTGGATGATGCAACCGCCATAAGCGTAAGCATGGGCCTTCTTCAAATCGTCAGGCGTGGCGGCCGGGAAGCGCTGCAAGAGTATCGGGGTAATGGACTTCCACGCGGAGTCGATGATGGCTTCGTGGGTGATGACGGCGTAACCCGACACTGGCCAGGCTGAGCACGACATCAGCAGCGCGGATACGGTGAGGACGCGGATTCGGGACATGAATCGCTTGCTTAAGCGAGCAATCCAGTCACCGTTCGCAGAGGGTACGCCGCCTCACACTTCCAGCTCGCGCGGGCGCCGGCTTTTCCGCCTAGTTGGCGAGCCAGCCGGCGGCGATCTGCGCCGCTCGTACATCAAACGCCGGATTCAGTTCAAGAGCGCGGCTGAATAATTTGCGGGCTTCTTCGCGCTTACCCAGCGCCGCGGCGATGCGCCCGGCATGATAGTAGAACGCCGGTTCCGGAGTGCCGAGTTCCAAAGCCACCCGCGCGGATTCTTCGGCGTGCACGTAGTCTTTTTTCTGGAACAAGACCCAAGCCAGCGCATCGTGCGTGTAAATATCGTCGCGCACCTTGATCTCTGCCTGCACCAGGTCGAGCGCGCGGTCCAGATTACGGCCTTCGTCGGCGTAAACGATGGCCAGGTTGCGGTTGGTTTTCTCGGAAGCCAGGCGCGCCATGCGATCCACAAAATCGATCAGATCGCGCTGCTTGTGCGCCTCCTCCGGCTGGTTCGACAGGATATAAAGCTGTTCCAGCGCGGCAGTGTATTCCGGGAGCGGCACCGAGCTTTGCGCCTTGCGGTAAGCTGCGATGGCCTCGGCATATCTACCGCGAGCAGCGCGCACGCGGCCCAACCCGGCCTGTGCCGCGTGGTATCCGGGAAACGTCTGCGCGGCTTGCTCGTAGCTCCGCGACGCCTGGTCGATATCCCCGGTCTTGAAGTAGAGGTTCCCCAGATCCACAAGGCACCAGGCGGTGTTCTCGGGAGAGCGGGCACCGGACTCGATGGCCTGCTTCATCAGCGTGATCGCTTCCTGGGGCCGTCCGGCGACGAATTCATACCAAGAGGCGCGGTTGAGGCTGGATTGGTCCGGCCGCAATGCCAACATGTGCCCATAAGCCGCGGCGGCACGATCGTAATGCCCCATTTCCATGGACGCGTCGCCGAGAATGCCGTAACTCCACGGATCGGCGGGGTGCAGGCCAATGATGGCCTCAGCCAGATCGGCGGCGTTCTGGAAATGATGCCGCTCCAGTTCTACAACCTCGCGCATGCGCAGCGCTTCGTAGTTCCCATCGTCGGATACGAGCACGTTATTCAAGATGCGTTCCGCGCGATCGAGGTAGCCGAAGTCCACCGTCTCCCGTACTTTTTGCATATAGGCGGCGGCAAGCTGATTCTGCCAGGCGATGCTCCTGCCGTTCTGTGCGATCAGCTTTTCGAGCGATGCGATGCGCTGGTCGGTGCTGGCGCTTTCGGGGATCGCGCTGCGAGCGGCGATGTCCGGAATGACCCGACCAAGGTCTGCCGCACGGGCGAAGGCCGCTACGGCGAGGATCGCGCAAACCAGCCGGTCAATCCGCATGGGGATTCATCTCCTTCAGCGCGCCGCGCGCCGCGCCGGCCGTTTCGGATTCCGCGGAAACC
>Ga0302326_10008246_pt1 | contig 23023 bp, 29 predicted proteins | sample Palsa_T0_3_FD_202264 | JGI IMG/M metagenome (GOLD analysis project Ga0302326, IMG submission 202264) | Peat permafrost microbial communities from Stordalen Mire near Abisko, Sweden - Palsa_T0_3 | ecosystem: Environmental > Terrestrial > Soil > Palsa > Peat permafrost | place: Sweden: Abisko... | reverse complement strand
TGTTTCGCCTCGCATCGCATGTCGTCTTTTCCGCCGAGTGCCTCACCGCCACCAGCGGAACCGGCGACCTCGGCGAAGGGCTGCGACGTATCGCGCGGCATACCGGCGCGTTCCTCGCCGTGAGCAACGGACCAAACGACATCCTCTACCTCGAGGCCGGCTCGCTCCGCCTCGTGCCGGTGTTCGCGATCCACGCCGTGGACACGCTCGGCGCCGGTGACGCTTTGCATGGCGGCTTCGCGCTGGCACTCGCCGAGGGGCAAAGCGAAGTGGCAGCCTTGCGCTTCGGCGCCGCCGTTGCCGGTCTCAAGTGCACCCGCTTCGGCGGCTCCGCCGGGGCGCCGATCCGGGCGGAAGTCGAGACGTTTTTGGCGGAAGAGGGCTCGCGATCCTTGCCGTGAAGAGGGTAAGGTCGACGCGCCAAGCGCGGCGGGGGAAGGATCCGTCTCCTGGCTTGACTCCCACCGGCGCGGCCCGCACCCGCGCAATGGCGCTTGCCTTAGAATATTTTTCTATGTTACTGCTGGAAGAGCGCTTCTTCTTGGAAGAATATTTCTATGGACGCCATCGACCGCAAGATTCTCAACGTGCTTCAGGACGACGCGTCGCTGTCGGTGGCCGAGATCGGCTCGCGCGTCGGCCTGTCCTCGACGCCGTGCTGGAAACGCATCCAGCGGCTGGAAGCCGACGGCATTATCCAGAAGCGCGTGGCGCTGGTCGATCAGGACCGTATCGGCCTTGGCATCACCGTCTTCGTCTCGGTCGAGACCGGCGACCATTCGCAGGAATGGCTCGAACGCTTTGCTACGGTCGTCGGCGCCATGCCGGAGGTGATGGAGTTTTATCGCATGGCCGGCGACGTCGATTACATGTTGCGTGTCGTGGTTCCGGATATGGCCGGCTATGACGGCTTCTATAAGCGGCTGATCGCGGCGGTGCCGTTGAAGAACGTCACCTCGCGCTTCGCCATGGAGAAGATCAAGGCGACGACGGCGTTGCCGATCCCATGAATTTAATGCCCCGAAGCCATGGCGCCGGCGCCGGTGGCTTGGGCATTGCGCGTGGTGATCTGCGTCAACGTCGTGCCGAAGAAGTCGGGCGTGTCGCCGAGCGTCAGCCGGCGGGAGCACTCGGGCGTGCAGCTGAAGGTTTCGCGATCGACGCCGCGATAGACCACGACCGTGGGATCGTTCGCTCCGGTCACTTCCACGGTCTTTTCCAGAAGGACCGCGCCGGCCTTGTCCGTGACGATGAAGTTGGTTGCGCCGTAGCCCTTGCCGGTAATGACGGCGAGGCCGCCGGGCTGGATTGACAGGTCGGCGATCAGCGGGTTGCCGACCACGACGGTGGCGGCGCGTTCGGGCAGTTGCAGCATCTTGGCCTGGTCGAGGAATACGACGATCGGTTCGGCCGGCACCGGCGCGGCCGCAGCCGGCGGTGCGACAAGGGCGATCAGAACCAGGATTCCCGACATCCAATGCAGCGGGCCCGACTTGGCCCGGCCTCGTGCGCACAACGCCGCCATCGAGACTCTCCGAAACGCTACGCGGAACTACATCCGACGAGGCCGCTAACTTTACTCGAGCATGGTCTTTTCGGAAAACCGGTTCCCACTTTTCCGGATCAGGCTCCAGCCTCTAATTGAAGCCAAATTAGTGAAAGAAATGCAAATTTGTCGGCGCAGACCCTCACCCGGCGCGGCGGCGGTAACTGGCGCCGCCGCGCCTTCACTTAGTGAAGGGGTGCAGGAGCTGCGCGCCGAAGCTCGTCGGGAATTCGCGGTCGTCGATCCCGTAACGATCGGGCTTTTCGCCCGCCGGCATATAGAACGTGCCGAAGATCAGGTCGAGAACTGGAAAAGTGGCAGCGAAGTTCTTTTCACCGCCGCGGTCGGCGGCGGTGTGGTGCCAGCGGTGGAAGACCGGCGTGGCGATGACATATTTGAACGGGCCGAGCGTCCAGTCGAGATTGGCGTGCACAAACGCCGAATGCGCGATAGTGATCGGGCCGAGGACGACGAATACGTTCGGCGAGATGCCGGCGAGCAGCAAAATCACATCGGCGGCCACGGAGCCTAAGAACAGATTGATCGGGTGGAAACGCGCCGCGGAGATCCATTCCAACTCTTCCGAGGAGTGATGCACGGCGTGGTACTTCCACAACTGGTCGCCATGAAACAGGCGATGGGTCCAGTAGGTGATGAAATCTTCCCCGACCAGAAAGATGATCATTTGCGCGACGAGGGGCAGGCTCGCCAGCGGGCCGTGGCCGTTTTCGTAGAAGGCGATCAGGCCGTCGGCGGTGGTGATGTGGAAGAGAAGCGCGGCGCCGGCGATGAGCATGCCGATGCGGAAGTAGCGCGCGATGATCGGAATGAAGAACCAGTAGCACAGGTCGGTGACCAGATCGGGCTTGCGCCACCAAGGCCGCCCGGGATTGCAGGCCCAAAAATAGGTCAGCACCGTGAAGGCGACGGCTATTCCGAGCGAGATCGGAATGATCTTCATAAACGTCTCGCCGACGTTGACGACGAATCCGAGCAATTCCTGGTTCATGCGACGAGCCGCTTTTTATCTGATGGTTGTTGCGCGTCAGCAGCACTGTGCTTTGCCTCTGATATGAAGGACGCGCATTAATACGCGATGAATGGGAACTTCGCCGAGCTGCGCGGCACGGGCGCTGCTGAATTGCAACAATTGCACGCTGCTGGCTTACGCCGCTGAAACGTCTTTCGGTTATCTGTTGCGCGGACTTTCGCTGAGCGGACTGCGAACGCGCTGGCGAACGCTACAAATGCTCACGTCGCGGAAACGCACCGTTAACTACAAGAGGGAACAGGGCGCCAGAATGCAGTTTCCACAGTCGATTTAACCGCATCGCAATGTCTCGTTGTTAGGTTCCGCCGTGATCCAAATGGCCCGGATAACGGGGCGTTGGATCGAGCTCAGACAGCCACATGTGGACCTTAAGGAGCCATCCAATGAAGACCCTCGTTTCGCGTTTCGTGAAGGACGAGTCGGGTGCCACGGCCATCGAATATGGCCTCATCGCTGCCGGCATCTCGGTTGCCATCATCGCCGTCGTCAACGGCCTCGGCACCAAGCTGAACACGACCTTCAGCAGCATCTCCACGCAGCTCAAGTAAGCACGTTCGGATGAACGTCTCAGAAAGGGCTCCGGCGAATGCCGGAGCCCTTTCGTTTTTTACGCCGCTCGCTAACCCGCTCTCAACCTGCGCCGAATAAACCCGGTCGCGGAGCATTTATCGACGGTGCCGGAGTCATGGTCCTGTTGACCGAAGTGATCAAGCTGACGCTGTTTCCGGCGATGATGGCGTTTGCCGCGTCGAGCGACCTGTTCACGATGACGATCGCCAATCGCGTCTCGCTCATCCTGGTCGCCGGCTTCGGCCTGCTCGCCGTTCTGGTCGGGATGAGCGCCGCCGATCTGTTGTCGCATGCCGGCGCGGCCGCGGCGGTGCTCGCCGTCGTCTTTCTCCTCTTCACCCGCGGCTGGATCGGCGGCGGCGACGCCAAGCTCGCGGCCGCTACCGTGCTGTGGTTCGGTTTCGCCCACCTCGCAGATTATCTCGTTTACGCATCGCTGCTCGGCGGGGTGCTGACGGTTGCGATCATGCAGTTCCGAACCATGCCGCTGCCGCGGCTCTTTGTCGGCCACGAATGGGCCGAGCGGCTGCACCGCATCGACGGTGGCGTTCCCTATGGCATTGCGCTGGCGGCCGCAGCCCTCCTGGTCTATCCGCACACCGAGTGGATGGCGGTCATAACTCGTTAACGAATTCGGCCTAACCCAGCCCATGGCGCCGGATCCGGTCCAGGTTAGTCACCCGATCGACCGCCAAAAAACATCGGCGTAACGCGTAATTAACGCGATTTAGATACGCCCCATTAACCATGCTTTGACGTTTAGCTGTTGAAATCCCCGAGACAACGGCTGTCCGCCGGTTGCGTCGCTTTTGGGAAGTGAAGGGTCATGAAACCCGCGCGCCTCATCGTCCTGGGTGTTGCTCTTGCCGCGGGTGGCATTGCCGCCTTCCTGGCAAGCGGCGGCCGGCAAGCCGAGGCGCCCAAGGCGGTGCCGCCACCGCCGCCCATGGCCACCGTCGATGTGCTGATCGCCAAAACCGAACTCGATACCGGTCAGGTCGTCGGCGCCACGGATGTCGGCTGGCAGACCTGGCCCGCCGCTTCGACGGGCGCGAACTTCGTCAAAAAGCCCGATCGGCCGGATGCGATCAAAGACTTCGTCGGTGCCATCGTGCGCTCGCCGGTCATGGCCGGTGAACCCATTCGCGATTCCAAGGTCGTGGCCGGCAACGGCGGCGGCTTCATGGCCGCCATCCTGCCGCACGGCATGCGCGCGATATCCCTCGACATAGCGCCGGACACCAGCGCCGGGGGCTTCATCCTGCCGAACGATCACGTCGACGTCGTGCTGACGCGTCGCGACAAGGCGGCGGAGAAGGTCTCAGGCATCGAGAAATTCGTCAGCGAAACAGTTCTGCGAAACGTGCGGGTACTCGCCGTCGACCAGACGGTCGGCGAAAAAGAGGGGCAGAAAGTCGCCATCGGCAAGACCGCGACCATAGAGCTCGATCCGCATCAGGCCGAGACGCTGGCGCGCAGCCGTCAGCTCGGCACGCTTTCGCTCACGCTCCGCAGTCTTCTCGACTCGCTATCGCCGACCCCCGAAGGCGCCGAGAGGAACGACAAGGACGAGGGCGACAGGGGCATCAACATTGTTCGTTACGGCGTGAGCACACAATCGGCAACACACTGACCCGCACGGAGGAAATTACATGGCACCAAGGATACCGATCCGTGCGGCGGCTCTCGCTGGACTGTTCTGCCTTGTCTCAAGCCTTGCTGCCTGCATCGTTTCTGACGTCGTCTCCTGGGTGCCGGGCGCCGCCGACGCCGCCGAGTTGCGGGATGCCACCGCGCAGACGCAGATGATCGCGGTCCCCGCAAGCGGCTACGGCTCGCGCTTCTTCCAACTCGGCAAAGGCAAGTCGATGGTCATCGATTTTCAGAGCGACATCAAGGACGTACTGGTTGGCGATCCGAAAACCGCCAACGCCGTGATCCGCTCCTCGCGGCGCGCTTATATCATCGGCATCGACGAGGGAACGACCAATATCTTGTTTTTCGATACCGCTGGCAAACAGATGGCCGACTTCGACATCAAGATCGGCAGCATCCCCCCTAGGGCTCGCGACGTTAGTTCCATTCAAAGAGCTATCGAGCAGTTTATCCCGGGCTCCCAAGTCGAAGTTCACAGCATCGGCGACGGCATCATTTTGACCGGCACCGTGGCAAGCCAGGCCGACGCGCAACGGGCTTACGACATCGCATCGCATTTCGTCGCTCCCGGCGAGGCCTTCAGCACTAACGGCGGCAGCAGCGTTGGCAGCGTCAACGGTGGCAGCAGCACGTCCCTGAGCCTTTCGTCATCCAATCTGCCGTCGCCCCAAACCTTGAGTGGCGCCAGTGCAAGCAAGGTCATCAACGCGATCATCGTCCGCGGCCGCGATCAGGTCATGCTGAAAGTAACAGTCGCGGAAATGGACCGCACCGTGATCAAGCAGTTGGGCGTCAATCTCAGCGGCAGCGTCGGTTACGGAGCGACCGTCGTCAATTTCAACAACACCAATGCTTTCCCGGTTAACGGGACGCCCGCCAGCTCCGTTTCCGGCGTGTTCAAGAATGGGATGACGGCGACCTTGCAAGCGATGGAGCAAGCCGGCGTGGTCCGCACCCTGGCCGAGCCGACGCTGACCGCGATCTCTGGCGAATCCGCGCATTTCCTCGCCGGCGGCATGTTCCCGTACCCGATACCGTCCACAAACGGTGAGCCGCCCGGGATTGCCTTTCAGAACTTCGGTGTGGGTCTGACCTTTAGCCCGGTGGTGCTGTCGGAAGGTCGCATCAGCCTCCACGTGTCAACGGAAGTCTCGCAACTTAACTCCACCAATTCCGTTACGGTGGCAGGAACCACCGTCCCCGGCCTGGACGTGCGGCGTGCGGACACGACGGTTGAAATTTCCTCAGGCGGCTCGCTTGCCATGGCCGGCATGATCGAGCAGCAGACCAAGCAGGACCTCACTGGTTTTCCCGGACTGATGGAGGTGCCAATTCTCGGCACGCTGTTTAAGAGTCGCGACTACCTCAATAACCAGACCGAGCTTGTGGTCTTGGTGACACCGTATGTCGTGCGCGCGGTCGCGCAGAAGGATTTATCGCGACCCGACGACGGCTTCTCCGATCCGAGCGATCCGGCCAGCGTGCTGCTGGGTCGGCTCAATCGCATCTACGGCGTCGGTGGGACCACCGATCCGCCGGATAATTACCACGGCAAGTATGGGTTCATCTTGGACTGACACAAGTCGCGAGGAGACGACGATGCAGATTGTCCGGACCATGATCGCCAAACACCGCGGCAGCGCGGCGCTGGCGATTCGCGCCGCAATCATCGGCGGATGCGCGATTTTCGTGTGCGCATGCAACACCGATCAGCAAGTGGCGGCCGTTCCCGACGTCCCGACGGATTACCGCCTGCGGCATCCGATCACCATCACCGAAGCCGACCATACGCTGGAAGTGTTCGTCGGCTCCAGCCGGGGCGAGATCAACGCGGTGCAGCGCGCCGAGGTCCTGGCGTTTGCCCAGACTTGGAAACATGAAGCCACCGGCGGCGTCGTGGTTGATCTGCCGGTCGGCACCAGCAACGAGCGCGCGGCGGCGGAGGTGATGCGCACGATCCGCTCTCTCCTTGTCGCCGGCGGCGTGCCGCCGAACGGCGTGCTCGTGCGCGGCTACCATCCGCCGGCGATCAACCTCGCAACCATTCGCATCTCCTATCCGCGAATCGCCGCCCAGGCCGGGCCGTGCGGTATCTGGCCCGAGGATATCGGGCCGAGCTTCAACCGCGATTATTTCGAGAACCAGCCGATGTACAACACCGGCTGCGCCAGCCAGCGCAATCTCGCCGCCATGGTCGACAATCCTGCCGACCTGGCGCAGCCGCGCGCCGAGACACCAGCCTATGAGATGCGGCGCACGATGGTCATGGAAAACTATCGGCAGGGCAAGCAAACCCAGACTACTTACCCGGGCTCAGATACGACCAAGATCAGCAACGTTAGTTCCACGGGCCAATGATCCTGGCACATGATGAGCCAAGCTAATCAAGCCGATCTGGAAGAGATCCTGGTAGCCAACGTCGCCGGGCGCGAGGAGCGCATCGCGCCGGCGCCGCGCGTCTCCGTGCAGGCGTTCTGCGAGACCGTGGAGACCGCAGCCGCGATCCAGGCCGCCGGCGAGGATCGGCGCATGGCCAAGGCGCATCTGCGCGTCCAGATGGGGGGACTGATCGCCGCCACTGAAGCCTATCAGAGCTCGCCGACGCCGAACGTCATTATTCTCGAATCCGAAAACCGCAGCGAGGACATCCTCGCCGGACTCGATCAGCTCGCTCCGGTATGCGACGCCGCCACGCGTGTCATTATCATCGGGCGTATGAATGACGTCGCGCTCTATCGCGAGCTGGTGCGGCGCGGGGTTAGCGATTATCTGATCGCGCCGGTCGGCGCGTTGCAGATCGTGCGCGCCGTGTGCGGATTGTTCTCGGCTCCCGATGCCAAGCCGGTCGGCCGTATCATCGCCGTGGTCGGGGCCAAGGGCGGCGTCGGCGCCTCCACCGTCGCCCACAACATCGCCTTCTCCATCGCCCGCGATCTCATGCTCGATGCGGTCGTGACCGATCTCGATCTCGCGTTTGGCACCGCCGGGCTCGATTTCAACCAGGATCCGCCGCAGGGCATCGCCGAAGCGGTGTTCTCGCCGGACCGCATCGATAACGCTTTCGTCGATCGGCTACTGTCGAAGTGCACCGACCATTTGAGCCTGCTCGCGGCGCCGGCGACGCTGGACCACGTTTACGACTTCGGCGCCGACGCCTTCGAGTCGATTTTCGATTCGCTGCGCGCGACGGTGCCCTGCATCGTGCTTGATGTGCCGCATCAATGGACCGGCTGGACCAAGCAGACGCTGGTCGGTGCCGACGACATTCTCATCGTCGCCGCGCCCGATCTCGCCAATCTGCGCAACACCAAAAATCTGTACGACTTCCTCAAGGCGGCGCGGCCGAACGATCAGCGCCCGCTCTATTGCCTCAACCAGGTCGGCGTGCCGAAGCGGCCCGAGATCAAGGCCGCCGATTTCGCTAAGGCGCTGGATGACGAGCCGGTCGCGTCCATACCGTTCGATCCGCAGTTGTTCGGCGCGGCGGCGAACAACGGACAGATGATCGCCGAGATTTCCAACGGTCACCGCACCGCCGAGGTTATCCGGCAACTGGCGCAGAAATTGACCGGTCGTACCGAGCCGAAGAAACAAGGTTCAAGCCTGCTGTCGCCGCTATTCGAAAAACTGCTGCGGCGGCAATCGTAACCGCATATGTCTGCTGGAGTCGCGTAGGTGTTTGGCAAGCGTCCCCTTCCAGGTAGTTCCGGCGCCGAGCCCGTTCTCACAGAGCGGCCGCAAGTCGCGCTGCGTCCAACCGCGCCGCCGCCGGCCGCTGCCGCTGCCGCAACCGCTGCCGCTGCCGCTACCGCTCCGGCGGCGTCGCAGAATGGCCGCACGCCGTTCCCCTCCGCAGGCCTGGGCGCACCGATCATCGGCGCCCCGCCGCCGGACCGGAGCGCCGCGGCTAGGTCGAATCCTCCGCAGCAAATCCCCTCGGCGGTGGATACCCGGCGCTCGGAATCCTACTACGAGACCAAAGGTACGATTTTCGGCGCCCTGATCGAGGCGATCGACCTCGGTCAGCTCGCCAAGCTCGACGCCGATTCGGCCCGCGAAGAAATCCGCGACATCGTCAACGAGATCATCGCGATCAAGAACATCGTGATGTCGATCTCTGAGCAGGAGGATCTGCTCGACGATATCTGCAACGACGTGCTCGGCTATGGACCGCTCGAACCCTTGCTGGCGCGCGACGAGATCGCCGACATCATGGTGAACGGCTCGGGCACGGTCTACATCGAAGTCGGCGGCAAGATTCAAAAGACCGGCATCCGCTTCCGCGACAATCAGCAATTGCTCAATATCTGCCAGCGCATCGTCAGTCAGGTCGGCCGCCGGGTCGATGAATCGTCGCCGATTTGCGACGCGCGCCTACCGGACGGCTCGCGCGTCAACGCCATCGTGCCACCGCTGGCGATCGATGGCCCGGCGCTCACCATCCGCAAATTCAGAAAGGATAAGCTGACGCTGGAGCAGCTGGTCAGGTACGGGTCGATTTCGCCGGAAGGCGCCGAAATCCTCAAGGTGATCGGCCGCTGCCGCATCAACGTGCTGATCTCCGGCGGCACCGGCTCCGGCAAGACGACGCTGCTGAATTGCCTGACGCGTTATATCGACAACGACGAGCGCATCGTCACTTGCGAAGATGCCGCCGAACTACAGCTCCAGCAGCCCCACGTCGTGCGGCTGGAGACGCGGCCGCCGAACCTCGAAGGTGAAGGTCAGATCACGATGCGCGATCTGGTGCGCAACTGCCTGCGCATGCGCCCGGAACGGATCATCGTCGGCGAAGTGCGCGGCCCGGAAGCGTTCGATTTGTTGCAGGCAATGAATACCGGCCACGACGGCTCGATGGGCACGCTGCATGCCAACATGCCGCGCGACGCGCTCTCGCGGCTGGAATCGATGATTACCATGGGCGGTTACTCGCTGCCTTCGCGCACCATCCGCGAAATGATCTGCGCCTCCATCGACGTTATCGTGCAGGCCGCACGCCTGCGCGACGGCTCGCGCCGCATCACCCACATCACCGAGGTCGTGGGAATGGAAGGTGATGTCATCATCACCCAGGATCTGTTCCTGTACGACATCGTCGGCGAGGACGCCAACGGCAACCTTATCGGTGCGCACAGATCGACCGGCATCGGTCGGCCGAAAATCTGGGAACGCGCGCGCTACTACGGTGAGCAAGTCCGGCTGGCGGCTGCGCTCGACGCCGCACAGGCCGCCGAACCGGTCAGAGCCTGAGGCGGGAACGGCTATGCACGCATACGGCATCTTTATCATGGTGGTGGTCGCCATGGGCGGCGTTGGGTGGGTCTTCCTTTACCCGCTCCTCTCCGGCGAGCGAAACGCGGAGCGGCGCAAAGCAAGCGTCGCCGGCGCAACTCCGATTGCGCCGCGTCCGACGCGCGCCGCTCAGCGGTCGCGGCGCGAGCAGGTCGAAGGCACGCTCAAGCAGCTCGAAGCGCGAAAAAAGACGTCGAAGCGCGTGCCGCTCTCGGTGCGTCTCGTGCAGGCCGGTCTCACCTGGTCGACGCGCCGCTTTTTGATAACTGCCGGCGCGTTGGGCGCCGTCGTCTTCGCCGTCACTCTGATCGCCGGACTGGGCCTGCTTCCGGCGCTCGGCCTGGCATTCGCTGCCGGAGCCGGGCTTCCGTTTTGGACATTGTCCTTGTTGAAGAAGCGCCGGGAAAACCGCTTCTTGCGGGCTTTTCCGGACGCCGTCGACGTGATCGTGCGCGGCATCAAAGCCGGCCTGCCGCTGCTCGACAGCCTCAAGCTGATCGCCGCCGAAGCCGAAGAACCCGTTCGCAGTGAATTCCGCAGCATCATCGAGACGCAAACGATCGGCATCCCGATCGGCGAGGCCTGTCTCAAGCTCTACGAGCACATGCCGCTTCCCGAGGCGAACTTTTTCGGCATTGTCATTTCCATCCAGCAGCGCGCCGGCGGCAATCTCTCCGAAGCGCTGGGTAACCTGTCCCGCGTTCTGCGCGACCGTAAAAAAATGAAAGCCAAAATCAACGCCATGTCGATGGAAGCAAAGGCCTCGGCCTCGATCATCGGCGCGCTGCCGATCGCAGTGATGACGCTGGTCTGGATCACGAGCCCGCAATACATCGAGCTTTTGTGGACGGCGTCGCTCGGACGCATGATGCTCGCCGGCTCCGCCGTCTGGATGTCCATGGGCGTCCTGGTGATGCGCAAAATGATCAACTTCGATTTCTGAGGCACGCGATGTTCCATTTACTCGAGCAAATGATCGATCCGCATGTTTTCGCCATGCTGTTTGCCGCGATCGCGGCGGGTGCGACGGTGCTAACGCTGGCGATGCCCTTGTTGGCGCGGGATACGCTGTCCACGCGCATGAAGGCGGTGGCCTTCGAACGCGAGAAGATACGGCAGCGTGAGCGCGAGCGATTGGCCGCGGGGGCGAGCAAGGTGTCGCTCCGGCAATCGCCAAGAGCTTACATGAAGGCCATCGTTGAGAACTTCAATCTCAGCAAATGGGTCGGCCAGGAGGAAGCGCGCGCGATGCTCGTTAGAGCGGGCTATCGCGGGCAGGCGCCTTACGTCACCTATCTGTTCTTTCGGCTGGTCATGCCGATCGCCATGCTGCTGGTGACGTTGTTTTATGTCTTCGTTGTCGTGCAACTCGACCAACCGCCTTTGATCAAGATCGGAATTTCGATCGGCGCCGCCTACTTCGGAATGTTGAGTCCGAACCTGTTCCTTAAGAACAGGATCCAGCGGCGGCAGACCTCGATCAAGCGCGCATTTCCGGACGCGCTGGATTTGCTACTGATCTGCATCGAGTCCGGTATGTCGGTCGAAGCTGCCTTTCAAAAGGTCAGCGACGAGGTCGGCACACAATCCGTCGAACTGGCCGAGGAATTCACCCTGACGACGGCGGAATTGTCTTATCTGCCGGATCGCCGGCGGGCGTACGATAACCTTGCGCGGCGCGTCGGTCTTGAGGGCGTCAAGGCGGTGTGTCTTGCCTTGCAGCAATCGGAACGTTACGGCACGCCGCTCGGCACCACCATGCGTGTGCTGGCGCAGGAAAATCGCGACATGCGCATGTCGGAAGCCGAGAAGAAGGCCGCCGGCCTGCCGCCCAAGCTCACGGTGCCGATGATCCTGTTCTTCCTGCCGGTGCTGTTCGTGGTGATTCTCGGGCCGGCCGCGATCCGCGTGATGGCGATTCAATAGCGCGCTGCTTCAGATTGAACCGCGTCAGCTCGCTCCGTCCGCTGCGCGGGCGTCCCTTTTCTCGCGCAGGTCTTTGCGGTGCGCCAGCATTTGCCGCAGATAGGCGACGTTGGCGGCGGCCTGATCTGGCGGCAGGTCGGCACGCGTGATGGTCTCCGCCTCGGCGAAGCGGCCTTGCAGGCCGACGACGAGCGCAAGGTTTTGCCGCACGCGCGCATCGACCGGACGCTGCGCCGCTGCGCGGCGTAAAGTCGTCTCGGCATTGCGCAGGTCCTTCGACAGCGCATAGGAGAGCCCGAGATTCGACAGCACCGACGATTCGTCGGGGGCGATCTTCAGCGCGGTGAGGTAATGCCGCTGCGCCTCGGCGTGCCGGCCCATCTGATCGAGCACGGCACCTTGCGCGGACAGGATGCGCCAGTCGGGCTGGTCCGGCGAGTGAGCGCGGTCGAGCACTTCCAGCGCCTGTTCATAATTCCCCGCCTCGGCCAGCGCGCGGCCGTAGGTGCCGAGCACCGCCTTGTCGTGTGGTTGCTCGATCGAGGCCTTCTCGAGGACGGCGACAGCTTGCGCGCGCTGTCCCGCCGCGCGGAGCGCCTGCGCGTAGCGCAGCGCCACCTGGACGTTGCCTGAATCGGCGCGATATTGCTGACCCAGGATTTCGATGGTGTGCCGCCCGTCGGGATCGGACGGGTCAACCGACGCAATCGGCAGCGCACCGGTCGTTTCGGTCGTTTGCGTGGTTTGGCAACCGGCGGCGGCCGCCGCGACGATGGCGAGCAGCGCGGCCATAGCCAGATAGCTTGCAGGGCGGATATTGATCGGACCGGTCCAATGCATCTCGATCGCTGCCAAAATAGGCACCATGGCGCCGGGCGCGCCGTCGCAGCCGGGCTGGTCAGCAATAGAACGTTAACCCTAATGAGTTGTTAACGGCCGGGAAGGGCGTCTTTTTGCGGGAAATTGCGGGGAGTTAGGCGGGCACCCTGCTGACGATCGACGGCGTCTCGCTGACGTAGCTCGACGTATCGCCCTTGGGCCGCTCGCCGGCGATGGCGTGGCCTTCGACCATGTAATGCACCGCCTCGGCGATGTTGGTGGCGTGGTCGCCGATCCGCTCGATGTTCTTGGCGCAGAACAGGTGGTGGATGCACATGGAGATGGTGCCGGGATCCTCCATCGAGTAGGTGAGCAATTCCCGGAACAGCGAGACATAGAGCGCATCGACTTCCTTGTCGGCCTGCCAGACTTGCAGCGCCTTGCCCGGGTTGCGATCGACGAAGCTGTCGAGGACCGCCGCCAATTGCGAGACCACGAGTGCCGCCATGTGCTTGAGCCCGCGGATGAGCGTGCGCTGCGAGTTGTCGCCGCTCACGGCGATGACGCGCTTGCCGATGTTCTTTGCCAGATCGCCGACCCGCTCGAGATCGTTGGCGATGCGCAACATCGCTACCAGCGCGCGCAGATCGATGGCCATCGGCTGGCGCAGCGCGATGGTGGCGATGGCTTTTTCCTCGATCTGCCGCTGTAGCGCATCGACGGTCGCGTCGGCGGCGATGACCTGACGCGCCAGCGCGACATCGCGGTGGGTCAACGCGTCGATCGAGTCGGTGATCTGCTTTTGGGCTAAGCCGCCCATCTGCGCGACCATCTGGGTGAGCTTGCTCAGGTCGGTATCGAAGACCCTGGCGGTATGCTCGGAGACGTTCATGTTATTTCCGCAGGCGCTGGGGACGCGATCGGGGTGCGTGCACCGCTGACGCTACAAGCCCGGCACAAAACTAACCCAACGCCTTGATGATTCTACGATTCATGCGTGACGTTCCGATGACATTTTAGACCCGTCGGCGCGGAGCATAAGCGTGCGTCTAAAGGAACGCGTGTCGGCCGGGAGATGTCATCGTTCGCACATCGAGGCGCCATTAAAATGCAAATGATTCGATCATCACGGGTGGGGGCGGCGACAGGAATGGAATGATGACGCCAGGGCCCGTGGATGCGATCGGAGCGACCGGAGCCATCCTGACCACACTGTGCTGGGTGCCGCAGGCGCTCAAAATCATCCGCGAACGTGAGACGCGCGCCATCTCGCTGCCGGGCACGACTTTGTGCGTCCTCGGCGTGCTGCTTTGGCTGGTCTATGGCTTGGCGATCGTCGACGGGCCGCTGATCGGTTCGAGTATCGTCACCCTCGCGATGACGGCGACCATCCTGGTGCTCAAGCTCCGCCACGGCTGACGGCAACAACGTCAGCTCAACACCCGCACCGGCTTACCGTCGAGGTAGCCGCGGATGTCGTCCACCATGCCGGCGAAGAATGTCCGATAGTTCTGCTCGGTAACGTAGCCGAGATGCGGGGTGAGCACGACATTGTCGAGCTTGCGAAGGCGATGCGCGACCGGCAGCGGCTCGATGTCGAACACATCGAGGCCGGCGCCAGCGATCCGCTTGTCGCGCAGCGCCGCTAGCAGCGCCACCTCATCGACGATCGGGCCGCGCGAGGTGTTGATGAGATAAGCGCTTTTCCTCATCAGGCCGAGTTCGCGGGCGCCGACGAGGCCGCGCGTGCGCTCCGACAGTTGCAGGTGGATGGAGAGAAAATCGGCCCGGCGGAACAGATCGTCGCGGCTCACATGTTCGGCGCCGGCTTCCTTGCATTTTTCCGGCGTCAGGTTCTGGCTCCAGGCGATGACGTTCATCTTGAAAGCGCGGCCGATCTCGGCCATGCGCGTGCCCAGCTTGCCGAGGCCGAGGAGCGCAAGCGTCACGCCTTCGAGATCGAGCCCGATCGTGGTCTGCCAGACGGCGCCGGCCGTCAGGCGCGCGTTCTCGTAACCGATGTGGCGTGCCAGCTCGAGCATCAGCCCGGTGGCGATGGCGGCGGTCGCATTGCCGAAGGCGGGCGTGCCGCAGACGACGACGCCCCGCGCCTTGGCGGCTTCGAGATCGATCGAGGCGTTGCGCATTCCGGTCGTGACCAGGAGCTTCAGCGCAGGCAGCGCCTCGATCACCGCGCGCGGGAACACGGTGCGCTCGCGCATGGCGCAGACGATGGCAAAGTCCGCAAGCGCCGCGACCACGTTGTCCGCGCCGCCGAGATGCTCGTTGAACACCTTGATCTCGATATCGCCTTTGACTTTCGACCAGTCGGCCAAAGTGAGCGCGACGTTCTGATAATCGTCGAGAATTGCGCAGCGGAGCGGCATGTTGCCCTCAATGTCATTCCGGGGCGTCGCGAAAAGCGGCGAGCCCGGAATCTATAACCCCTGCCGGCGCTTGTCCTGCACCGCGTGTGGCTATGGATTTCGGGCTCGCGCGGGGCGCGCCCCGGAATGACGGATGAGTGGTTAAGCGTGCGCCTTGGCGATCTCGCGGAGCGCCGGAACCGCCCCGGCGACAGCCGGCGCGGCGGACGCCGCGACGCCCACGCGTTGGGCGTGACACTTCGGACCGGGCCCGCGCATGTAGTGCAGTTCCGGCCGATAGGGCTCGAACGGATGGGTAAAAGTCCGCAACAGCTCACGGACGATATTGGTCAGGTTACGGCGCATGACGCGCTCCAAGGCCGCTTTGCCGGGCCGTATCCCTTAAGGCTGGCGCGATCACGCGCCGGCCGCAGAGGCGCGGCTTTGCTGCAAAGTTTCAGCGAAAAATCATTAAAAATTGGTGCGAAATTGCCGCCGGGGTGGTCTTTGCGCGGCTTTGCCGCGGCGCGATTGCGATTGCACGTTATAAAGGGTTGCCGCGATCGACGGCGGCCGGTTAGGAGCGCGGGGCGCGCGGGTGGTGCTTGCCCTTCCTTCGCTCCATGGCTACATCAGCCCCAGATTTTCCCGACATGAGCGCTTTTGCGCTGGCGCTTAGAGCGCATCGCCAACCGTGCCGAATAGGGCAGGGCGCCAAAACCTGAAAGCGAAAATGGCCCGTCAATTCATCTACCACATGCATGGTCTCTCCAAGACCTATCCCGGCAGCCGCAAGGTCCTGGAGAACGTCAACCTGTCGTTCTACCCCGATGCCAAGATCGGCGTGCTCGGCGTCAACGGCTCCGGCAAGTCGACGCTCCTTCGCATCATGGCCGGGCTCGACAAGGAGTTTAACGGCGAGGCCCGGGCCGCCGACGGCGCCCGCGTCGGCTATCTGCCGCAGGAACCGCAGCTCGATCCGTCAAAGTCGGTCCGCGACAACGTCATGGAAGGCGTCGCGCCGCAGAAGGCGATCCTCGATCGCTACAACGAGCTTGCCGCCAACTACTCCGACGAAACCGCCGACGAGATGACCAAGCTCCAGGACAAGATCGAGGCCAACGGATTGTGGGACCTCGACTCCAAGGTCGATCAGGCGATGGACGCGCTGCGCTGCCCGTTCGACGGGGCTGACGTGAAGCAATTATCGGGCGGCGAGAAGCGTCGCGTCGCGCTGTGCCGCCTCCTGCTGGAGCAGCCGGAACTGCTGCTGCTCGACGAGCCGACCAATCACCTCGACGCCGAATCGGTTATGTGGCTCGAGGGTCACTTGCGCAATTATCCCGGCGCTATCCTCATCGTCACGCACGACCGCTATTTCCTCGACAACGTCACCGGCTGGATCCTCGAGCTCGACCGTGGCCGCGGCATTCCTTACGAGGGCAATTACTCGGCTTGGCTCGGGCAGAAGCGCAAGCGGCTCGAGCAGGAAGGCCGCGAGGAGGAGGCGCACCAGCGCACGCTCGCCCGCGAGCAGGAATGGATCGCCGCTTCGCCGCGCGCGCGCCAGGCTAAGTCCAAGGCCCGCTATGAGCGCTACGAAGAACTGCTGAAGAAGGCCGGCGAGAAGCAGACGCAAACCGCGCAGATCGTCATCCCGGTCACCGAGCGGCTCGGACAGAACGTCATCGACTTCGATCATCTGCGCAAAGGGTTCGGCAATAACCTCTTGATCGACGATCTCACCTTCAAATTGCCGCCCGGCGGCATCGTCGGCATCATCGGGCCGAACGGCGCCGGCAAGACCACTTTGTTCCGCATGATCACCGAGCAGGAGAAGCCCGACGGCGGCACGATCAAGGTGGGCGAGTCGGTGCATCTCGGCTACGTCGATCAGTCGCGCGATACACTCGAAGGCAAGAAGTCGGTGTGGGAAGAAATTTCCGGCGGCCTCGATCAGCTCCAGCTCGGCAAGCGCGAGGTCAATTCGCGCGCCTATTGCGCGGCGTTCAATTTCAAGGGCGCCGACCAGCAGAAGAAAGTCGGGCAGCTTTCCGGCGGCGAACGCAATCGCGTGCACCTCGCCAAGATGCTGAAGTCAGGCGCCAACGTGCTGTTGCTCGACGAGCCGACCAATGATCTCGATGTCGACACGCTGCGCGCGCTCGAAGAGGCACTGGAGGATTTCGCCGGTTGCGCGGTGATCATCAGCCATGACCGCTGGTTCCTCGACCGCATCGCCACCCACATCCTTGCGTTTGAGGGCGACAGCCACGTCGAATGGTTCGAAGGCAATTTCCAGGATTACGAGCAGGATAAGATGCGGCGGCTGGGCACGGACGCGATTGTGCCGCAGCGGATCAAATACAAAAAGTTTTCGCGGTGATGGCGCCGGCTCAATACAAGTTTGCAGCGCCGGACGCGGCACCCTTTAGTTACCCTGCGACCCGGATTTCGTTGCACATCGCCGCCACGTCGCTATGATCGCATCTGGCCAATATGATTCGCGCGGCTTACATTTTCTGCGCTCCATACATATATCTGCGCTCCATACATATATCTGCCTCGTAGTTTTGTGGATCGGTTCAAGTATCCGTTTTGAGCAGAAACGCAGCGTAATCGCGCCGTCTGCGCGGTCACGCCGAAAAGGAGACCAACGTTGCCGACTAAATCCAGCGAGGCCCGCTCGGGCGATGTGCGGGCGCGGGCTGAAGCGAGTTTCAGGAAGGAAGAACGGGCCAAGGACGGCGCCAAGGCGATGATGGAATATCAAGCCAACGGCAAGGCTATGCGCGAAAAAACCGAGCGGTTGAAGGCGCTCCGTTTGGCGAAGGAGGCCGCCGACAAAGCGGTGAAACCCGCCCGCAAAGCCGCGCCAGCCAAATAATAGGGCTTGAAACGACCACATCTGTGGCCCATATCAGAAAGGCAGCCTGATTAGGCTTGCAGCGAGCCGCGTGTACGGACACCGGCATCAACGGCTTCCGGCTCGCATTTTCCTTTCCATAGACAGCCCAGATCGCGCGGGGTGTCCCCTTTACCCGCAATGCAGGCTCGGCGCTTCGCGCCTGGCGCCGCAAAAGCGCACCTGCCAATGCGAAAAAGAAAGCTCTCTGTTTGACATATTTTCACGACTTTGGACTTAATGACGCAATCACGCGTTCTCTCACCGAAGAAAAATACCTCACTCCGACACCAATCCAGGCGCAGACAATTCCGATCGTCATGTCGGGCCGCGACGTGATCGGAATCGCGCAAACCGGAACCGGCAAGACCGCCGCGTTCGCGCTGCCGATCTTGCATCATCTCGCCGCCAACCCGCGCGCGCCGGTGCGTAAGAGCTGCCGCGTCCTTGTGCTCAGCCCGACGCGCGAATTGTCCGGCCAAATCCTCGACAGTTTCCGCACTTACGGCCGTCACTTGCACATCAGGGCCACGCTGACGATTGGCGGTGTGCCGATGGGAGCGCAGGTGCGTGCGCTCCTCAACGGTGTCGATGTCCTTGTCGCCACGCCGGGCCGGCTCCTCGATCTCGTCCAGAGCAATGCGCTCCGTTTGGGCGATGTCGAATGTCTCGTTCTCGATGAAGCTGACCGTATGCTCGACATGGGCTTTATTCACGACATCCGCAAAATCGTCGCGAAACTTCCGGCCAAGCGCCAGACCTTGATGTTTTCGGCGACGATGCCGCGCGCTATCGCCGAACTCGCAGCGCATATGCTGCACGATCCGGCCAAGGTAGCGGTGACGCCGGAAGCCCCAGCGGCTGAACGAATTGAGCAGCGCATGATCCGGGTCGATCGCGCTGCCAAATCTGCGGTACTGATCGACGTCCTGCAAAGCGAGACGGTCGACCGCGCCCTGATCTTCACGCGGACCAAGCATGGCGCCGACAAGGTCGCTCGCAACCTGGCCCGTGCCGGCATTGCGGCCGAAGCGATCCACGGCAACAAATCGCAAAATCAGCGGGAACGCGTGCTCGCGGCCTTCCGCAAAGGCGAGGTCCGGACACTGGTTGCCACCGATATTGCGGCGCGCGGCATCGACGTCGATGGCATCAGCCACGTGGTGAACTTCGACGTGCCGAACGTGCCGGAAACCTACGTACATCGCATCGGCCGCACGGCGCGGGCGGGCGCCGAAGGCGTCGCGATCTCGCTGTGCGACGGCGAGGAAATGCCGTTCGTGCGCGATATCGAGAAACTCATCCGCATGTCCATTCCCGTGAGCGACCGGCGCGCACAGCCGCTGCGCTTCGAGCAGCCGGCTGCGAAAAGTACAACCGCCCGATCCGCAACGGCCAACCCACACAAGCGGGGGAAACGGCGCCGGGGCGAGCAGACGCGTCGCGATCGGCATCACGAGCAGCCGGCTGAGAGCGGAGGAGCAATCGCTTCCGTTGCTTTCTTACAACGCCCTGCACCGTCAAGGTTCAAGGCTGACCGACGCGCGCCGCGTTGGACAAGTCATTCAAAGGGATCATGACGTGACGAAGGAAGAACTCCTGGAATTCGAGGGCCTCGTCCTTGAGATATTGCCGGACGCCCGCTACCGCATTCAGCTCGATAACGGCCATGTACTTGTCGCGTACACCGCCGGAAAAATGAAAAAGAACCGGATCAAAACGCTGGCCGGCGATCGGGTGACGGTGGAGGTATCGCCGTACGACCTGGAAAAAGGCCGGCTGATCTTTCGCCACAAGGACGAACGAGCCGCGTCGGTCAGCCGCCCGCCGCAACGCAATCAATTTCGGCGGCGGTGAGTTCCGATGCGCAAGTAGAACTTCGATGGTGACGGTGCCGTCGCGACAACTGGAGCGGTCTGATGCGACTTTTCATCTTCAAATCCGAAGTAAGTCCCGATCTGCGAGCATTTGGCGCCGATCTGGCAGGTGCCGGGCTGCCGAATCAGTTTCGTCCCTGGCATGCGATCGGCGCGGTCGGGCCCGACAATGACCCTCCGCACAATTTGTCCCGAGCCGCGATCGAAACGGCGATCAACGATTGCGGATTTCAGCTTTGGCGCATGAGCAAAAAGGCTGCCAAATGAAGGCTGAATGCGATTACGACAGGGCGGATATCCTTGCGCAGGAGCACCTTCTGCGATGACGGACCTCACCCACAAATTCAGGATCGGACAAAGTGTCGATCTGATACCGTCCACCTTTAGGTCCGCGGCGAGAGGGCATTACGAAATTGTCAGCCTGCGGCCGGCGGAGGGCGGCAGTCCACAATACCGGATCAAGAGTAAAAGCGAAACCCACGAGCGCGTCGTCGCGGAAAACGATCTTATCCTTTCGGCGCATCTGAAATTCGACTAAGACTGAGGGCGACACCCAGATTCGGGAGTTCGCCGGGGTCGGTGCCACACGCTGGGCGTGAACGGCACCGGATAGGAAGCCGACAATGTTCAAGATCCTCGAGCTTAAAAGCGCAGATTCGACCCCCGCGGCGGAGGTCGGCGACAGATACTCCACGCGCGAGCAGGCGCTCGCTGCGGTTAAGAAGCATCTGCGGACTTTCAATGTGTCCGGGCATAATCCGGAGGGAAATTATTGGTGGGCGCGGGATTCCACAGGCCTGCGAAAATGTTGGATTTCCAACGCCGACTAAAATGGCAATGAGCGGACTATGCTTAATTTTCCGAACCAAAGCCGAGTTTTTGATCCGACGCGACGTGCGGTGCGGTTTTGGGGATACGAAAGGTCCATGGAGTGGTCGTTCTTCGTAAGCGAAGACGCGCTCAAGCGCATGCAGCCAGACATGCCGCGTGACGAAGCGGGCTTACTCAATGCCTTCGATTGCAATCGGCCCTTGATTTACGCGGCGGCAAGCAAGGCATTTACGCGGACCCGCAAGGGGTCTTACGAACTCGTAGTGACCGATTTCTGAGCCGTATCGAGCGAGCTCTCCCGCCGGCCCGAACCAGCAGCAACCGTTAGGAAAACTTCTTGCCGCCGCTTGGGACCGGATTTCCGCTGAACTTCGACGCGAAAGGCGAAGGGGGCGGAGCTTCCTTCTTCTTGTTCTTGTCGGCTTTCGGCTTTTTCTTCTCGCGGTTGCTTCTCATTTGACCCTTTGCCACGTTGTCCCTCGCGCTTGTTGTGGGTTAACAGGTTGTTTGAACGAGCCTCAGCTTTCGCCTGAAAGCCGTTTGAAGTCGGCGATGACGGCGGCAATCAGCCTCTGCTTCCTCGGATCCTGGGAGACCAGCGTTGCCGCAAAGAGATTGAGAAGGTAGCGCGCTTTTTCGGCAGCCTCTTGCCAGCTTGCCGCCGGCGCCGCCATCAGGTGCTCTTCCAATTCGTCCTGTCGAAGCCGTAACTGCTTTTCATTAGCTTCCACGTCGGCCAGAAGTCGACGAAGGCCGGTGGCTTTCTGGGCGGCCATTCCGCGACGCCGATCGAGATCGATAGTCTTCTCGGTCATGGCCCCCTGCCGCGCCGGGCCAAGGGATAGTCGGTGCTCTCGTACAAACGATGGATGTCGTCGCTGCCGTATCTTCGCTCGTCCACTTCAAGACAAACGCCGACAAGAAGTTCAGGCGCAACGTCTTCCACAGCGAAACGAATGGCGTCCGCCGCTTGGGCGAACCGCTTATAGCCGATCGGCTGCCGCTTGGGCACCCGTCTTCGGGCGGGAAACAACTCGGCTGCGGCATTGTAGTCAAATTCACTCATTGGTCCGACCCTCATGCCGTCCGGCAAACGCATCATCCCACCTTGCAGACTGTTGCACAAATATATGTCCAAAACGGAATAATACTAGGTCAGCCGCGTGGCATATTTTCGAAATCGGGAACGGAAAGTTGCTTTTTTTCGGCGCCAATGCGGCACTTTTATTCAAGCGCGATGCTTCCGAACATTCGACACCGCTCCCCGGGATCGTGCCCTACGATTTTGCAAGCAAGCCGTTAAGCACCAGATCGAGGTGGGCGTCGAAGTAGGTCTTCAAGTCGAGCGGGTGGCGATCGTCGAACATCATCATCCAGACGTCGACCAGTGCAATCGGTGCGATGACTACCAGCGGACATTCGGTCACGGCCGAGCGCCGGATTTCGCCGCGATCCATGCCGCGCTGAATCGTCTGCTTGAACAGTTCCATGCACGGGCGGTGGATTTCCTCGTGATAGCGGTCGGTAAGCGCCGGGAAGCGCGGCGCCTCGGCGATCAGCATGCGCACGACCTCGCGCCGCCGCCGGTCTTCCACAATGTTCCGGTAGATGAAGCTGAACTGCGCGCGCAAGAGATCGGCGGTCGAGCCTTCGTGGCGTTCGAACATGTCCTGGACGGTGTCGAGCGTCACTTTCATCAGCTCGTGCACCATCGAAATGAATAAGTGCTCCTTGTTGTCGAAATACACGTAGATCGTGCCCTTGGTCACGCCGGCGCGCTCGGCGATCTGATCGAGCGTAGTCGTCGCGTAACCGTTGCGCGAGAACTCGGTAAATGCAGCTTCGAGGATTTCCTGCGGACGCTCGGCTTTGCGGCGGCGCCGGGTTTCCGTGTGGGTGTCCATCACGTCGGTCATGCTGCGCCCTCAAGTTCATCCACGGGGAAGAAGTCAAGTTATTGACTAACCGGATAGTAAATAACTAGTCTGCCTTTGTTAAGTGGGTGGACAAGTGCTGATCTGGGTGGGGCAGTTACGGTCGCGCCATGGCCGGCCGGCCGGCGCGCGTCGGGCCAAGAATTGGGCCAAGAATCGAGCCAGGTATTTGGCTCGATTCGGCGTTTTCGGGCCGCGGGTCGCCGGGCTTGCCTCGTCGCTGACTCTATTAGCGGCGTGCGCGGTGGGT
>Ga0302326_10008244_pt1 | contig 23024 bp, 24 predicted proteins | sample Palsa_T0_3_FD_202264 | JGI IMG/M metagenome (GOLD analysis project Ga0302326, IMG submission 202264) | Peat permafrost microbial communities from Stordalen Mire near Abisko, Sweden - Palsa_T0_3 | ecosystem: Environmental > Terrestrial > Soil > Palsa > Peat permafrost | place: Sweden: Abisko... | reverse complement strand
CGAGCTATGGCCAGCCAGCAGCAGCACCGCGCTGCCCGCCGCCGTCTGACAGACACCGCGACTCAGACCCGCAGGCCAAACAGCCGGGCAAGATCATCCCCAACAAAGCTGTCGTGCACCCGCTGCAAAGTCGGCAACCCTGTTTTGTCAGACCCCACTGGCATACTGGGTCACGCCCCACCTGAGTGTCCGCACCAAGCGGGTTCTCGGGTAGAAAGGAGGCGATCACGATGCTGATCGTCGCGCCGGGCGATAAGAGGCTAATTTGATGAGCCCGGCAAAATAACGCCAGGAAGTATAGGAAGTCAATGGCTAACGAGAGCTCGGCAGTCCGACGCGTGAAGTTCTTCGGTCTTAGAGACCTAGGTACGAACTATCATGCGGAGCAAGCAGCTAGAATCCTTGAGAACTATGATCCCTCATTGACGGCGTGTTCCGCCTCCGATGTCCTGGAGCTGCACAATGCGCAACGCTTTGCCGAGAATGATGTTTTCCCAAGCTCTTACACTGACGAACAACGCGAAGCCCTCAAGGCGCAAATTCCTGCCTTGCGCAAGACGGTCGGAAAATTCTTCAGCACTATACAAGATGCAAACATAGCCGACGTCATGGTGGACGTCGGTCAGTTGTATCACGACGATTTGCTGAAGCTTTGCGAACGTCAAAAGGTGTATAATCGCTGCTCCGCTGCGGCGGTGCTTCCCGCCCTGGAGAAGACCGGTATAGCTGTCGGCGTTATGCTGACCAATCACCACCTCGTCCATTGCTATGACCAGGACGTGCGCGCACGATTTATCTCAGACCCTCGCAATGCAGAGTATCTGGTTAGCAAGTACCTCGATAAAGATGTTCGTCATCCTGTCAATCTGCCACCCAGTTTCACCTCTGTCGATGCGCGGGCGCTTCTCGATAGCTACCTGGACAGCGACGACGCGAACCCCAACTTCGTCAGGCTGATCGCTACCGGCAAGCTGATCGCGGAAGCCGGAATCGATGCAAAACTCAGGCTCAAGGCAAAGCGAAAGTATGACACCTGGACAGAAGAGTTCTTCAAAAAGAATACAGGCATAACGTCGGGCAGCGTACTGAGCATATCTGACACGCAAACAGAACCTGTCGCCGTATCACAATACGGGTTGGTTGCCAAGTACTCCTACGGTCGAACTTGGCTAGAAGACAGCCTGGACTTCCCAACCATCCTCAATAACTTCGTTTATCTGTTCGGGTTCGCCAACTTCCACATGCTGCTTTCGCTGCCCTCGTTTCAGGCCGACCTCAGTGTCTTTGAACGCTCCATGGGGATCACTGGCAAGACTAACTATCGTAGTGGGATTGTCTTCCAGCACAAGGACGAAAGCTCTTTTCTACAAACGGCGCTATACACCCAGTTCCTGCAGACCAAGAACATTGAACTAGAGTCCGTAATCGCATGGTTCTTCGCCGAGTATATGGAAAAGGGATTCGGTGCCGCCAACCTTAAGTTCACTCCTTCGAGCAAGACGGCATCCTATCTTGAAAGAGCCCGGCACCTGTTTTCTGAGATGGAGAGTGTTATCAAGCAGTTCTCTCTGTTCGCCGAAAACGGAGAGTTTGACATTGATCTGCTGACGATGACGTGCGACGCGGTGGTGTATAAGAAGATATCGAGCTTGTTGGCGGGAAAATATATATACCCTTCTGACGATAATCAGGACATCCGCGCCATTCTGAACCTACTGTTCTCAGATCAATCAATGTTGAATTACATCAATGAGGGTCTGCGAGCGGGCGACGCCGCCCAACTTATGATCAACAACCGAGTAGCGTATGACGACTTCCACCACTATCAGAAGCCCGGCATTGATTATCTGATCGACTTGGGCGTGCTTGAAAACACCGGTGTTCGCGTCCAAATCGCTGACTCCAAGCAGCTTGGAATATTGGATACACTCTGGCGCACCGAAGCAGCCAGCTACTATCACTACTCAGCCAAGTCGCGCGCGCGTATTGATGACATGGTCGCCAAGGGCTGGCTGGTACGTCAGCGGTCTCTGCTTACACGTTCCGAGGGTAGCTACTTCAACTATTATCTCAACCAGTCTGAGTTCACCGATGGGCCGGATCTGCGAAACAAATATCTTCACGGAACGCAGGCTGGCGGTGACGACGATAGGCAGCACTTTGCCACTTACATCACAGCGCTGAAGCTCCTGATCGCCCTGGTCATCAAGATGAACGACGAGTTCTGGCTGCGAGACGTAGAGGGAAAATGAGCGATGGACGGTGCAGAGAGCTTTAACTGTCACTTAGGTACGCAGCCGTACGCGCGCTTAACCCGCCACTCTCCAGAGCTTCAAAGGTTCAGCCGATTGGTCTAAAGTTCTGAGTCTCTAAACATCACCAGGTACCAATGCGGAAATCCAAGGAGAGACGTGACGGTTCGAGGGGTTTTGGGATGGCGTTCCTGATCGATTTGAGGCCGAGGGAGACGTGAATACCCTCATGGCGATGGATGAGTCTACTGGCCTACAGTGGCCGTCCGCCATGATTCCGAAGATGGTAGAAGACGACTTCATCGAACGGTTCATGGAACAGTTCTAAAGACGAGCCGTCGACTGCCGGGAAGGGTTCTAGAAAGCCGCCGGCCGCGAGTACCGTCCCCAGCATGGACCTACCCGAGAACCTGGTGCCAGACATTAACGGGCCGCTCATCGCCATGCTGCTGCAATTCTACGAAGGGGCCGACGAGCTGACAAAAGGCGTGCCGGCCATGATCCCGGAAGGCCTTGCGGTTCTGGCCGTCATGGATCTGACATGGCTGTTCTTGCAGTACGTCCATAAGACCGAGGTCGAGCACGGCGGGAACTTCCCCGAGTTCCTCCAGAACGCTGCCTGGGGCGCTTACTCGGTCCTGCCGTGGGATCCGGGCCCGGAGGGTGATGCGGAATTCTAGGGGCTGGCCACGTCAGCCTTCTGGCGATGGCCGTCCCTCGTCCGCGCCCGAGTCAGCCTCCCGGGCGCGCCTGGGCTTGGGAGGCGGCGGCTTAATCCCGCGCCACCACCGGCCGGTCCTGATCACGAGGTAGAGAAAGGCGCCCAACTCGGCCGGGTCCTGGTCGTCGGTCACGAGCCCGTACCGCCCGTCGTGGCGGACGATGGCGATGAGCGTCACCATCACCGGGCCCCACACGAACAAGTTGGACAGGAAACGCGAGCGCAGTACCGCGTCGGCAGGACGCCACGCCAGGTCAGCGGCATCCCGCACGCGGTACTGCAAGGCCGCCAGGATGAATCCGCGGGCGGCGCGGACCTGCTCTCGCTGGGTCAGGCCGCTGCCGTGCTCGCCGAGCAGGTGACCCCGCCACTCCACGCCGACCAAGGGCCGGCGGCGGCCCGCCAGGAACATCGCCACCGAGGTCAGCGACCCCGGGGAGATCGTCCCCCTGCGCACCACGAGCCGGCGGCGGGCAGACTCGCGCGCCCGGGCGGACTCGTCTTCAACGACCCGGACGGCGGCGGTCTCCGTTACCCGGAGGGTCTCATGAGCGCTCGCCACCTCGGCGGCTACGGGCCGGGCGGCTTCTTCGGGCGCGACCGCGGCCCCTGCTGTCGCCGACTTGTCCCAATGGTAGAACCGCCTGATCTCCAGCCGTGCCGGTTCCGGCCGGGCATACCCCGACGTAGGCATGAACGACGAGCCAGTGACGTTTCCGGCAGCTGAAGGCGGATTGAAGGTCACGTTCGGCCCGTTGAAGGAGACGGTGAATGACGTACTGGTGCTGTTCGGCACGTAGTTCGTGAAGCTCGTCTGGTTGGACGTCTCGGCAGGCGGAGTCAGCGCCATGGCGCCGGGAAACAGGATGCTGTCGTGATCCTGCGCGGATGCGCGCTCCCAGCCGGGGCCGCTGCCGGCGGCCCGTCCGGACCAGCCGTAGCTGAATCCGGCAGCTGTACCCTCATACGGGTCATCCGCGTTCATGCCGCCCCTCCAGCCCGAAGTCCGCGTGCTGACCATCTCGTCCTGCGAGCCGCCCTGTCGGCCAGTTCCTCGCTATACGCGGCGCGGCCGGCGGAAGTGACGTAGTAGTAGCGGCGGCGGGGCCGGTCCGCCGGAGGGGGATCCTCCCACCTGTCCTCGATCCAGCCGATTTTCAGCAGCCGGTCGAGCGCCGGGTAGATGGTGCCCGTGCCGTAGCTGGTCTGCTCGCACAACCGCAGGCCCCACGGCGGGTCATCGAGAGGCGAGCTGGTGAGGACGTCGAGGACGTCCATGATCACCGCCGTCATCCGGATCCTGGGAGCGCTCACCAGACCAGCGTACGACGCAAGGTGACCCTATGTCGAATTCCAACAGACCCATCTAACCAGTTGCCGCGGACGCCGCCCGAATGCGGCGGCAGCCGGGCCGCGTCCCTCCGCCGACGTCCCTCCTCAACCCACGCCGGGACCGCCTCGGCGTCAGCACCCGCCTGCCAGCGCAGAACGGGTGCCTGACGGGCCAGCGACTCATCGATTTCTCCCTCGCTGGCGCCCTCGAGCAAGCCGACCACCTCGGCCAGGAGATCGGCCCGGCCGCCCGCGAGGGCGCGCAGCGCGGCGGCCGCGGCGATCTCCTCGTCCGCGGTGAGCTCGCGCCACTTCGCTCGGAACCTTGCCTCACCGGTCAGCTGCGCCACCAGAGTCCGGTCAGCCTGCGGGCGGTCCTCGATCATGTATTCGAATATTGCAGCAGGTCGGCGGCGCAGCTTACCGGCCTACGGTGCAATCAGGGTATTCGGCGGCACGGCTCCGTGGTATCCATGCAGGTAGTGTGTGCGATGCGCGAAGCCGAACTTCTCCATAGTCTGCCGGTCGTGGGTTCGAGCTCCACATGCCTACTGTCTCAGCACCCATGTGAAGCGCCTTTGACCTGTGCCTATGTGCTGGTCAAGTGCGCTTTGGCTCTGTTCGGGCTACGCGGTTTTGTGCGGTCGGGGGCGTCCGTATGCGGCTGGCTATGCCGAATACGTGTCCAGGTCTGTGCAAAGAGGCGAGCAGTGCCAAGACCAGGGTGGCGAGGGCCGCTCACGGTGGATCCGGTGCTCTTCGTATCCTCTTGTCTATGAGACCGATCCTAGCGGCGGGTGGCGATACCGTGACGGCTTCGCTATCCATAGCGAGCCTTGCTATAGCGTTGGTTGCTGTACTTATATCATTGGTGTCTCTCTACCGATCGCATCTTGCCCCGTTCGCGGTTGTTACCGTGGTTGGGGATTTGCGGCTAAGCGTAGATTCTATAAAATATGGTAAGCGATCATGGTACATCGCGAGCGTCGATATGCCTATACAAGTCGTCAATTCCGGTGCCCGTATTGGTCGTATTTTGAAGTACAGGCTTAAGGTGTCCTACCCTTCGCTGCATATTGATAATGCTTATGAAATCTTTGAACCGGTGTGGGTGGTTGATCGGCGTCTATTCGCCGCCTCCGCCGACCGCAGTGAATGGCTGAAGAACGCCGTTGTTGGTGACTGGGCGCCATTTTCCATCCTGCCGAAAGACTCCGTTGAGCAGCATATTGTGTTTGAGCAGCGTTGGGATTATCCCGTCGTGACTAAAGAAATAGCGTTCACCTTGCAGCAGGCGCATGACGGCCGGACAGGGTGGGTCGACGTTGGCTCGTGGAAATTGTTTGAAATTGATGCTGAAATGTTTGCACAGTTGGCGCATGGGGCGTCTTATTCGACATCGCCTGATGGTGTGCCCGATTACGATGACCTGCAAATTAACCCGGTTGATCTTCATCGTCTTCTAAAGCCTGCAGGCTCGCCCCCCGGCCCTGATTCAGAAGTCAAGGAGAGTCGAGTTGTTAGATTTTTGAAAATTCTTCGCGACAGATAAAAAGGCAGATAAGAATAGTTGCCGGGCCCGGACGATACTCCTTCACCTGGCTTGATGCCCCTATGGCTCGATGGGCACCTCTCGTCAAACGGCCGCCTGGCGGCCCATTGGTTCCTCGAGCCCGCCCTCGCTGGCTCCCTCAAGCAAGGCGGCCACGGCGGCCAGGAGGTCGGCCCGGCCGCCGCCACTCGCGCAGCGCGGCGACTGCGGCGTGTCTTCCGCTTGGGTGCGGCGTCGGCCGACCATAGTGAGGTTACTGTGAGCGCCGAATCGTGGCGATCCTGTTATCGCTGTGTGTCTCGCTGCCGTCAACCGGGACGTGCGGTCCGGCGTCCAATCCCCGTCGACTGGGAGGGGATCGTTATGAGGGTGGGGACAAGGGTCGGGCCGTTCTATGTATCGACGGGTGTCGGAAGCACTACGTCGCTGATCGGCCTGGCCGTTAAGGCGGTCGTCGGGCTGCTGGTGGTGTTCTGGCCGCTGATGCTCGGCCAGAGGGCAAGCGGCGGGTGGCATCCGTGGGTATGGGCGATCGCGGCCCCCTGGTGGATTCTGCTAGCCGTGCTTGGCGTCGGTTACCTGGTGGCGAAGGCCCAGGAGGGGAAGCAGTGAATCGCCTTCTGCTGGCCGCGCTAGCGGGGCCCGGGGTCGTCTTGGTCCTGCCCGGTTGCGGATCTTCGGCGACCTTAAATCCCGCCTCAGCTCCTCCGGCCTCGGCCAGCCCGCTCACCTCGAGCGCCAGCCCGGCGGCCGTGCGTGCCTCTGCTTCCGGCTCGTCCATCTGCGGCCCGGCGGATGTGGTGGCGCGCCGGATGGGCATGAAGCACGTCACGGTGTACACGGCCACGTCCGACCAGAATCACCTGCTCGGGCGGCAGGGTGAGTACACGTCGAAGGTCGAGTGGACGATATCTGGCGAGAACAGCGGGATCGAGGCCTTCCCGGACGCGGCAGACGCCAAGCTCCGTTATGCCTACCTGCGTGCCTTCCGGCCACCGATCGGCGACGGGTACGACTTCCTGTACCGCGCGGCCATCTTGCGGCTCGCCTCCACCTACACGCCATCACAGGCGGAGAAGCTGAAGGCGTCCTTTATGCACTCATGCTCTAATCCCTCGTAACCGGCAGCACGATACGAGGCCGCGGCTCGCCCGGATGAGCAGCTCGGGCCATCGAGGTGGATGTAGTGCCCGGCCGTTCGGTGTGGTGATTGGGCTTGTCCCGTCATTGCTCACGACTCACGCGCCCGGGAACGTGGTGTGGCTGCTGTCTGTCGGGGGACGCGCTTATGCTGGGTGAAACGGCGACCTACGGGGGAGCTGCTGATGACCGCGCCGCATGCCAGGCAACCTCAGGTGCTGGCTCGCCCGGCCTGCACGCCGACGGCGATCCGGGCCGTGCTGGCCGCCAACGCCGACAGCACTCTTCAGCGGTACGACCAGGATCTGGATGCGGCGTTCGAACAGGCCCGTGAGCAAGGTGACGTGACACCGCTGGTGCAGACGGTCAAGCGCTGGTGGTTCGAGGCGGAGGCCTGGCGTGATCCTCAAGCGCAGGGGGAGTTCCTAGCTCGCATCGGCCGCTACTGGGACGAGGGTCCGCCGCCTGCGGATCAGCGGATGAGCCGGGATGAGATCCGGACCCAGTTCGGCGTCTGACTCGTGTACCGGTGGGAGCTGGACGGCCCGGCTCAGCAGGAGTTCGCCGATCTGCCTCCGGCCGCGCGCGCATCCCTCGTGGCATTAGGGGACGCGGCCGTGATCGTCGATCCGGTGCAGTATCAGCGCCGCCGCGACGAGCGTGATGACGTCTCTATGCTGCTGCGCTCACTGTATTTCGGCCCTGACGGCGGGGGCCTGGTTACGTTCCTGGTGTACCCGCCAGATGATCTCGTGCTTGTAGTCAAGATCCAGTGGCTCGGCGGTTAGCAACGCATGGCTCTCCTCGGCCGACACGATGCCATCATGTACGGGCACGCGCTGACCGGCCCGGCGGCGGTAACGTTCTGTAGTTGGCATCCGGTGATCGTCATGGTAAAGCGTGGACCGGTTCGTGGACCGAACCATCGGTGCAACCGGTGCAATTAGCGTCATCGTTGGCACGACCCCGCGGTATCCGTGCAGCTAGCGCACCCGGAGCGTCGGGCCGTACTTCTCATAATCCGCCGGTCGTGGGTTCGAGCCCCACCCGCCCCACTTGGCATTATTTGAATATAAGTCCGGAAATCTCTGCTTAGTAGGCCGAAGATGTGACGGACTTGGAGTCCGGGTCGAGCGGGCTTTGATCTGATGGCCGATTCGGCCGCTTGGTGTCACGTGTCGAGGCTCACGTGCTGCACGCTGATGAATTCCTGGCCTTGATGCTCGCTGACGGTGTACCAGATGGTCACGTTGTCGGCGGGCAGGTGCAGCTCGTAGGCGCCGGGCAGGGGGTCGTCCTGGGGGAAAGGGTCCGCGAGGGACGGGACCGGCTCGTCCAGCAGATGAAAGATCACGCCGTGCACCGTCCACCGCAGCGGCTGCGGCAAGGCCTCGATCTGCTGCCAGGACGAGCCTGGGAAGCGGACGAGGCGATCACTCACGTATTCCCCATGCCTCAGCGAGATCCTCGCGCGTGAAAACGGTCGCTTCATCGCCCGGGCCAGGGTCGGACTGAATGCGCGCCAGGGCGACACCTCGCCCGGCCTCCCGGCGCAGTCGCTTCAGCTCAGCCTTCAGCGCATCCAGCTCGGCACGGGGAATGCTGACCAATTCGGATGCTTCGGCGCTCACGGTGCTCCCTCAGTTCGGCACTTCAGGCCTAAGTGTAGATCGATGAGGCCGGGCTAGCCTGGTAGGCGGCTGGCTGTTTATGGCCCAGGCTCAGTTACGGGGACGGCGACATCACGGGTGGCTAGCCGCAGTCGATGGATGAGCCATGGAACGGCTCCCTGACCGTGCCAGCCCGGGATTGCTCGGCATGACCACGGTGACGTTATGTGATCGGCATGGGTGATGGCCGCAGTGAGCCGTGGACCGGTTCGTGGACCGAGCCGTTGGTGCAATCAGTGCAGTTAGGGTCACCGGTGGCACGGCTCCGTGGTATCCGTGCAGGCAGCGCACCCGGAGCGTCGGGCCAGGCTTCTCATAATCCGCCGGTCGTGGGTTCGAGCCCCACCCGCCCCACCCTAATTAGATATGAACTAAGTTCGAAAATGTCGATTGGCAAGAATTAATGGGGTGGTTCTTGGTAATAAGCGAAAGCATTCCAGGCGCTCCCGTGCTTTACGGCGTGAGGCGGTGGTGCTCCGCGATGGCGCGGTAATCGGACCTGTTCGCCCCAAGTCCATTCGGTCTAGCCCGCGACTTTGACCGTGAGAACTGCTGGTCGGTGGTGGCGGCCGCTTGAGGTCAGCCGATCCAGTTCACGCTATTGATGCCCGGACTGTCGGTTCGGCTCGGCCTAGATCTGGGCGATCTCCCGGATGGTTTTCTGGTTCAGGTAAGTCTTGAGCTGCATCTGGAAAGCGTGGCCGGTCATCGTCGGTAAGCCACTTGTGCAGCCCACCCTGTTTCTTCGACGACCGATCCACCGATGCCATGGAATCCGGATTGGGGTCCACAAGGTCGGTGGCGAGCCGTCGCCTAGCTCGGACAGTTGACCGCAGGATGCGCACTGTAGAGAAGGCTTGAGTAGCGCCCCACCGCAAGCGGTGGGGCAGGCAGGCTACTTGATGACCTGGATGTCGCAGCGTGTCCCGGGGGCAGCTGCGATGCGTTCGTCGCCTGTGACCAGGACGGCTCCGGTCAGTTCCGCTAGGGCAACATAGGAGGCATCGTACGGAGTGAGGTTGTCGCGTAGTTCCCACATGCGGGGGAGTAGGGGCGACATGTGCCATCGGTCGACAGGAAGCACCATCAAGTCGACGACGAGGTCTGCTGCCGCGGCGTGGTCGAACTTCCCGCCGCGCACCAGGCCCCGAAGGGCACTGAGCACCTCGGCGTCAAAGATCGACGGAACCTGGAAAACCGCGTCGTCCACGGACAGCAAGTCGGCCGCCGGACTCCCTGGTTCGGTCAACGCGGTCACGGCGACGGATGCGTCGAGGATATATCCGCTCACGTTTCCTGCTGGCGATCTCGCGCGGCGCGCACCGCAGCGACGGCGTCGTCCATCGTCACCGTGGACCCAGTGGCCTTGGCTCGAGCTTGCGCTCGCCTGACAATCTCGGCCATGCTTGGCCGCTCGGCCAGCTTGCTCAGCTCACCTAGCAGGTACGCCTGCATTGACTGTCCGCCGGCAGCGGCCTTCCTCGCAAGCTCGTCCCGAACGGACTCCGGGACGTCCCTAATTTGGATCAGCGCCATGCATTCATTATGCATAATAAATGCATCGCTTGTCAAGCTTGACTATTAACGGCGGTCCCAGCGGGACCTCATAGCCTGCAGATGGCCTACCCGAGTATGCGGGTGCGCCACCCTTCTGCTCTGAGTCCGATAGCGCTGAATGCTGTAACATAGCGTGACTAGCGAGAGCGTTGTAATTGATTCGAACGACTCCAGATCGCCGAATCGGGATGTTATCGGCCGAGAGGCCCGCAGTCTGGCGGCGGGCGCCAGATCCACCAGTTCTGGCGTTGCTGCCCCGCCAGCGGCTATCGGTAGCGATAGCGTGAGGATGATCTTGAGTCATGGGCCAGACCAGAGGCCACCACGTGGCGCGGATGATCGCACCTGCATCGAGCCGTCGGCTAGAGCGTGCCAGGCCGGCAATCGTCGTGCCTGGCTTACCCGATGGAGAAAAGGTCCGGTCGGTCCGCACTAGGCTCGGCCTATGCCGAATCCAGCCGGGCACGTGCTGAGTTGGGCGGCCTGTGCCGTTAATCCTTCCGCACGAGTCATTAGCGCTACGGGGATGCGGGCGGGCGGCAATCCGTGGCTACTGCGCCTGACCAATGCCGGCAACACCTCTGAGGTGGTGCTGAAGACCGGTGATGTGACCGCCGACCTGGACCGCCTGCAGCTCATCACCACAGTCGCGGCGCTGGAACTCGCAGCAGAAAACGCCCTTCCGGTGCCGCGGCTGATCGCTGCGGACCTGGACGGCAGCGTGGCCGGCACGGTGGCGGTGCTGATGACCGTACTGCCTGGCTCCAGCAAGATCCCCCGCGTCGCCTCGGCAGCACGGCTCCGGGCACTGGGGGCTGCGGCAGGCGCGCTGCAGCGCGTTACGCTGGCACCGCGGCCAGGACTGGAGCTGCGGACCCGTTCCCTGTATGACATGGACTTTGCTGACTGGCGCCGGTCAGCCGGCACGTCGCAGCTGCTGGACAGGGCGGAACAACGGATCGCCAGCCTGCCAGTGCCAGCTGGCGAGCTGGTGTTCGTGCATGGCGACCTGTGGCAGGGCAATACCATCTGGAACGGTGATTCCTGCAGCGGCATGATCGACTGGGATGCCGCGGGCGCCGGACCACCTGGCATCGACCTGGGCACCTTGCGCCTCGACGTAGCCCTGTTCTTCGGATCATCGGCACTGGCATCCACGGGGCTCCCGGCCGCCGGTGAGGTGCTGGCCGGATGGCAGCAAGCCGCCGGCCGTCGCGCCGAGCACGTCGCGTACTGGGACGTGGCAGCAGCCCTGTGCACGGTTGGCGACATGGCCTACTGCCTGCCGGGTAACGTACTCGGCGAGTTCGGCCGCCCAGATCTGGACGCGGCCCTCCTTACTGCCCGCCGCGACGCCTTCCTGGCCGCAGCGCTCGAGGAACTCGACTCCTGATAAGTGCCATGACGCCGCCATCCAGATATCACTAGCCGACCTGTGGCGCGAGCCTGAACCTCCAATGCCCGCGCAGAATACGCAGTCTTGTGCGCCCAATCCGACCGACGGCGAGATCACCGCAACCGCGCATAGCGGCGGATCTCGTGCATTAGGTGTGCTAACGCTCCGTAGTTGGCGTCATGCGCTCGCTGCGGTGGTCGTGGACCGGTTCGTGGACCGAGCCATCTGTGTAAACGGTGCAAATAGCGCTACCAGCGGCGCGACTCTGTGGTGTCCGTGCAGGCAGTGCGTCCGGGGCGTCGGGCCAGGCTTCTCATAATCCGCCGGTCGTGGGTTCGAGCCCCACCCGCCCCACCTGGGACTTAAAGGATCGGCCGGGAACGGCCGTGGACCGATACTGGCGGAGCGATTTATCGTGCCGCCAATCCCGTCCGGTCACGTAGGCGGTTATCTACGCGCCCTGGTCCGCAGTGAGGTCAGTAGTGGTAGCGGGCCGCGAGGATGATGATCTCTGCTTCGGTGACGATGTAGACGAGGCGGTGCTCGTCGTCGATCCGCCGGGACCATGCCCCAGGCAGGTGGTACTTGAGCGGCTCGGGCTTGCCGATGCCGGTGAACGGATCTCCTCGGACGTCCTCGATCAGCTTGTTGATCCGCGCGAGCATCTTGCGGTCGGTCTTGTGCCAGGACGTGTAGTCCTCCCAGCCCTGGTCCTCGAATACCAGCCTCACCGGGTGCTGCCGACATCCGCGTCGGGGTCGATCAGGGCATGCTCGGCGGTGCGTATGCCGTTCAGGGCGTTCTCGTAGGCAGTGAGCAGCCGGCGGGCGTTAGCCGGCGAGCGCAGCAGGTAGGCGCCCTCGCGCAGGGCGGCGTAATCCTCGGCGGAGACGAGGAAGGCGTTGCCGTGCCTGGAGACGATCTCGATCGCGTCGTGGTCCTCGTTGACCTTCTTGATCAGCGGGAAGAGTCTCTTGCGCGCCTCGCTCGCGGTGATGGACATGACAGCCAGCCCTCCAGAAGTGGTACGGCATACAGTACCACTTCCATGCTGCCGTTGACAGTGCCGCAGTTTCCACTCGAGCCAGCGTCGGCTGCGCGGAGCCGTCGACCCGTAGAGCTCCGTGTTCGGGACCGATCCGGGCTTCTGGGCTCCGTATTTCGCGGAGCAGTCGGGTGCCGCTGCCCGGACGGGGCGCGACCGGCTACCGGACGGCCATGCTGGCGGCCGCCCAGCGGCTGACCGGGACGGCCCTGGACCCGGCCGGCTCGATCAGCCGCAGCTGCTGGTGCCGCTGCTACCTGGCTCCGACGGCGATACCAGGCTTCCCGGCGCCCTCGCGGCTGGCCTCGGTGCGTGGACTGATCCGGTGCGCGTGGCGGTACGCACGGCGCGCCGCGTCGTGGGACGATACCGGAAACAAGGACATCGACACCGTGCGGACAAACACCGTGCATATTGACACCGAGCAGGCCGATATGGTGCCAGCTCCGGCGGACGCCGCGCAGCGTGCTGCCGAGCCGCTATGGCGGGCACTGGCGGTGTTCCGGTTCGCCAGCCTTGGCTACGCCGTGCTGCTGCTGACCCTGGTGGACCGCGCCGACTATTCCCGGCCCGGCTGGGCCTGGGTAGCCATCGCCGTGATGGCGGCCTGGACGGCCGTGACCACCACGGCGTACGCCCGCCCGCAGGGCCGGACCCGGCCGCTGCTAAGCGCCGACCTCGCGATCACCGCCGGGCTGCTGCTAAGCACCGCGGGTTTGCAGTACCCGCACGCCATGCGGCACGGGGTGATGCCGGTGACCGCGACGTGGGTGGCAGGCCCGGTGCTGGCCTGGGCGATCCAGCACGGCCGGCGGGCGGGCGCGGTCACCGCACTGCTCGTGTCCGGCTGCGACTTCGCGCTGCGCGGCGAGGCCGTCACTGTGGTGCTCAACGGCGTGGTCCTGCTGCTGCTGGCCGGCGTGATCGTCGGCCACCTGGCCCGGCTCGCCACCGAGGTGGAGGCCGAACGCCGGCACGTCATCCAGGTCGAAGCGGCCAGTCGGGAGCGCGAGCGGCTGGCCCGCAACATCCACGACTCGGTGCTGCAGGTGCTGGCGCTGGTGCAGTGCCGGGGGGCCGAGGCGGGCGGCGCAGCCGCCGAACTCGGCGCGCTGGCCGGACAGCAGGAATCCGCGCTGCGCGCCCTGGTCGGGGGGATGGCCGGGGCGAACCCCCCGGCGGGCGCGACCGGAGACGCAGACCTGCGCGCGCTGCTCCTAACCGCGCAATCCACGCAGGTGACGGTGTCGGTGCCGGCGGGGATCGTTCGGCTGGATTCCAGAGCGGCCGACGAGCTCGGTTCGGCGGTCCGGGCGGTGCTGGAGAACGTGCGGCAGCACTGCGGCGATCAGGCCCGCGCCTGGGTGCTGTTGGAAGACGAGCCCGGCCTGGTCGCGGTGACGATCCGCGATGACGGCCCGGGCATCCCGGACGGCCGGCTCGACCAGGCGGCGGCGGACGGGCGGCTCGGGGTCAGCCAGTCCATCTGCGGTCGGCTGCGTGACCTGGGCGGCTCGGCCACCATCAGGTCCGTGCCCGGTGAGGGTACCGAGGTGGAGTTGCGGCTGCCGCGGCGGGCAGCTCAGTCGGCGGGCCGTCCGGTGGCGCGGGGCACAGGACGAGGCTAGGGTGCCGGACATGGGACAGCAGCCGCCGACCCGAGGCGACGCAGAGCAGCAGCTGCCGGTCCGGGTCATGGTGGTGGACGACCACCCGATGTGGCGCGACGCGGTGGCCAGGGACCTGGCCGAGGCCGGACACGAGGTCGTCGCGACCGCCTCCGGCGGCATGCAGGCCCTGCGGCTGGCCGCCGCGGCCCGGCCGGATGTCGTCGTGCTCGATCTGCAACTGCCGGACATGCCGGGCGTCGAGGTGACCCGCGGGCTGCGCGCGGCCGATCCCGCAGTGCGTGTACTGGTCCTGTCGGCCAGCGGCGAGCAGCAGGACGTGCTGGACGCGGTGAAGGCGGGGGCCATTGGCTACCTGCTGAAATCAGCGGGCCGTTCGGAGTTCCTCGGGGCGGTGCGGCGTGCGGCGGCCGGCGACGCGGTGTTCACCCCCGGACTGGCCGCGCTGGTCCTCGGGGAGTTCCGGCGGCTCGCGGCCGGAACGCCGGGAGGAGATGGCGACACGCCGCAGCTGACCGAGCGGGAGATCGAGGTCCTGCGGATGGTGGCCACCGGCCTGTCCTACAAGCAGATCGCCACCCGGCTGGTGCTATCCCACCGCACCGTGCAGAACCACGTCCAGAACACGCTGGGCAAGCTGCATCTGCACAACCGGGTCGAACTGGTCAGGTACGCCATCGAGCACGGGCTAGCCGGCGAGGCCGGCTCCGGCTGACGGGTCTCGTCAAGGCCGGGCCGCCGCGCCTGTTACTCATGAGTAGGTTACTCGTGAGTATGTAAGGCATTCGGGTTGAGTAGGAGCACCGATGCCGGGCGGGCCGCCAGCCGGGAGGCTGACGGTCATGAACATCTCTCCTGGTGACGCCATCGGGGGCCTGTACGGCTTCAAATCCTGGTACGCGGGCCGGCTGACACCGGTCCGGCGCCGCCTGGTCGCGGCGGACGTGCCTCCGGCCGCGATCACCGCGGCGGGTGTCGTGTTCGGTGGCGGAGCGGGCGTGGCCCTGGCCGCGCTGCGGCCCGGACCCGTCGCCGGCCTGGCGGCGGCCGCACTTCTCGCGGCCCGCCTCGGCTGCGCCAACCTCGACGGCGGGATGGCCCGCGACGGGGGCCGGGCCACCCCATTCGGCTCGGTCCTGAACGAGGCCGGGGACCGGGCCGCTGAACTGGCCGCTCTGGCCGGATGCCTGGCCATCGCGCCGTCCGTGCTAGTCGTGACGGCCGCACTGGCGGCCACGCTGCCCTCGTGGGTGGCGCTGGCCGGGGCGGCGGCCGGGCTGGGGCGGGTCCAGGGCGGGCCGGTCGGCAAGACCGAGCGTTGCCTGCTGCTCGTCCTGCTCGCGGGGTTCGGGCACCCGGTCGTGTTCCTGTCCGTGCTGGCTGGCGGGTCGGCGCTGACTGCGGCGGTGCGGCTTGTCCGCATCGCCCGGCTGGCGCGTGTCGCCAGGTCGGCCAGGACCGCCGGACGGGCCCGTCCCTTCGGCGGCACCCCGGTAAGCGAGGGGAAGCGATGAATCCGCAGACGGGCACGGCGGTGTGCCTGGCCGGAGTGCTAGCGGCCGGCGGGCTGGGCGCGCTGGTGTCGCGGAACGGCGAGGTGATGCGCCGGTGGCGGACCTGGCTGGTGGCCGCTCCGCTCGTCACCGGCTGCCTGTGGCTGGGCGCGCCGGGCGCCGTGCTGCTGGCCGGCGGGCTCGGCATTGTCGGCGCGGTGGAATACGGGCGGCTGGCCGGTCTCAGGGGCGCCGACTCGGCGCTGGCCGGGGTGGCCGCCGTGGTGCTGCCGCTGGCGGCCTGGCAGCTGCCCGGTCAGCTGGGCCGGGTGCTGGCGGGGGCGCTGCTCGCGGCGGCCCTGGTGCCAGTGGTCGGCGGCGACGCGGCGGCCGGGGCGCGGCGGGCCGCGGCCGGGGTATTCGGCATCGCGTGGCTCGGCGCCCTGAGCGGGCTCGTGCTGCTGGGAACGGCCGCGCTGCCGGTCGTCTTCGCGGTCTGCGTGGCCGACGTGGGTGCGTGGTGCGCGGGGCGGCGGTTCGGCGGTCCCGCGCTGTCGGCGCTGTCACCCGCCAAGCGCTGCACCGGCGTAGCTGGCGGAGCGGTGGCCGGGACGGCGGCGCTGGCCGCGACCGCCGCGCTCAGCGCCTGGGGCGGCGTGTTCACGCCCGCGCACGTGATCGCGGTCGTGGCGGGCCCGCCACTCGGTGACCTGGTGGAGTCGATGGTCAAGCGGGGCGCAGGGGTCAAAGACGCGGGCCAGTGGCTGCCGGGGTTCGGCGGGCTGCTGGACCGGATCGACTCGCTGCTGGTGACGCTGGCCGTAGCGATGATCCTATGATCCCGGGGCTCGCCGGTGCGGCGGCGCGGAAGAGGCTGTGGCGGGCGGTGCTCGGGCTGACCGGCGGACTGCGGGTGACCGGAGCAGAGGAGCTTCCGAACGGACCGTGCGTGATCGTGGCCAACCACAATTCGCACGCGGACACGGCCGCGCTGCTCGCCGCGCTGCCCGCCCAGCGCAGGCCAGCGGTAGCGGCCGCCGCGGACTACTGGTTCCGGGGAGTGTTCCGGCCGTCGGCGGGCCGGTGCCTGTGCGCGGCGTTCCCGGTCCGGCGGACCGGGGGCGGCATGGCCGACCTAGCCGCCGCGGCCGCGCTGCTCGCAGCCGGACACGACGTGATCGTCTACCCGGAGGGAACCCGGTCGCGGGATGGACAGACAGGGGAGTTCCACCGCGGCGCGGCCCGGCTGGCCGCGGCGGCGGGCGTACCGCTGGTGCCCGCCGGAATCGCCGGAACCCGGACGCTACTGCCGCCGGCCCGGTTCGGATCCGCACCTAGGCGGTCCGCGGTCACAGTGCGCTTCGGTGCGCCGATCCGTCTGGCTACGACCGGGGACTCGGCGCCGGGTGAGGGCGGAGGACCGGCAGGCGGTACCCGTGACGCGGTGACTGGGGCCACTGCGCTGGCCCGGATGCGCGTGCAGATGCTGACGACGGGACCCCGCCCCGGTCGCCCAGATCCCTGTTCGCCTTCCCCCACGACTGAGACAACATCATCAGCGTGACTGGACGGTCGCAGCCGCTAGAAACGCCCAGATCACCAGATTTGTGCTAACACAAACGACGCTGCCCATGCATCGACTGCCGCACATAGGCGGCTCTCGCACCGCGCATGGTAACGCTCCGTAGTTGGCGTCTTGCGCTCGCTGCGGTGGTCGTGGACCGCTTCGTGGACCGAGCCACCTGTGCGAGCGGTGCGATTAGCGTCATCGGCGGCACGGCTCCGTGGTATGCGTGCAGCTAGGAGGCTGCGTCCCGATTGACCCGGACCACCGGACTATTGAGCGGACTGCTCTTACGAGACAGCGTTCCAGCAGGCCGCATGATCAACGGGCTGTATTTCGGGGTGCCGGGCGGGCGATCCCCTTACGGACTCCGTGGACCGTAGTCTTTCGCCCGGTACATCCGGCCGATCTCCCGGCGCGCATGGTGAGGAAGGTAGCCTCTTGTAGTGCTCGCGTGGCTGCTCGGGGACGGGCTAGGCCCGGCGGCCGTCGCCGTGCCTGTGAACTGGGCGGCGGCTGCGTTCGCCGGTGCGGCCCAGCGCTGGTTCAAGCGGCTTCGCCGCACGGACGACCTGAGCCGCCTGGTGACAGCAGCGACCGGCACCTCCGTCGATCTCACCCAGGCCGAGTTCGACGCGGTGCGAAAGCTGCTGGAAGACCAGCAGACTTGGTCGACCGTGATCGGGCGGGGCACCGTCGATGACCTGGCCACTCGGATCGCTGCTTGCCTGCCACCACGTGATGGCCGGACAGCCGGCGATGCGCATGCCGCAGCGCTGACCATCGCTCGCGGCCTGCTCGAGTTCGCCGTCGCCGATCTTGACCCGAAGCTGTTCCAGCAGGTGCTAATGGCCCGTCTGCAGCGGATGGAGACCGGCCAGGCAAGCGAGCTGGATAGGGCAATGTTCGACCTACACGCTGATCTCACGGCCGGTTTCGCCAGCGTGATGGATCAGCTCAAGCTGGTTTTGGACCGGCTGCCCGAGGGACCCGCGGGCCGGGGCGAGATAGCGGTATATCTCCGGATGCTGATCGACTGGCTGAACACCGACCCTTGGCCGCAGGACCTCGACGGGCCTGTGCTCACCCCGGCCGCCATCGAGCGGAAGCTACTGATCACTGCCAGGGGCCCGGACCGCGGGCAGGACCTGGACGCCGACGGGCTGGCCCAGCAGTGCGCGCGGCTGGTCATCCTGGGCGGGCCGGGCTCGGGCAAGACCTGGCTGGCCAAGCGCACGGCGCGGCGCGGCGCCGAGGATGCATTGCAGGTCCTGGCGGCGGGCGGGACTCTCGATGAGGTCGAGCTGCCGCTCTACACCACCTGCTCGCGCCTGTTCGGCGCACGCGGCGACATCCGTGAAGCAGTCGTGTCGAGCGCGCTCGACCAGATCGGCGACCTCGGCGGCTCCCGGATCAGCAAGACCCTCGGCGGGTTCTTCACCGAGCGGAACGCGCCGACCCTGCTGGTCATCGACTCCCTGGACGAGGCCCATGGTCCCAGCGAGCGACTGCACCAGGCCGGCACCCTGCCGTGGCGGATCGTCCTCACCAGCCGACCGAGCACGTGGAGACATCAGCTCACCATCAATGACACAGACGACTCCCACCGAGTCGGCGAGCTCCAGCCACTGGACTACCCCGGCGACGTCAAGCCCTTCATCGAGCACTGGTTCGCCGGGCGGCCGGAGCGGGGCAACGATCTCGCCGCCCAGATCGCGCAGCGTCCTGACCTCCAGCAGGCCGCAACCGTGCCGCTGATCCTGGCCTTCTACTGCATCATCGGCGGCACCGGGCAGCTGCCGGGCTTCCGGCACAAGCTGTACACCAGCGTGCTCAACCGCATGCTCACCGGCCGCTGGCGCGATGATGACCCCGACCGCCGCCCCGACGCGGACGCCTGCCTCCAGACGCTCCAGGCCTGGGCCTGGGACGGGGCCGCCAGCAATTACGCCGTCTCCGGCGTCGGGACGTGGACCGACGACATCCCCACGAAGCGAGTCCGGTTGGGCCGGGCCGACGCAGATGCACTCGATCACGTCGCCGCGCCCCTCGGCCGCCCCGACGTCGACACCAGGGAGACCCTGCGCCGCTTCATCCACCGGTCGATACGTGAGCACCTCGTGGCCGAGCACGTCGCCGGCCTTCCCGTAGACCAGGCGGTCGAGATCCTGCTCCCGCATCTTTGGTATGACCCCGACTGGGAGTACGCGGCCCCTGCGGCGCTCGCCAGGCACCCCCAGCGCGACCAGCTGTTGCAGGCCTTGATCTGCCGTGCCGCGAGTTCGGACCAGATTCCCGCGGACCTTTCTGTCATCGATGCCGGGTGGGAGTTCCGTGGGCTCCTCGCCCGGGTAGCCGCCGAGTCCAGCGAGGCCGACTGGTCGCCTGAGATTGCCGGCATGGTTGGCCAAGCCCGGGTGGAGCTCGCTCAGTCGGGCCGCTTCGGCGACCTCGGCGGAGCCGCGCATTGGGGGACCTCGGATCGCCAGGCCCGCGACGCGCTGCTCGCGCTGCTGGCCCGTGAGACCGGCAGCTGGGAGGCCGCACAGCTGGCGGACGGGCTGGCCCAGCTCGACCCGACGGCGGAGGACAGGCGCCAGGCCCGCGACGCGCTGCTCGGGCTACTGGCCGATGAGACCGACAGCTGGCGGGCCGCACAGCTAGCGGGCGGGCTGGCGCAGCTCGCGACGACGGCGGAGGACAAGTGCCAGGCCCGCGATGCGCTGCTCGCGCTGGCCCGTGAGACCAACGGCTGGGGGCAGGCCCAAGGGCTGGCGGACCGGTTGGCGCAGCTCGCGACGTCGGCGGAGGACAAGCGGCAGGCCCGCGAGGCGCTGCTCGCGCTGCTGGCCAGTAAGACCTACAGCCGAGGGGCCGCAGAGCTGGCGGACGGGCTGGCGCAGCTCGACCCGACGGCGGAGGACAAGCGGCAGGGCCGCGAGGCGCTGCTCGCGCTACTGGCCCGTGAGACCGACAGCGAGGTGGCCGAACAGCTGGCATATGAGCTGGCGCAGCTCGACCCGACGGCGGAGGACAGGCGCCAGGCCCGCGACGCGCTGCTCGCGCTGGCCCGTGAGACCAACGGCTGGGGGCAGGCCCAAGGGCTGGCGGACCGGTTGGCGCAGCTCGCGACGTCGGCGGAAGACAAGCGCCAGGCCCGCGACGCGCTGCTCGGGCTACTGGCCAGTAAGACCGACAGCTGGACCTACAGCTGGGAGGTCGCAGAGCTGACGGACGGGCTGGCGCAGCTCGACCCGACGGCGGAGGACAAGCGGCAGGGCCGCGACGCGCTGCTCGGGCTACTGGCCGGCGAGGCCGACAGCCTGGAGGCCGCAGTGCTGGCGGGCGCGCTGGCGCAGCTCGACCCGACGGCGGAGGACAGGCGCCAGGCCCGCGACGCGCTGCTCGCGCTGCTGGCCAATGAGACCGACAGCTGGCGGGCCGCAGAGCTGGCGGACGGGCTGCCCCAGCTCGACCCGACGGCCGAGGACAGGCGCCAGGCCCGCGACGCGCTGCTCGCGCTGCTGGCCGATGAGACCGATATCCACAATGCCGAACAGCTGGCGGGCGGCCTGGCCCAGCTCGACCCGACGGCGGAAGACAAGGGCCAGGCCCGCGACGCGCTGCTCGCGCTGGCCCGTGAGACCGACAGCCTGAGGGTCAAAGGCCTATTTGGCGTGCGCCTAGTGAGCTACGAGCTCAACGCGCTGCTCAGGCAGTCGACCGACAGCCACGAGGCCGAAGGGCTGGCGGGCGCGCTGGCGCAGCTCGCGATGACGGCGGAAGACAAGCGCCAGGCCCGCAAGGCGCTGGTCGGGCTGCTGGCCCGTGAGACCGACAGCCAGGAGGCCGAATGGTTGGTGGGCGGGCTGGCCCAGCTCGACCCGACAGTCTACGACCTCAGAACATGGCCCGCCTGGTCGGCCCAACCGACCGCCGAACTGCTCGCCGCGGTACGCCGGAACTCGGCACTTACCAACTGGCTTGCAGCCCTCCCCTCACTGACCTCGCTCTCCGGTTCACCCGCTTGAGGCGCCGCACGCGCCGGTCCCCCGTGAGTTCAGCGCAACTGAAGGTTTCTCATCGCGAACTTGCGGCCGTTGGGGAGATGGGCGTCCCGATCAGCGTGGGTTCGTGGCGTGGTGGTGCGTCATTCAGCACGGGTCTTGCCCAGAGCCATGTGCCAACTGTGAAAGCACCCGCTGCCGCCTGACCATTGAGGCAACGATCCGGCTGTAGCGGTGGATGGCTACCGGCGGTCAGCAACGACAGGCCCAAGGTTATGGACGGACGCGATCAGCGGTGAGCCCGGGCGTGAAGGCCCGACCGGATCAGGGGCGGGACTGAGGGCGGACCAGGCCGTGCTCGTAGGCGTAGACCACGGCCTGGACCCGGTCGCGCAGGCCGAGTTTGCTCAGCATCCGGCCGACGTGGGTCTTCACGGTGGCCTCGGCCAGGACGAGCCGCTCGGCGATCTCGGCGTTTGACAGGCCGACCGCGACCTCGGTGAGGATCTCGCGTTCCCGCGCGGTCAGCTCCTTCACCTCGGGCGGCAGCGCCGGCCCCCGGGTCGGGCAGGTGCGGCAGGAACGCGTCGAGCAGCCGCCGGGTGACAGCGGGAGCGACGACGGCGTCGCCGCTGGCCACCGCGCGGATCGCGGACAGCAGGTCGTTCGGCGGGACGTCCTTGAGCAGGAAGCCGCTCGCGCCGGCCCGCAGCCCGGCGTAGACGTACTCGTCGAGATCGAACGTCGTGAGGATGAGCACCCGGGTCGTGCTGGCGCTGGCGACGATGCGGCGGGTCGCCTCGATGCCGTCCATCCCCGGCATCCGCACGTCCATCAGCACCACGTCCGGGTGCTTGGCCTGCACCAGCCGCAGCGCAGCGGCGCCGTCGCCCGCCTCGCCGACCACAGCCATGTCGTCCTGAGCGTCAAGGACCAGGCGGAAACCCAGCCGAAGCATGGGCTGGTCGTCGGCGAGCAGGATCGAGATGCTCACGCGCCCTCCGCCGCGGTGCCGGTCCCGGTGCCATCCGCCCTGGCGGCGGCCTCACCGCCCGCGGGAGCCGGGTCCGGGCCGAGCCGCAGCACGGTACGCACCCGCCAGCCGCCGCCGGGACCGGGGCGTCACAGCGCGAGCCTCCGCGACCGCGCCGGAGCTCTCGCCGGCTGCGGGCGCGGACACGGCCACCGGCTCGGGCAGCAGCAGCTCCCCGACGTCGCAGCCGAGCACGGCGCAGATGACGTCCAGCTCATCGAGCCTGACCGTGTTCGGCTGGCCGGACCACAGGCCCGACATCTTCCCCGCACTGATCACCAGGCCGCGGCCGGCGAGCAGCCGCTGCAGCTCGCTGGCCTTCCAGATGCCCCGGTTGGCGGCTGTCAGCCGCAGGTTCCACTTCATCTCGCCAGTCCCTTCCACCGGTCGGCGGCGCGCTGCTGCCCCGCCACCCAGGCGTCCTCGACGTGCGTGCCGTGGACGTGGATGTACCGCGCCGTGGTGCCGGTCCAGGCGTGACCGAGCAGTTCCTGGATCGCGAACAGGCTCATGCCCCCGAGGTAGAGCTGGGAGGCGCAGAAGTGCCGCAGCATATGCGGGGTGAGCCTGCCCGCCCAGGCCGGCAGGTCGCGGGCGGCGGCCTCGGCCAGCGACCGGCGGAACACATGGCGGT
>Ga0302326_10008242_pt1 | contig 23026 bp, 20 predicted proteins | sample Palsa_T0_3_FD_202264 | JGI IMG/M metagenome (GOLD analysis project Ga0302326, IMG submission 202264) | Peat permafrost microbial communities from Stordalen Mire near Abisko, Sweden - Palsa_T0_3 | ecosystem: Environmental > Terrestrial > Soil > Palsa > Peat permafrost | place: Sweden: Abisko... | reverse complement strand
GTCGATGCCCCACTCCACCCGCGGCAATAGCAGCGATGTAAAGCGTCCGTTTCCGCAGCCAATCTCCAACACCGGCGGAGCGAACATGCAATGCCGCAAAGCTTTCAACTCGGCCGCCCGCCAGGCCGCCAACGATGGAATGTCGTAGATGGTTTGCGCCAAGCCCAGCAGCTCGGCGTCCGTACAACTAAGCAGCGCGTTCATCGGTCTCCAGTACTTCTGTGTAAAGCCGCACGTGACGGTCGATCATCTGGCGCACGCTGAATTGGGCATGTGCCCTTAGCCAGGCAGCCTGGCCCAGCCGGCGGCGCCGGTCGGCGTCGGCCAGCAACGTTGAAATGGCGCGCGCTAACGCGGCGCTGTCGCGCGGCGGGACGATTACGCCCGTGTCCTCATCCAGTTGCTCGCGTATGCCGCCCACGTCGGTGGCGACCACGGCCGCGCCGCAGCACATGGCTTCCAGCACCACCGTAGACAGGCATTCACCCAAACTAGGCGAGACGACGACTGCGGCGGTTGCATAAAGTTGGGCCAACGCGGAAGCTGTCCTGGACCCGGCGAACTCCAGGCATCCGTTCAGTCCGAGTTGCGCCGCGTGCTTCCGGTACCGGTCAATCAGCGCGCCGGTCTGGTAGACAACCCGCAATTTGACACGTGGATGGGCGGCGCGAACGGCGGGCAACGCGTGCAACAAATAGTCCAGGCCTTTGAACTCCTGGAGCTGGCCAACGAACAGCAGCGCGTCGTTGGCGGGAGGGGCCGGCTCGGAGGTGCGGTCGAATACAGCCGTGCTGATGCCGTTGGGAATCACCGCGATGCGCTCCGGCGGGAGGCCCCGGCGGCGCGAGAGGAAATCGCGTTCCGCGTTAGAGAGCGCAACTACGGCGGCGGCCTTACGCAGCACGAAGCCATCCGTCAGGTGCCGTCGCCAGCCCACGGGCAGTCCGTTCATGGCAAATGGATCGTGGGTGGTGAGGACGAAAGGTGGCCGCCCGGCGACCGCCGCCAGGCGTAGCGCGGCCCTGCCGAAGTGATGCACATGCACGAGGTCGAAGTTGCCCGGTGGCAAAGGCGCGGAATGCCCGGAAGGCGTCACCTGCCAGCCGCGCTGGCGCAGACCGTCCGCCAGCACCGTCTCGGGCGAGATGGAGTGTCGATCCCGGTAGTCCGCCGGTTTATCGAAGATGCCACCTACAATGCAAATGTGCATGCTTGGACCAAGTCAGGTCAATGCCCTGCCCTGAAACTCTCTTAGGAAAGATAAGTGGCGGTTCTGGGCGGTATTCCCAATATTTCTTGAATTATATCAGCGGGGGTCACTTTGATACGTTTGCGCACAGATGGGCAGTATGCTAATTCCGGTGGCCGGATCGACGAACTCCACTCCCCTGCTCCGCACTACCCATTCCAGCCCGGCTTCGCGGCGCCTCTCCAAGATGGCTGAGTCGGAGTAAACGCGGTATGTCGTGCCGATGGATTCCGGCGTGTTGTAACGCGACAAAATTCCCAGGGCCAGCTTGCGGATCAGGCGTTGCGTGTTGATTTTACAGTTCTTAGGCGTCATACGGCAGAGTTGTGACATGCCGCGCCAGCCAATTACGATGGTGCGGGTATCGGCAGATTCCGCTTGGGCCGCTTTCCAAAGGGCCTGATAGAGAACCTCTTCGCCGAGCGAGTGACCGTCATGGGTCGCGGAACATCTACGGATGCGCAGGCGTTGAGTGGCAACCGCAGGGATTGATAAAACCTCAGGGGTTGATTCAGTCACTTGCTGTTGGCCGCCTAGGATTATTTCAGATACAGGAGTCCTAGCAGCCCCAGGGTATGGTTCGGTATCTGATCGTTTCTCGATCCGAGAGTCTGAAGCGACTACAGGGCTTGCATCAGCCTCAGACCGTGGCTGGATCGCTGTACACGGATCAGTCCCTGGGTGTAAATCAACCCCAGGGTCCGGTGCAAGGCCTGCAGCCGAACCCTGAAGGTGGGGCAGGGGAACCGGCCCGTTCAAAAAAGACAGATAGCCGCCCATGCCCGGCTGGCTGACGATCTCGTCCCAGCCGAGCGGCTCCATGGCGGGTCTACGCTTGGACCGCTTGGACGTTTTCGGATTCTCTTTGACCGGCTCGCTCATCGAGCAGCTCCAATAGCTGGGTTCCCGCTATCTCATAGTCTTCCATCGCCTTACACTTAGGATCGTAGTCCACTAAAAACTGGCGCGCGCGACCGCACTTGGCCACGGTTACGTCTGTCCGGATGGCTGGGAGCAGCGGAATCTTGAACTTGGCCGAGAGGTCCTCCAGGGACTTCATCATCACGGCGGTGTGTTGGAATCGCCGGTCCACCATGACGGGCAGGAGGCCGGCCGGCCGCACATTCACGCGAAAAAGCTCGTTCATCATACGCGCTGTCTCCAGGCAGGCGCCGGCGCCTTGCAGGCTGAGGGTGTCCATACTGACCGGAATCAGCACGCGTTGCGCGTAAACCATGGCGCAGGTCTGCATGAGCGTGATGGATGGGGCCACGTCGATGAGCACGATGTCGTAGGGTTCGTCCACTTTGGAGAAGAGCAGGGAAAAGGACATCTCCCGCGCCGGCACACCCATCAGGGAGGCTTCGGCCTGAATGGTCTCGCGGCTGCTGCACAGCACGTCGATATTGGGCGTTGCGTGCACCAGGCAGCTCTCGAACAGATGGTTGTAGACCACAAAATGATGGAGGAACTTGTCGGCCTTCAGGCCCAGCGACATACCCACCGATCCCTGCGGATCCGTATCGATCAGCAGTACCTTACGGCCCCGGTCGGCCCACAAACGCGCCAGGGTGGTAGCGGTGGTGGTCTTGGCCACTCCGCCTCGTTGGTTGGAAATCACGAGCCTAATCAATGTTGGTCTCCGCTAGGGTTTGGCGGATACGCTCTACGTCTTGCGCAGTCCAGCGCCGGTAACGGTTCGCTTGGTTACGCTCCGGTTCCTGGATCTTCTGCGTACGCAACCAATTCATCAGCGTGCGCTTGGTAATTCCCAGGACATCCGCTACCTCCTGGGACTTCAGGTATGGTTCGCTGCGAGCCTTCATTAGATAGGTACATCTCGATGCTAAGCGCGTATGAGCGAGTTTGTCAACAATGAAGTAGTGAAAGTGATGAAACCATGCAGCGACCTAGCTCCTGGGCCTGAATCGACTACAGGGGCTGGGTTACAACTACCGAACCGTCGTTCAAAACTGGCCATGTGCCTACGGGTCCGATGGTCCCTGTGCCTCCGTTACTCGCAATCCTTCCTTGGAATGCAGCACAGCGAACACGCGGTAGCGCGCCTTTCTTGCAGGTTTCGCTATTGGCCGTGGGATGCCATCGTGGGCTTCCACCAGCAGAGTGGTGGCGTTGCCGCGCGAACGATCCATCCGCGCGGCGCAGGCGGGCAGCGAAGTGCGCTCCAGCCACGGGCAGATAAATGCGGAGCGTGGCCCACTGACTAGGCCGACTGTAATCCAAGCCTTGGCTTCGGCCATTCCTACCGTTCCCCAAATATGGCTCAGGCAATTCACCCATATTTAGCACAGCGCCCTCAGGAAACTCTTAGTCCTGAATGCGAGAGCGGACGAATTGACTTGCGGTATTATACGCCGGAATAATTGGAATCGACCCGTTTTATGAGCCAAGCCTTGGAAGCGACTCTGGAATGTTTTGCCGGCCGCCAGACGGCGCAGGGCGACCGTATGCGCCGCCGCTTTGCAGTGCTGCCGTCGCGTCAGGAGCCGCGTTACCTGCTTCCCTTGGGCGATAGCCGTACCACGCTGGAAGCCTTTCGGGTTTACACGCCTTATGCGCTCGGGGCGCGTCTACGGAAGGGCTTGCTCGCGCAGATCGTCAAGACGGGCTGGAGCGGCTGGGCGATGCACTCGCTGCACGTCGGAGAGCCAGTGGGGTTAAAAGCCCTGGTCACCAACGTAACGGGAGAGCGCAACCCAGCGTTCGCTATGTCGCTAGCCACACCGGGCAAATATCGTAAGCTCACTATCCAAGTGATGCGGGCCGGCGGCGAAACTCTGGGCTACGTCAAGCTGGGACTGACCAAGCCGGCAGGCGAGCGTGTGCGGCATGAGGCGAGCGTGCTCGAAGATCTTTCCGCTTTGCGGCCGGATGTGCCGCGCGTGCTCTACGCTGGCGAATGGCAAAACAGCTACATGCTGTTCCAGTCGCCGCTGCAAGGCCGGCCCGGACCGGCGAAACTGTCTGGCATGCACGTGGAATTTCTCGAAAAGTTGGCCGTCATACGGCGCGTGGACAAGTCTGGTCTCCAGGTAGTCGAGGAAGTTGGTACACGCTGGAAAGCGGTAACTTGGCGCTGCGACTGGCGGTGGCAGCAGTTGGGCAGGGCGGCCCTGGCCGCGGCCCGCCGCGATCTGGAGAAGGTTACGGTTCCATGCGGCGTCTGGCATGGCGACTTCGCCCCCTGGAACACGCGCGTACGGGATGGCCGGCTCTCGGTCTTCGATTGGGAGTCCTGCGAAGAGGGAGCGCCTTTGGGATGGGACACATTCCACTTCAGCGTACAGGCAGCCAGCTTGCTGAAGAAGAGTTGGAGAACCAAATTCGACCTGAGTGCGGCGCCGGGCGCGCGCGGCTTGTTCCTGTTGTATTTATTGGCGAGTCTGGGCAAATCGCTGGACGAGCGGGCAGAGGCGAATGAAGGTCTCGAGTACCGCAAGCGGGCGTTGGTGAGCGAACTTGCTGTGAGCTAAGCGCGCCCCAGTATCCGCTCAAAGAACTCCAGCGATCGCCGGGCACAGGTTTCCCAACGAAAACGTTGTGCCTGGATTCTACCGGCTGTAGCCAGTTGCGCGCGCGTGGCTGGTGAGGTGAGCAGGCGGTCTAACGCGGCGCGCAGTTCAGCCGGACTGTACGGATCGATCAATGCAGCCGCGCCGCCGGTCACTTCAGGCAACGACGACAGGTTGGAAGTAATCACGGGCACCCCTGCCGCCATGGCTTGCGCCACCGGGAAGCCGAAGCCTTCGTAGAGCGACGGATAAACAAAGACAGTTGCGCCGGCCGTGATGCCCGGCAGATCGGGTTCCGGCACATACGCCAGGTAGCGTACGCCAGAAGCGGGTGCACGGAGCCGGGCCAATGTTCCGGCGGACTGCCAGCCCTCGGGCCCCGCAATCACGAGATCGAATTGTTCACGCACCGCCGCGGGCAGGGTTTGCCAGGCGTCCAGCAAACGGTCCAAATTCTTACGAGGCTCGACAGTTCCCACGTACAGGGCGTAGGGCTGGCGAAGTCCATACTGCAGACGCGCGGCGGCGCCCGTCTCGGCGGTGGCCTCGAAAAACGGCTCGGCCACGCCCGGATAAATCACTTGGATAGCCTCCGGATTCAGGTCCATGACCTTGATGGCATCGCGGCGGGTGCTCTCGGAGACGGCGACAAGGCCGTCGGCCTGTTTCCAGATACGCGCGGCGAAGCGCTTTTCAGCCGCCACGTTCGCGGACTGGTGAAATTCGGGCATGAGCCAGCAAGTCATGTCGTGCAGAGTCGCCGTCAAACGAAGGCGGCGCGGCGGATAGAGCAGCTTGGTGGCATGGAAGATGCCATCCGGAGGCGCCATCAGATCGGCGGCATGATTCGGCCACAGGTTCAGCGCAAAGAGCAGCGCCTGGCGGGCGAGTGTGCCGGGCGGATCCGCGACTGAGCCTTCATGATCCAGATCCGGCAACCGGTCCAAAAAGGGGAAAAGCCGGACTTGTTCGTCGCCCAGCAGGCGGCGCAGGTGCACAATCCAATGAAAGAGATAATTCTTGACGCCGGCGCTACGTACCAGCAAGGGGATGGCGTCAATGAAGATGCGCATGCGGACCTGTACAATCGACCAAGCTGCCATTTTCGCATGAGAGCTTTGTGCGTCGAGCGCCAGTCGATAGACTGGTAGAGTGAGCGGGAACCTGTGACCAAGCTGCCTGTGATCCTGTTTTTGGCGGGGGCCGGGTTTGCCTTTTATATTGTGGCGGGATATCCGTTGCTGCTGGCCGTGCTGGCCTGGTGGAGGCCCCAGCCGGTCCGCAAGCGCTTTACAGATACGACCGTGACTGTCCTGCTGGCCGTCTATAACGGCGAGAAATGGATACGGGCAAAGCTGGAGTCGATTTTGCAGCTCGACTATCCCCGGGCGCGCATGCGGATTCTAGTGATCTCGGACGGCTCCTCGGACCAGACCGACGGCATCGTGAAGGAATTCCGGACAGAGGGCGTCGAACTGCTGCGCGTGCCGCATGGCGGCAAGGCGGCGGCGCTGAATGCGGGCATGGCCCAGGCCACCGGCGAGATCCTCTTTTTCACCGATGCGCGGCAACAATTGGAGCCGGATGCGCTGCGCCACCTGGTGGCCTGTCTCGGCGATCCGGCGGTGGGCGGCGCTTCCGGTCATATCGTTTTCGTGAAGAGCGAGGGGGGCGGGGAAGCCGATGTGGGGCTCTATTGGCGCTTTGAGAAATGGCTACGGGACAAACTGACCGCAGTGGATTCGCTGCTGGTGGCGACGGGCTGTGTCTATGCGCTGCGCCGCGAGCTGGCACGGCCGCTCCCTGTTGCTGCCCTGATTGACGATGCCTATTTGCCCCTGGCGGCCATCTTTAGAGGCTACCGGTTCGTCTTTGAGAGGCAGGCCATCGCTTACGACTACCCGATGCAGTTGGAAATGGAATTTCAGCGGAAGGTGCGCACCCTGGCGGGGCTGTTTCAGTTGGTGGGCAGCTATCCGCGGCTGCTGAATGTCTTTACGCGGGTTGGCTTCCATTTCTTCTCATACAAACTGGGTCGGCTGCTGCTGCCATATGCCCTGCTCCTGGTAGCGGTGAGCGGCTTTTGGCTTCCGCGCCCTTGGGCGGAGGCAGCCATCGGTGCGCAGGTGGTGCTGTACGGATTGGCGGCGGTGGACCATTGGTTACCGGCCGGCTTCGCGCTGAAGGGGCTGTCCGCGGCGTGCCGCACGTTCGTGGTGTTGGTAGCGGCGGCCTTCTGCGCGGGGTCGGTCTTGTTCGTGCCGTCCGGCAGGCTGTGGAAGGAGACCCGCGTGAAAGCGGCGGCCAAAAGCGGCACGGCGCGTGGGGAAGATTAATTGCCGGCAATCGCCTGTTCTGTTACTTGGGCGCTTCGTGTTTGACGAACTGCAGCGAAGCTGAGTTCATGCAGTAGCGCAAGCCCGTAGGCTGCGGTCCATCCGGGAAGACGTGGCCCAAGTGGGCATCGCACTTGGCGCACAGCGCTTCGGTGCGCATCATCCCAAGGCTGGTATCGGTTTCCTGGGCGACATTCTCTTTGGCGATTGGCGCCCAGAAGCTCGGCCAGCCGGTGCCCGACTCGAACTTCGTGTCGGAGCTGAACAGCGCGTTGCCGCAGCATACACAGCGGTAGATGCCTTGATCGTGCGCCTTGTAGTATTTGCCTGTGAAGGCCAACTCGGTGCCCTTCTTGCGGGTGACCGCGAATTGTTCCAGAGTGAGCTGGCGCTTCCATTCTTCGTCGTTCTTGATTACTTTTTGAATCGTCACAATTCCTATTCTCTTTCCTGAATCCGAGAAGTCAACCAGCCGGACCATGCCAGGGTCGCGCCGCTGGCTATCGGCGACCGCCCTACTGTCTGCGCTGCGCGCGTCGCTGGTGCACGCCGTGCCGCACAGGAAGGCGACTGAGGCCAAGAAAAAAGACCGGCGGTCGACGGGGTATTCGGAGAATGGACCCATTACTGCAATAGTAGCGCACACGAGCGGTACCCGGTACGGTACAGCCAGTTCTTTTCGCGCGCGCCGCGGCGAGCTTAGAATTCAGTTAGGGAGAATACGTCGCCAGTTTGTCTTCCGAAGTTTTGAGCCAAGCGGCAAGGGGGCGGGCGGAGTCCAAAAGAACTTCGCCCCTTGCTGTTTTATGCGTGAGCCGCCGCTGGCTTACATTTATCACACGTATGCTTTACTAGTTATCTTTAGGATACAGCCAAGCAAATGCCGAAGCAAGTGTTAAGAACTTTCTTGCCAGGATTGGCGGCCTGCCCGCAACCGTAAACCGCCATTGGACTTAAGTAACCATGGCACAAGTACTGAATCCCATCGAGAGCTTGACTCCAAGGGTGCTGGCGTGGTCTGATGAAGTTAATAACGAAGCTTGCAGTTTCCAGTCTTGCCCAGTGCGCGGGACGACATCCTAAACGGTTCTTCAAGAAGGCATGACGTGAAGACTTTGGTCATAGGGCTGGATTGTGCGGCTCCCGAGATTTTATTCAACCACCCTGGATTGAACAACATCCGTTCGCTTATGGAGCGCGGCTGTTACGGTCGCCTGGAAAGTGTGATTCCGCCCATTACCGTGCCGGCCTGGATGTGCATGTCGACCAGCCAGGATCCAGGATCCCTGGGCGTATACGGATTCCGCAACCGCAAAGATTATTCCTACCACGGCCTCTCCATAGTGAACTCCAGTTCCATTCAGCAAACGGCCATCTGGGACGTGCTGGGATCACACCGGAAAGAAGTGGTGGTTGTTGGAGTACCCCCCAGCTACCCCCCCCGACGCATGAATGGCGTCAATGTCGGGTGCTTCATGACCCCGGACACGAAGACGCACGATTATACCTACCCGGCCAGCGTACGGCAGGAGATCGACCGTCTGGTAGGAGAATACCCGGTAGACGTCAAAGGCTTCCGCACCAATAACAAAGAGTGGCTCCGCGATCAGATTTACGATATGACACGGAAACACTTTGAGGTGATCCGCTATTTGATGGTCACCTTGGAGTGGGATTATTTTCAATTTGTTGAAATCGGCGTCGACCGAGTGCACCACGGTTTCTGGAAGTACCACGATCCGCAACACCGTCAGTACGTTCCGGGTAATCCGTACGAGACGCTCATCAGCGACTATTACGCGTATGTCGACCAGGAGATCGGCAGCCTCCTGGAGCTGCTTGACGACGATACCAACGTGCTGGTGGTCTCCGATCACGGCGCGCAACGCCTGGAGGGCGGTTTCTGCGTCAATGAGTGGCTGCGGCGCGAGGGTCTGCTGGTGTTGAAAGAGCCGGTCACAAAACCGACTCCTTTTTCGCCGTCCCTGGTCGACTGGGAACGCACGCGGGTCTGGAGCGAAGGCGGCTATTACGCGCGCGTTTTCTTTAATGTGGAAGGCCGTGAGCCCCAGGGCATCGTCCCGGAATCCGAGTACGACGATTTAATTCAGGACATGACGGCGCGTTTCCACGCGCTGCGTGACGATCGCGGTGAGATGATGGGATCGCTGGTATTCCAGCCGCGCGATCTTTACCGTAGCCTGCGCAACGTGCCTCCGGATCTGATTGTGCATTTCGGGGCGTTGTACTGGCGTTCCATTGGCGGGTTGGGGTATGACTCGCTTTATCTGCAGGAGAACGACACCGGGCCCGACGACTGCAATCACGCGCAGTTTGGCAGCTTTTTGCTGGCTGCTCCCAATCTACCGGTGAGGGGCGAGATGGAAGGTATGCATTTGCTGGATATCGCTCCCACTTTGCTGGATTTGGCGGGATTTGAAACGCCGGAATCCATGCAGGGGTGCAGCCTCCTGGCGCGCAGCCGCAGTGAAGTCGGCTGTGGACGAATTTATTAAGAAACACACCATTCGAGGATTTTCTCGGATGATGGACAAGTGTGTTAAGGTACTATAAAGATATCTAGTACTGGTAAGCCTGTCGTAAACGCCAGCCGGCAGAGTATCCTTAACTTTTTGGCCTACTTGCAATCCGGACATGGGTTGCCTGAGAGGGGACGGGCTGGGTCTTGTATTTCCGGTTCTTACCCAATCTTCCGCTTGGGCCAACACGGCATATGATGTAGATCTTTGCCTTGCGCCACGGCCACGTAGCTCGCGCGACAACGAAAAGGACGAACTTTCGGAGAAATATGAAATCCAAGAATAAAGTCGAATTGAACACGCCTTACGGCGGCGAATTGGTCAATCTTCGCGTTGCAGGCAGCGAGCGCGAAGATTTGGCGCGCCGCGCTGGTCAGGGACCCACCCTGCAACTTTCGCCGCGCAGCTTATGCGACCTGGAATTGTTGGCCTTTGGCGGGTTCTCCCCGCTCGACCGCTTCATGGGCAAGGCCGATTATGACAGCGTGCTGAACAACATGCGGCTGGCTAATGGACTGATCTGGTCGATCCCCATCACCCTGCCTGTCGCCAAACTGGATGGCATTCACGAGGGACAGGAAATCGCCCTGCGCAACGCCAACAACAACCTGATCGCCTGGATGCGCGTGGACGAGATCTACGAGACCGACCCGCATGAAGAGGCGGCCAAGGGTTTGGGATGCTCCGATGAGGAGCACCCTACCTACCGCGAGATGCTCTCCTGGGGCAAGTTCCGCCTTAGCGGGCCACTCAAAGTATTAGAGATGCCGCAGCACTTCGATTTCCCGGAATTGCGGCACACCCCCGCTGAAGTGCGTGAGCTGCTGTCGCATATGGGTAATTCCGACGTGGTGGCCTTCCAGACCCGCAATCCCATGCACCGCGCGCACGAGGAACTCACCAAGCGCGCCGCGCAGGAATCCGGCGCCAACCTGCTCCTCAACCCGGTGGTCGGCATGACCAAGCCCGGGGATGTGGACCACTACACGCGCGTGCGCATTTACAAAGCGCTGATCGAAAATTATTACGACCCGAACACCACGCTGCTGAGTCTGCTGCCGCTGGCTATGCGCATGGCCGGTCCCCGGGAAGCCATCTGGCATGCCATTATCCGCCGGAACTTCGGCGCCAACCACTTCATCGTGGGACGCGACCATGCCGGTCCCGGCAAGAACTCCAAGGGCAAGGCCTTTTACGATCCCGCCGCGGCCCGGGAACTGCTCAAGAAGCATGCTAACGAGATCGGCGTCAAATGCCTGCCCTACGAGGAGATGGTCTACCTCGCAGACGAGGACCGCTATGAACAGGTCACCGAAGTCCAGCCCAATCGCAAAGTCTTTTCCATTTCGGGCACGCAGGTGCGCGACAATTACCTGACCAAGGGCCGCCTGCTGCCGTCCTGGTTTACGCGCAAGGAAACCGCCGAGATCCTGAGTTCAGCGTACCCTGCGCGCAATAAGCAAGGCTTCTGCATCTGGTTCACCGGTTTACCCAGTGCCGGCAAGAGCACCATCGCCGACATCCTGACGGTCATGCTGATGGAACATGGCCGGCAAGTAAGCATTCTGGACGGCGACGTCGTGCGCACCCACTTGTCCAAGGGCTTGGGCTTTTCGCGCGAAGACCGCGACACCAATATCGTGCGCATCGGCTATGTGGCATCGGAGATCGTGCGGCACCACGGCGCGGTCGTCTGTGCCGCCGTAAGCCCCTATCGCGAGACTCGCGACCGGGTGCGCGCTATGATGCGCAAAGACGCCTTTATCGAGACGTTTGTGGATACCCCAGTCGAGATTTGCGAGCAGCGGGATGTGAAAGGCTTTTACGGCAAAGCCCGCGCCGGCCAGATCAAGGGCTTCACCGGCGTGGACGATCCCTACGAAGCGCCGCTCAATCCGGAAATCACTCTTTTCACGGGCAAAGAAACTCCGCAGGAGAACGCCGAGCGCATCATGGAATACTTAATCGGCGAAGGATTCCTGCTGCGCGATACCGCCGAGATCGTGAAGGATGAAGGCGCGGAACTGCTCGCCGCCGGATAAAAGTGGGATAGGCCTCCGGGCGTGTCATGCCGTGCCTAAATGGGAAATAATCGTGCACCGAGTGGTCATTACCGGAATGGGCATGAGCACCTCGCTGGGCCCGGATCTGCGCACGTGCTGGCAGCGGCTGCTGGCGGGCGATAGCGGCATCGCGCCACTCAGCTTCTGGGACCCATCGGAGTACCACACGAAAGTGGTGGCTGAGGTCAAGCACGTGCCGCGGGACACCGGTGCCGAGTCGATCCCCGCGGCGTGGTGCCGCCGTGGCGTACGGCTGTTTCTGCCGGTAGCGCGGGAGGCGCTGGCGGACGCGCAACTAGCGCGCACCGGGGAGGGGCTGCGGGGCTTGGCCCCCGCGGATATCGGAATCGCCGTGGGTACCAGCGTCAATTACCTCGACATGTCTCTCATGAAGCACTATTTCCAGCTCCGCAAGCCGGACGGTCCGGCGCTGGATATGGCGCGTTTTGCCCGCGAAGGCCGGCAACCGGACAACAGCTTCTACCGCCGCCTGGGCGACATGATTGCCAGCGTTCCGGCCAAGGTGCTGCAACTCGCCGGGCCGGCGTTCGTCATGGATACCGCCTGTGCGGCCAGTTCGCACGCCATCGGTGAAGCCTTCCGGCTGGTACGGTTAGGCAAAGTTAAGGCCATGCTGGCCGGCGGCGCGGCAGCCTTGGTTAGTCCGCTTCCCATACTGGCTTTCAGCCTGTTGGGGGCTTTGAGCCGCAACGCCGATCCGGAACTGGCCTCCCGTCCCTTCGACCGGCAACGCGACGGCTTCGTGATGGGAGAAGGCGGCGGTGCCGTAGTGCTGGAGACTCTCGAGGCCGCCCAGGCGCGCGGCGCGCGGATCTACGCCGAGCTCGCGGGGTATGGCTCCAGCCTGAATGCCCACACGCTGACCGACCCTTCCCCGGATGGCAGCGCCGAAGCGCAGGCTATTTCAATTGCATTGCGGCAAGCCTCTCTCGCTCCCGAGGAGGTGGACTACATCGCCGCGCATGGCACCTCGACCCCCAAGAACGACCCCATCGAGACCGCCGCCATCAAACGCGCATTTGGCCCGCATGCCCAGCGTTTGATGGTATCCTCGAACAAGGGCCAAATCGGTCACACCATTTCCGCGGCTGGCGTTTGTAACGTGATTTGCGCAGTAAAGGCAATCGCCGAGGGCCAAGTGCCGCCCACCATGCATCTGCGTTCGCCGGATACACAGTGTGATCTCGACTATGTTCCCAACCAGAGCCGCGCCGCCACAGTACGCGCCGCCTTAGCCAACGCTTTTGCCTTTGGCGGCCAAAATGCCGTGCTGGCTGTGCGCGCCTGGGCCGGCTAGAGCGCCTGTTTGCCCGGCTGTTTGCAAGGAGAATTCAAAATGGCAAATATGACGGAATCGGAGGTATTCGATAAATTCGCTCAGATCGTCGCAAAAAGCTTGCGCATTGATGCGTCGCAAATCGCCCCCGATACGCACTTGACCGACCTTGGCGCCGAATCGCTCGATCTGATCGAGATCACCATGGAGACGGAAACCCAATTCCACATCTTCCTGCCCGATAAGTCCATCCTGGAAACCGCCGTGGAAGTTTTCGGTCCCGGCATTTTGGAAAAAGACGGATACCTCACCGACGAGGGTAAACGGTTCCTGTTGTGCCGCATGCCGGAAGCCGACGCGCAAGCCTTCGAGGGCGAAGTGACCGTGAAGGACCTGCAGACTTATTTCTTGAAAGTCGGTACCTGGGTGCGCATGATCCAGGACCTGGCGCAGTATACGCCCGCGGAATGCGAGTCCTGTGGCGGTCCCATGGTGGCCTCCATGGGTTTTCGCATGAAGTGCGCGAAGTGCGGCCAGGAGATTACGCTGCGTTCCGGCGAAGAGCTGAACCGCGAATGGGTCCGCGAGTATTACGATAAAGAATACCGTCCGCACGCGGTGGCCCCGGTTTCAGCCACCGCTGTCCACTAGTCGGATCCACACGGCCGGCCTGTTTATGAATGCCTTGGGTAGCATGGTTTACGATTCGTCTGTGAGACAGGTGCCGGAGTCTGTTTACGTCCGCCTGGATGCCCTTCCATGCGATCCAAATGTGCTGGCGGACTTGATTCTCAGCTCTGGTGAAAGGGAACACTGGAGGTCGCTGCGCGGGGTGGAGAAACGCCGCCACGAGTGGCTGCTGGGCCGCTGCGCCGCGAAGCAGGCGGTGCAGTCGCTGCTCGAAAGGAATTTGAATCTGCATCTGTCTCCCACCGACATCGAAATTGTGCCGGACGCCTACGGCCGGCCGCTAGTGTCCGTCGCGCCGCCGTTCCGAGATCGGCCATCCCTCTCCATCGCGCACAGCCAGGGTACCGCCGTGGCGCTGGCAGTCCTCGATCCGCAGACACGCGTAGGCATCGATCTGGAAAGCCTGACGCACCGCCGTCAGGATTTTGAAGCCATAGCCTTCAGCCCGGATGAGCGCAGCCTGTTGGCCGCTCTGCCGGGGGATCTGCGCCAGGAATGGGCGTTGCGGATGTGGTGCGCCAAAGAGGCCGTGGGCAAGGCTCTGGGGCGCGGCTTAAGCGCCGGACTGCTGGCTTTCCACATCACTGGCGTCGAGACCGCCAGCGGCATCGTTCAAGTCGTCCTACGCGACGGAGCGCTCGCACAGTGCCCGCAATTGCGCGGCAAGTCTCTAAATGTTTACACGGCGCGTGAATCCAACTGTGTGTTTTCTACGATTATCTATCAACATCAAAATGGAGCTGTCCGAATGAGGCCAAGCCGGCAGGAGATTCTAGATTACCTGCTGCATCAAATGGGCGAGTTGACGCAGGATTGGGATTATCCCGATCCCGTGCGCGCGAAATCGAAGCTGTTCACCGAGCTGGGATTTGAGTCGCTCGACGCCGTGGTTCTGTGCACCGCCATCCAAGAGCATTACCAGACCCCGATGCCGTTCGCGGAATTGCTGGCGGAGATCGGCCAGCAACAGCGCGATCTGTCGATCGACGAACTCACCGATTTCGTGAATACCCACCTGGGCGGCCCTGCTGAAACCGGCAGCGGCACAAGGCGGGTGCAATGAGTATCCGCACGCTGCTCATCGGCCTGGACGGCGCCACTTTCTCCATCCTCGATCCGCTCATGGACCAGGGCATCATGCCCTTCTTAAAGTCGTTCTTCGCGGAAGGCGCGCGCGCCGGACTGCGCACCATCGTGCCCCCGCTGACCCCCCCGGCCTGGACCTCTCTGATGACCGGGCGCACGCCGGGCCAGCACGGCGTCTTCGATTTCTTCCGCATGGATTCGCCCGTCAGCCGGCACATCCGCTTCTTCAACTCCAACGACGTGCAGTGCGAAACCATCTGGTCGCTGGCCTCCGCCGGCGGCCTGCGTACTACCACGATCAACTTTCCGGCGATGTTCCCGCCGCCGCACATTTCCGGCTATGTCGTGCCGGGCTGGGTGCCGTGGAAGCAGTTGCGCCTGGCATGCTGGCCGGAAGGTCTGTTTGATAAACTCAAAGCCATCCCCGGCTTCAACCAGCGTGAGCTGGCCATGGATATCAAGCTGGAGGAAAAGGCCACCGAAGGCATATCCGATCACGCGGAATTGGGTCCCTGGATCGAACTGCATGCCCGCCGCGAGCAGAATCTGTTTCAGGTCCTGCGGCACCTCACCGAGGAAGATCCCTCGGAGTTGACGGCCGTGCTGTTCGACGGTGTCGATAAACTGCAGCACCTAGGCTGGCGATTTCTCCGTCCGGAGGACGACCGGCCGCTGACCGAAGATTGGGAATTTCAGATCCGCGAGTTGTGCCTCAACTATTTCCGCTGCGTGGACAATCTGCTGAAGCAGATGTGCGAACTGGCCGGGCCGGAAGCCACCGTCCTGATCGCCTCCGATCACGGTTTCGGCCCTACCTACGACGTGCTGCACATCAATACCTGGCTCGAGCGGCACGGATACCTGGCATGGTCTGAAGCGGGGGCGGCCCACGATACTCAGGGCGCATTATTGGGAGTCGGACAGGTTGCCAGACACACCTGGCTGATGGATTGGAACAAGACCAAGGCTTTCGCCACCACTCCCACCAGCAACGGCATTTATGTCGTGGTGAGCGACGGAACGTCACCCGGCGTGCCGGCCGCGGAGTATCCCGCGTTCCTCAAGAAGCTATCCGAAGATCTGCGCCAGATCCCCAGCCTGCGGACCGGAGAGCCGCTGGTGAGCGAAGTCTTCACGCGCGATGAAGTCTTTCAGGGGCCGCACCACGATGCTGCGCCGGATCTTACGCTCATACTGAGCGATGGCGGCCTAATGTCCATCCTGCCATCGGAAGAAATCGTGTCGAAGCGGCCTGCGGTGTCCGGTTCGCACCGCCCGGTGGGGATCTTCGGAGCGCGCGGCCCAGCCATCCGGCGGGGGCTCGTAGCCAATGAGTTGTCTATATTGGATATCGCGCCTACGGTACTTTATAGTCTCGGCCTGCCCCTTCCCGAAGAACTGCAAGGACGCCTGCCGGTAGAGGTCTATTACGAATCTTTCTTGAAAGAGCACCCCCTGCAAAAGGCGGCCGCCGGGACCAAGGGGCCGGGAAGCCAAGAGGGCACTGCCTCCGTGCCCGGCGAATTGGAGGATGAGGAGACAATTTTAGAGCGGCTCCGCGAACTGGGTTACATCGAATAGGGGAGCTCCATTTTTGAGCGATGCCGAAGATAAAAGCTAACGGAGTGAACCTGCACTACATCACCGTCGGCATGGGCCCGGATATTGTCATGCTGCACGGCTTCCTCGGTAATCTGGCGGTCTGGCACCTTTACATGGCGCCTATCCTGCGCCGCGAGTACCGCGTTACCACCTACGACCTCCGGGGCCATGGCTACAGCGACGTAACCCCGACTGGCTACACCGCCGCCGATATGGCCGAGGATCTGCGCTGCTTCCTGGATGAAATGGGGATCGAGCGCCCCATCCTGGTGGGCCACAGCTTCGGCGCCGACATCGCCATGTACTTCAGCCTGCTGTATCCCGAGCGCGTGCCCAAATTACTCGCGCTTGAGCCAGGCCTGGCGGCCCTGGTACACCTGCGCAACGACAAGGACTGGATCGGCTGGGCGGCCTGGGTAGCCAAGCTGGAAGAAGCGGGCATCCATGTTCCCGAAGATAAGCGCACCGACGCCGAGTACCTGTTGCAGCTCAGCCTGGAAACCCCCAAGTTTTACGGCCCGGCGCGTGGCCTGCCGCGCAATCGCGAGCCGCTGCTGCACCTGATCCGCAATACCACGCTGATGAAGGACTACGAAGTGGTGGGCGCCATGACCTTGGATGCGGTGCGCACCATCCAAACGCCCACGCTGCTGGTCTACGGCCGCGATTCGCACTTCATCAGCTCTTATGAGTTCCTGCACAAAGCGCTGCCCAACTGCAAGGCGGTGCTGTTGCCGGGCGGCGAGCATTTCGGCCCGCTGGAGCAGCCCGAGCTGTTGACCGGGCACATCCTGCAATTCTTACGAGAACCTGTCCCGGAGAACTCGGGAGAGATGCTGGAGGCCCGCTGAGCCCCCCCGCCCTCACTCCGGTTATCTCGTTCGCCGCGCATGCGCGTCCAGTGCGGCTCTCCGCCAAGCTGCTCTACGGTGTGGGGGAGATGCCCATCACGGTCCTGATGGGTTTGTCCGGACTTTTCATGCTGTTCTTTTACAACTCCGTGATGGGTTTGCCATCCGCGCTGGTGGGCGTCGGTCTGGCGTCCAGCTTGGTGGTGGATGCTCTGCTGGATCCCTACATCGGCCACATATCGGATCGCACCAGCCACCGTTTCGGGCGCCGGCACATCTTCATGCTGCCGGGAGCGCTGGTCATGGGACCGTGCTTTTTTCTGCTCTTCAGCCCGCCGCGCAGCCTCGGGCATACCGGACTGTTTGTCTGGCTGCTGGCTTGGTCGATTGCTTTGCGGGCCTCGAGCGCGGTCTACCGGATTCCTTATCTCAGTCTGGGCGCTGAACTGAGCCGCGACTATGATGAGCGTACCGGCACCATGGGCATCCGCACGCTGTTCGGACTGTTGGGCACCCTGGCGGCCACAGCGCTTTCCTTTCTGATTTTCTTTCCAGCCACCGCCGATGGCTCCGAACCCAAGCTGCACTACGCCGGCTATCCGCGCCTGGGGCTGGCTTTCGGCGCGTTGATGACGGTTGCCGGCCTGATCGGCACTCTAGGCACGTTGGGCTATCGCACTTCCGGCGCCGGTAAAGACTCCGGCGGGCTGCGCTTCTTTTCCGGCTTTCGCATTTCCATGCGGAACCCCTATTTCCGGAGCATCTGGTTCTCGACCACAGTTTTCTTCCTGGCCGTAGTGCTGAACTTCAGCATGGCAATCCACTACTTTACTTGGTACGCGCAAATCAGCCGCAGCGAGATGCTGAGCTTGATTCAGATCTCCTTTTACGCCGGCGCATTGGGAGGCGTGGTCCTGTGGATGTCGCTGGCCCGGCGCACGGAGAAACGCACTCTGTACATCATGGCCACCATCGCCTCGGCTACTCTGTTGCTCATGGCTACTTTGCTGATTGGAAGCGGCCGGCTGTTCGGCACGGGCCATCCCTTTCCCCTGATCGTCGGGCACGTGGTGGGCGGCATCTTCGCCAGCGCGGTCTGGGTGGTTCCGGCATCCATGATCGCCGACGTAACCGATACCGACGAGTTGACCACCGGATTACGTCGCGAAGGCATCTATTTCGGTATTATGAATTTCGGCGAAAAGATCGCTGCGGGGGGCGCCCTGCTGATGGCCGGCTGCCTGTTGGCCGTTTTCCGGAGACTATCGCATGGGGCCGCTTTTGGCACGCCGGGCAATCCGCCGGCCGCCATTCCTTATGTGGGCCTGTTATATGGCGCTGTTCCGGCGGTGCTGCTGGTGCTCTCTCTGGTTCTAATTCTTCCGTATAGCTTGAACCGGCGCACCGTGCATGGAATTCAACGGCAACTGGCGGCCCGCCGCCATACGGCTGAATTGACTGATTGAATGACTGACGATAGACCCGTTGTATTGATCACTGGCGCGGGCTCCGGCTTGGGGCTGGCATCCGCCTTGTTCCTGGCCGCCCGCAATTTTCGCGTCTACGGAACGGCGCTCACCGAAGCCGAACGGCAAGAACTGATTGGACAGGCCGTCCGCCGGAATTTGGAAGTCTCCGTCCAGCTTATGGACGTGACCCGCAGAGCCGACATTGATCGCACCGTAGATACGATTATCCGCGAAGCCGGACGCATCGACGCCGTCGTGCATTTTGCCGGCATGGGACTGCGCGGCTTCTTTGAAGACCTCAGCATGCAGGAGATCCGCCGGCTCTACGATGTCAACGTCTTCGGCATCATGGAGCTGACCCAGGCCGTGCTGCCTCACATGCGTGCGCGGCGCTCCGGCCGTATTGTCATCACCGCCTCGGCCGCCGGCCGCATGGGCGAGATGAGTATCGCGGGCTATTCCTCCGGCAAGTTCGCGGTGGTGGGCCTCGGCGAATGCCTGCACCAGGAGATGGCCCTGTTGAATATTCATGTTTCGGTGCTCGAGCCGGGGCTGATCTACACGCCGCACTTCGGGATCAACCGCAATCGCGCCCGCCGCGCCCAGGATCCCGCCAGCCCCTACTACTTCTGGTTTTGCCAGCACGAAGCTATCGTGGACAAACTCCTCGCCACGAATAAATTTACTGCGGAAGACATCGCCCGGGTAGTACACAAAATCCTGACTGTGCGCAAGCCCCGCCTGCATTACATGGTAGGCTTCAAATTCAAGCTGATGGTGGTGCTCCACAACATCATCCCCTTCGAGTGGTTCGAGCGCATTCACGAGAAAATCATCGTCCGCATGGTCTCCCATCCACGCCATCCGGCCACCGGCCTCAGTGGCCTGGACGCCGGCATCGGCGAGCGCGCTACGCCCCACCAGCCGGCGGAAACTGCTTCAAACGTCCATGATTGATCTACATACTCACACCGACCGCTCCGACGGCACGGCCTCGCCCGCGCAACTGGTGCATGACGCGCGCGCCATGGGCCTCCAGGCGCTTGGAATCACCGACCACGACACGCTGGATGGCTACGATACGGCCGCGCCGCTGGCCGCCCAGGCGGGCCTGGAATTGATTTGCGGTATCGAGTTGAGCACCCGCCCCGATCCGCCTCCGGATGGCTCGCGCCCGCCCTCTGTGCATCTGCTCGGCTATTTTCTGCAAGAGCCTGCCTCACCGGGATTCCGGCAGTGGATTCGGGGCCACCAGGATAGCCGCCGCGAGCGCAACCGCAAGCTGATCGCCAAGCTGAATTCCCTGGGCGTCGAAATCACCCTGGAGGAAGTACAAGCGCTCGGCAAGCACCTCACGGGGCGTCCGCATTTCGCCAGAGTGCTGATGCGCAAAGGCTATGTGAAGACCAACCAGGAGGCCTTCGACCGCTACCTGGCGGACAACGCCTCGGCTTCGGTGGAGCGCGATGAGCCGGGACTGGTGGAAGGCGTGCGGCGCATCCGCGAGGGCGGCGGTCTGCCCTCCCTAGCGCATCCCGTGCGGCTGCCCGTACGCGATCGCATATCGCTCGAAAAACTGCTGCATTCGCTCATCGACAATGGCCTGCAGGGCCTGGAGGTCTACCACAGCGAACACAGCCCGGAAGACACGGCGCTGTTCAAGGAACTGGCTGGCCAGTTCCGGTTGATCGAAACCGGCGGCACCGACTTCCACGGGGACAATAAGCCGTCGATTCACCTGGGCACTGGCAAGGGCAATAACGTAAATATCGATTACGGCATGCTGGAGAATATGCGGCGGGGCGTGACAGAGTTCGCCGCGCGGTAGCAGCATACTCCAATCAGGGAGGGATCCTTTGTGACCGGCGCAACCCAGGTTCGGCTAATTGGGCCGGTGGCGCGGCGCAGCCCGCCCTGATAGCGACATCGATTTGCTCGTAACGTGGCAGGCTGGGTCCAGCCTCCTTGACCAAGCGGCTCTCAAGCTGGAACTCGAGAGCCAAGTTGGGCCAGCGCGACGGACTTCGAATCTCTATTCGCGGCGTGGCGCTAGCCGCGCGAACGCTCAACTTATCAGTTTAATTGGAATTTTCGAGTACCGACTTAAGATTAGTTAGAGCCTGCGCGCAGTGAGGCTGGCAAAGGGAAATGCTGAGTCTCGTGGCGCAGCGTGCGCTGTTCGAGCACGATGGACATACGCGCGCGGAGCCAGTCTACGGTCTTCCAGACGAGCTCGTCGTGGAGGATTACGTTGCCGTCCCCATGTCCGCACGGCAAGCCTTCGCCGGCTGGCTTCCCGCGCCCCCTCCATCCGGTGTTCCCCCATCTTTTCCCGTTGTAGAATGCGGTACCCACGGTACTGGTGCAAGAGGCCGCCGGCTGGGTATAATCGTTTAACAACTCTAATCCGAAAGGAAATCTTTACTTCAGATGAACGACCAATTCGATGTGGCCATCCTAGGCGCAGGTTTCGAGGGCAGCATGCTGGGAACCATTTTGGCCTACAAAGGCGCCAAAGTGGTGATCGTCGACGCCGGCACGCACCCTCGTTTCGCCCTCGGCGAATCGACCGTGCGGCACACTTTCCGCATGATCAAAATCATGGCGGAGCGGTTTGGGGTCCCTGAATTCAAGACCGAGTTCAATTCCGGCGAACTCCTCCACAAGCATGTATCCAACCATTTCGGCGTGAAAAAGAATTTCGGCTTCGTCTATCACCGCGCTGGCGAGCACCAGCGCCCGGAAGAGGCCACCCAATTGGTGATCCCGCCCTACCGTGAAGGCTATGAAGCGCACCTGTTCCGCCAGGATACCGATCAGTATTTGACGTATACTGCCATTCACCACGGCGCCACGGTCAAGTACAACACCCGCGTCAAGAACGTCGAGACGGATGCGCAGGGTGTGACCCTCACGACAGAAAAAGGTGAAACCATCCGCGCCAAGTTCGTCGCCGATGCCTCCGGCGGCGGGCACGTGCTCGCCCGCATGTGGAACCTGCGCGACGATCCACCACGCGTCCGGCTGCAGACCCGCTGCCTCTTCACGCACATGATCGACGTGAAGCCGTACGACGATCTGAACTTGCCCAAAGGCGTGCCGAAGGCGCCCCGCCCCTGGTACTCCGGCACCTGCCACCACATCTTCGACGGCGGTTGGCTGTGGGTCATCCCGTTCGATAACCGCGAAGGATCCGCCAACAAATGCGTCAGCGTGGGGCTGAGCTTCGATATGCGCAAGTTCCCCAAACCCACCGATATCACGCCGGATGAGGAATGGCGCCAGTTTCTGGACAAGTTCCCCAGCATCAAAGAGCAGTTCAAGGATGCCAAGCTGGTGCGCGACTGGGTATCCTCGGACCGCCTGCAGGGATCCGTCAAGCAGAGCGTGGGGGATCGCTGGGCTATTATGGCCGGCGGCGCCGGCAGCGGCTTCCTGGACGCGCTGTTCTCTCGCGGGCTGGCCTCTTCGGTGGAAGTCATCAACGCACTCGCCGCGCGCCTGCTGCCTGCCCTCAAGGAAAACGATTTCCGGGCCGAGCGCTTCGAGTATATCTCCCGCGTTCACGAGGCCAATCTGCGAAACAACGACCGCTTGGTATTCGGCGCCTATACTTCATTCCGGGACTTCGATCTGTGGAATGCCTGGTTCCGCGTTTGGGCCCTGGGCGTCGGCTTGGGCGATCTGAAACTGGCCAGCATCTACCGGCGATACTTGAAGACCCACGATGACTCCATTCTGCCGGATGCCGAAGAGCCCATGGGCTTGTTCTACAGCCAGCACAAGGGCTTTGGCGAGCTTCTGGACGCCGCAGTCGCCAAAATGGATGAGGTGGAGGCCGGCACGACCGATCCAAAAGAAGCCTCCAAATACATCTTCAACTTGATCCGCAACGCCAAGTTCACGCCGGCGGCCAACCACCTGGGAGACCCCGATTGGCATTTCATCAACGCCGGAACGTTCGTTGTCTCGGTGAAGACGCTGGCTTGGCTATTGACGTCGGCGCCACCCGATATCCGCAACTTGTCTTTGGGCCTGTTGGGAGGCGCCGGCGGGAACAAGCCGCATCCGGCGCCCTCCGCGGGATAACCGGCTCCCACCAACTCCACAATGCGGGACGCCTCGGGGCGTCCCGCACGGGAATCAGAACGTTAGCTGGAATATCGTGCCATAACCTCCGGAAAGGCCGCCCTCGTAGGTCGTGCCATAAAGCACCCCGCCGCTTGGGCTGAGGATCACGCCATTGGGGCCACCCCCGTTGTCGCCGTTAAAGACGGCCAAGTCGGCTTTGGTCCAAGCCGTGCTCGGCG
>Ga0302326_10008240_pt1 | contig 23031 bp, 19 predicted proteins | sample Palsa_T0_3_FD_202264 | JGI IMG/M metagenome (GOLD analysis project Ga0302326, IMG submission 202264) | Peat permafrost microbial communities from Stordalen Mire near Abisko, Sweden - Palsa_T0_3 | ecosystem: Environmental > Terrestrial > Soil > Palsa > Peat permafrost | place: Sweden: Abisko... | reverse complement strand
TTTAACCGCAACATTATGTAAACAATTCGAATCAGCTCCAGGTTAGCACACACCGCCGCCTATATTGCGGGCATTAGCACCGCGAAGGTGACCGGCAGCGCCGTCTATGTCACTTCCGCAGGACAGCGCGGTGTACTTGCGTCGTCGGAGCGTTTCAAGGCTGCCATTACGCCGATGGGAGCGGATGCAGCGAAGCTCGTACAGCTGCGGCCGGTAAGCTTCAAGCTCATGAGCGATGAGACAGGAACGCGCCAGTTCGGGCTCATCGCCGAGGAAGCGGCGAAGGTGTATCCGGAGCTGGTGATCCGGGATGAATCAGGACGGATCGACGGGGTACGCTATGAAGAACTTGCGCCCATGCTGCTGAACGAAGTGCAGCAGCAGCGCGCACAATTGACTGCAAAGATTGATGCTCAGGCTGCGGATATCTGTGACCTCAAGGAGCAGATGGTGGAGCTGCAAGCACTTAAGCGAGACTTACACGCCGCGCTACTGAAGTTGCAGGCCAAGGACGTAGTTGTAGCTGAGCGCTGAGAGACGCCACGCAATAGAGGTTGATGACCACAACAATGCCGAGGGGCCGCCGCGATCGAGGGGCGGACGCACCACATGTGAGTCGAATGAGTACTCCGCGATAGAGCCCTCGCGCTGCGCATTGCTGTGCAACAACAAATGGACGCGACAGTTGAGTGCTCAATATCTTGCGCAGGATATTGCAAGACGATTCCCCGAAGCATGGTTGACTCGGGCTCGCAACAGCGTACAAGAACGAAGTCGTTGTTCAGCCGCTATCGGCCCGCGTTAAGCCACGGGAACTGGCCACAAGAGAATTGCAGCAACAGAATCAAGTTAAAAACGAACATACGGGGTCAACATACGCCATGAGCACTCTTTATAGATCGACCTTAGGTTTAATCGGCGCGCTCGCGCTTGTAGGAACAGCTTATGCGCAAGTGCCGTCTTCGAACGACACGAGCACGAGCGACGGCCGGTACAACACAGGAATGGGGACAGGCGCGCTCGGCGGTCCAACTCCCGCAAACCTAACGGGCAGCGGCAACACCGCCTCTGGGTTCGACGCGCTCCTTAGCAACACGACCGGCAGCAACAACACCGCCTCCGGCGACCAGGCACTCATTGTCAACACGACGGGCTACAACAACAGCGCCTTCGGGTCGTACGCGCTCATTAGTAACACGACCGGTGTCAACAACACCGCCTCCGGGTACGTCGCGCTTCAGTTCAACAGCACCGGCAGCAACAACACCGCCTTCGGTAGCGCGGCGCTCTATGGCGTTTCCGGGAAGTCCACTGGTTCCAACAATACCGCCATTGGGTTCAACGCGCTGTATTCGTATACGACCGGCGCCGGCAATGTAGCCTCCGGGTACGAGGCGCTGTTCTCCAACACGACGGGCGGCTATAACTCCGCCTTCGGCACGAACGCGCTGTATCTCAACACGACCGGTGTCAACAACACCGCCTCCGGCTATCAGGCGCTCTATTCCAACACAACCGGCAACAGCAACACCGCCTCCGGGTATCAGGCGCTCTACTCCAATACGACCGGCTCCTGGAACACCGCCTCCGGGTTCCAGGCGCTCTATCTGATCACGACCGGCAACGACAACACCGCCTACGGCTTCAGTGCGCTCTATGCCGACTCGACCGGTATCGACAACACCGCCTCCGGGTACGCCGCGCTCCTCAACAACGAGAGCGGCAACAGCAACACCGCCTCCGGGCTCGCTGCGCTCCTTTACAACGTGACCGGCAGTTACAACACCGCGTCCGGGGTCGATGCGCTCTATGCCAATACCAGCGCCGACTACAACACCGCCTCCGGGGCCGATGCGCTCTTTAACAACAACGGCGTCAGCAACACCGCCTCCGGATACCAGGCGCTGTACGCGAACACGAGCGGCACCGACAACACGGCTTTCGGGGTGCACGCGCTCGCTTCCAACACCACCGGCAGTAACAACATTGCGGAGGGGTGGCACGGCGGTATCAACCTCACGACCGGCAGTAACAACATCGACATTGGTAGTCCAGGCGTGGCGGGGGAGAGCGGGGTGATCCGCATCGGCACGATCACCGGTACGACCTCTATGCAGTCAGCGACCTACGTCGCTGGCATCTACGGCGTTAAGACCACAACGGCGGGCATGGCGGTCGTCATCGATTCGAGTGGTCAGCTGGGTACGGTGTCATCCTCGATACGGTACAAGGAAGACATCCAACCGATGGCGCAGGCGAGCGGGCGGCTCTTAAAGCTGCGGCCGGTCCAGTTCCGCTACAGGAAGGCGGACGCCTCGGGTGAGAAGCCGATCCAGTACGGGCTCATCGCCGAGGAAGTGGCGAAGGTATATCCGGAGCTCGTGGTGCGCGATGCAGCGACGGGGCGGATCGACGGGGTGCGCTATGACGAGCTCGCCCCCATGCTGCTCAACGAAGTGCAGCAGCAGCAACACAAGATCACGGCTCAGGCAAACGTCAATGCAGCGCAGACTGCCGAACTTGCCACTCAGCGTGCAGAAATTCGTGGCCTTAAGGCGCAGCAACTCCGCACGCAGCAACAGATGGCAGAGTTGAACGCTCTCAATCTTGCGACGCAGGTTGCCCTACGAAAGCTCCAGGCGAAGGATGAGTTTGTCGCGACGCGCTGAAGGCGATTCAATCTTAACCGTGCTGGGCTCGAAGTAACGCCGTATCCAGAAACTCCCATCGACTGCGCCGCAGTCAATACTTGGGCTGCGATTCGTAAAGGAATGTATGATGAAAACTTCATGAAAACTCTCAATTGAGAGTGCTTCACAGCAGAACGGATTACAGGTGCGGCAGTCGCCACAGCGACTAAAAGCTTAATGCCAAAGTCATCGAGTGTCGCGAGAGAATCAGTCAAGAATCAACACGCAATCCGGGGTATCGACATGAGAACATTAACTCACTCCCGTTTAGGTTTTATCGCTGCGCTCGCTCTTGTTGGCGCGGCTCACGGGCAAATGCCATCCACAAACGATACGAGCACGACTGACTACTATTACAATACAGGGGGCGGAAGCGGCGCCCTCAGCGGCGGCACGCTCACTGGCCCTGAGAATTCCGCCTACGGATTCGAGGCGCTCTATTCCAACACTAGCGGCGAGGAGAACACCGCCTTCGGGTACGAAGCGCTCACTTTTAATAAGTCCGGCAGCAACAACAACGCCTCGGGATCCCAAGCGCTCTATTCCAACACGACGGGCAATCTCAACACTGCTGTGGGGGCCGCTGCTCTTTATAGCAGCACCACTGGCAACTACAACGCCGCCCTGGGTTCAAATGCACTTTATTTTAATCAATCCGGCAGCGCCAATACCGCCTCCGGATATGACGCTCTGCAGAGCAACACCACCGGTGCTAGCAACGTCGCCACGGGCTACGCAGCACTTTATAACAACACGACCGCGAGCTACAACATGGCCTCCGGATGGGAGGCGCTTTACTACAACACGACCGGCAGCAGCAACACCGCATCCGGCACTCAGGCGCTGTATTCAAACAAGACTGGCTCCGACAACACCGCTTCTGGAGTGGGCGCACTCTTTGCGAACACGACGGGCTCCGACAACACCGCATTCGGGTCATGGGGGCTTCAGAATAACTCCACCGGCGTGGACAATACCGCCTCCGGATACGCAGCGCTGCAATCAAACACGACTGCTGACTACAACACGGCCTCAGGGTTCGGCGCGCTCTACAGCAACAACGGCAACAGCAATACCGCCTCCGGATACGAGGCGTTGTACGCCAACACGAGCGGCATCCAAAACACGGCGACCGGGGTGCACGCGCTCGCTGCCAGCACGAGCGGCAGTAATAACATTGCCGAGGGATACCACGCGGGCTACAACTTGACGACCGGCAGCAACAATATCGATATCGGTAGTCCCGGCGTGAAGGCAGAGAGCGGGGTGATCCGCATCGGCACGATTACCGGCACGACCTCGACCCAGTCAGCTGCGTACATCGCGGGCATCTACGGCGTCAAGACCGCAACCGCAGGCACGGCAGTCTTCATCGATTCGAGCGGACAGCTCGGTACGGTGTCATCTTCGATACGGTACAAGGAAGACATCCAACCGATCGCTGGCGCGAGCGAGCGGTTGCTTAAGCTGCGGCCGGTCAAGTTCCGCTACAAGAAGGCAGACGCCTCGGGCGAGAAGCCGATCCAGTATGGGCTCATCGCCGAGGAAGTGGCTAAGGTGTACCCGGAGCTCGTGGTGCGCGATGCCACGACGGGCCGGATCGACGGGGTGCGCTACGACGAGCTTGCGCCGATGCTGCTCAATGAAATGCAACAGCAGCACGCACAATTGACTGCGACAATTGATGCCCAGGCCGCAGAAATCCGCGACCTTAAGCAACAGCAGAAACAGTTCGCCACCCAATCAGAGGTGAAGGATCTCAAGCAGCAGCTGCAGGCAGCATTGCTCAGGCTCCATGCCGAGCATGAAGTCGTCGCGCAGCGCTGAGGTCGGTAAACAAAGCCCTATAACACAGCGACGACGAGCGCCGTGGCGCGATCTTGCGGCACGACGCTCGCGGTCAGCGATCAGTAGCGCGGTGCGCCTGCGACTCTGGTAGAGACGCTCACCGTGATCCTGTGGCGCGCGGCGCGAGTGACCCGCGGCGCCGGCGGCATGCGTGCTTTGCAGGACGCATTCGCCGCAGCTCAGTTGACTCGTGCCGGCAAAGACGCACTTTTCGCTAACGAGAACAGCTTTATTTGACGCGATAGCGGCCAGTCGCAGGCTTGAACGTGCCGCAGTATTATGTATGTAGATCAAATCAGAACACGAAACAATAGGGGGCGTTTCGATGAAAACTCTAACTAGCTCTCCGCTCATATTGATCATTGCGCTCTTTGCCATGGCTGAGTCGGCTTACGGGAGTACTCAGCCACCGGATGTGGTGAATAGTGACGGGTACGAAAACACAGCGATGGGTACTAATGCGCTATTGAACCTCACACCCAGTGATAGCAGCGGCAGCTGGAACACCGGTTCTGGGTACCAGGCGCTCCAGTCCAACACGACCGGCTACGACAACACTGCCTCCGGGGCAAACGCGCTCGAGTCCAACACGACCGGCGACTTCAACACTGCCGCTGGTACCTTCGCACTTTCGACTAATAGGACCGGCAGCGCTAATTCCGCCTTCGGGGCAAGTGCGCTTGGGTTCAACACGGCCGGCGGCTACAACACCGCCTCCGGGGTCAATGCGCTCTATATGAACACTGGCGGCTCCTACAACAGCGCCTCCGGGTACGGGGCGCTGTTTCGCAACGATGCCAACAGCAACACCGCTTTCGGATACGAGGCGCTCTATTCCAACACGAGCGGCAATAGCAACACCGCCTCCGGATACGTGGCGCTCTATTCCAACACGACGGGCTCGTACAACACCGCCTCGGGGTGGAACGCGCTCAATGCCAATACGACCGGCGCCGCCAACGCCGCTTCGGGCGCCAACGCGCTCGCCTCAAACACGAGCGGCTACAACAACACCGCCTCCGGGTACGGCGCGCTCGCAACCAACAGTACGGGTTACAACAACACTGCCTCCGGGTATGCCGCGCTCTTTTTTAACACCACCGGCAACGACAATACCGCCTTCGGGTACGGCGCTCTCAATGCTAATACGACCGGCGCCGCCAATGCCGCCTCTGGTGCCAACGCGCTCCCGTCCAACACGATCGGCGACTACAACACCGCATCCGGGGTCAATGCGCTCTATTCCAATACCATTGCCGACTACAATACGGCCTCGGGGTTCGGCGCGCTCTACAGCAACAACGGCAACAGCAATACCGCCTCTGGCTACGAGGCGCTGTACGCCAACACGAGCGGCACTCAAAACACCGCAACCGGGCTGCATGCGCTCGCTTCCAACACGACCGGCAGTAACAACATTGCGGAGGGCTATCACGGCGGCTACAACCTGACGACGGGTAGCAACAACATCGACATCGGCAACGTCGGTGTGGCGGGGGAGGGCGGGGCGATCCGCATCGGCACGACCTCCACACAAACCGCCGCCTATATTGCAGGGATCAGTACCGCGAAGGTGACCGGCAGCGCCGTCTACGTCACCTCCGCAGGGCAGCTCGGTGTCCTCGCGTCGTCGGAGCGCTACAAAACGGCTATCGCGCCGATGGGATCGGACACAGAAAAGCTCGCACAGCTGCGACCGGTCAGCTTCAAGATCAAGACCGATCCGGCAGGAACGCGCCAGTACGGGCTCATCGCCGAGGAAGTGGCAAAGGTTTATCCGGAGCTTGTGATCCGCAATGCGTCGGGCCGGATCGATGGCGTGCGCTATGAGGAACTCGCGCCGATACTATTGAACGAAGTGCAGCAGCAACAGCAAAGGATCGCTGCCCAGGCTGCGCAAATGAGCGAACTTAAGGAGCAGCAGCGCCGCGACAGTCAGCGGCAATTGGCGCAATTGAACGATCTTAAGCAGGAATTGCATGCTGCGCTCGGCATGCCGGTGGCGCGCTGACGAGGGAGCCTATCGCGCGCGCCAAACACCGCTGCCGCGTAGACGTGCGCTGCTTGAGCGCGCACGCCACAGTCCGTCGCCCGCGTAGATGATAAGGGCCATCCAGATAAGCGCGAATCCGGCGGCCTGCGTGCGCCCGAACGGCTCGTGAAAAACAAAGACTGCACAGGTCAGCTGCAAGCTTGGCGTGAGGTACTGCAATAGGCCCACGCTCGAGTAGGGGATGCGGCGTGCGCCGTAGGCAAAGAGGAAAAGCGGGATCGCGGTGAGCGGACCGCTTGCGATCAGGAGGACATCGATGCTCGGCGGCACGTGCCCGAGCGCACCGCTTCCGGATGCCTCGCACCATAGCAGATAGCCACTCGCGAAGGGCATGAGCAGCAGAGTTTCAGCGGCAAGCCCGGGCAGCGCCTCGACATGCACGACTTTGCGGATGAAGCCATAGCTGGAAAAGAAAAATGCCAGGGTGAGCGCGATCCAGGGCAGATGCCCCATCACGAACGTCAAATAGGCGACCCCCGCGGATGCGAACGCAACCGCAGCCCATTGCGCGCGATTCAGTCGTTCCGAGAGGAGAACAATCCCCAGCAGGACATTCAACAGAGGATTGATGAAGTAGCCCAGGCTTGCATCGACGACGCGATTGTGTGTCACCGCCCACACGTACACCAGCCAGTTCACGCTGACGAAGATTGCGGCAAGCGCCAGACGCACAGCGATGCGCCGGTCGGCGAGGGCTGCACGAACCTCCTTGAGTTCTCCGCGCAGCGCCAGGACCGCGAATACGAAGACGCATGACCACGCGACGCGATGCGCGGTGATCTGAAACGGTGACACCGCTTTCAGCGGCATGAAGTAGAGCGGCAAGAGGCCCCAGGCCGCGAACGCGGTGGCCGCCGCGACTAGCCCCTTTTGCGCCTCGCGCATTCGTTATCCGGCGTGTCCCGCGCGCAGGCTCGCAAGAAAGATGACGGCGAGCTCCTCGAGGCCGCGGCGATCGGCGTCATCGAAGCGGCCAGGCTCGGGGCTGTCGACATCGAGCACGCCCAGAAGCTCGTCGCCCTGGATGAGCGGAATGACGATTTCCGAGCGCGACGCGGCATCACAGGCAATGTGGCCCGCAAAATCGTGCACATCGGGCACGACGAGCGTCGTGCGTTGTGCGGCTGCAGTGCCGCACACGCCGGCGCCGAGCGCGATGCGCACGCAGGCGGGCTTGCCCTGGAAGGGCCCCACGACGAGTACATCGTCTTTCAGGAAATAGAAGCCCGCCCAATTGAGCGTTGGGACAGCGTCAAAGATGAACGCCGCCGTGTTGGCCGCGTTGGCAATCAGGTCGGTCTCGCCCGCGAGCAGACCCGCGAGCTCGAGTGCGAGGCGGGCGTAGTCGGACACCTTGTCGGCAAATTCATAGCGCGTTCCCACATGGATCATCGCAGCGCTCCCTCATGCCCGCTCGGTTGGAAAGGCAATCACGTCGTCAATATGTGAAGCACCGCTGGCGAGCATCAGCAGGCGGTCAACTCCCAGCGCGACTCCGCTGCAGTCGGGCAATCCCGCGGCGAGCGCCGCGAGCAAGTGCTCATCGATGGCAAAGGTCGGCATGCCCCGTCGCCGCCGCTCTTCATTGTCCGCGTCGAACCGCTCGCGCTGCTCGATGCTCGAGGCGAGCTCATGATAGCCATTGGCAAGCTCCACGCCATCACAATAGAGCTCGAAGCGCTCGGCGGTGCGCGCATCGTGCGGATCGCGGCGCGCGAGAGCGGCCTGCGAAGCCGGATAGCTGTAGATGAAGGTGAGTCCCTGGCGGCCGAGGGCGGGTCCGATGCGGGCAGCCATGAGGAAGTCGAGTAGATCGTCTCGAGTATCAGCGGCCGTGCCGCCGTGCACGAAGCCGAGACTGTGCGCCGCGCGCGCAAGCTCATCGTGGCCCGCATCAAACGGATCCAACGCAAGCTCACGCCGAAAAGCGTCGCGATACGTCAGCCGTTCCGAGGCGCCGGCTGCAAGGTGCGCCGCGAGATCGCGCACCAGCGCCTCGACCTCGTCCATCAGATCGCCGAGCGAAAAGCCGACGCGATACCACTCAAGCAGCGTGAACTCCGTGTTGTGCACGCGACTCCTCTCCAACGCGCGCACGACGTGGCAGATCTGGAAAATGTCGCCGCTGCCGGCGCCGAGCAGACGCTTCATCGAATACTCGGGCGAGGTGTGCAGAAAATGCGGAGGTGCATCGGGAAATTCGACTCGCGCCGAATGTATATGCACGTCGCTGACCGGATGGTTGACGAGGAACGGTGTGTCCACTTCGAGCACACCGCGAGCGCTGAAGAAGGCGCGAATGCGCGCCAAGAGCGCCGCGCGGCGCTCGAGCATGGGGCGGGCCGCGGTCGGCCGCCAGGCGGCCTCGTTCATGGGGCGCGCCGCCGCGCCAGCGCCTGGCCGACCTCGACGCGACTACCCGCAGCAAGTCCAGGGAGCCAATCCGCAGCGTTCTTCGGCAGGAGCAGGATCACCGTCGAGCCCATATTGAAGCGTCCGAGCTCCGTGCCCTTGGGCTGCGTCAGGTTCACCTCGCCCGTCGGCGCAAGCTCACACGGTCGCCGCCGCGCCGCGGGCGTCACGTCGCCGTGCCAGCGGGTGCTCATGCTGCCCACAAATAGCGCTCCGACGAGAATCACTGCAAAGCCCGCGGACGCATCGTCAAATACACACACGATGCGTTCATTGCGCGTGAAGAGGTCCGCAACCGCGGCGGTGGTCGCGGCATTGACGCTGAAGAGCCGGCCCGGCACGTACCAGGCCGCCGCCAGCGTCCCGTCGCAGGGCATGTGGATGCGGTGATAGTTGAAGGGCGCAAGATAGATAGTTGCAAAGGAGCCGCCGCTGAAGCGCGCCGTCGCCTGCCCCGACCCGGCAAGCAGTGCCGCCAGAGAATAGCTGCGGCCCTTGGCCTGCACGAGCTCCTGGTCCGCGATAGCACCGATGGCGCTCACCGTGCCGTCGACCGGAGAGACGATGATGCGCGGATCGGAGTCGATGCGCCGCGCTCCGGAGCGCAGTGCACGTGTGAAAAACTCGTTGAAGCTTGCGTAGCGCAGCGCCACGGGTTCCACCGCCTCGCTCATATCCGGGCGGAAGTGCGCGACGAAGCGCGCGATGAGGAAGTTCTTGAGGAACACTCTGCGGCTCCTCGTCAGGTGCCAGACGAGCCGCGACAGCGTGAGTTGCGGCAATACATACTGCAGCCAGACGAAGAGACGCGCTGCCAGAGTCAGCGGCGCGGCGGCGTCGGACGCCTTCTCAACCATCAGCCGCGCAAACGCGATGCGACGCGGCGCAGGTCCGCTGCCAGCGGCGCGACTTCAAAGGGCGGTGTGAACACGGCCACGATCTCGCCGCGGCGGTCGAGCAGGAACACGGCCGCCGAATGGTCCATCGTATAGTCGCCGCCGGGCAGATCGACGCGCGCGACGGCCACGCCGAACTTCTGCGCGAGCCGCGCGATCTCGGCCGCATCGCCGGTCGCCCCGATGAAGTCGGGGTCGAAGGCGTGCACGTAGGCTGCGAGCACCGGCGGCGTATCGCGCTGCGGATCGACGCTCACGAAGAGGACGCGCAGATCGGGCAGCGCGCCGCTCTTCTTGACCGCGGCGAGCGTCACGAGCGTCGTCGGGCAAACATCCGGACAATGCGTGAAGCCAAAGAAGACGAGCGTCGGGTGGCCGGCAAGATCCGCGGCGCCGAACGCGCGGCCGGTGTGCGCGGTTAGGGCGAGCGCGCCAACCGGCCGGGCAGAGGGAAACCACGTGCCGCTTGCCAGCTGCGGCGCGGAGCTGTCAACTTGCCGTGCGACCCAAAAGCCCAGCAGCGCAGCGCAGACGGCGGCGAGCCCCCAGGGCCACCATGAATGGCGACGAGTCATGAGCGAATTATCTCACAGCGCGCGCACGGCCACGGTGCGCGCGCTCATCGCTGCAAGCGCGCGGCGCCTGGCCCGCGCCCGGGTTTTCTTCGGCCATGGCACTGACAACGCCCTTGATGAGGCGGCGGCGCTCGTTTGGCATGCGCTCAAACTGCCGTATCCCGCCACGGCCGCCAGCTACGCGCGCCGTGTCGGCAGCGGCGCGCGCGCGGCGGTGCAGGTGCTCATCGCGCGGCGCATCCGCGAGCGCATTCCAGCGGCCTACCTCATCGGCCACGCGCGCTTCGCGGGTCTTGTCTTTCAAGTCGATCCGCGCGTGCTCATTCCGCGCTCGCCGCTCGCGGAACTCATCGAGCGCGGCTTTGCGCCGTGGATTCAAGCCGCGCGCGTGCGGCGCGTACTCGATGTCGGCACGGGCTCCGCGTGCATCGCGATTGCCTGCGCGCGAGCCTTCCCACGCGCGCGCGTCGATGCGCTCGATGTCAGTGCGCCGGCGCTCGAGGTGGCGCTTCGCAACGTGCGCCGGCATCGCCTGAGCGCGCGCGTGCGCCTCTTCAAATCCGACCATTTCGGCGCGCTCGGCAGGCGCCGCTACGATATCATCGTGAGTAACCCGCCTTATGTCGGCGCACGCGAGCTTGGCGCGCTGCCCGCCGAGTACCGGCACGAACCGCGGGTGGCGCTCGCGGCCGGACGCGGAGGACTTGAGTCTATTCGGATCATTCTGCGCGATGCGGCGCGCCATCTTAGGCCGCGCGGCATCCTGGTCGTCGAGGCCGGCAATACGGAAGTCGCCGTGCGACGGGCGTTTCCGGAACTGCCGTTTACATGGCTGCATTTCGAGCGCGGCGGTGGCGGAGTGTTTTTGTTGACGGCGGAGCAGCTGCATGCCGGGTAACACGATCGGCAAACTCTTTGCCGTCACCACATTTGGCGAGAGCCACGGCCCGGTCATGGGCTGCGTCGTCGACGGTTGTCCGCCGGGACTCGCCTTGAGCGAAGCGGACGTGCAGGCGGATGTTGACCGTCGGCGCACCGGCACCTCGCACTTTGTCAGCCAACGTCGCGAGACGGACCGGGTGCAGCTGCTCTCCGGCATATTTGAAGGCAAAACCACGGGGACGCCCATCGGCATCCTGATCGAGAACACCGACGCGCGCTCGCGCGACTATGAGCGCATCAAGGATCGCTTCCGGCCGGGGCACGCCGACTACACCTATCAACAAAAGTACGGCCTGCGCGACTATCGCGGCGGGGGCCGTGCCTCGGCGCGCGAAACCGTGATGCGGGTCGCCGCCGGCGCCATCGCGCGCAAGTACCTCGCCGAACGACTCGGGGTGCGCATCTACGGCTATTTGAGCGCCATCGGCGCTTTGACGCTCGACCCCGTGAACCCCGCATTTGCCGCCGAGAATCCGTTTTTCTGCCCGGACCCGGCGCGTATCGAGGAACTCGAAGCGCTCATGTGGACGATCCGCGGTGCGGGTGATTCGGTGGGTGCGCGCATTACGGTGATTGCGCAGGGCGTGCCGCCGGGCTTGGGAGAGCCGGTATTCGATCGGCTCGACGCGGATATCGCGCATGCGCTCATGGGTATCAATGCGGTCAAGGCCGTCGAGATCGGCGCCGGCACTTCTGCGGTCGCGCAGCGCGGCAGCGAGCATCGCGATGAACTGACGCCCACCGGTTTCCGCAGCAATAACGCGGGCGGTGTGCTGGGCGGCATCTCCTCCGGGCAGGACATCATCGCGCATGTCTCGCTGAAACCGACCTCGAGCATTCAAGTCCCCGGGCAGACCATTGACGTTGCCGGACGGCCGGTCGAGATCGTGACCACCGGCCGACACGATCCCTGTGTCGGCCTGCGCGCGACGCCCATCTGCGAGGCCATGCTCGCCATCGTGCTGCTGGATCATTATCTGCGGCATCGCGCGCAGAACGCGGACGTCACCTCACCCACGCCCGTAATCACGAGGCCGGCGTGACGCGGGCTTTCAAGGTTGCGGTAGTCGGGGCATCGGGAGTCGTCGGCGAGACCCTCATCAGGGTGCTCGAGGAGCGCGCCTTTCCGGTCGGCGAGCTCTTTGCGCTCGCAAGCCAGCGCTCGCTCGGGAAAAAAGTCCGTTTCGGCGGCACGGATGTGCCGGTCGATGACCTCGAGCTCTTTGACTTCCGCCGCGCGGAGATCGGATTTTTTTGCGCGGGCGTCACCGTATCGCGCGCGCACGTGCCGCGCGCGAGCGCCGCCGGCTGCATTGTCATCGACAACACCTCGCAGTTTCGCCTCGAGGAGGACGTACCCCTGGTGGTGCCGGAGGTCAATGCCGAGCTCATTGGCGAGTATGTGAACCGCGGCATCATCGCGAACCCCAACTGTTCAACCATTCAGATGATGGTGGCGGTGAAGCCCCTGTACGACGTCGCCGGCATCGAACGCATCAACGTCGCGACCTATCAGGCCGTCTCCGGCGCCGGGCGCCGGGCCGTGGAGGAGCTCGCGGTGCAGTCGGCGGCGCTCCTCGGCGGCCAGGGACCGGTGCATGCCGAGGTGATTCCTAAGCAAATCGCCTTCAACTGTGTGCCGCAGATCGATGAATTCCTGGAGAACGGCTACACCCGCGAGGAGATGAAAATGCTGTGGGAGAGCCGCAAGATACTGGCCGATCCGGCCCTCCGCGTGAATGCGACGGCCGTGCGGGTGCCGGTATTCTTCGGGCATTCGCAGGCCGTGCACCTGGAAACCCGCTCAAAAATCACCGCCGCGCAGGCGCGGACGCTGTTGGCAAAGGCTCCGGGAATAGAGGTTATCGACCAGCACCGGCCCGGCGGGTACCCCACTGCGGCTACCGAGGCAGCGAACCGCGACACAGTTTATGTCGGCAGAATACGTGAAGATATTTCCACCGATCGGGGATTGAACTTATGGCTCGTTGCCGACAACGTGCGCAAGGGCGCTGCCACAAACAGCATCCAGATCGCGGAGATTTTGGTCCGCGAGCATATTTAAGTTATATTGCCGCCCAAATCCGTATGGGCTCCCGGAATGCGGGCCATACGCCTGTTTTTAAAAGACTTTTAGGCGGGCTGGTGGTCCGCGGGGTATCCTGATGGTCGCGAAATCCTTCGGCCGGGCCCTGGCCTTATTGCTTTTGTGCCCTCCGGCCGCGTTCGCGCTTGGCCTCGGGGACATTCATCTTCTGTCTTCACTTAATGCGCCGCTCAATGCGGAGATCGAGCTCGTAGGCGCCACTCCCGAGGATCTTGCCTCCCTGCACGCCGCGGTGGCCAGCCACGACACCTTTACACGCTACGGCCTCGATTGGCCGGCGTTTTTAGGTGGAATCACGATGCATCCGGAGCACACCACCGATGGCCGCGATGTCATCAAGGTTTCCTCCCGCGAGTCCATCACCGAGCCCTTCGTCACGCTGCTGGTTGAAGTGACCTGGGGCCGCGGGCAGCTCGTGCGCGAGTACACGGTGCTGCTGGATCCACCGGTCTACACGCCCGGACAGAGCGAGTCGAGCGCGGCCCCAGTGGCCGCCCCCGCAGTCGGCACGGCGACACGGGAAGGCTCGATCAGCCGCGCGGCGCCGTCTCCCGCACCGGCGGCTGCTGCAACGAGCGGTGAATCCGCGCCATCGGCAGCGCCTGCGCCGCGCTCTCGCGCCAGTGCGGGAGCTCCCAGCGGGCAGCCCGGCACGCGTGTCGTGCAACGTGGCGATACCCTCTCGCAAATTGCCGGATCGCTGTCGGCCAGCGGCGGCCCGAGCACGCGCAGCTGGATGGTGGCCGTCTATCAGGCCAATCCGAGCGCCTTCGAAGGCAACATGAATCTGCTGCACGCCGGAGCGGTGCTGCGCATCCCAGATCCCGCCACGGCGCAGGCCATCGCGCCGAGTGAGGCGCTCACAGAGATCCGCCGCCAATACTCATCCTGGCACGGCGCGCCGGCGCATCCCGCCGCGGCCGCCGCCACCACGGCACCCGAGTCCGGCCGCCTGCACCTGGTCACCCCCGACCAGACGGCGCAGCCCGGAACCCAAGCGGGCGCCACTGCGGCGACCGCCGGCATGGAAGCCCGGATGCATGAGCTTGAGGCGCAGCTGCAGGAATCGCGGCGTCTTCTAGAGATGAGGAACGCCGAGCTTGCCAAGCTCCAGGCGCAGATTGGCGCCCGCGGAGCGACCGCAGCGGCGCCCGCGGTAGCCCCTCCTGCCCCCGCGCCGAGCGCCCCAGCGCCCCCGGCGGCTGCGCCAACTCCCGCACCTGAAGTTGCGCAGACGGCGCCGCCGCCCGAAGCCGCGCCGCGGCCGGTGCATCGCCCGGCGCATGCTCAGCCCGCACCGGTTGCCCCCACGACCTCCACAGGTTCGAGCCTGCTGCGCTACTGGTGGATCGCGGCGCTGATCATCGCGGTGATTTTGGCGCGCGTGGGCTTCAACGCCTATCGCTCCCGGCAGGACACCAACTTTGACGATTCGCTCGGCCGCCTAGCCACCGCCGGCGCCGATACCATGAATCGCGAATCGCTCGGCGACACGGCGAAAATGCGTGCGGCCCGCGATACCACCTTCGTCGTCGAGGAAGGCGCACCGCATGAACGCCCGCGCGCACCCGCCCCGACGGCTGCGACGCGCCCCCCACCCTCGATCGAAGATACCAGGAGCAACGAGACCGCCATCAACCTCGATCAGGGCGACCCTCTGGCCGAGGCCGATTTTCACATGGCCTACGGCCTGTACGACCAGGCGGCCGATCTGGTGCGCATCGCCATCGCGCGCGAGCCCGAGCGGCGCGATCTGAAACTGAAGCTCCTCGAAGTCTTCTTCGTGTGGGGGAACAAGGAGCAGTTCCTGCAGAGTGCACACGAGCTGGCCGCGACGCGCGAGCAGGCCGTTCCCGGCGAATGGGAAAAGATCGTGATCATGGGCAAGCAGCTTGCCCCGGAGGATCCGCTCTTCGGCAGCGGCACCCTGGTGAGCGGTGCGGTGGCCGGCGGCATCGACCTTGACCTCGAAGGCGGCGAGAGCCGCATTGACTTTGATCTTCTCGGCGAGCCGGTTCCCGACGAAGCGGCCACCGGCCTCGATCTGGATATCGGCTCTGCGCTCGGCACGCCGGACACGAGCACCGAGCAGACGACCCGCGCCACGGATGCCAACCTCGCCCTTCACGGACTCGAGTTCGGGCAGGATGCAAGCGCCGCGACCACGCGGCAGATGACCCAGCACATGGAGCCCGGCGAGGGTGTGGAGCCCACCGTCGAGCAGCCGACCCTGCACCACGACGACAATCCGACCATTCGCCAGAAAGTGGATCGGGCATTGAAACAGAGCGGCGGCGCTGAGCAGACCGCAGAGCTCGCCATTGACGATCTGGGACTGGACCTCGGGGCGCTCGACACCGTCGATCATCCGACCCTCGTTTCCTCGCCCGATTCGCCGACCATGGTCGCGGGGCTCGATGACACTTCCCGTCACCTGACGGATGACGCGACGCAGCGCACGCCGGCGGCTTCCGGCAGCGGGGCAAGCGGTGTCTGGCGGGTCAAACCCGAAGACATGGATGCGACGCTGCCGCCGGTCGCGTTGAGCGAGTTCGATGAGAAGACCGGCACCAATGACACCTCGGGCACCTCCCGCCTGTCGGCATTGAAGGGCCAGGACCTCGACTTTGATCTCGGCGACATGGATGGCACCGTATCCGCTGCCAATGGCGGCACGGGTGAGGTTGATCTTGACGTGGGTGCGCGCGGCGCCCCGGATGCAGCCTTCACCGTCACGCAGAAGCTCTCCTCGGAGGAGATGGCGCTGCCGGACCTTGAGCCTGCGACCATGAGCGAAGTGGGCACCAAGCTTGATCTTGCACGTGCCTACATGGACATGGGCGATCCGGAAGGTGCCCGCAACATCCTCGAGGAAGTGCTGAACGAAGGTTCGGTCGCGCAGAAACAGGAAGCCCAGCGCCTGCTGCAATCCCTGCCGGGGTGAGGGAAACGGTAAGAGTCGCACTCGGCCTCGAGTACGACGGCACCGCATTCGCGGGCTGGCAGGCACAGCGCTCCGCCCCCGCGGTGCAGACCCTGGTCGAGGCGGCATTGAGTCCCGTCGCCGCCGAGCCGGTCAGTCTCATCTGCGCAGGCCGCACGGACGCAGGCGTACACGCCCGCGCCCAGGTTGCCCACTTTGACACGCACGCGCGCAGGAGCGCCCGCGGCTGGGTGCTGGGCGCCAACACGAATCTACCCGCCGATATCAGCGTCACCTGGGCGCGCCCCGTGCCGCAGCACTTCCACGCGCGCTACTCCGCCGAAGCGCGCACCTACCGCTACTACGTGTTCAACCGCCCGGTGCGCTCGGCGCTTGCGGTGCGCGGTGCGGCCTGGATCCGGCACCCGCTTGACCATGAGCGCATGCAAAGCGCCTGCGCCGCGCTCCTGGGCTCGCATGATTTCAGCGCCTTTCGCTCGGCCGAGTCGCAGAGCCACACGCCCATCCGGCGCGTGGCGGCGCTCGAAGTGCGGCGCGACGGCGACTTCGTCATCATGGAAATCACCGCCAATGCCTTCCTGCATCACATGGTGCGCAATATCGCGGGGCTTTTGATCGCGATCGGGCGGGGTGATGAGGATCCGGTGTGGGCGCGGCAGGTTCTTGAGTCCAGGGACCGCACGCGGGCAGGGCCCACGGCGCCCGCGCACGGCTTGTATCTGTGGGCGGTGCGCTACCCCCGGGCGTTCGCCTTGCCGGCACCGCGTTCCGCTATGATCGCGGGACTTCTGTAGGGGGTTTGCGAGTTTTCCGAGGATGTCCTGGTTCGAGAAGATCATGCCTTCGCGGATCAAGACCGAGCGGCGCACGCGCTCGGTCCCGGAGGGCCTTTGGATCAAGTGCCCGGCCTGCGATGCGGTGCTGTATCGCGCCGAACTCGAACGCAATCTCTACGTCTGTCCGAAGTGCAGCCACCACATGCGCATCGCTGCGCGCGAGCGGCTCGAGGCGTTTCTGGATCCGGGAGAGCTCATCGAGATCGGCGCCAACATCTCCCCCGAGGATCCACTCAAATTCCGCGACAGCAAGCGCTATAGGGACCGGCTCGCGCAGGCACAGAAGGCGACCGGCGAGAAGGATGCGCTCATCGTCCTGTCGGGGCGGCTCTTCGAGCTCACGGTGGTCGCCTGCGCCTTCGAGTTCCAGTTTCTGGGCGGCTCCATGGGATCGGTGGTCGGGGAGCGCTTCAAGCGTGCGGTCGATTTCAGCATCGAGTTTCGCCAGCCGCTGGTGTGCTTCTCCTCGAGCGGCGGCGCGCGCATGCAGGAGGCGCTGTACTCGCTCCTGCAAATGGCCAAGACGAGCGCGGCGCTTGCGCGCCTGGCGCAGGCGCACCTGCCTTTCATCTCGGTCATGACCGATCCAACCACGGGCGGCGTATCGGCAAGTCTCGCAATGCTCGGGGATCTGAATCTCGCCGAACCGCGGGCCCTCATCGGCTTCGCAGGTCCGCGGGTCATCCAGCAGACCGTGCGCGAGACGCTGCCCGAGGGCTTCCAGAGAAGCGAGTTTCTCCTCGAGCACGGCATTCTCGACATGATCGTGGATCGGCGCGACATGCGCGAGCGCATCGCGGCGCTGTTGCGCATGCTCTTGCAAGTGCCGCCGGCAGCTGCTGCCTGACGCGCTCGCGCGAGGCGCGGTCAGCGGTGCGCACGCTTGCCGAATGGCTCGAGCTGCACGACGCGGTGCACCCGAAGAGCATCGATCTGGATCTCGCGCGCGTCGGCAAAGTCGCCGATGCGCTCGCTCTGCGGCCGGTGCCGTATCCGGTGATCACGGTGGGCGGCACCAACGGCAAGGGCTCAACCGTTGCACATCTCGTCGCGCTCTTTGACGCGCTCGGCGTGCGCACCGGCGCGTTCACCTCGCCGCACCTCGTGCGCTACAACGAGCGCATCCGCATCGGCGGCGAGGAGGCGGGCGATGCGGAGCTCATCGCGGCCTTCGAGCGCATCGAGGCCGCGCGCGGCGCGACCACGCTCACCTTCTTTGAGTTCAACACCCTGGCGGCGCTTCTCATCTTCGCCGCGCGCGACGTCCAAGCTGCGGTGCTGGAGGTGGGCCTGGGCGGGAGGCTCGATGCGACCAACCTCATCGATGCCGATGTCGCGGTGCTGGCATCCGTCGGCATGGATCACCGCGAATACCTGGGCGATGACCTCGAGAGCATCGGCCGCGAGAAGGCCGGCATATTCCGCGCCGGCCGGCCGGCGGTGCTCGGAACATCCGAGATGCCCGGCTCGGTATTCACCGCCATAGGAGCAAGCGGCGCGCGCGCCATCATCGCCGGCCGGGATTTCAACTGGGACGTGGATAGAGATTTCTGGAGTTATCACGGCTTGGGGCAGTACGCGCGTCTGCCGCCGTCGGCGCTGCCGGGCGCCATTCAATACCGGAACGCCGCGACCGCCATCGCCGCGCTCGAGGCGCTCGCTCTGCCCCGGCGGCTCAATCGCAAGCTCATCGCAGACGCGCTTGCGCGCGTGCGCCTCACCGGGCGCTTTCAAATTCTCCCGGGCCCCGTGGAGTGGATCCTCGATGTGGCGCACAACGAGCCCGCGGCGCGCGTGCTCGCGCGGCATTTGGCCGCGCGTCCCATCCCCGGGCGCACGTTCGCGGTCGGAAGCATCCTGCGCGACAAAGATGTGGCGGGCATCGGCCGCGCAGTGGCTGCGCAGATTGACTGCTGGATCCTGTGCTCGCTTGGCGGTCCGCGCGGCTCGACGGCCGCGGAACTCGCGGAACGTTTGGCGCCACTCATCCCCGCGCGCGCCCAACTTGCGATGAGCGTACAAGAGGGCTGCATGCTCGCCCGCGCGCAGGCGCGGCCGGGCGATCGGGTGCTGGTGTTCGGTTCTTTTCCCGCGGTTGGATCGGCGCTCGAGTGGCTTGGGCTATACTAATTTTTTTGCAGGTGAGCAGCGCCGAAGGCGATCGTATTGGGTCCCCTGGCAGTTGATTCTTCTCGGATTGATCCCCATCGTGGACGTTCAGGCTAAAGACAGACTCACAGGCGCAGTCATTCTGGTGGTGCTCCTGGTGCTCGTCGTTCCGGAGCTCTTGTCCGGACCCGAACATAAAGTCGCCGCAGTGGCGACGCCGCGTTCCGATGATCCGCCGATGCGCTCCTACACGGTGGACTTAGCGGACGAGGCCCGCAACCGACACGCACCCTCGAGCGCTGCCGCCCCTGCAACGCCGCCGCCTGCAACGGCTCCGGTCGTTGTCGCAACGGCCCCGCCCGTGGCAACGCCGCCGCCGGTGGTAGCGCCGCAGGCCGTCGCACCGACGCCGCCCGCCGCGGTGCCGCCCGTGCAGCAGACCGCAAGGGCAGGCGCCGCCGTTGCACACCCTGTCGCGCCGGAACCGGCGCCAGCGGGCGCCGGGTGGACGGTGCAACTGGGAACCTTCGCAAGCCGCGCCAATGCGGAGCGTCTTGTGCGCGACTTGAAGTCCCAGGGATTCGCGGCATTTTTGACGGAGAGCGGCAGCGGTGGTCGAGAACTTTATCGCGTGCGGGTGGGCCCGGCGGGCGCTCGCGCCGCAGCGGAGGCCCTGGGCGCCAAACTTCGTGCGGCGGGCCACACGGGCACGCTCACACAGCGTCCGTGACTTGCATCACAGGCGCGGTCATTTGATGCCGGACCTCCTGCGAGGTTCTGAGCGGCGAAGCGGTCGCTCTTGTACAATGCGCGCCGCGCAGGCCCCGAGCGCGATCCGAGCCAAGCCATGATGAAGTCTGCCGACTATTGGGTGGTCGCAATCGTCCTTATCATGGCGATCATTGGCCTCATGCGCGGCTTCCTGCGGGAGCTCGTGGCGATCGTCAGCTGGCTCCTGGCACTCTTCGTCGCCTGGCATTTCGCATCCTGGCTCGCGCCGCACCTGGGCGGCCTTTTGACCGATGAGCATGTGCGACCCTGGGCAGCGCGCGCCATCCTGCTGATCCTCGTTCTATTCATCGGCCATGTTGCCGGGACGCTCATCGGGCACTTTGTGCGGCTCTCGCTCTTCAGCGTGACGGACCGCTTTCTCGGCTTCGCCTGCGGTCTCGTGCACGCCGCCATCGTGCTCGGCGTGTTCGCCATCATCGGCCAGCTGCTGCATCTGGACACCGAGGGCTGGTGGCAGCAATCGCTGCTCGTTCCTTATGCGGAGCGTGTTGCCAATGGTCTGCGCACGCTCGTCGGCGACGAGCACCATCGCGTCACGCAAGTCTGACGCGCTTGAGCAAAACTCAAGACAGCTAAGGGGCGAGCGAGTATGTGCGGAATCGTTGGCATGGTAGGCAACAGCGCGGTCAATCAGCGCCTCTACGACGCGCTGACCGTGCTGCAGCACCGTGGCCAGGACGCAGCCGGCATCGTGACCTCGAGCGAAGGCGAGCTGTATGTGAGAAAGGGCACGGGTTTGGTGCGCGATGTCTTTCAGCAGCACCACATGATGGAGCTCAAGGGCAACATCGGCATCGGCCACGTGCGCTATCCGACCGCCGGCTGCGACCGCGTCTCCGAAGCCCAGCCCTTCTATGTCAACGCACCGTACGGCATCTGTCTTGCGCATAACGGCAATCTGACGAACGCCTCGGAACTTGCCGCCATTCTCATCCACGAGGACCGGCGGCACCTCAATACCTCGTCGGACTCGGAAGTGCTGCTCAATGTGTTTGCCTCGGAGCTGCAGCGCGTGGGTACGCCGCGCGTCACGCCGGCCGATATTTTTTCGGCGCTGAACGCGGTGTATCGGCGCTGCCGCGGCGGCTACGCGGTGGTGGCCATGGTGATCGGCCACGGCATCCTGGGTTTCCGCGACCCGCACGGCATCCGCCCGTTGGTGCTCGGCCGCCGCGATACGCCGCGCGGTACGGAGTGGATGCTCGCCTCGGAAAGCGTGGCGCTCGCGGCGCTCGCGTTCAAATTCGAGCGCGACATAGGCCCGGGCGAGGGGGTGTTCATCGATGAGCAGGGCCGGCTGCACGCCCAGCAGTTCGGCAGCCACCAGCGGCACACGCCGTGCATCTTCGAGTACGTGTATTTCGCGCGCCCCGACTCCATCATTGACAAGATTTCCGTATACCGCGCGCGCATGCGCATGGGCGACAAGCTCGCCGAGAAGATCCTGCGCGTCTATCCGCACCACGACATCGACGTCGTCATTCCGATCCCCGATACGAGCCGCACGAGCGCGATGCAGGTCGCCTTGAAGCTTGGATTGAAGTACCGCGAGGGGTTCATCAAGAACCGCTACATCGGCCGCACCTTCATCATGCCCGGCCAGCAGCAGCGCGAAACCTCCGTGCGCCGCAAGCTGAACGCCATCGATCTGGAGTTCCGCGGCAAAAACGTGCTGCTGGTCGACGATTCGATCGTGCGCGGTACGACGTCGGCGCAGATCATCGATCTGGCGCGCGAGGCGGGCGCGAAGAAAGTGTACTTCGCCTCCGCCGCACCCCCGGTGCGCTTTCCCAACGTCTATGGCATCGACATGCCGGCGGCGAGCGAGCTCGTGGCGGCCGAGCGCACGGTGGAGGAGGTCGCAAGCCTCATCGGCGCGGATTGGCTCATCTACCAGGACCTGGAAGATCTTGTCGCGGCGTGTCGGCACGATGATGCGCGCATCGAAGAATTCGATACCTCGTGCTTCTCCGGAGAGTACGTCACAGGGGACGTGACGCCTGAATATCTCGAGAGGCTCAAACTCGAGCGCTCGGACGAGGCGATGTCGCAACGACGTGACGAGCGCGGGCCGTTCAAGATCGTCAGTCGCTGAAGACCCGCTCCTTGGGCGCGCAGGCCGCCGTGACCTTGACCGATCCTCGCCGCCGACTCTTGCTGGAGCTCTTCCAGGCAGGACTTGCGCGCGTCGAAGGCCGCCACTGCACCGCAGCCGCGTTGCGCGCGGCTAGCGCGTGGCGCCCGCTTAAGGTATGGACCGCCGCCGTCGGCAAGGCGGCATCCGCCATGGCCCTCGGAGCCCATGATGCGCTCGGCAGCGCCCAGGAGCGCTTGCTCCTCATTACCAAGGATGGCCATGTGCCGCCCGAGGCGCGCGCGCTGCCGGGCGCTGAGATTCACGAAAGCGCCCACCCGCAGCCCGATGCGCGCTCCATCGCCGCCGGCGAGCGGCTGCTCGCCTGGACGCAGCAGCTGCCGCCGGATGTCGCGCCCTTGTTTCTGATCTCCGGCGGCGCCTCAAGTCTCGTCGAAGTGCTGGCGCCGGGTGTGACGCTCGCGGCGCTGCAGCGCGAGAACGATGCCGGCATTGCCTCCGGAATTGCGATCGCGGAATTGAATGCCAATCGCAGGCGCCTGTCGCGCATCAAGGGCGGCCGCCTCACGGCGCAGTTGGCCGGACGGCCTGCGCTGGCATTCTTTATATCCGATGTGCCCGGCGATGATCCCGCCGTCATCGGCTCAGGATTGCTCGGGCCGGCGGCCGAGGGCGCCGACCACGTTGAGCGCCGCGTGATTGCATCCATCGACCACGCGGTTGCCGCCGCGG
>Ga0302326_10008238_pt1 | contig 23036 bp, 20 predicted proteins | sample Palsa_T0_3_FD_202264 | JGI IMG/M metagenome (GOLD analysis project Ga0302326, IMG submission 202264) | Peat permafrost microbial communities from Stordalen Mire near Abisko, Sweden - Palsa_T0_3 | ecosystem: Environmental > Terrestrial > Soil > Palsa > Peat permafrost | place: Sweden: Abisko... | reverse complement strand
CGATCGTGTACGGCCTGACGGCGGCGCGCGGGCGGATGTACGAGCGCATCATGATCCCGGCGATCGATGTCGCGCAGTCGGTGCCGGTAATCGGATTCTTTCCGGCGGCGGTTTATTTTTTCGTCTCGCTGGCGCATGGCCGCCTCGGCGTCGAACTGGCGGCCATCTTTTTGATCTTCACGAGCCAGGCCTGGAACATGGCGCTCGGCGTATTCGAAGCCGCCAAAACGATTCCGGGCGACTCGATCGAGGCGCTCGAAACCTTTGGCGTCAGTGGCTGGCTCAAGTTCAAGCGGCTGCTGCTGCCGGCCTGCGTGCCGAAGCTCGTCTACAACTCGATTCTCTCGTGGGTGGCGGGCTGGTACTTCCTGATCGCCTGCGAAATTATCACGGTCGGCCCGGCGCACTACCGATTGCCGGGACTCGGCAGCTACCTGATGGAAGCGGCCGACCGCGGCCGCACCGGCGAGCTGATAGCGGGCCTGCTGACGCTGCTCGTGATTATCATCGCAATGGATCTTTTCATCTGGCAGCCGCTCTCGGCGTGGTCCGAGAAGTTCCGCTATGAATTCGCGGCCTCCGCGCCGCCGATGCAGACGATGATCGGGGCGTCGGCGCTCGCATGGTTCAGCGGGGCCCTATTCGGAACGGCGCGGATACTCGCACTGCCGTTTCGGCTAGCCGGTTGGATGTTCCGGGGGATTTCCGGCGCGATGCCGGCGGTCAGCCTCGAAACCCGCGAGTCGGCGGCACGCATCTTCCGCTGGATGGTGATAGCGGGCGCAGTCCTGATGGCGTGCGGACTCGCCTATTCGATCCTGCGCGGAATCGTCGCGCTTATCGAGGCGCTGGTGCAGCCGTGGCCGGCCGAGGCGTGGCTTATCCCCAAGGCGACGCTGTTTTCGACCCTGCGGATGATCACGGCGTACCTCATCTCGCTTGCATGGATCATCCCGTGTGCGCTGTATGCGAGCGACAATCCCCGGCTCCATCAGCGGCTCGCATCGATCGCGGAAATTGTCGGATCGGTGCCCGCGACGGCGCTGTTCCCACTGATCGTGCTGTTCGTAATCCGTGTCACCGGCGGCATGAACCTCGCATCGATCCTGCTGATTCTGACCGGCATGCAATGGTACCTGCTGTTCAACCTGCTGGCCGGCGTGACACAGATTCCCGAGGATCTCAAAGAGGCGGTACGCTCGTTCGGACTCAGCCGGGTGGCCGGATGGCGTCGGCTGGTGCTGCCGGCCCTGATGCCGTCGCTTATCACCGGCAGCATCACTGCGTGGGGGGGTGGCTGGAACGCGCTTATACTCTCGGAGTATTTTCTTTACCGTGGACACACCTACCAGGTGCTTGGCCTGGGCGCTTTGCTTGACGCCGCCACCTATCAGACGGGCAACACCGTTATGATGCTGCTATCGTTGCTTTCGATGGTGCTGGTGGTAATTCTCCTCAACCGGCTGATCTGGAGGCGGCTCTATGACGTTGTCACCGAGCGCTTCCGGCTGGATTATTGAATCGCATATGAACGGCGCCGAATCAGAACCCGACCCATCATGGCCCTGCTCGAACTCAGCCACATCAGCAAGAGCTATCCGCACGCCAAGGGGAGCCTCAGCGTGATCGATGACGTCTCGTTCGCCATAAGCGAGGGCGAATTCATCGCGATTGTCGGACCGTCGGGCTGCGGCAAATCGACGCTCCTGCGAATTATCAACGGTATCGTCCCGCAGAGCTCGGGCCAGGTGCTTTACAACGGCCGCCAGATTGACGGGATCAATCTCGAATGCGCGCTGGTTTTCCAGTCGTTCGCCCTGATGCCGTGGCTGACAGTCGAGGACAACGTCGAGATGCCGTTGGAGGCGCGCGGCGTGCCGCCGGAAGTCCGCCGCAAGCGCATCAGCTTTTATATCGACAAGGTCGGTCTCGATGGCTTCGAAGAGGCCTACCCGCGCGAACTGTCGGGCGGGATGAAACAGCGCGTCGGCCTGGCGCGGGCATTGGCCGCCGAGCCGCGCGTCCTGCTGATGGACGAGCCGTTCTCGGCGCTCGACGCGCTGACCGCGATTACCCTGCGCGAAGAGCTTCTCGACATCTGGCGGCTCCCCGACTCGCCCGTGCATACCATTTTGATGGTCACGCATATTATCGAGGAGGCGATTGAACTCGCCGATCGGATCATGGTGATGGGGGCGCATCCGGGCCGTCTGATCGCGGACTTGAAAGTCGACCTGCCGCGTCCGCGTGATCGCCGCGCCGAGGGCTTCAACGTTTACGCCGATAAAGTCTTCTCGCTTATCGAGGAGCGCTCATGATGCCTGGCGAAGGTATTTATCCACTGCCGGAAGGTCATCTGAACTGGGTCTTCGGACTGCTCGAAGTGCTCGAGGATCACGGCGGCCGCGAGGACGGCTACAAGATTTCCCGCGACTTGAACTTCAAGTTCGACGATCTTCTGCGGGTGATGAAGATTGCCGAGATCCTTGGCTTCGTCACCACGCCGACCGGCGACGTGGTGCTCGAACCGCTCGGCAAGCGTTTTCTCGAAAGCGACGTCAACCAGCGCAAGCTCATCATCGGCGAGCAGCTCCGACGCCACGGCCTGTTCAACTACTTCATCCGCCTGTTGCGCGCGCAGCCCGACCGTTCGCTGTCCAAGGAGGTCGTGCTCGAGCACCTGGCGATTCTGCTGCCCAACGAAAAGCCCGAAAAGATGTTCAACACGATGGTCACCTGGGGGCGCTTCGCCGAGCTGTTCGGCTACAGCAAGGACGAAGATCGCTTCTACCTCGATCAGGATACCCCGCAACCCCCGCAACCTTAGTCCGCTCGCGTTTTTGGGCCGCCGCCGCGCGCGCTATGCTCTATCGCGATGGCCCCTGCGACTGTCGCCCACGCAATTATCGGCACCGCCGGTCATATCGATCACGGCAAGACGGCGCTGGTTCGCGCGCTCACGGGTCAGGAGACCGATCGCCTCAAGGAGGAGCGCGAGCGCGGCATTTCGATCGATCTCGGCTTTGCCTACTTCACCCTGCCCGACGGCACCCGCGCCGGCGTGGTCGACGTTCCGGGTCACGAGCGTTTTATCCGTAACATGCTGGCGGGCGCTCATGGGATCGATCTGGTGCTGTTCGCCGTGGCGGCCGACGACGGCGTGATGCCGCAGAGCGAGGAGCACTTCGACATCCTGCATCTGCTCGGCGTCAGCCGCGGCATTTTCGTGATCACCAAGGCCGACCTCGCCGACGCGAGACGGCTCGCTGACGTACGCGACGAAATTGGGCTGCTGGCCGAGGGTACCGCGCTTGCCAATGCGCCCGTTATCGCGGTGTCGACGGTCAGCGGTGTCGGACTCGACGAGCTGCGCGCCGAGATTGCCCGCCAGCTTGGCGGTTTCGATTCGCGGCGGCCGTCGGGACTTTTCCGTTTGCCGATCGATCGCGCATTCGTAATCAAGGGTCACGGCGCGGTCGTGACTGGCACCGCGATGGGCGCGACGGTGCGCGTCGGCGATCGGCTGCGGCTGCTGCCGGCAGGCGAGGGCGTGCGCGTGCGCGCGATTCAGATCCATTCCGAGCAGGTCGACAGTGCTGGCTTCGGCCAGCGCGCGGCGCTCAACCTGGCGGGTGCCGAAAAGCTGACGATCGCCCGCGGCGACTGGCTCGCCGACGAGCGCCTGACGGTCACCACCGCGCGCTTCGACGGATGGCTCCAGGTGCGGCCGGCGGCCAAGCGTGCGCTTGCCACCAACGATCGCGTGCGGATCCATATCGGCGCGGCGGAGGCTGGCGCCCGGCTGATCGTGCTCGAAGAGAGCGGCGCGATTGCTTTGCGCGGCGCCGGCCTCGTGCAACTCGTTGTCGATAGCACTATCGTCGCACTCGGCGGCGATCGCTTCGTGGTGCGCAACGAGACCGGTCAACGCACGATCGGCGGCGGGGTCGTACTCAATCCGATCGGCCGCCGCGTCCGTCGCCCGCTCGAACTTTATCGTGCGCGGCTGGCAAAACTTCGCGATCGCACGGGCACCAGCGCCAATGCGGTCGAGGCGATAATCGATCTCGGAGAACGCCTCGCGATGGGCGCCGACGAAATCGCGACGCTGCTCAACGAGCCGCGCGCCACAATCGCTACGGCCCTCGACGACGCCCGTTTCGTCCGGCTCGCGCTGGGTGACGAGGTTGCATTCACGACCGCCGGTAAATGGAACGATCTGAAGCATTACGTCGCCGACGCGCTCAAACGCCATCATGAGCACGAACCGCTTTCGGCGGGTCTCGAGATGGAAGCGATTCGCGGCCGCATCCCGTACGATGTCGCCCCGCGCGACTTCCGCGCGCTGATTGATCGCCTCGGTCCCGAGATCGCGGTCGTTCGCGAGGAGAGTATTCTCCGGCTCGGATCGCATCGTGTAAAACTCGCCGGCGATGACAGCCGTCTGAGCGCCGCGATTGCCGCCGCGATAAGCGCGGGCGGTTTCCAGCCGCCCGATCTGAAGACGCTGAGCGCCGATCTGAAGGGTCCTCCCGTCGACGCCGCACGGCTGCGGGCGCTTCTGGCCGCGCTCGAACGCGACGGCAAGGTCGTCAAGGTCGCCTCGGATCTTTACTTCGACCGCGTTCACTTCGACGATGCGCGCGCCCGTCTCGATACCTATCTTGCTGCCAATGGCGAGATTACCGCCGCCGCCTATCGCGACGTGCTCGGATGCTCCCGGCGGTTTGCCATCGCGCTGCTCGACCATTTCGATCACGCCGGAGTGACCACCCGGGTGGGCGATGTCCGCCGCCCGCGTGCCCATATCGGCTGACCTTTATCCGATTGCGTGCCACAATGGCCGCGATGACCAAGGCCAAGGACAATAACGCCGGGCGCGACGAACTCGTCCGCCTGACGGCGCGCTGCAAAGCCGCGGGTTGAGCCGGTAAGCTGGGTCCGGCGGACCTCAAGGCGGTGCTGGCGCGGCTCGACCTGGGCACCCATCCCGATTTGCTAGTCGGGATTGGTACGGGCGACGACGCCGGCGTGATGCGGCTGACCGACGATCTGGCGATCGTCAGCACGGTCGATTTTTTCACGCCCGTGGTGGACGACCCGTTCGTCTACGGCCAGATTGCGGCAGCCAATGCGCTTTCCGACATCTATGCGATGGGCGGCACGCCGCGGTCCGCGCTGAATATCGTATGCTGGCCGCAGACCGGAATGCCGGGTGAGATGCTGCTGGAAATCCTGCGCGGCGGCGTCGAAAAGGCGCGTGAGGCGGGCGTTATGATCGTCGGCGGACACAGCGTCGCCGATGAAGAGGTCAAGTACGGCATGGCGGTCACCGGCACGATCGATCCACGCCGAATCGTGCGCAACGTCGGTGCGCGGCCGGGCGATTCGCTCATCCTGACCAAGCCGCTCGGCACCGGCGTCCTGATGACGGCCCTCAAGCGCGACACGCTGCCACCCGATCTCTACAACGCTGCCGTTCGCACGATGTGCCAGCTCAACGACGTCGCGGCGCGTGCGATGCTTCGTTACGACGTTCACGCGGCGACCGATATAACAGGCTTCGGTCTGGCCGGACATGCGATGGGTATGGCGGAAGGCAGCGGTGTCACGATCGTTTTCGAAGAATCCGATCTGCCGGTTTTTGCCGGCGCACTCGACCAGGTGCGGGCCGGCATGATTCCGGGCGGCGGTCACCGTAATCGCGAGTACTATGGCCCGCGCGTGAGACTCTCCGACGATGTGGTCGACGAAATGGCCGCGATAATTTTCGACCCGCAAACTTCCGGCGGCCTGCTGATTGCCCTCGCCGCGGATCAGGCGGTAAGGCTGCTGGCCGATCTGCAGGCGGCCGGCCTGCTCGACAGCGAGATCATCGGGACGGCGACACCGGCCGCCGCGCTACCGCTCGAGTTCGTCTGACACCCAGCTGATCGTGATGATTCTGAGGATCCTGATGATCCCGATGATTCCCGAGCGATAATCGTGGCGACCGAGGACTCACCCAGACGGGTCGCAGCCCGCTCTACCGCGCCGCTTGCACGCAACCTGTTCCGCGCGGCGCTCGGCCTCGTGATGACCGACGCGATCGTGCTCGCGTTCATGCGCCGCTTTCCAAACGGAATCGCCCTATGCGCCGCGATGCTCGCGCTGGCCGGACTGGTCTACGTGGCGACCGAGCTCGGCGGCGAGGAACGTGGCTCGCCGCGCGTCGAGCTGTTCGCGACGCTCGGCATTTTCACGCTTTTCCTGGCCTTTTACGCGGTCACCTGCACACTCGACCCGAGTCCCTACAACGCGCATGTGCGGCAGGCGTTCGCCTTCGTTCACGGCCACACTTTTATCGAGGCGCCCGACTATATCGAGCACGCGCAGGTGGGCGCGTTCAGCTACCAGCTCCATCCGCCGCTGCCGGCGATTCTGTTGATACCGGCGGCGGCCATCTGGGGCATGCGGGTCAACCAGACGGCGTTCTCGCTCTTTTTCGGCGCGCTCGACGTTGCACTGGCTTGGCGGCTGTTGCGCCACTTCGGACTCGACCTGGCCGCGCGGCTATGGCTGACGATATTTTTCGGCGCGGGCACGATCGTGTGGTACGAGACGACGATCGGCAGCAGCTGGGCGGTCTCGATGATCGTGTCGGCGGCGTTCACGCTGGCGGCGCTCGATGAAATTTTCGGCCCGGCGCGTCCCGTCAGACTCGGAATCTGGGCCGGCCTCGGCGCGCTCGCCCGCTACGATCTCGCATTCGTATGGCCGATTTACCTGGTGATGGAATATCGGCGACGGCGCCGTTTCAGCGCGCTGATCGCGATGCTCCCGGGTTTCGTGATCGCCGCAATCGTCTATGTCGCATTCAACGAAATTCGCTACCGCAGCATGTTCGATCGCGGGGTGTTCATTTTCGCGCCGGTGGGTACGCAACTGTTCGGGGTGAAATATTTCGCCGCCAACCTGTACACGCTGCTGATGATGGCGCCGGACCTGAACTACACATTTCCATATATCCATCCGCGCTTCACCGGGCAGTCGCTTCTGCTGACGAGTCCCGCCTTCCTCCTTGCGCTGCGGCCGAGCTTCCGGCGTGTCAACGCGGCGCTGATCGGACTAGCCGCGCTTATCGCGATAGCGCCCGACCTGCTGTACTTCACCAACGGCTTCGCCCAATTCGGCACGCGCCATTACCTGCATGCTTTTCCCTTCCTGCTGGTGCTGATGGCGATGGGGATGCGGCGGCGTGCGGATCAGCTCACGAAGATTCTGATCGTCGTCTCGGTCGTATTCATCGCCTATGGCATGTGGCATATCGGCATGTACGGCTTTTCCTGATCGGGCGCTCGCCGGACGCCGATAACTTAAAGCATCACTTTAGGTCGGATCGGCGCAGCAGCCTCATTGGACCTTCGCGATAAATCGTGTCGTAGCCGTCGGGCAGGGTCGTGCCGGGCGGCAGCAGCGTCTGTACAAAAATATATGCCGGCCTGGTTGTGCCTAGCTCCGCGATCGCCTCGGGGCCGCGCACGCGGCTGCCCGCCGTCCACATATTGTTGGGATCGTGATTGAGCTCGATCGGATCGTCGTCGATTCCCGTGAAAACCGGATACTGCAAGAGCGTCCACGACGAAGCGTCGTCGTTGATATGCGCAATATGAGTGGCCGTCGTGATACGGCCGGCGGCGGCTTCGCGCTCGAGCGTGCGCACCAGTTCGAATTCGGCCGGGTCGAGCGTCCAGCGCCGGTCGCCGCTACCGGTCCAGTAGCCGTAATTGGCAGTCTGCAGATTAAACGCCCATTGCTCGACGACGGAATGCTGCCCGGAATCATAGTCGTTCGCGTTAGGGTTCATCTGCCACGGGTAAATGATGATCGCCATCACGAAGATGAATCCAAGCGGCCGCGAGACGCGATCGTAAATCAACGCCGGCGCCAGCCCTGCCGTGATCGCGAGGCACCACGGGCACCAGTAGTCCCAGGTCTTCGATTCGATTTCCGATATCATGTTGCGCGCCGGCAGCCCGTGGATGAACGGCGATGAGAGCACGATGAAGTACTCGGCGAACAGGCCGATCATCAGGGCGGCGGCAGCCATGCCGGCGTAGGGCATCGCGACGGGTTCGCGGAAATACATCCACAGCGCCGCGCCGAGGCCGATGAAGCCGAGAATCAGAATGAACGGCTGGTTGTGCCACACCTGCCAGTAGATCGTGTAGTGGAAATAGTGCTGGCGCAGCACCACTCCCCATAGCAGCAGGATAATCGTCCATAGGCCGACGACCTGGAGCAGACCGATGTTGCCCGGCCCACGAACTTCTTCGCGACGCGCGGCGGCGATGATTACGGCGACGCCGGCAAGCTGCACGAGCGGCAGAATTGGATAGGGAATCGGATGGGCAGAGGCGATCGGAAACTCCGGCGCGGCGACCATCAGCGAACCCAGAAGTGCGATCGCCGCGCGGAGAAACGATCGACCGCCGCGATCGGCCAGGATGTACAGCACTCCGATACCCGCGACGATCATGGCTGAGACGCCGTCGATCGCGTGCGAGGCAACCGCGGTCCCGAGGAAGATCGCGCCGAGTGCTAACCGCGCGGGAGTCCGCCGCCGATCGAGAAAAAAGGCCAGCCCCAGCCCGACCATCACGAAGGCGACCGCCGTGCCGCGCATCCCTTGCGTGCGACGGAACAGGCAGGTCAGCACGAGCAACAGTGCCGCCATGCCGCCGGTGGTATCGTTGAATAGCGTGCGGCCGAGCCGCCACGTCGCGAAAATCAGCAGCGCCGCCATCGGAACCATCGCGACGCTTATCGCCGGCGCGGCAATCCGTTCGCCGCCGCCGAGCGCGAGTGCGCTATAAAACAGGTCGACCGCCGGCGTCTGCGAGTATGGCCCCCAGCATCCGTAAGGATTGTTGTCGAACGGCAGATAAACGCCGAAGTTCAGGATGCGCTGCACGGACGACGGCGTCGCCAGCACGTCCATGAAGGGCGGCACCGGCGAGGCGAGCGCGAGCGGGACCATGCCGACCGCCAGCAGCGCGAACGCGAGCAATGCGAGTCGTTGCCCCGAAGCGAGCCGTGCGAGCGGTTGCCAAGATGATCCAGATGACGGCACGCGAAGCCGGAGGGCAGGGCGCCATCGCCAGGCCGCAAACGCGCCGGCCGCGAGCATCAGCCAGATTACCGGTCCGCGCCACAGTCCGATCGGACCGGCCAGGCTGCCCATTATAAAGGCCAGCGGCCACAAGCCGGCCGCGCCGGCAAGGAGCGCGTCGGCGGCCCCCAGAGTCGGCGCGAAGTGAAAAAGGATCGTGGCGATGACCAGCGTCGCGACGGCCCAGAACGTCCAGACCCGCATCGCGGCGACTCCGGTCGAGCGAAACATCGCGAGTGCGGCAGACCATGCTCCGCGAAAATCGAGCTGATAGGGAAAGCCGCGCATTCGGTGGGCCGCCAGTACTGTCAGGACGGCGAGCGCGACGACGGCGACGCCCCATCCGACCTGATTCGCCCGATCAGCCCAGTTCGCAGATGGGCGGGACTGGGCGGAATCGATCGGCCCGGAACCGATTTGCGATGTATCGTGCGGGTCGGCGGTCGGCAGGGTCATTTCACGATGCGGCTGGCCGCCGGACTTGCCGTAATTCGTGCGGGTTCAGCGCGGACCGTCATGCACGGCGGGATCGCTATCGAAGCCGCCGCCCGCGTCGCCCATCATGCGTAGGCCGTAACGCACAAGCGCGGTCAGACGTTCGATTCGCGTGATCAGTTCGCCCTGCTCGGCGGGCGCAGCGTCGCATAGCTGAGTCGCCGCGGCTGCGAGATTTTGCTTGAGGACGGCGACGGCGCCTTCGAGGCTGGCGCGGTCGCGCAGTTGGCGGCGGTCGCGATCGCGCGCCGCTGCAATCTCATCGAGCCGGATTATCTGCGCCATTTTCGCCTGCCCCGATGGACTGCAATTATCATCGACACGCGCCGGTTGACAGTCCCGTCAGGCCGTTTCACTTGACGCGGCGTCCCGCGCGCCGCTTGTCGGCTATCGTCAGATGACCGCCGGTCGCGAACCATTCAATTTGCCGCGCGATGCCGCTCAGGATGTCGAGCTCGCGCGGACTCAAGCCTGCGCGCCCGAAGACTTCGCGCAGCGTGAACATAAGATGGTCGGGATTGTCCTCGGGCAGAAAACCGATCGTCAGCAGTGCGCGCGACAGCCGATCGAACATCGCGTCGACGTCGGCGGCTCCGGCCCGGCGCAGTGGCAGGACATCCGTCGACGCGTCGTCAGCCGCGGTATCTCGCGCTGCGTCGAGCGCGGCCAGCCGCAGCTCGTAGGCGACGACCATCACGGCCTGCGCCAGGTTGAGCGACGAGTAGGCGGGGTCGGACGGAATCGTAATCAGGCGATGACAATTCTTGAGCTCGTCGTTGGTAAGTCCGCGATCTTCGGGGCCGAAAATTATCGCGACGCGATTCGTGCGCGCCTCGGCGCAGAGATTGGCGGCGACGTCCCGTGGCGTGCGCGCCCCCGCGCGATAGGGTCCGCCGCGCGCGGTCGTGCCGATCGCCACATTGCAGTCGGCGAGGGCATCGGCGAGGCTCGGGTAGACGCGGGCGTCGGCGAGGACGTCAGCCGCATGAACGGCCATCATTCGCGCCGCACGGATGGTCTTCGGGTCCGCGTCGGCAACGATCCGCAGGCCGCCCATCCCGCAGTTCTTGAGCGCGCGCGCGACCGCACCGACGTTGCCGGCCTGACGCGGGCGCACCAGCACGAATACAAATCCGGCGTCTTCGATCATCTTGTCATCGCTTGGACTAGCTTGCGCCATCAAGTGCGATTGTAACCGTGCCGGCACCGATTGACAGTCTTTCGATGGGTTGCTTGTCTGATATCCGGTGACCCCTCGATGAAGATTGTTTCCTTCGGCGACGTTCATATGGCGACCAGCAATCTCGCGCGGATGGGCGACGTGCTGCAGGACACCGACCTCGTGATCGTGTCGGGCGATCTGACCAACTTTGGCGGCGCCGATGACGCCGGCCGCGTGATCGGCGACGTCCAGCGCGCATGCCCGCACGTGCTCGCGCTGCCGGGCAATCTCGACAAGCGCGAGGTGATCCCGTACCTCGACGAGTCGGGCGTGGGATTTCATGGACACGGATCGGTAATCGGCGGCGTCGCGATTTTTGGCTGCGGCGGGTCGAACATCACGCCCTTCAAAACGCCGACGGAATTCACCGAAGATGAGATCGCGGACACGCTCGAGCGCGGCTATGCGGAAGTCGCCGGCCGCCGTCCGCTCCTGATGATCTGTCATACGCCGCCGTTCGAAACGCGTTGTGACCGGATTTCCAACGGAACCGCGGTCGGCAGCACCGCGGCGCGCCGCTTTATCGAGGAGAATCAGCCCGACGTATGTATCTCCGGACATATCCACGAATCAGCGGGTGTCGACACGATCGGACGGACGACCGTGCTCAACGCGGGGCCGTTCAAGGATGGCGGCTATATCGTGGTCGTCACCGACGGCGACGGCAAACTCGACGCGCGGCTGGAGTTTCTTTGAGGTGCCGACACTCTCGCGCGTGCGCCAGTCGCTCGGTATCTACTCGCAGAAGATCGTGCGCGGATGGCCGTTGATTATCCGCAGCCTGCCGGCGCTAATCCGAAGATTTTCCCCGCGCTGATGCCGGCGTAAACGATCGATGATCAAGACGGTATTTTTCGACGCTGCCGGCACGCTGTTCGTGCCGGTCGAACCGATCGGCCGCAGCTATGCGCGAATTGCCCGCGGCTTCGGCGTCGATACCGACGAGCGCGCCGTTGCCCTCGGATTCCGCCGCGCTTTCGCTCGCGCGGGCGGCCTCGCCTTCGGCCCCGGAATTCCACCTACCGAGTTGCGCAAACTCGAGCGTCGATGGTGGCGCGAATGTGTGCGCGAGAGCTTCGACGGACTCGGCAGCTTTGAAGATTTCGACCGCTACTTCGACTCGCTGTTCGCCTATTTTGCTCAGCCTTCGAGCTGGCGGGCGGCGCCGGGAGCCGAATCGGCGCTCGCAGATCTGCGTGGACGCGGCCTGAGCCTGGGCGTCGTCTCCAACTTCGACGGGCGCTTGCACGCGATACTCGAAGGTCTCGATCTTCGCCAATATTTCGATTCCGTCACAATCTCGTCCGAGGCCGGCTACGCGAAACCGGCGCCGGAGATCTTTGCCGTCGCGATGGAGCGCCACGGAGTCGCGCCGGAGGAGACGATTCACATCGGCGACTCCGAGCCACTCGATGTCGGCGGCGCGACGGCTGCCAGAATCGCGACTATCCTGGTCGATTCGAGCCGCCGCGACGCGCCCGAAATAGCCGGCCAAGTCGCGCGGGTATCGTCGCTGGCCGAAGCCGCCGCGCTCATCGGGCGGCCGCCGTTTTCATGAGGCCCGCCGTGGGGTTATTGTTGAATCGACAGGCAGCGGATGCTCAAGCGGATACATCATGTGGGGATAGTGGTGCCGAACCTCGAACAGGGGCTGGCGCTGTGGCGCGACGTGCTCGGTATGAAGGTTACCAGGCAAGCGACGATCGCCGACCAGGGCGTACGCGCCGCGCTGCTCGAGGTTGGCGGCAGCGAAATCGAGCTCCTCGAGCCGCTCTCGGCGACCGGCGGCGTCGGCCGCTTTCTCGAGCGTTTCGGCGGCGGACTCCATCACATTTGCTTCGAGACCGCCGACGTCGCGCGCGAGCTCGAAGCGGCGCGCGGCCGCGGTCTGGAACTTATCGATCAGCGCCCGCGCCTCGGCCTTGCCGGCATGATATGCTTTCTCCATCCGAAGGCCGCTCACGGTGTGCTGATTGAGTTCGCCCAGCCAGAGTTCGAGGAATTAGCAAATAAGACGGGCGACTAAGGCGGCATCGGACGGAACAGTCGAATCGAAACAAAAGCTGGCTAGTCGCGTCTAAGTAGTAGAGGGCACGGGAAGGGTTGTATTCAGCGGGCAATCTGGCGAGCAGTTTGTAATGTCTGGCAACTTGTACTGTCTGGTAAGATGGCAGGTAGGGACGGAACCGATCCGAACTGAGCTGAACCGAACTGAATCAATGGCGGGCGGGCTCGCGCGAGCGTGAGGCGCGTACAGCATGATCCGGTCATTTGACAACCCGACGAAAGCGAACAAATCGACGCGCAAAACGATCGGGATGACAGCAATCGTGATTGCGATCGCAGTAGTCACGGCGGGCGGCGTCCGGATGGCCTTCGCGCAGCAGCAGGGATTCAATCCGCAGTCGGCGTACAACCCGCAGATTCAGAACCAGAATTCCGGCAGCGGCACGACGCTCGAACTGCCGGCCCATCAGGCGCCCAACAGCGACGCGCTGACGATTCCGCCGGTCTCGTCGCAGCCCGGCGGCGGATCGCTCAACCTGCCCTCGGTCGCACCGCAGACCGGGCAGGAGCTCGTGCTGCCGCCGCACGACCTGCGTAATCAGAACGGCTACGAGCAGGTAACGGTGACGGTGACCAATCCGCAGCTAGGCTACGTTACCGACCTGCAGAAGAGCGACTTCCGCCTGTTCGTCGACGGCCAGCAGCAGCCGATCCAGTTCTTCCGCCACGACGTCAACACTCCCGTTTCGGTCGGGATCCTGGTCGATACGTCGGGCAGTATGGAGCCCAAGATTCCGCAGGCGCGGGCGGCTATCAGCGAGTTTCTTAACGATCTGAATCAGGATGACGACGTCTTTTTGTTTGCCTTTTCGGCGCGGCCCTTCCTGTTGCAGAACTTCACCGAAAATCACGCGCTGGTCGCAAGCCGGCTCGGGCTGCTGCATGCCTATGGGCAGACTGCGCTGTTCGACGCGATTCTCGACGGCCTGCTGATGGTCGAGCACGGCCGGTACGACAAAAAAGTGCTGTTGGTCGTGACCGACGGCATGGACAACAGCAGCCAGTCGACGCTCGAGCAGGTAATCGGGCAGGCGCGGCGGCTCGGCGTACTGATCTATTCGATCGGAATCGGCGATCCCAACAGCGGATCATCGGGCTTCTCGATCGTACCGTTTTTCGGGGGCGATCTTGACCAGGTCGACGCCGTGACCTTGCGGATGCTGTCGACGGAGACCGGCGCCAAGACGTTCATAATCCGCGAGGTCGGCGACGGCGAGGCTCTGCGCGAGGATATGACGAACATCAGCGCTGAGCTGCGCGATCAGTATACGATCGGCTTCATCGCGCCTGATGCGACGACCGGGGGCTACCGCGGCGTCCGCGTCGAAACGCCGACCCATCCGGAACTTACCGCGCGAGTCCGCAAGGGTGTGGTGGTCGGCAGCTCTTCATACGCCGGCTCACCGTAATCGCAGCCTCGCGCACGTCCTCAATTCCGATCGGCCTGGAAAGGGCCGCAACGGCTCGGCTACGGGCTCGGTTCTAGCGCTCTTTACGCGTGGAAGGGGGCGATGAAGGCGCGGGCGGGATCGGGAACCAGGTTGATGAACTTGATCTCGGCGAAGTTGTCGCCCATCTCGAAGGCCGTGAATGCCGCATTGTCGACGCGGAGGCGGCGGAAATGAGAAAGCTCGAGCCGCATGTAGTGGCATACGATCGTCCGGATGATATCGCCGTGCGATACGAATAGGACGCGGCGGTTCTGATTGTTCGCCATCACATCCTCGACCGCCGCGACGCCGCGCGCCTGCGCGATCGCCAGGGTCTCCCCGCCCGGCGTGGCCATCGTGAGCGGATGGTCGCGGTAGTTGACGTAGACTTCGTCTTTGATCAGCTCGCCGAAGGCCTTGCCCTCCCAGCGGCCGTACTCGACTTCGGTCAGCCGCGGCTCGTCGATAACCGGCACCGATCCCAGCGCCGCCGCGACGATCTCCCCGGTTTCGCGGGCGCGGATCAGCGGGCTCGTGACGATCAGATCGGGCGCGAGTTCGCGTGCGAACGCCGCCGCGGCTGCAACCTGCGCGCGCCCGTCGGCGCTCAGCGGAATCGGACTGCGGCCCATCACGCGCCCTTCACGATTCCATTCGGTCTCGCCGTGACGCATCAAGATCGCGATCCCATGATGGCGCGAGTTCTTGAGCTTCTGCGCGACGTAGAATGGACCCAACGCCATGACAACTCCCCTGAAACGTCGGCGGGCGCTCCACCTGGAACGCCCGCGTGTTGAACTACCGTATCCGGTTGCGCCTTTCTCAGCGTCCGGCGGCCGCCGCGTGAGCGGTACCATTGGTTGCCACGTCGGCAGTGGCCAACCCGCAGAAGGCCTCGTAATCGATAAGCTTGGTCTGGGTCGGATGCTCGCTGCAGACCGGGCATTCGGGGTCGCGCCGAATCTTCAAGATTCGCACGTAATCCTTCGACAGCGTGTCGAAGTAGACCATCCGGCCGATCAGCGACTCGCCGGCGCCAATCAGCAGTTTGATCGCCTCGAGCGCTTCGATCGATCCGATCACGCCCGGCAGCGCGCCCAGGACGCCAGCCTCGGCGCATGACGGCGCCATGTCCGGCGGCGCCGGCTCGGGGTAGAGGCATCGGTAGCACGGTCCGCCTTTGACGGGATAAAAGACCGTCGCCTGACCCTCGAAGCGGAAGATAGCGCCATCGACGAGCGGCTTGCCGGCGAATACGCAGGCGTCGTTGATCAGGTAGCGCGTCGGAAAATTATCGCCGCAGTTGATCACGACGTCGTAGTCCCGGATGACGTCCATCACGTTGTCCGACGTCAGCCGCGTCTCATGCTTGATAACCTTGATTGCCGGATTGAGCGCGTGGATCGACTTCTCGGCCGAATCGGTCTTGAGCATCCCAACCCGGTCGGTCGTGTGGATAATCTGGCGCTGCAGGTTGGAGAGATCGACGACGTCGAAGTCGACCATCCCGATCGTGCCGACGCCTGCCGCCGCCAGGTACAGCGCCGACGGCGATCCGAGCGCGCCCATGCCAAGCAGCAGCACCTTGGAGTCGAGCAGCTTGGCCTGGCCCTTTTCGCCGACTTCGGGAATCACGAAGTGGCGCGAGTAGCGCGTAATCTCGTCGGGCGTGAACTGCCGCTCGGCCGTCCATGGCAGCCCTTTGTCCTTCCATGCGTTGAAGCCGCCGGTCAGGTTATAGAGATTGTCGTAACCCATTTCGGCAAGCGTGCGCGCGGCAAGCAGCGAGCGCGTGCCCGAGGCGCACTGCACGATAATCGGCGCCTTATGGTCGGGAACTTTCTCCTCGATCCGCAGCTCGAGAAATCCGCGCGGGATGAACAGTGCGTTGGGCACATGGCCCTGGCGCCACTCGTCGCTTTCGCGGACGTCGATCAGAACCGTGCCGGGCTGTTCGAGCATCGCGCGTGCCTTGTCGGCGTCGATCGGCCGGATCCGCTCACGCGCCTCGTCGAGAATTCCCTTTGAAGTTTTCGCCATATCCTTTGACCATCACTTCGCGGACCGTGTCCGCGTCAGATAACCTGTGCGGACGACGTCCGCCAAAATCAAAATAGTCGTCAGTCTAATCTAATCTAATCATTCAGCGCCGCTTCGCGCATCCTCTTACATCAGCCAGATTGATGGCTCTTTGCGGCCAGTTTCCGCCAATCATCCGCCGATCATGCGATACGACTCGAGCATCGCGCGGACGAAGTTGAGCACCTCGCGCGCATGGCCGCGCGGCCGTACCGAGCGGAACGCGCGCCGCACCTGGCCTTCGCGATCGAGCACGAAGGTGGCACGATCGGCGTAGCCGTCGCCCATCGCGTCGAAGGCCCGCACCAGCACGCCGTCGGGATCGGCGATCAGGTTGAATGGCAGCGAGTGCTTGTCCGCGAACGCGCGATGGGACTCGACCGAATCGACGCTGACACCGACCACGGTGGTGTCGAGCACGTCGAACTGGTCGGCGAGCTCGGCGAACTCGCGCCCCTCGATCGTACATCCGGGCGTGTCGTCCTTCGGGTAGAAGTAAACGACCAGGTTGCGCCCGCGGAAGTCGGTCAGCTTGACCGCCTCGTCGCGCTGATTATGGAGCTCCAGTTCGGCGGCCGAAAAGATGCCGTCGCGGAGATCTTCAGTGGACGCCGGCATGGGCTTCGGCCTGCTCGACGGCGCGGCGGCGGCTGAATTTTATCGCGGCGTTGTCGACGTTAACCGAGCACAACGATCCGCACATGCTGCATACGTTGGAGCCCGCCGCCTCGCTCTCTTCCTTGTAGCGGCGCGCCTTGTCCGGGTCCATCGCCATCGCGTACATGCCTTCCCAGTTGAGCGCCTTTCGATAGCGGGACATCTGATCGTTCCATACTTTCGCCGCGCGCACGCCTTTGACGAGGTCGCCCGAATGGGCCGCGATACGGGTGGCGATCACGCCTTCGCGCACGTCGTCGATATCGGGCAGGCGCAGATGCTCGGCGGGCGTCACGTAGCACAGGAAGTCGGTGCCGGCGGCTGCGGCGATCGCACCACCGATCGCACCAGTGATGTGATCGTAGCCGGGTGCGACGTCGCAGGTGAGAGGTCCGAGTACGTAGAACGGCGCGCCGCCGCATACGCGCTTTTCGAGCTGTACGTTAGCCGCAATCTGATCGAGCGGCACATGCCCCGGCCCTTCGATCATCACCTGCACGCCGAGCGCGCGGGCGCGTTCGGTCAGCTCGCCCAGCACCAGCAGCTCGCCGAGCTGACCGCGATCGGTGGCGTCGCCGGTGGCTCCGGGACGTAAGCCGTCGCCGAGCGAGATAGTCACGTCGTGTTCGCGCAGGATCGCGCAGACCTCGTCATAGTGCTCGTAGAGCGGGTTTTCGTTGCCGGTGCGCTCGATCCACGCCGCCAGCAGTGCGCCGCCGCGGGAGACGATTCCCTCGATCCGCTGATGGCCGCGCAGCCGCCGCACGGTTTCGCGGGTGACGCCGCAATGCAGCGTCATGTAGTCGACACCCTGGCGCGCCTGCCGCTCGATAACGTCGAGGAAATATTCCGCCTCGAGATCCATGATCGAGCGCTCGGAGGCGACCTGGTAGATGGGCACCGTGCCGAGCATCACCGGACTGCGCGAGAGCAGTTCGCCGCGGATACGGTCGAGGTCGGTGCCGGTCGACAGATCCATCACGGAGTCGGCGCCGTAGCGGACCGCCGCGTAAAGCTTTTCGATCTCCTCTTCGAGGAGCTGATGGAAATTCGAAGCACCGATATTGGCGTTAACCTTGGTGCGCAACCGTTTGCCGATTCCGATCGCGCGGAATTCGTGATGCTCGTTGCGTGGTATCACCACCTCGCCCGAGGCGACCAGCGCGCGGACGGCTTCGGCTTCGAGCCCTTCGTCCTCGGCGACCTCGGCGATTTGCGGGGTGATAATTCCCTTGCGTGCGGCTTCAAGCTGCGTCATTTGATTCCTCTCGAAAAATCACGAGGCCTGCGCGCGCGGCATATTGGAAACCGCCACGGTCGCCTCGATTATAAGCCGGATTAAATTCCCGGGCGTCCTCCGGCTCGGAAACGATTACGAAAAATCCGCCCGCGATCATCGCCGCCGGATTTATCGGATTCATTCAGGATAGCCGGCCTCTTGCCGTTCATCCTTGATTGGCATTATAGCCCGGCGTCATCCGATAGCCAGCCCGCCGCACTTTTCCGCCAACCCGATGCCGTTGCGAAAGCGGGCGGGGGCGCTTAAAACGGTTCGCACAGCCGCGCGGCGGCGACGGGAGCCAGAGCGATCGTGAGTGATATCCCCGGGACAACTTCGGAATCAGATCTCCTAGTCGCGCCAATCGCGGCGCCCGGCCACGGTCACGCGCTGTTCGCGAGCTTCATGGGATGGACGCTCGACGCGTTCGACTTTTTCATTCTGGTCTTCGTGGTGCCGGCCGTCGCCAAGGAGTTCCATCGATCGATAGCTGACGTCGCCTTCACGATCACCGCGACGCTCCTGATGCGTCCGATCGGCGCCGTGATCTTCGGCTGGATGGCCGACCGCTACGGACGGCGAATACCGCTGATGGTCGACATCATCTTCTACTCGATCGTCGAAGTGGCAAGCGGCCTCGCGCCGACCTACACGAGCTTCCTGCTGCTGCGGATGCTCTACGGAATCGGCATGGGCGGCGAATGGGGAGTAGGCACGGCGCTCGCAATGGAAGCGGTTCCGGTAGAGCGGCGCGGGATGCTGTCGGGGCTGCTGCAGGAGGGCTATTCGGCGGGCTACCTGTTCGCGGCGGCGGCCTATTACTTCGTCTTTCCGCATCTCGGATGGCGCCCGATGTTTTTTATCGGCGGCCTGCCCGCGCTGTTGACGCTGTATATCCGGAACAAGGTGCCGGAATCGGCAGTCTGGGAGAAGACCCAGGCCGAGCCGGTCGCGCTCTGGAGCACGCTGCGCGACAATTTCCGCTCGCTCGCCTACCTGGTGGCGCTGCTCAGCATGATGGGGCTCATTTCGCACGGCACGCAGGATCTCTACCCGACTTTTCTGTCGAAGGAGCGTGGGCTGGGGCCGCAAACGGTCGCGCTGATCGCGATAGTCTACAACATCGGCGCTCTTATCGGCGGAGTCGTCTTCGGCCGCTGGTCGGACCGGCTCGGACGGCGTCGCACGATGATAATCGCGGTGCTGCTGGCGCTGGCCTCGGTGCCGCTGTGGATCTATCCGCGCTCACTGATACTGCTCGCGGTCGGCGCCTTCATGATGCAACTGATGGTGCAGGGGGCGTGGGGCGTTATCCCGGCGCATCTGTCGGAGCTGTCGCCGCCGCAGGCGCGCGGGCTGTTCGGCGGCCTCGCGTACCATCTGGGCGTGCTGATCGCCGCCAACGCAGCGTTTGTCGAGGCGCTGCTGGCCGAGCGGTTCGGTTATGCGAATGCGCTCGCGATGGTCGCCGCTACGGTGCTGATCGGCGGCGCGATTGTGATCGCGCTCGGCAAGGAGCGCAAGGGCGCTCGGCTCGACGTCGCGACTGGCCCATAAACGGCCCCGGCAGTGGATAATTCGGTCATAAGCGGCGACGGTTTCCGAATAGTTCGTGATCCATCGAAAGTGCTAGCGCGATAACACGCTACGCTAGGCCCACGCGGGCGAGTCCGCCTTTACATCGAGCACGGTCGGCGTTAAGTTTGACGCTGCGTTAGTGCCCGGATGCGCTTTCAAGCGGGCTCTGTCGAAATCCCTCTGGAGCCGGCTGTTTGCGAGCTTCCAGGCAAGAAGTACGCAAGGATGGATTTCAGATGGCCACCAAGCTTTACGTAGGTAACCTGGCCTACGCGGTTACTCAGGATGACCTTGCCACGTTGTTCGCGCAGGCCGGAAAGGTGGCAAGCGCGGTCGTGGTAACGGACAAGTTCTCGGGTCAGTCGCGCGGATTTGGCTTTGTCGAGATGGCCGATGACGAAAGTGCGGCGCGCGCGGTGAGTACGCTCAACGAGACCGACCTTAAGGGGCGGCGAATCAGGATCGATGAGGCGCGTTCTTCGAGTCCGGGCGGTGGCGGCCCGCGTCGCGATAGCGGTGGTGGCGATCGTGGCGGCCGGGGCGGTGACCGCGGCGGCCGTGGTGGCGGCGGCGATCGCTGGTAAAATCGTAACCTGCACAGGCGGCCGCGACGTCATTGGCACTGCAGCCGCCTGATATTTCCTTCTCTTCAGTCATCAGCGCCGACGTCGTCGGCGCCCGCCCTGAAAACTGAGGCGCGTCGGTACGATTACGATGCGATGGCGGGGTTGTCGCGAACATTTATGTTCGCGTTAACCCCGCCATCGCATTTCTCGCCAGAGTCGGGCCGCGTGGCTACTCGAGCTCGACCGCCGCGTAACCGAGGCGTGCCACTATTTGACGCTTAGACCAGTCAACGCAAGGTCGCATGCATTTTGGAGTGTCAACGGATCTGCGGGGTCACGCATCGGCGGATGCGTGGCATCGATGGATACGACGTGAAATCGACAGAAAGGGAAATGGCTCCCCGGGCCGGATTCGAACCAGCGACATGACGGTTAACAGCCGTCCGCTCTACCGACTGAGCTACCGGGGAGCAATGCTGAACCTTATTTTGGTATCCGCCCGCGAGACTGAAAGCAAGTAATCGATAGTTTCGCGGCCTGCGGTAATCGCTCTCACGTCGTGCGCGGCCCCTGAATTGATCGACTTTGGATTGCTACTTTTGCGGAGGCTGCAACCGCTAAGTGCAATGACCTGCTGGCCATAGGACGGCCGTCTGAGTCGTCTTATGGAACTGCGATGAGCTTTTTCTCACTGAGACGCTTTATTTGAGCGAATGATGCGTACTTGCCACCTAGCTGCAATAAGGCTCAAAAATGATACATTGACGCAACACGAGCACGATTTGTAGCTGCATTTATGCTACAGTCGGGTATCCTGCAATGCCACCCGCACTCAATCCCAGGACCCTCAAGACCCAAGACGAATCGGCCGGACGCGGGTCGATCGCCTGGGTGACGGTGCTTTTGCTGGCCGACGAGCGCACGATTGCGCAGCGCGCGGGGAACATCCTCGCCGCCGCCGGCTTCCAGTGCGAGCTATGTGACGATCAGCCGGCGCTGTTCGCCGCGCTCAAGCTGCGCGGGGCGGATATCGTCGTTGCAAGCCTGCGCGAGATCACGACGGTGGGGCTCGACCTCGTTCGCAAGGTCAGCGAGCTTCGTCCCGACGCCGCGGTGATCGTACTTGCCCGCGAGCCCGATGCGGACGCGATCGCGCTGGCGATTCGCGCCGGCGCTTTCGACTGTATTCCGAGTCCGCCCGCCGAACGCGAACTTACCGCGGCGGTAATGCGCGCGATCGAAATAAATCGCCTGCGAATCGAAAACGTCCGTCTGCGCCAGCAGCTCGATCTGGCCAGCACCGCCGCCGCGTTTATCGCGGAGAGCGCCGCCGCCAAGCGGCTCGTCGCGGTCGTGCGCAAGGTGGCGCCGTCGCGGTCGACCGTGCTCATCGAGGGCGAGACCGGCACCGGCAAGGAGTTGGTCGCGCGGATGCTGCATCATTGGAGCAGCCGTGCGGACGCGCCTTTCGTTGCGATCAACTGCAAGGCCTTCGCCGACGGCCTGGTCGCCAGCGAGCTGTTCGGCCACGAGCGCGGATCATTTACCGGCGCGATCGCGGCGCATGTCGGCTACTTCGAGCGCGCTTCGGGCGGCACCCTTTTCCTCGATGAGATCGCCGAGGCCGGCGCCGATTTTCAGGCCAAGCTTTTGCGCGTGCTCGAAGACGGCGAAGTGATGCGCGTCGGCGCAACGCGTCCGCGCAAGGTCGACGTGCGGATTATCACGGCGAGCAACCGCGGGTTGCGCGAAGAGGTCGCGGCCGAGCGCTTTCGCGCCGACCTTTATTTCCGCCTCAATGTGATTCCGATCCGCATCGCGCCCCTGCGCGAACGCCCGGACGATATCATTCCCCTGGCGCGCCATTTTCTGGCGTTCCATCGCGCCGAGGCCGGCCGGCCGTTGAGTCTGGCCCCTGACGCCGAGGCCGCGTTGATTGCCCATCAATGGCCGGGCAATGTCCGCGAGCTCGAAAACGTTATCGAGCGGGCCGTCGTAATGAGCGAGTCGGAGCGTCTTGGTGCCGACTCGCTGGCGCTCGATATCGGGACAGGTGCCGAGACCGGAGCCTCGGCTGTGGCTCCGCAGACCAAGGGCGAACCGACGTTGCAGGATTGCCTCGATTCCGAAACCGCGCGACGCATCCGCGCTGCGCTCGCGACAAGCCACGGCAATCGCGCGATGGCGGCCAACCGGCTGGGCGTCGATCGGACGACGCTATATCGCCTGATGAAGCGCCTCGGAATCTGATTGGGTTTATTACGAACGTTTGACGGTTGGGTGGATGAGCGCTAAACGAGCACAGCGGCCGGTCCGTCTTGCGGTATGACCAATGATTCGTATAGGCAAGATAATTGCTGCGATTCGATGGCGACAGGTTCTGCTTGTCGTCCTGATGGTCCTCGTGATTATTCCCGGTTGCTCTCTCTATTATGAAGCTAAGCGCCCGCCATATACCGATGTTGCTGCAGTGCAGCCGGGCACGCCGCGTCCCAACGTAACCGCTGTCCTT
>Ga0302326_10008234_pt1 | contig 23044 bp, 15 predicted proteins | sample Palsa_T0_3_FD_202264 | JGI IMG/M metagenome (GOLD analysis project Ga0302326, IMG submission 202264) | Peat permafrost microbial communities from Stordalen Mire near Abisko, Sweden - Palsa_T0_3 | ecosystem: Environmental > Terrestrial > Soil > Palsa > Peat permafrost | place: Sweden: Abisko... | reverse complement strand
CAAGCTGCTCGTCGTCGATGATCTGCTCGACGCTCTCGGCGCCAGCCGGACACTCCAAGCCGGCGATCTCCTGACCTCCCTCGCGCACGAGTTCGGGTTCGGCGCGCTGTACAGCGTCTCCGACCTCGACTCAGCCATCATGGCCGATCGCGTTCTCATCTTCGAGCAGCGCACACTCCGACTCATGGCCGACCACCACCCGCAGGAGGCCGCGATCCTTGAGTTTCCGCGGACCGCGAGCGGTGGTCAAGAGTAGGCGCAGGCCGGTCTACCCATCAACCGGACTATTCAAGAGAGCCGGATCCTGCAGCGTGTAGGATCGAACCGCTATGCGGGAGTACAGCTCAGGTGAGGTCACGCCCCACGAGGCGGTTCTCGGCTTGATGGCCCAAGGCCGTGCCTCGGTTTTGGGCCTGCGAGGTCGCCTCGAAAGGGAGTTTCCGCACGCGAACTATGCTCCGAACCTGGCTGGCTCGGCGCTGCGGCGCCTTGCCGCCAAAGGCCATGTCCGACTCGTGGAGGAGGGCGTCGATGACGCTAGGACTATTTACGAGATCACGCGGGAAGGCATGAATGTATTGGAGAGCTGGCTCTACGACATCGCGTCGATCCCGGCTCCTCAGCGTGATGCGATACAAGCGAAGCTGGCCTTTGTTCCTGCTGATGGTGTCGGCAGGTTCATAGCCATCATCAAAGTTCTTGAGGAGGCTGCGGCCCTGCAATACGGCGTAGAGCACGGCAACGTCAGGACTCTGCGCCTCGAACGGCCCGTAGATGGGAACCCCGGCCTTGAACTTCAGTGCATCAGGCACCAGTTCACGGCCAGTCTTTGGGGCCACGAATCGAAACGGCTGGCCGCGCTCCGCAAGAGTCTCGAAGCATTCCGCGCCAGGCACGGAGGAGACTAGATGCCCGGTTTGTTGGCGTTGCGGGGTGTGCGTGTGGGGTATCTGCAGGGTGGGCGCGCGGGGCTGATCTTGGAGGATGTTTCGCTCGACGTAGACGCAGAGCAGACCGTCGCCGTGGTCGGCCAGCGCTGGGAGGGCAAGAGCACGCTGCTGGGCTTGGCGGCCGGCATGAAACTCGCCGAAGACGGCCGGGTGCTTCTCGAGGGCGTGGATTTCGCTAGCCGTTCGCGCCGCGAGCGCCATAAGCTGCTCGGGCGCGACATCGTGTGGTTGGATCGAAAGGAGTCCGACCTGCGATTGACGATGCTCGACTACGTCGGCCTGCCGCTCGTGATGGGCTGGCGCGGCCCACGTCGCGCGCAGGTGCGTCGCATGGCCGCCGACGCGCTTGAGCGTGTCGGCGTCGCGCACGTCGCGCACAAGCGCCCGCAAGCCCTGTCGAGCTGGGAGCGCGTGCTGGTCGGCCTGGCAAGCGCGATCGTCGCGCGCCCCAAGCTGCTCGTCGTCGATGATCTGCTCGACGCTCTCGGCGCCAGCCGGACACTCCAAGCCGGCGATCTCCTGACCTCCCTCGCGCACGAGTTCGGGTTCGGCGCGCTGTATAGCGTCTCCGACCTCGACTCAGCCATCATGGCCGATCGCGTTCTCGTCTTCGAGCAGCGCACACTCCGACTCATGGCCGACCACCAGGCTCACGCCGACGAGCTTGCTCTCGCGCGGGCTAGTCGCGCGACCGGGGGCGTTCCGCGTAGCACCCGCGCGTGCTAAAGCTCGAACAGGTCGTCAAGCACTACCAAGTCGGCGGGGGCGACCCTATCCGCGCGGTCGACGGCGTCTCGTTGAGCGTAGAAATGGGCGAGCTCGTCGTGATCTTCGGACCGAGTGGTTCAGGCAAGACGACGCTGCTGGAGCTGATATCCGGTGTCCGCAAGCCCGATAGCGGCAACATCTTCGTCAACGGCCGGAACGTCGCGGGCATGTCGCGCCGGGATGCAGACAACTATCGTCTGCGCGACCTCGGGATCGTTGACCAAGCCGATGCCCTGTTTCCTGGCGATCGCGCGATTCGAAACGCCTGTCTCAAGCTGTGGCTCACGAACCGCCGGAACGCTGAGATCGTCGTACAACCCCTGCTTGTGCGCCTCGGCCTCGGTGATCGCCTCGACCACCCAACCGAACTGCTCTCGATGGGAGAGCGACAACGTCTCGCTATCGCACGCGCCCTAGCGCTCGATCCCAAAATCGTGCTTGCTGATGAGCCGACCGCCAACCTCGACTCGCGTCGAACAAGTGAAGTCCTCGCGCTGCTGCGAGAGCTATGTACGGAGCGTGGGACCGTGACGCTTCTTGCCACCCATGACGAGAAGGCCGCCGCTTTCGCCGATCGCGCCTATGAGCTTGAGGAGGGGCATCTGCGTCCGTTCGGGGCTGGTCGCGGCGTGGGCTAGTGTTGATGACGTTGGGCAATTTGTTGCGGTTGTGGCGGGCGCGCTTGAGTTCGCGTGCGATGCTTGTTCAGGAAGCTCTTGCGGTTGTTGGGATCGCGGTTGGTGTGGCGTTGTTGTTTGCCTCACAGGTTGCGTCTACCAGTCTTAGCGGCTCGGTGCAGCAGCTGACGAACGAGATTATTGGAAGTCATCAGCAGCTACAGATTGATGCTCGAGGGCCTAGTGGTTTTGACGAACGGCTCCTTGGGCGAGTCTCGCGGCTGCCGGGCGTGCGGGGTGCTGCTCCCGTGCTCGAACAGTCCGCCACGGTGATCGGCCCGAAGGGATCGCAGGCCGTTGATCTTCTCGGCACGACTCCGCAGTTTGCTACGGCGGGAGGCCCGGTCGTCCAACGCTTGAGCACACGGCCGCTCGCTCATGTCCACGCGATCGTGCTGCCGCAACCGATCGGCGAAAAGATCGGCGCTAGCTCGTTGGAAGCCATCAAAATCCAAATCGGGGCGAGGGTGGTGCGTACCCTGTTGGCCGCGACTCTGAGCGAACATCAGATCGGGGCACTCATTGGCAGCCCGGTCGCGGTCGCACCGATCGCGTACGCTCAGAAAATCACAGGGATGTCCGGCAGGATTTCGCGGATATTCGTGCGCGTCACCGCTGGGCGAGAGGCTTTGGTGAACCATGAGCTTCAGGGTCTTGCTCGCCAGGCGAACGTCAACGTGGAGCCCGCTGATTTCGACTCACGGCTGTTTGCGGTGGCCTCCAATCCGGAGACTCAAAGCGAGACGCTGTTCTCGGTCATCAGTGCGCTAGTTGGATTCTTGTTTGCGTTTACCGCGATCCTCCTGACCGTGCCGAGGCGCCGCAAACACATCGAAGAACTGTGGCCGCACGGGGCGAGCTACGGCATCACCTTGGAGATCCTGCTGTTCGACGCCGCTGTGCTAGCCATCCTGGGGTGCGTGCTGGGCTTGGCACTCGGCGATGCGCTTTCGATCGCGGCGTTCGATCGCACGCCGGGCTACCTTGCCTCCGCGTTTCCGGTCGGCAATAGTCGCATCATCACAGCCCGGAGCGTCATTCTCGCTGCGCTTGCCGGATGCGCATCCGCAGCGGGGGGCGTCCTCTGGCCCATGCGCGAGCTACTGCTGCGGACATCTACCAAGCGGAGCCCACGCTGGGCGACTGTTTCCCGATTGTTCGTTGCTGCAAGCTGCGCCACAGTTACCCTCATCGTCCTCCTCGCGCGCCCAGAAGATGCGTTTCTCGGGAGTGCCACACTAATCATCGCGCTTCTAGCGCTCATGCCGACAGCGTTTCACGCAGTCCTTTTCGCGTTCGAGCGCGTCCAACGTCTCGCTGGCGGCGCAGCCACCGAGCTTGCCGTTGACTCTCTCAGCGCATCGCGAGTCAGGGTGCGCGCCCTAGCGATCGCGGTGCTCAGCGGCGTCGCGGTGTTCGGCACGATATCCATCGGAGGCGCCGAGGTGAGTCTCCGGCGGGGCCTTGACTCATCAGCAAACGCTGTCTCGGGTAGCGCGAACATATGGGTCAGTCCCAGCGGCCAAGCCAGCCCGCTATCCACAATCCCGTTCGTGCAAGCCTCGCCCCCACCATTCGCGCGCCTACCCGGTGTCGCTAGCGTCGGCGTCTACAGAGGCAGCTTCTTTGATTGGGGCGACCGACGAGTGTGGGTGCTCGCCCCACCCGCGAACAGCCGCGCCCCGATCCCGGCCGGACAACTGATATCCGGTCGCCTCGATGTTGCAAGCGCCCGGATACGCGACGGCGGGTGGGCAGTACTATCCGAAGCACTCGCCCATGAAAACCACCTCAACATCGGTGATAGCTTCACACTCCCAGCCCCTCGCCTGACAACGCTTCGCGTCGCCGCGCTCAGCACAAACCTCGGATGGCCGCCCGGTGCCGTGATCCTCAATTCCACGGAATACGCCCGGGCATGGGGGAGCAACGCCCCAAGTGCCTATGAGATACAGACGCACACCGGGGTTTCTCTGTCCGTCACTCGCAACGACGTTCAACGAGCACTCGGCCCGAGCGGCGGACTCGCAGCAGAAACCTCATCAGAACGACGCGCCCGCGACTACGCCGTCATCAACCAAGGCTTGTCCCGTCTGAACCAAATCAAGCTGCTGGTCCTTCTCGCGAGCGGGCTCGCGCTGGCAGGCGCGATGACCTCGCTGATCTGGCAGCGCCGCGAGCGAATCGCCGCGATCAGAGTCCAAGGCTACACCCCACTCGTGCTCTGGCAGTGGCTGTGCCTCGAGAACGTCCTCATGCTCGGAACCGGATGCTGCATGGGCGCAATATTCGGCATAGCCGGACAGCTCCTACTCAGCCACGCCCTCGCCGCCGTCACCGGCTTCCCGATCAGCCTCGGCGTCGAAACCGCAGCCGTCATCCTCAGCTTCGCATGGGCAGCAGCCCTCGCCATTACAATCGTTATTGTGCCCGGCTCCCTCGCGGTCCAAGCAGCTCCGAGAGCCAGCAGCGCCACACTATAAGACGATTGTTGGAGGGACTACCGGCGATCCAGCGCCACTAACAGCCCGACAATTCCGCGCGCTTAGCGGAGCAGTCGCGCGTGAGCTTGCATGGGGCCTCCCACTCGCCGTCCTCGAGCTTCGGCACTGGCGCGCCCAAGCGCTCCGCATTCCCGCAGGCGGCGTTCGACAAGTTGCGCTGCGTGCTCTCGACCAGAAGCGGGGGAATACCCACGGTGCAGCGCTGTTCTCCGTGATTCCACGAAAGCGTAGTCGCCCGCTTCTGCAACTACTTACCACTTACCAGGTCTTGTGGGATTTCCTCGACAGTCTCAGCGAGACACGGACTCTGCTCGCACCTGATGACACACTGCTAATGCATCTCGCGCTCGTCGACGCGGTTAACCCTACCGGTCCGCTTCACGACTACTACGGGCGGCCTGCCCGACTCGACGATGGGGGCTACGTGCGGTCGCTCGTCGAAACGTGCCGCGACTGCTGTCGTGCGTTGCCGTCATTTCACAAGGTCGCGCCGGTCTTGCGCAGGGAGGCTATGCGAATTGGTGTGCAAGCGCTTAACCATGCAACTGAGCTGACACAAATACCAGGCAAGCTGCGAGATTGGGTCGCTCGAGAATACCCCGGCACGTACGAGGTCGCATGGTTCGAGATCGCCGCCGCCGCAGGCGCCAATCTCGCGATATACGCCCTGTTTGCCCTTGCCGCCGAGGCACGCTGCTCCTCTGGTCGCATCGAGGATACCTACCGCGCCTACTTTCCGTGGACGGGCGCGCTCGCAACGATGCTCGACGGATTCGTCGATCAATTTGACGATGTTCGACGCGGCGATCACTGCTACGTCGCCTATTACCAATCACCGGGTGACGCCACAAGGCAGATCAGTCGCCTCGCGCGGCGCTGCCTCTCAGAGACACACTCCCTGTTCGACGGCGAGCGTCACACCGTCGTTACCGCCTCGATGGTGGCGATGTACCTCTCGCGCGACAGTGCTCGCACGTCGTCACTCAGCACGGCATCCCGGCAACTAGCACAGGCGGGAGGCTCTCTCACATGTGTGTTGCTGCCCGTCCTGCGGCTATGGCGGATCGCCAACAAGACTCGCGCATATTGATCCAACCAACAAAGGAGACACGATCGCAATGGAAGCCACACACGCAGCCCTAGTCCGCATCAAAGGCGATTTGCCGCCAACCCCCCCGATTCCCGGCTCCTTGCAGACGCTCGCGTGTCGCTTGAGACCGCTCGACCTGTTTGACTGGTGTCGCGGCAACCTTGGGGACCGTTTCACACTATATCCAGTCAATCTACCGCCTGTCGTATTTCTTTCAAACCCGGAAGACATACGCGCCGTGCTCGCCGCCCCAAGCTCTGTACTTCAACCAGGCGCAGGCGGAAACGCGATAGCCCCGATTGTAGGGCCACGCTCGTTTATGCTTGATGATGCCGACGAGCACATGCGCGGTCGGCGCACCATTCTCCCCTCCTTTAGCGCGTCGGCGCTCGATGAGGACGCACGCCGCATTAACGACATCATCGAGGCCGAGGTGGCGTCGTGGCCGCTTGACCGTTCGTTTGCTGTCTTTCCGCGCGTGCGCAGCATGAGTCTTCGCATCATCTTGGGCACCGTCTTTCGAGATGACGGCGAGCGTCTTCGGCGGCTTCACGATCATATGCTCCGGATGCTCGATATGACAGCGAGCTTTGTCCTCGTAGAGCCACGTCTTCGCCATCTACCACTATGGAAAGGCATTTGGCGGCGCTTTACGTACGAGCGCGCTCGGGTGGACGAGGAGATCCGCGCATTGATCGAGGCCCCGCCCTACAGATCGACCGACGACGTGCTGGGACGGCTTCTCGCTACCACGAACGAAGACGGCACGCCTTTGACTCCTGCCCAGCTCCGCGACAACCTGATCTCTGTCATCCTCGCTGGACATGAGACGACAGCGTCCGAGGCAGCGTGGGCGCTACAGCTCATCGCTCACGCGCCCGACGCGCAGGCACGACTCGCAAGGGAGATCGATGTCGGCTCGGAAGAAAGGTACCTTCAAGCAACGATCTTCGAGGTGCTTCGCCATAGGCCCGTCTTCGTATTCGCGATCCCTCGTGTCGTCGCCGCTCCATTTGAGCTAGGCGGCTGGACGTTTCGGCCACCAGTGCAGCTACTCGCGTCTATCTATCTCCTTCACCACGACCCAAGCCTGTATAGCACTCCCAACACGTTCCTTCCCGACCGCTTCCTGTCTGGTGCGCCAGAGCCCAGCGCCTGGCTGCCGTGGGGCGGCGGCCACAAGCGCTGTCCCGGCCACCGGCTCGCGACTCTTGAGTTGAAGAGCGTAATCCGCGCGACGCTCGCAACCCGGGCGGTCCGACCGGCATCTCGCCGGATCGAGCGAGCGCGATGGCGAAGCGTGATCGTGACCCCCGCGAATGGTGGCCAAGTGCTTCTCAGAGCTCGACGCCGGCATGTCCGCAGGTATCCGGCTCAGAGCCGGCTCCGAGCTGGCTACCGCTTTTTGTAGCCGGCTCGGAGCGGGCTAACAAAATCTGGAGCCGGATACACGAATTAGCCCGAAATACTGGACAAACCGACCGTCAACTCGTATTCATTGATTGCCCTCCACGGCGCACTTGGTTGCTGGCGTTTTGGAGTGCTGAGAACCACCGCCGCTCGACGCCCGTGCCGGTAACCCTCACGCTTTCACTACGCTCAAGCTGTTGATTACTGTGACGCCTCTTTCCAGCATCTTTGGCAGGCGGGCTGTCGGGCTGACTTCGCCAGTGGATGACACGCGCCCACGGCGCTCGGATGATACAGCGGCGCCAGACGCCCTTGCCGGCAGCCTGGTTGGGGGAGGCGATACCGGAGTGCGCTCTGAAGGCTGGCGCAGGAAGCCTCGACCGGACACTAGGGCTACCGACGTTCATGCGCGAAGGGGTTGTCGACCATCGTCGGCTGACGATCGTCGCGCTCGCTGGGCGGATCGCCAAGGCTGTTCTTCCCTGTCGAAAGCCCGCAGCGTCCCGCACCCCGGGTCATCTGTAATCCGTTGTCAGCTAAGCACCTTCAGGTGGACATCCATGACTGAGCCACGCGAGCGGGGGGATCAGGTTGCCGGTTGTGGCTGGTGACTCTGGCTGCGCTGCGGCGTGGCGGGGCGGAAAGGAGACGGACACTGCAGGCGCGAGCTCAGAAGAGCTTGGTCGGGTGTTGAGGGTCGCTTCCGAGCGGCAGGCGCACGCTCTGTACGCGGAGATTATGAGACCGGATCGCAGGTATCCGATCGTGGGATTGACATGCCGCCCGGGTACGCGCGATCCGGCACTGGCTTCCGAGCGCGTGCAGGAAAGGATTTGGCCGGGCGTCCCGATCTATGTCATCGAGCCGCGGGAGTCGCGCACGCTCAACGACCTCCTGCCACGCCAGCTCGGTGCTTACAAGGGCGCGGCGAGGGTGTGGTGGCCGGGCGTCGACGCCGACTGCTCACCGACCTGGCACCCGTTTATCCATGACAGCAGAGGGGTCTACGGTGAGGCTGCTTTAGATCGGCTGGCTGCAGAGTTCGCAGCCAAGCATCCCGAGTCGATCTATGACCTCTCTCCGGCGGAGCAGGCGGAGATGCGGGCGCGATTGCGCATGGCACAGAAGTCTGGGCTGCTCGTCACCGTGGCGACGCCGAAAGACCTCCGACGCCTGACGGTCGATCTGCGACGGTTGGACCGCGACTACCCGATCGTCGTGCTTTCGCTCGGCGAGGGTGCTAGCGAGCCGAGCTTTCCCCCCTCCGCTGTTCGCTCGGCGCTTGAGCCGCATATCCCGGTTTACGTGCTCATGGGTAGTGCTTCCTCGCGGCGGCTGGCGCACGCGCTCGGGCCGGAGCTCCTGGTCCAGGATGGGTGTGCTCGGGTCTTTTGGCCCGGTGTGGGGCGGGAGAGTGATCCGCTTGAGCATCCGCTGGTGCGAGGGGGGCGCGGGGAAGACACGGTCGAGCGCCTGATCGCTGCGCTGCAGCTAAGCCGTCCGGATGTTCGCGGGCACGTCGCGGCCACGCAGGAGCGGCTGCAGAGCGCGCAGGAGCGAGCGGCCGAGGCCCAGCGCGAGCTGCGCGTGGCGCGCGTCGAGCGCGACGTCGCGGTCGCGCGAGCCGGCGCGGCCGAGGCGAGTCTTGCGGCGCTCGAGCAGCAACTGAGAGCGCTGCAAGAAGCGGGGTTGGATGAGGCTGAGCTTGAGGCGCTCGCCACGATGGATGGGGAGGCAATCATGCAGCGGCTGATCTGCCGCGAATGGCTGAGGAGCTTGCAAGCCGCGGATCGGCGTGTACACCTTCTCGGTGGGTATCGCTTCGGCTCACAGTTCCTCGCGAGCGTCGAGGATCGGCGGATAGCTGTTCCGCCCGCCCGGGTCGCGTTCGCGTGCGCGATGGTGGTCTGTGGTCGCGCTGCGGAACTGCCTGGGTTGGAGCCCCATCCCTGGCGTGAAGGCAGGATGAGCGGCAGCGGCGATGACCCTCAAGCCGTGCGCGCGGATGGTGGGAGAGGTTTGATGTGCAATCTCGGGCATGGTCGGGGCGCGGCGCGTTTGTTTTATTGGGCGCTCGCTCGCGGGGTCGTTGAGTTCGACTCGGTGCGCAACCACGAGGCGATCGGGCAACGCGGATGAGCGCGCGAGTCCGTTCCACGACGCCTGCCGAGGAATCGTCTTGGTGGCCGAGCGTGCGCGGGCCGGGCTTCTCGCAGTCGCTGGAGCGTGGGCTGGCGGTCCTGGGGGTCTTTACGCCCACGCGCCCGGTGCTCGGCATCGCTGACATCGCCCACAAGCTCGGCATGTCCCGCCCGACGACGCATCGCTACGCAGCGACGCTCGTCGCGCTCGGCTATCTCGAGCAAGATGCTGGCTCGCGCAAGTATCGCCTGGGGCTGCGGGTGACCGACCTCGGGATGGCGGCACTGAGCGCGACTGGATTGCGCGAGCACGCCCACCCCTATCTGGAGGGGCTGAGCCAGCGCACCTCCTACACGACCAGCCTGGGCGTCCTCGACGGCGGCGACGTCCTGTACGTCGACCGCGTGCGAAGCCTCCGCCGCAGGCCGGGCGAGGTAGAGCTGGAGCTGCACACGGGCTCGCGCGTGCCGGCATACTGCACGGCGATGGGCAAGCTGCTGCTGGCCAGCCTGCCGGCGCCCGAGCAGCGCGACCTGATCCGCGCGATGAAGCTCGCCAAACGCGGCCCCCACACGATCACCCGCAAGAAGGCGCTACGCGAGGAGCTTGAGCAGATCAGAGCTACAGGTTTCGCCGCTAGCGATCAAGAGATGGCCGCCGAGCGTTACGCAATCGCTGCGCCCGTGCGCAACGAGGCCCGCGAGATCGTGGCCGCCGTGCACATGGCCGCTCACTCCTCAGTGATCTCACTTGAGGAGCTGGTCGACGCGCTCGGCCCGCACCTGGTCGCAACCGCCGACCAGATCTCGGCCCGGTTGGGATACCGGCGCGACGGTGAGATACCCAATGGGCGGTGAGCAGCGCCGCGCTGTGCCTCTGAGCGCTTGTTGCTCTGAGCGCATAGTCCGCGCGATACAGCGGCCCGTGACAGGGCGAGCGTGACCGAGAACGTCCGGTTGCTCACCTCATTTCTGGGCGGCGCGCGTGTCGTGCCTCGGCAGGCGCTCGGGGCGAATACCTCCGCTGGCGCCGGTCAGGATGAGGCGTGCCGGGACTAGCCGTCCGGACCGACCAGCGAACGCGCGCGGAGCTTGCGGGCGACGTCGCGCAGCTCTACATGCAGGGAAAGCGGACCGCCGATATCGGCGACGCGCTCAACCTGACCAAGGCACAGGCCCACAAGATCCTCAGCGAACTATTCGCAGAAGGCATGCCCAAGCTCGAGCGGCGCAGGCTGAGCGACGAGAAGGTTCGAGCGATCCACGCTGCGTATGTCCGAGGGGACGGGTCGATCAACAAGCTCGTCGAATCGATCGGCTTCACAGGCTCGGCGGCCCGACGGCGAATGCGCAAGCTGGAGCTGCCGCTGGAACGCGAGAAGCCGCCACGGAACCCGGCACGGTCACGAGCGCACGCCGAGCAGCGCGTGATCACGGCACTGCTGATGGCGAGCGTTGACGATTTGCGAAAGCAGCGAGGGCTGAGCCGTGAGCGTCTCGCGGACCTGTCGGATGTCTCGATGTGGACGCTCCAACGTTTGAGCAGCGAGCTCACTGACCCGCGTCTGTCGATCGTGCTGAGGCTTTGCCGCGGGCTCGGTGTAACGGCCGGGGAGCTGCTCGACGAGCTCCCGCTTCCCGTAGAGGCCCGGCCACGGGCCGCTCGGCGGCCGGCCGACTGCCGACTGGCCGACCCGGGAGGAACGCGGTGAATCCTGGTCAGGCGAGGATCCCTGGGCATCTGGTGCGCTATCTGCACAAGGGCGTCAAGCGGGAGTTCGGGGCGAGCCTTGTGATTCTCGGGATCGAGGTTGAAACGATCGTCGATCCCAAGACCTATCACGATGCGCTGGCTCGTTTTGATGCCGCGCGCACGCTGCTCGAGACGATTGGCCTGGCCGATGACCCGCAACAGCCGGCCGTCGAGCTCGATCTTGGGCGCTGGGGGAGTCTTATCTTGAAGTCGCTGGAGTCCGTCCACGCGGCCGAACTCGTGAGGCTGCAGGACGCCGCCGCCGCGGACGGATTTGATATGCCGCCACGTGACATCCCCGCGCTCGGGAGCCTGGTAGCGGATATTCGCAACAAGACGGGTACTCCGCAGCGAGTCAGCCGCAGGAGGCTGCTGCCCTTGTGGGCGCGCAGAGCACGAGAAGCCAACAGAAGGGGGAGTGATGGGCGCTAGTCACGATGGTGTTTCACCCCGCGAAGCGCAACATCACGGGTGGTGGATGATCCGCGGGACTCTAGGCGAGACATACGCGCAAGCGCAAGCGCAAGCGGTGATCCACTAGCGCGCGGTTTCTTCGCGCATCTCGGCCCGACCAAAAGGGAACGAAGAAAGGACTGACAATGACGACTAACCTTGTCCCCCTACCCAGCACGCGACCGGCAGGCCCGACATGCGAACGTGACAACCGGCGGTCGATCGGCTCCACGCCAGAACCACACGAGGGCTGGCCCGGGCGAGCAGCCGCGGTCGCGCGTCGAGCCCGGTCCCGCGAGCGTGACATCGAGCGCCGCCACGCTCGCCCCTTTGACGTTAAACGGCGCTCGGCAGTTCTCTGCTCTAGCGCCCTGTATCTGGTGAGCGTCGGAACTGTGATGATTCTGGCCTACTTCGCGGCTCGCCTGGTTGCGTTGTGGACAATCGGGCCGGTGAATTGACGGGCCTGTCATCAAGACGCGAGCAAATCGCCAGTCGCTTCCCCAGCCTACCGTTCGGGCGGCGGCCGATGTTCCACGACGGATTGACGTGTCTGCAAGCGGCAGCCTGAATTGATCACCGGGCATGTGTGGTTGGCGCGACTTTCGGCTGTGCGAGCTGCTTGTGATTGAGCAAGCGTATGGATGAAAGTAAGCTGGGATCGGCCGTCGTGGGTGGTATTGACCCGTCGGTCGCGTGTAATGTGGTCGAGGCTGAGCGTGCGTGCCGCGATACGTTGACTGTCGCGCTCGGGCAGTTTGCACCGCTGCTGGCTCGCGGTCTCATGGACGTGCTGCGCGATGATCGCCGGATTCGTGTCGTCTCTGGCGATTGCGATGGCGCCAGGCTGTGGCGTGCTGGCAGATATCCGGCACGGCGGGTCCTTATTCTCGACGAAACGGCTGGACGCGCGGTATCCTCACGCGTGCTCCGTCCGGGGGTTGGGATCGTTGTCCTCGCACGCGAGCCGACTGTTCCTTACGGGATGCTGCTGTTGGCTGCTGGCGTTAGCTGTGTCGACTCGAGCGCCGCGGTGGAGGATGTCCTTGCTGCGGTACATCTCACGGCACAGGGCGGGTGTATCTTTGTATCCGGTAACGGTGATCGAGTCGAGCGAGCCGACCGGGACGAGCGGATCCTTACTGAACGTAAGGTCCAAGTGCTTGAGGGGCTTAGCGATGGCAAGGGCTATCGCGAGATTGCACAGGAATTGAAGATTAGTGTCGCTACGGTCAAGAAGCACGCCGAAAGCCTGCTGCCGGCGCTCGGGGCGTCGAGCAAGCGAGACCTGGTCGGGCTGCCGACCGAGTGGTTGACAGCGGCTGGGAGGTCGGGCACGCACGGCTTCCGCACCGATGACTACCTCGCCCCGCTAGACGTCCGGGAACCTACTCTGACTCCTTAGTGTCACTGGGCCAAAACCGTGAAAATGGACCATAGACAAGCCGCCTGGCCTCGATTACGGTGGGCCACAATTCTTCTGTAGATCGGTGCCGGCCAGCGGGTTAGGCACCCGCGTACTGGAGGCACACTTCATGAGGCTTGCTGTGCGACTGTTCGGGACATGCCTGCTGTGTTGTGTCGGCGTGGGCTGTTGGTTGGCGGGTGCCTCCGTTGTGTGCTCGGCGGCGGTGCTTGAGGCGCCACCTGCACCGATGCCTAGTATGGCTTTGCTGGGTGGTTCGCTGGTTGTGCCCAGCATGCAGGTGTTGGACGAAGGCCAGCAGGAACGGGATGTTGAGCAGGCGCGTCGGAGTAGTCCGGAGGCCGTTGTAGGGCGTGAACTGTCGCGTACGGCGTACCGGCACCTGACTACGGCGCAGGCGCTCAGGGTGGCACGGGAACTCTTCCCCGGCGTGGTCAACGATGAGGAGGACGGTCCGTTGCGGCTGCCTGCGGGTCAGCGGATCGTGGGCTATCCGGCCGACAACGCCGCACAGGTCGATCTTCCTGGCCGTAGACACGGCCTGATCGTCTCGACGCAGCCGATGGCGGTGGAAGTCTCACGGGGGCGGCGGGTGCCGGTGGATCTTGGGTTGACGGCTGGCCCTGACGGGTTTGCTTCGAGCATGCCGGCGGTTCGCGTGCGTATCCCCCGACGGCTGAGCGATGGTGTGGCGCTGGCTGCCAGCGGGATCTCATTGACGCCCGTCGACGTGCAGGGTCTGCCGCTGACTGGCTCGGAGGGCAGTGTTGACGGTGCGACCGTGCTGTACGCGAACACACAAACCAGCGTGGATACGCTGGTCAAGCCTGTCGCAGATGGCTTCGAGATGGATTCCATGCTGCGTTCGCCGGAAAGCCCGGCGCAGCTCGTCTTCCGGGTTGGGTTGCCGCGGGGCTCACGTCTCGTGTCCGGCAGGTCGGGCGGGGCGAGCGTCGTGGACGGTGACACGGTCATCGCCAGGGTGTCGCCGCCGCGCGCCGTTGATGCGGAAGGTACGCCGGTCGCAACGTCCACGACGGTCGCTGGTGACCTTATCAAGGTCACGGTAGCCGATCGGGCGGGCGGGTATCGCTACCCGATCGCGGTTGACCCTACGGTCGAAGAAAACGTGGAAGGGAAGGGCAAGATCCTGTTCGGGAAGACGTGGGCCTTCACGACCGACGACTCGTCGTTTTTTCACGTTGGCGAACGAGATTACGACGAAGACACCTTCCCCTCCCCGTACGACCTCATGGGAGGCGAAGCGCCCGCCGGGGACTACGGCACGTTCTACTACAAAACTCAGGGGGAATCCCGGATCTACTCTTTGACGGCCACCACGGCGGCTTTCGGGCAAGGTCCTGAAGACGTACTAGGCATCTTGAATACGCATTCGAAATCGCTTGAAGTTGAGCACGTATGGCGAGAAGGGGACTACGGGGAAGTAGCGACGCAGCTTTGCAGCCCCGAATGTGGTGGGGGTGGCACGGTCACGAGCAGTAACGATGAAAGCGAAGCGGTCTACAAGCAGGATCTACGCGAAAGCGTGACTGGCGACCCTAAAGACGGCGAAGCGGTTCTCGTCAATGCGAAGATCGGCATCCTGCAGACGGCAACACCGTCGGCCGCGTGGGACACGACGGACGAAACGTTCAAAGGGGAAGAAGGGAAGACCGAACCAAACGCGATGGCGCCGGGCCGCTGGATCAGTACCGGTCACGACTATCCGGCCGCGCTCAACGGGCATGACCCTGGCGTCGGGATCGCGCGGATCTCCTGGCGCTCTCCGATTGACGCTGGCTGGGGTAGTGAAGCACTGGACAAGCCGGCGGATGGCGCGATCCAGATGCATGAGTGCGAAGAAGCGAAATGCGGTGGGGCGCCGCTGGTCATCGGTGGCAGCAGTTACACGCTTCCCCAGTTGCAAAAGAGCGAGTTGGGGCGGTTGCCTGAAGGCGAAGACACGGTGGAAGGCACCGTCGAAGATGGCGTGGGCCTCACGACGACTGCGACCGGCAAGGTGAAAGTCGACGACAAACTCGCGTATGAAGTACATCTGGTTGGGTTGCCTGCGAACAACGAAGTCGGGTTCGGCCTCGACCGGCTGCTGGTGGACGCGAGCGAGGGGTCGGGGAGCACCCCGAGCTCGGGCATCGCCTCGATCAGGCTCTCCATTGACGGCAAGGAAGTCGGGCACCCGAACGGCTCGTGCTCGGTCCCGAGCGGACCCTGCACGGCGAAGGGTGAATGGGAGTTCAACAGCGAAGAATACGCCGCGGGCAAGCACGAAGTCGTGATGGAAGCAGAAAGCGGTGCGGGAGTAACCGCACGGACAGACACCACGGTCACGTTCGTCAGCTCGGAATCAAAGCCTGTCGGTCCTGGGTCGGTTGACCTCGCGTCCGGTGCGTTCACGCTGGACTCGACGGACGCCCCGATGGCGGCGCCGGGGAGTGGCTTGTCTGTGCAGCGCAGCTACGACTCGCGGCTCGTGGGTGTGGGCAGCGAAAGTCCGTTTGGGCCGCAGTGGCAGGGCCTGAGCGTGACCGGCGATGAGGAGCTCACGAAGCTCCCGACGGGAAGTGTGGTCCTGACGGCCTCCACGGGCCAGAACTCGATCTTCACGAAGGAAGGGTCCAGCTTCCAAGCGCCTACGGGAGACTCGAATCTCACCCTCAAAGAAGAAAGCGCCTCGGCGTTTGCGCTGAGCGACCAGCGCGGCGATGTGACGAAGTTCGCGGTGCCCGAAGGCGGCTCCGGGACAGTCTTGACACCAGTATCGCGGGAAGAACCGGGGCATCCGGGCGCGGCAACGTACAAGTTCCAGACGGTCGGAGGGGTGACCGAGCCGACGGAGGCGCTGGCGCCGCCGCCCGCCGGAGTCAACTGCACGACCCTGGTGCGGGGCTGTCGCGCGCTCACGTTCACCTATGCGTCGAAAACGACCGCGAGCGGCGAAGCCCCGTCGGAATGGGGCGAATACACGGGGCGTCTAATGAAGGTGTCGTTCACGGCGTATAACCGAGCGAGCAAAGCGATGCAGACCACGGTGGTCGCGCAGTATGCGTATGACAAGCCGGGGCGGCTGCGGGCGGCGTGGGACCCGCGCATCGAACCGGCGCTGAAGACAACCTACGGCTATGATCCCGAAGGGCATATCACGGCCGTCACTGCGCCGGGCCAGCAGCCGTGGCTCCTGCACTACGGCACGACTGAAAGCGACCCGACGGGCGGGCGTCTGCTGTCGGTCTCGCGTCCGGGCGCGTCGACGCCGCTTGCGCAGAGCACCGCGCCGGCCAACCAGCAAGCCCCGAAGCTCTCGAGCACGAGCCCTGTCGTGGGTACTGAACTGACCGCCACATCCGGGACCTGGAGCAACAACCCGTTGACCTACAGCTACCAGTGGGAGCGCTGCAACAGCTCGGGGGCGGAATGCGCGGCGATCCCGGGCGCCACCAACCAGGGCTACACGCCGCGTTACGGCAAGGACGAAGGACACACCTTCGTGGTGGTGGTGACGGCCACCAACGGTGGCGGCTCGGCAACGGCCGCTACTGCCGCGAGCGCCCCGCTCGCGGTGATACCGACCGATGACTTCCCTCGAGCGTACATTGGCTCGCTGGGCTCGAAGGGCAAAGGCACAGGCGAGTTCGAGTCGCCGTCGGATGTCGCCTACGTGACGTCCTCTCACACCTTGTATGTGACGGATACCGGCAACAATCGCGTCGAGTACTTCCATGAAGAAGAAACCGGAACGCTACCTGTGAAAGGCGAAGGGTTCAAGGAACCGACGGGCATCGCGGCGCGGCGCGAGTTCGATGAAGAGCTCTGGATCGTCGACGCCGGCCACAAACGCATGCTGTACTACGAAAACCACTCTGACTACAAACCACCCGCAGAATACTTGGACGAATCGGCGACCGCCGACTCACTTGGTGGGATCGCGGTGTACGAAAGCATCGAAGACAACGAACAACTGTTTGGGACAGCGTTCGTCGCGGATGACACCACCAACCAAGTGGACACCGGCGGATTTGGTAGTGGCCTAGGGGGCCCGTTCGGTGCGTCCGGTAGCGGCCCGGGACAGTTCGATGACCCGGCGGACGTCGCCGTCAGCCCGACCAACGGGGAGATCTATGTGCTGGATAGTGGTAACGACCGCGTCGAGTACTTCAGTGCAGCTCCTGGCCACCTCTACGAATATCTCGGGCAGTTCGGTGAAGCCGGCTCAAAACTGGGCCAGTTCAAGGAACCAAAGGGGATCGCGGTCGACACCGACGGCGACGTGTGGGTTGTCGACACCGGCAACGACCGGCTCGAGCAGTTCTCACCCACAGGGGAACCGATCCGGATAGTCGGCGAACCGTCCCCGGTGATAGAAGAAAAAAAGAAAGAAAAACAGAAAGAACGAGAAGAACGCGAAGCCAAGGAACTCGCTCCCGAACACTTCAACAAACCAATCGGCATAACCGTCTTGCCCGGTGGCGGCATTGACGTCGTCGACAGCGGGAACAACCGCATCCAAGAATGGGAAGGACCCGTCCGCCCGACCGAACCGAAGCTGCCGCCCGCGGCACCGCCCTCACCCGGCGCTACCGCTGTATGGACGATCGACTACCAGGTGCCCGTGTCGGGCAGCGGCGCCCCCTACCCGCTCGGTTACGAAGAAATAGCCAAGACCGAACAGAGCGACTACCCCCGTGAAGGGACGGCGATCTTCCCGCCCGATGAGCCTATGGGTTGGCCGGCGAAGAACTACAACCGTGCGAGGATCTACTACCTCGACAGCAAAGACAGAACCGTCAACACGGCCGCGCCCGGTGGCGGGATCAGCGTGCAGGAATACAACACGAAGAACGATGTCGTGCGGGCGCTCAGCGCGGATAACCGCGCCCAAGCGCTCAAAGAAGGCTCCACCGGAATGACCCTCTCGACACTCGATGCCTACAACAGCGAAGGCACCGAGCTGCTGAGTAGCACCGGCCCCGAGCACAAGGTCATCCGTGCGACTGGCGGCAAGGAAGTCACCGCACGCAAGGTCACGAAGTTCAGCTACAACGAAGGTGCCCCCAGCGAAGGCGGCCCGTACGCACTCGTAACCAAGCAGACGACCGCCGCGTTGAACGTGGCGACCAACGAAGAAGAAGATCCGCGCACCACCACGAGCGCCTACTCCGGCCAAGAAGGGGAGGGCTGGAAACTCCGAAAGCCCACATCCGTCACTGGCGATGTCGGCGGGCTGAACCTGACACACACAATGCTCTACGAAACAGAAAGCGGGAACATCAGCGAAACCCGCACGCCAGCCAACACGACAGAAAAATCCCCGCACGCAACCGAAACCGTGTACTACACGGCCGGCACCAACCCGAAGATCGCCGCCTGCGGCGAACACCCCGAATGGGCGACGCTCGCATGCGAGACGCGGCCAGCCAAGCAGCCGGAAACCGCCGGGCTGCCCGGCCTGCCGGTCACGACAGTCACATACAACATCTGGCAGGAGCCGGAAACCATCACCGAAACGGTCGAAGTCAAGAACGGCAAAACCACCGAAATGGTCACGCGCACGAAGACCAACACCTACGACTCCGCCGGACGACCAAAGACCACCAGCACCACCTCGACCGTGGGCAAGCCACTACCGAGCGTGACCAACGAATACAGCCTCACAACAGGCTTGCTCGTCACCCAGAGCACGACCAGCGAAGGCGTGACCAAGAAGCTCACAAGCGAATACAACACGCTCGAGCAGCCGATCGCCTACACCGACGCGGACGGAAACACCTCCACCTTTAGCTTCGACGTCGACGGGCGCCCAGAAGTCGTCAAAGACGGCAAGGGCACCCAGACCTACAGCTACGACCTGACGACGGGCGATCTGACCAAGCTCGTGGACTCGGCGGCGGGCACGTTCACCGCGAGCTATGATTCCGAAGGATCGATGTTGACCGAGGGCTACCCGAACGGGATGACCGCGAAATACACCCCCAACGCGGTGGGCGAACCCATAGCGCTCGAATACGTGAAGACGAGCGACTGCACCAGCGAATGCGTGTGGTATAGCGACAGCGTCGTGCCCTCGATCGAAGGGCAATGGATGACCCAAACGAGCTCCCTCTCCGATGAGACCTACGAACACGACGGCGACGGACGCCTCATCGAAGTCAAGACGACCCCCACCGGGAAGGGCTGCACGACCCACATCTACGCCTACGACGCAGACAGCGACCGCACCAGCCTGACTACAAGCCCACCCAAGGAAACGGGCAAGTGCGGAACCAAAGGCGGCACCGTCGAATCACATAGCTACGACGAAGCCGACCGTCTGATCGACCCCGGCATCGCATACTCCCCGTTCGGAGACATCACGGCGCTGCCAGCCGCGGACGCCGGCGGCTCGGAACTGACGAGCAGCTACTACGTCGATAACCAGTTGCAGAGCACAACCCAGCACGAAAGCAAAACCGAGCCCGAAGAGACGATCGGCTACAACCTCGACCCAGCCGGGCGCACCCGTGAAACCGTCGAGACCGGCAAACTCAAAGACGCTGACATCATCAGCCACTACGCGGGCCCAGGAGACACACCCGCATGGAGCACGAACACCTCCGGCGAATGGACACGTAACATCAGCGGGATCAGCGGGCAGCTCGCGGCAATCCAGACCAACGGCGAAACGCCCGTCCTGCAGCTCGCCAACCTTCACGGTGACATCATCGCGACTGCCAAGGACTCCGAAGCCGCTACCGGACTGGCATCGACCATCGGAGAACCCAGCGAGTACGGGGTGCCTGCCAGCGAAGCCCCACCGAAATACTCCTGGCTCGGTGCCATCCAGATCCCAACAGAACTACCATCCGGCGTAGCCAACATGGGCGTACGCACCTACATACCCCAACTCGGGCGCTTCCTCCAACCCGACCCCGACCCCAGCGGCTCGCCCAACGCCTACGCCTACACATTCGGCGACCCCCTCAACGAAACCGACCAAACCGGACAATACGCCGAATACACCATCGGCGGACCATCGGCCGCGCTCATGGAATGGGCCGCGCAAAGCTCGCAAGAAGCAGCCGCCCAGCAAGCCGCCGAAAACGCCGCCGCCAGAGCCGCAGCAGAACGCGCCGCCCAAGAAGCCCTAGCCGAGGGGCTAGCCGCCTACGGCCCCACCGCCGAAAGCGGAGAAGAATGGTGGGAAGAATGGTGGGAAGAAGAAGGCGAATACGAATACATCGCCGACCATCAGAACCGTACGCAGGCCAAGGAAGAATCGCATGTAGAATCAGCGGTGCTCTACCAGCCGCTGCGGGCTGAAGCCGGTAAAGGCAGCGGGGGCAAAGGTGGCGGCGGTGAATCTGAAGGGTTCAGTATCCCGGTAGCGGGCGGTTGTCCCAGCACCAGCGACCCTTGCTACAAACACATACGACACCACGGGGGCCGCGCGAACGAAGGCTCAGCCTGTGGTCGCAGAAGCGGCTGCGGTGGCGGGCCAGAAAATCCTGACAAGGATGCGGAGTGTACAGCCGCCGCGCTCGGTGCGGGAGCCGTCAATATTTGGCTGGGAGCGGCGGTTGGGTGGGTTTGCTCGAAGGTAATGCCCGGAAACTGATACAGCACGTGCACAGAGACACCCCACTATGCATACGGAGATGACGTTGTGAATGTCGCTACCAAGATTGTGGGCTGTCTCCTCATGGCAGCTGTGGGGTTGACTTTGATAGTTCTTTCGGCACATGGGGAACTGAGAGGGATTGGCATTGGGCTGTTCGGAGGTGGTTTGGGCGGCGCCGTTGGAATCTGGATACGACATGGCCGGGCGCGGCAATCGCGTTAGGGCACACGCCTAAACCAGTGAAGGGTTTTATGTGGGGGTGTAGAAGGGCCGCGATCGCTTCGTTCTCGCGCTCCTCGCCATAGAGCTGGACGACCGGCCCGCTGCTCGGGCGCGCGCCAGCTCTCGGGTCCCTCGGGTCATGGGGAGGCAAGAACTCCTGTGCCACGGTCCCGGGGACAGGTCCCGATCATTCGCTCTCTACAGCAACCGGAGCGTGGTCCTCAAGAGAATCTGCAAGTTGCGCAATGCCAAGCGCGACTCCATGCAGACCGTCCATTGGCTCGTGCAGAACCGCGCTGGAGCGATTGGTGGCGAAGGGGACCTTTAGACTCCCCGGCCTTCGCTGCAACCTAGACCAATGCGGGTGAGTAGGTTCGCTGGATGCATGCACGTACATGATTATCGCCTCAGGCGCGGCCGCTCCGCCGAGAAGACGCTCGCTGATCGCCAACCAGGAATGGTTGTCACGACGAGGCTTGCCGCTGGGCGACTGCAGTCAGAGCCAAGCGCCTGCTTATCGCGCCGGACCAGCCGTAAAAGTCTTGTTCGGCTCGCAACGTCGTCCCCATCTTGACGCCTCGCCGCGGAGGGGCAGTCTAGCGACGCGCATCAGACCCTACCCGGAACTAATCGGGCGGGGCTTTCTGTCGTGCGTCGACGTGACGTACCACATAATCGTGCCAGGAGGAGGGGAGACGGACCTGACCGCTGCGGTGTTGCTCGACGCGGGCCACCCTGGAGCGACTCCAGCGCCGCTACCCGACATGCAGCCGCTATCCGGACATGCGGCCATTTTTGAGGCACCGAGCTCGGGGGGAGAGATGGTGGCCCGCCGCATCGCAGGCGCGTGGCTCGTAGCCGAAGAAGCCGGGGAAGATGGGGCCAGCGATTTCCAGCAGCCCCTAAGCTTGCTCGCTCACCTGCGCGCCACGGTTTCGCCGCCTTCGGGGATCGGGAGATGCAGAACGCCGATGGCAAGCCCGATGTCTGCGCCAGCGATGGCTGCGCCCTGGACGATCTGACCAAGGCCCTTCCACCATCGCCGCGGCTTCTCGGGAGCTCCGTCCTGCCCGCGGCCGACAGAAGCCTGTCCGGCGTCGTTCTCGTGCTCTCGACGCTCGGCGCGGTGCTTCTCGATGCGCTCCTCGGCCGTTTTCATGGCTTGCGACATAGGCGCCCGCTCGTACTCACGTGCCACAACAGCTCCGCGCGCGGTGCCGCTGCGCCACTCAGCTCCGAGGAGGTCTGCGCGCGCTTCGATCGTGCGAGCGAGGTTGGGGAAGCCCAAGGCGTCGAGAAGGTCAGCCTCGCATCCGGGCAGCACCTCTGCGCTCAACGCCTGCATGAGTGTGTCGAGATGGTCGTCCAACAGCTCGGAGAACCGCGTCTCATCAAGGACTCGCCGCAACGCGCTCAAGCCTGACTCGGCATCGCCGAGTACCCCGTCCACGTCCCGGAGCGTCGTATACGGGTCACGCCCGCTGCGGCGCAGGAAGTCCAGCACCTCGTCGGCTTGCCGAAGGCGATCGAGCGCATAGCTCACCTCGTCCCATTCCAAATGGTGCCGTCTCGATCGCCATTGAGCCCGCGCGAGGCGCAGGTACTCTTCGGCAAGGAACTCGATTTGCCGGCGTTGCTCGTCGCTCATCCGCAGAAGCTTATGGGGTGCGGGAGTGGCGGTCGCCGGGGCCATCCCAGAGCCTGCGAGCCCGCCTTGTCCACAGAGTGGCCTTTGCAGCGCTTCCTTGCGCAGGGGGCAACACCGCCCCGCGCCGTTCCAGCGAGGCGCGCACGGTCTGAACTGCGCTCAGCGTGTTTGTTGCTTTGCGCGTCTGAGCGAGCTGTAGAGCGTTGTGCGTTCGACGCCTGCGTGTTCGGCGATCTCGCGCATGGAGAGGCGGGCGGCACGAGCACGCTCGATCGCGGCTGCTAGGTCGCGGTCGAGGGCTGCGCCTTCGGCGTCGAGCCGGTGGCGTCGCTGCTTGAGTGAGGTGAGCTCGGTGAGGCTTTCTTCGATCGGGGTTGGGCTCATGGCTAG
>Ga0302326_10008228_pt1 | contig 23055 bp, 16 predicted proteins | sample Palsa_T0_3_FD_202264 | JGI IMG/M metagenome (GOLD analysis project Ga0302326, IMG submission 202264) | Peat permafrost microbial communities from Stordalen Mire near Abisko, Sweden - Palsa_T0_3 | ecosystem: Environmental > Terrestrial > Soil > Palsa > Peat permafrost | place: Sweden: Abisko... | reverse complement strand
GTAGAGCCAGGCCGTCAACGCCAAGGTGCCGACGGCGACCAGCAGCGTCGCGGTCTGCCGGTCGAGCACGTAGCGCAGCAGCACCGCATAGCCGTCGATCAGTCGATCGAACCCCTCCCGGGTAAGGCGCTGGAATGCGTTCTCGCGCACTTCCGTCACCGGCTTCAAGAGCTTGGCGCACATCATCGGCACCAGCGTCAGGGACACCACGGCCGAGATCAGGATGGTCACCGCGAGCGTGATGGCGAATTCGCGGAACAGCCGGCCCACCACGTCGCCCATGAACAGCAGCGGAATCAGCACCGCGATCAGCGAAATCGTCAGCGAGATGATGGTGAAGCCGATCTGCTCGGATCCTTTGAGCGCCGCCTCGAGCGGCGACTCGCCCTCCTCGATGTAGCGCGAGATGTTTTCGATCACGACGATGGCGTCGTCGACCACGAAACCCGACGAGATGGTCAGCGCCATCAGCGAAAGGTTGTTGAGGCTGAAGCCGAACAGGTACATGGCCCCGAAGGTGCCGACCAGCGACAACGGCACCGACAGGCTCGGGATGATGGTGGCCCGGGCGCTGCGCAGGAACACGAAAATGACCAGCACCACCAGTACCACTGCGAGCATCAGCTCGAATTCCACGTCCTCGACCGACGCCCGGATGGTCACGGTGCGATCGCTGAGCACGGACACGTCGACGGCCGCAGGCAGCGCGGCCTGCAATTGCGGCAGCAGCGCCTTGATGTTGTCGACCACCTCGATGACATTGGCCCCGGGCTGGCGCTGGACGTTGAGAATGACCGCCGGCGACAGGTTCATCCACGCCGCGAGCTTGTCGTTTTGGGCGGCGTCGACCGCGTTCGCCACGTCGCTCAGCCGCACCGGCGAACCGTTGCGGTAGGCGACGACGAGGCTGCGGTAGCCGGCGGCGGTCATCAGCTGGTCGTTGGCATTGATGGTCGAAGCGCGCATCGGCCCATCGAAATTGCCTTTGGGCGTGTTCACGTTGGCATTGCCGAGCGTGGTCCGCAGATCGTCGATGTTGAGCCCATAGGCTGCGAGCTTGCGCAGATCGGCCTGGATGCGGACCGCCGGCCGCTGGCCGCCGCTGATCGTCACCAGGCCGACGCCGGGAAGCTGCGATATCTTCATCGCCAGCCTGGTGTCGGCGAGGTCCTCGACCTGCGGCAGCGGCAGCGAATCCGATTTCAGCGCGAGCGTCAGGATCGGCGCATCGGCGGGATTGACCTTGGCGTAGATCGGCGGCGCCGGCAGGTCCGTCGGCAGCAGATTGCCGGCCGCGTTGATCGCCGCCTGCACCTCCTGCTCGGCCACGTCGAGGCTGAGCTTGAGATTGAATTGCAACGTAATGACCGATGATCCGGCCGAGCTCGCCGAGCTCATCTGGTTGAGCGCCGGCATCTGGCCGAGCTGGACCTCGAGCGGTGCCGTCACCGACGACGTCATCACGTCCGGACTGGCGCCGGGATAGAAAGTCTGCACCTGGATGGTGGGGTAGTCGACCTCGGGCAGCGCCGCGAGCGGCAGGAAACGATAGGCCACGATACCCGACAGCATGATCGCGACCATCAGCAGCGTCGTCGCCACCGGCCGCAGGATGAAGGGGCGTGACGGGCTCATGATGACGGGCTGATCATGTCATGGCGAGTCCCGGGAACGCCGCGACCCGCCCTGGCGCTGCGCCCCGCCGGGCACAGCCGCGGGCGGGGACGTAGGTGCCGGGGCAGCCGCAGGCGCCGACGGCGGTGCCACCGTGGCCGCGGGTGCGGATAGCGGCGCCGGCATTGCCGTGGGTGCGGGTGGCGGCGCCGCTGCAGCCGCGGGCGCCGCCGCTGGTGCGGATGCCGCGGGAGCCGAATCGCGGATCACCACCTTGGCGCCGTTGCGCAGCTTGTCGGCGCCGTCGATCACCACCCGGTCGCCCGGCGACAGGCCTGAACGCACGGCGACCCGTTCCCCGCTGCTGGGGCCGAGATCGATCGGCTTCACCGTCACCGTGCTGTCGGCATTGATGAGATAGACGAACGTGCCGGGAGCGCCGCGCTGGACCGCACTGGTCGGGATGATCGTCGCATTGTGCTGGGAGTCCACCAGCAGCTGGATGTTGACGAACTGGTTGGGGAAGAGGTTGTCGTCCACATTGTCGAAATATGCCCGCAGCTTCACCGTGCCGGTTGTGGTGTCGATCTGATTGTCGAGGGTCTTGAGCTCGCCGATGCTCAGCTTGGTGGTGCCGGTGCGATCGAAGGCGGTCGCCTGAAGGGTCGCGTTGGCGCGCATCCGCCTTTGGATCTGCGGCAGGTTGTCCTCGGCCACTGGAAATATCACGCTGATCGGTTGCAATTGGGTGATGATGACGAGGCCGGTCGCATCCCCAGGCGTCACGTAATTGCCCTGGTCCACCAGCCGCAGACCGACCCGGCCGCTGACCGGTGCCACGATATGGCAATAGGTGATATTGAGCTTGGCGGTATCGATCTGGGCCTGATCGGATATGATCGTGCCCTCGTACTGCACGACCAGCGAGGCCTGGGTGTCCAGCTGCTGGCGCGGAATCGCGTTGGTCTTTGCGAGGTCCTGGTAGCGCTTGAGATCGAGCTGAGCCGTCGCCAGCAGCGCCTTGTCGCGCTCCAGCGAGCCCTGGGCCAGGGCGAGAGCGAGTTCATAGGGGCGGGAATCGATCTCGGCCAGGAGATCGCCCTTCTTGACGATTTGACCTTCCTGATAAACGACCCTGACGAGATAGCCGCTGATCTGCGATCTTATGGTGACCGTGGCGAGCGATGTCACCGTGCCGAGCGCGTTCAGGGTGATGTCGATGTCGCCGACCGTGGCGGGAGCCGCGACGACCGGAGTCGTAACCGCGAAATCGGCGCGGCGCGGCGGTGTCTGCTGCGGCGCTTGCCGCGTGTATATCCACCAGCCGACGCCCGCGGCGGCGGCGAGCACGAGCAGCAGGCCCATCCGGCGCCGCTTTTTCGGCACGACCTTGGTCGACGGCGCCGGCAGTTCCAGCGGCTGCGTCCTATGGAAATCCGTGCTGGTGCGATCGTCCATTGTCCCGCCATGCAATCAGTTCAACTACCCACCCCGGCAACAGAAAGCAACGGGCGGCATTTTTCCCGAAGCGCCGCAACGCCTTCCAAGCCGCACTCGTATTCGGTGTAATACTGCAAAATCCGACATTACAGACGCCTTTCCGCTCTATGACAAAGAATCAATGTGGGCCGCGGCGGGACAGCGGCGCGGCGCCATCATAGTACAGAACCCGCATAGGGAGACCTTACAGGACCCAGGTGGCGCCGGCCAACACAGGACCCAGGTGGCGCCAGCCAACACAGGTGGCGCCAGCCAACACGGCTCCCGTCGGACCGCGGCCCTGATGGGTCGCTGGAGCGCTTGGCAAAGCAAAAACCGGAACCGCACAGGGCGCCGCACAAGGCTGATAAGCTAAATACAAAGGGCCCCTTAAGGGACCCTTATGTAGGCGCCAACAGCCACGCCAACTTGTAGCGGCTCAGCTTCAGCTTTAGTCTCGATGAGCCCTTGCCGCTCCGCTTGCTCTAACGATAGCTCAGCCAAGCGTCGCCGATGACGCTCCTTAACCGGGGTCACGGCGGTCTTGTTCGCCAAGACGCGACGAACGGCATTTGCTGTTACAGCAACGATCTGAGCGCGAGTCATGGCAACCTCTGAAGGACACGGTACATAGCACGTCTGACGCGACGCCTCAATCGTTCAACCTGACGAATCGCGACGGCTGGGCCGGTCAACTGGCGCCTGAAGTACCAATAGTCGATACCATCTTCGGTTCCTCGAAATCGCTCTAACAGATCGTATCCCAAGGATACGAGAAGTGCAGCGATCCCGTCATATTTTCCCATGGCTTCCGGAGGAACATAAGAATGATAGGTCTCCATGGTAATATATGAAGGAGAACGTGAAGTAATAATTTCTTCTACACAATGTAGCACGTAGTCAAACAACCATTGTCTGTAGTTCCTAGGAACAAATCTCTTCGGAGAGATGTAGCTAAAGTCGATTGACGTAAGTGTATTTTGGTCATTCGCTAACTTTTCTCTGATTCCGAACTGTAGATCGTAGACATCTCTCAATTCGTCATGTAGATAGGATTCCCCCTTTACGAGAAGTATTTGCATGTACACTACGGTTCCGATCTCTACTTCATATCCGAGAGCAAATTCTGCCAGACTTGTTCCGTCCGGTATGGACGTCACAGAAAATTCAACGTCTGGTTCAAACCTGTAATCCATTGAAGTCTCATAAGGAATGGTTGCGTGATGAAAAAGTGTATTTCTGGAAGTTGTGTATGTGTCAAGTAATCGCCGGACCGGAAGCGGAACTATAGCGCCGAGGTTCGACCCTTGCGTCAGGCCGTACATCACCAATAGGAATCGAGCGTCGGAAACAGAACGCCAGCAAACCGGGAGCGGAACGATGGCCACGAACGGGAACGATCTTCCCTTCCTCGTCTCGGGCGGCGGCATCGGGGGCCTGATCACCGCCTATGCATTGGCATGCAAGGGGTTCCCGGTACGGGTGTTCGAGCAGGCGCCGGAATTCAAGGAGCTCGGCGCCGGCATCCAGCTCGGGCCCAACATCTTCCGCGCGATCGAGCGGGTCGGGCTCAAGGCCAGCATGATGGACGATGCCTGGGTGCCGCCCGCAATCGAGATGCGCGACGCGCTCAGCGGCGATCTCGTCACCGGCATTCCGCTCGGCGAACCCTTCATGAAGCGCTTCGGCCAGCCCTATGCGGTGACCCACCGCGCCGACATCCACGGCGTCTATCTGCGAGCCTGCCAGGGCAACAACCTCGTGTCGCTCGAGAACAACCGCAAGGTCGACGACTTCGTCGACGAAGGCGATGAGGTCGCGATCCGGCTCGAAGGCGGCGAGGAGGTCCGCGGCCGCGCCCTGATCGGCTGCGACGGCATGTGGTCGCGGGTGCGCGGCCGCATCGTCGGTGATGGTGCGCCTCGCGTTTCCGGGCACATCGCCTATCGCGCGGTGCTCAAGCGCGAGGACGTGCCCGACGACCTCTGGCGGCCCGACGTGGTTCTGTGGGCAGGGCCGAAGACGCATTTCGTTCATTATCCGCTGCGCCGCGGCACACTCTACAATCTCGTCGCCGTGTTTCATTCCGACCGCTACGTGGAAGGCTGGAATTCGGTCGGCGATCCCGATGAGCTGTTCAAGCGCTTCAAAGGCCAGCGCCCCGAGGTGCTGCGGCTCTTGGAGCGTATCGAAACCTGGCGGATGTGGGTGTTGTGCGACCGCGAACCCGTCAAGGACTGGTCGAAGGGACGCGTCACCCTGCTCGGCGACGCCGCCCATCCCATGCTGCAATACCTCGCCCAGGGTGCCTGCATGGCGAGCGAGGATGCGGTCGCGCTCGCCGAGAAGGTGGCGGCGAGCCCGCACGACATCCCCGGCGCCTTCAAGGCGTATGAGCAGCGGCGCTACCTGCGCACCGGACGGGTGCAGCTGATGGCGCGTGTCTACGGCGAGTTCTACCACGCCGCCGGCGTCACCGCCGAACTGCGCAACCAGATGCTCGGCGGCCGTTCGCCGGAGCAGTCCTACGACGGCATGGCGTGGCTCTATGGGGGGTCGTAAGGGTAAAATTGATCACACGCTCACGGCTCACGCCCGCTTCAAGCGTTCGATCGCAGGCCGCTCGCCGCGCAGTTTGTCGGTGATCGGAGGCCGCGGCAGCTTGGCGACGCCGGGCTCGATCTTGAAGGTGTAGGCGAGCGAATACCAGGGGCCCGCAACGTCCGCAGCCGGCGCCTTCCCGTCGTGGCGGACATAATGCCCGATCAGGGCCTGGGTCACGCCGAACTGGGAGTCGGTTTCCAGGACCGGATCGTCGTCGCTGTAGACCTGGGAAATGTGGGTCTTGAAGCCGGGCTTGTGGATCAGGAAGTGCAGATGGGCCGGGCGCATGTTGGCGCGGCGCTGGGCGCGCAGGAGGTCGCCCACCGGGCCGTCGACCGGGATCGGATAGCCGGACGGCTTGATGCTGCGGAAGCTGATATGGCCTTCGGCGTCGGAGGTGAACTTGCCGCGCAGGTTCATGTCGGCCTGTTCGGGGTCCTGGTTCTCGTAGTATCCCTCGGTGGAGGAGTGCCAGACGTCGACCTCGGCGCCGGCGACCGGATTTCCGGCGATGTCCTTGATCCAGGCATCGACGAAGATCGGCACGCCCGGCGTCGGCGACCGCACGATCGAGCCGCCGTTCTCGGTGCGCGGCGAATCGAGCCGCCAGAACGGCCCCAGCAGGTTGGCGGTGGTTTCGGTCTGGCCGTTGTCGCCATTGTTGAGCAGGCAAACGAGGGCCGAGAACCCGAGCGAGCCCGCCATCAGCACGACCTCGTTGTGGCTCTCGGTGGTGCGCTGGCCGAGCGCGACGATGATGCCGCAGGCGCGCTGGAACTCCGCCTCGGTGAGCCTGACCTCGCGGGCGAAGGCATGGAGGTGGCGCACGAAGGCGGACATGACCTCCCGGAACCGCGGATCGGGCGCGCGGGCGATCTCGGCCAGCACCGCCTTGGTCACATCCTCCTGGGTGCGGATGATCATGTTGTTCTCCGTTCGATGACGCCTGCCGGCGCAAAGCCGGCGCCGGTTGAATTTCCGCCAGATCGGCGCACACTGGCCCGATATAGGCGCAGCAAATGCCCGATGGGAGGGATGAATGTCCATAGCGAGCCCGCCGACCGCCGCCAAGCCGGCTGCCACCAAGCCGCGCATAAATGCCCGCGAGGCGATGGAAAGCCTCAATGCCGAGGCCGGCAAGTTCAACATCTGGCTGCGCACCCAGGCCAATGCACCGGCGCAGAAACCGTGGTTCCGCGACACCGGCATCGAGGCGAGCGCCACCGTGGCCGCCGGGCGCGTCGGCGCCAACCAGATCAAGACCGCGCCGCACCGCTGGCGCTGGCGCGAGATCGGCCCCTATCTCGATCGCATTGCCGAGATCGCGCGCAACTCCGACGTGCCGCCCATCGAGTTCGCGGACCGGCAGCAATTCCTGCTGACCAATCCCGGGCTCGGCGGCCGGCTGCAGGTCACCAACACCATCCGCTGCGCGGTCTCGATCTACAATCCCGGCGACGTCGCGCCGGTCCACATCCACACGCCCAATGCGAGCCGCACCATCCTGTCCGAGAACGGCGGCTACACCGTGGTCGAGGGCGAGCGCTGCGCCGCCGCGCGCGGCGACCTCATCCTCACGCCCCACGGCACCTGGCACGACCACGGCAACGACGGATCGACCCCGGTGGTGTGGGCCGACGTGCTCGATTTTCCGCTGATGGAGTTCCTCGACTGCGTCTGGCTCGACGACGAAGTCCACGGCGAGCGCGACGGCAACAGCCGCGCCCAGGCGGCGCTGCATCCCAACGGCTACTCGCGCAAGCTCTACGGATCCGGCGGCCTGCTGCCGGGCTTCGTGTCGCACCAGCGCGGCATCGGTCCGGGCGCGACGCCGATGATCCATTACCGCGGCGCCGATGTCCGCGCGGCGCTCGCCGGGCTCGCCGACGAGGCCGGCGACCCCTATGAGGGCATCACGCTTCGCTTCGTCAATCCCGCCAACGGCGCGTCGGTGTTCCCGACCCTCGCTTACGCCGCCCAGTTGCTGCGGTCGGGCGAGGAGACCCGCGCCAAGCGCGAGACCGCGAGCACCATGTACACGGTGATCGAAGGCAGCGGCGCGACCGAGATCGCGGGCCGCCGCTTCGACTGGGAGAAGAACGACATCTTCGTGGTGCCGAACTTCCTGTGGCGCCGCCACTTCAACACCGGCCCGGGCGGCGCCGTGCTCTACTCGGTCAGCGACGCCCCGCTGATGGAGAAAGTCGGCCAATACCGCGCCCAGGGGCGGCTCGCCGACGGCACGGTGGAGAATCTGGTGGCGTAGCCTGCTTCTCCCTCCCCTTGAAAAGGGGAGGGGTGGGGAGGGGATCGCGGGCCGCAAGCGCGGCGCATGTCGCGAGTCGGCGGCCCCCTCCCAAACCCTCCCCCGCAAGTGGGGGAGGGAGAAGGCCCTACAGCAGCCCCATGTTACGCAATTCGCGGCGCATGTCTTCGGGCATGTCCTTGGCGCCGGGGGCGGCGCGGTCGAGATCGCGCGGTGCGTCGGCGGGGGCGAGGTAGCGCCAGCCCTGGAACGCCCGGTAGGGCCGTGGTTCCACCAGCACCGGCTTGCAGTCGAGCACGATGTGGCAGCGGCCGACGCCATGCTTGTCGACGAACGGGCGGATGTCGAGGATGCGCTCGCGGCACATGACCTGGCCGCGGATCACCCAATAGAGCGAGCCGCCGGCGATGATCTCGTTGGCGCGCTTGGGCACCATGCGGGTGGTGTGGTTGCGCTCGCGCTTGCGCACGCCGGCCTTGCGGGCGCGCAGCTTCTCCTTGATCCAGTCCTGGAGGTCCTTGACGGAATCGCAGCCGACACAAAGCTTGATGAGATGCAGCACGTGCGCCTTCCGCGTCAGATCGTCATGAGGTCGCGGCCGAGCACGATCTCGCCGGAGTAATGCCTGGCCACGCCTTCGGTCCACATGGCGTCGGTGAGGGAGGGATCGTCGCCGGGCACGTAGTGGCTGAGCACCAGCTTCTTCACCTGCGCCTGCGCCGCGACCTCGCCGAGCTGTTCGGTGGTGGTGTGGCTCGCCATGAGATGCGAGCGCAGCGTCGCGGCATTTGGGTTGCGCGCGAGCAGGTGATCGATCCCGCCGAGATGCATGACCTCGTGCACCAGCACGTCGGCGCCCTCGGCCAACGCGATCAGCTCCGGCGAATAGGTGGTGTCGCCGGACAGCACGATCGAGCGGCCGGGAGTGTCGAACCGATAGGCGTAGGCATGGGTGATCGGGGGATGGCGGACCCTGGTGGCGCTCACCCTGAGCCCGGGCGCCTCGAACAACGGCCCCTGCGCTTCGAACTCGTGCATGCGCACCAGCTTGCGCGGGTCGGGCCGTCCTTCGTCTTCCATGCGGGTATCGATGTCGAATGCGATGTAGTCGAAAAAGGCCGGGAGCGCCTTGGCGAGCGGCGGCGGGCCCCACACATCGATCGGTTCGCGCAAGCCGCCGGCCCAGGCGTTGTAGATCAGGGGACCGAGCTCCAGCATGTGATCGGAATGATTGTGGGTGATCAGGATGGTGCGGACCTCATGGGCTTCGACGCCGGCATTGACGAGCTGGCGGGTGACGCCATAGCCGCAATCGACCACATAGGATCGGCCTCCCGCGATGACGAGATTGGAGGGATTGGCGGTGCCCCTGTTCACCCGCGGGCCGCCCTTGGTACCGAGCAGCACCACCTTGGCGTCGCCATCGGCATCCGCGCGCCGCCCGGCGGCGGCGGCAAGGCCGCAAGCGCCGGCAGCAGCGAGGAAATGGCGGCGGGTTGGTGTCATCGCGGTTCCCATGGAGAGGAGAAATTTGCCCCCGGGAGAATGGTAGCGTTGGGGATGGAGCGAGAGAAGTGCACCCCACGCAGAGGCGCCGTCCGCATCGAGGGGAGCAAGAACCCTTTCACTCCTCCCCGCCCGGCTCCAGCCGCACGAGCGCCGCGCCCTCGACGACTTGCGCGCCCGCCGCCGCCACTTCCGCGACGATGCCGTCGCGGGGCGCGGTCAGGCTGTGCTCCATCTTCATCGCCTCCATGACGGCGACGCGGGCGCCGAGCTTGACCTCCTGGCCAACCTCGACCAGGACGGCGATGAGCTTGCCGTTCATCGGCGCCCGCACGGTGTCTTCGCCGGTGGGCGCGCCGCCCGCCGTATCGGGACGCTTGAACGCGACATGGTGTGGGCGGCCGGCGGCGACGACGACGCCGTCGGGCACCTCGATGACGCGCTCTGCACGCCGCGCGGCGATGCCGTCGACGCTCACCTGCGCCCCGCCGGCGCCCCAACCGATGCGCGCCTGCCGCTCGACGCCGTCGACCACGATGTCGAAGACGAGCGCGCGCGGCGGTCCCAGCGAAAAGCCGTCATCGGCAGCCCACGGCGTGCGCCATGACGGCGCCTCGTCGACCGCGCCGGCGCTGCCGAACCGCGCGCGCTCGCTTTCCAGCAGAAATGCGACGCCGTCGGCGGCAGCTTGCGCGGCTTCGGCCGGATCGGTGGCCAGCAGCTCCTCGAGGTGCTGATCGATGAAGCCGGTGTCGAACTGGCCGGCGCGGAAGTCCGGGTGCGCGATGATCGCCCCGAGGAACGGCGTGTTGACCCGCGGGCCGATGACGATGGTATCGCCGAGCGCCGCGCCGAGTCGGTCGAGCGCCTCGCTGCGCGTGGCGCCGCGGGCGATCACCTTGGCGATCATCGGATCGTAGTCGGGCGGTACCACGGAGCCGGCGGTAACCCCGGCGTCGACGCGGATGCCTTCGCCGCGCGGCAGTTCGAGCGCCGCGATGCGTCCCGGGGACGGCAGGAAGCCGCGGTCGGGATCCTCGGCATAGATGCGCGCCTCGACGGCATGACCGACGAGCGGCACATCCTCCTGGCGCAAACCGATGGTCTCTCCGGATGCGATGCGGAACTGCCATTCGACCAGATCGAAGCCGGTGACCGCCTCGGTGACGGGATGCTCGACTTGCAGCCGCGTGTTCATTTCCATGAACCAGAAGCCGCCGGATTTGAGCCCCGACGCCGCGGCGGCGATGAACTCAACCGTGCCGGCGCCGACATAGCCGATGGCGCGCGCGGCTTCGACCGCGGCGCGACCCATCTGCGCGCGCAACTCTGGCGTCATGCCCGGCGCCGGGGCTTCCTCGATCACCTTCTGGTGGCGGCGCTGCAGCGAGCAGTCGCGCTCATTGAGGTGGATCACCTGCCCGTCGGCATCGCCGAAGATCTGGAATTCGATGTGGCGCGGCGTCTCGATGTATTTCTCGATCAGCACCCGCGCATCGCCGAAAGCGGAATCCGCCTCGCGCCGCGCGGCGGCGAGGGCGTCGTCGAAATCGGCATGCTTGTCGACCCGGCGCATGCCGCGGCCGCCGCCGCCGGCCACCGCCTTGATGAGGACGGGATAGCCGATCTCATAGGCCTTTCGCTTGAGGAAGGCAGGCGCCTGCTGGTCGCCGTAATAGCCCGGCACCACGGGCACGCCCGCCTTTTCCATCAGTGCCTTGGCGCGGTCCTTGAGGCCCATGGCGCGGATCGCGGCGGGCGACGGCCCGATGAAAGCGATGTTGGCACGCAGCGCCGCTTCGGCGAAGTCGGCATTCTCGGCGAGAAAGCCGTAGCCGGGATGGATGCATTGCGCGGCGGTGCGGCGCGCGGCCTCGATCAATTTATCGATATTGAGATAGCTCTCGCGCGGGGCCGCCGCGCCGATCGCAACGGCTTCGTCGCAGGCCCGCACGTGCAGCGCGCCGGCGTCGGCCTCCGAATAGACCGCGATGGTCCGCAGCCCCAGGCGTTTGGCGGTGCGCGCAATGCGAACCGCGATCTCGCCGCGATTCGCGATCAGGACCGAAGAAAACATGCGCCGGGGATATCACCCAAGTCATGACCATTGATAGCGGCCGGCCGGTCTTTTTCCACCGCCGGAGTTTCTACCGCACCGTCGTGGGCGAGAACGGCGGCGGCGGCACCCGGCTGAGCGTGCCGTCGGGCTGGTTCGGATCGCCCGCCTCGGGCCGCGGCGGTGCCGAACGCGGCGGCGGTGCGACGCGCACTTGAGGCGGCCGGCGTGGCGGAACCGGCGTGAAGGCCGCCGGCGCGGCCGGAGCGATCGCGGCGGATTGGGCGGGCGGCTCGGCAGCGGCGGCCGGCTGTGGCGGCGGTGCCGGTTCGCGCTGCGGCAGCTGCGGCAGCACGTCACGCGGCGTCGCCGCATCCCGTTGGGGCGCAGGCTCGTGCGGCGGCGCCCCCTCGGGCGCCATGATGCTGACCGGCGGGATCGATTTGGACGACGGGAAGTCGTAGCGCGGCGCCACCGTTCCCGGCCCCGCCGCCCCCGGCAACGCGACCGGCGGTCCGACCGCCGCGACCAGCCCGTCGGCCGGATGGGGCGTATTCCAGATCGCGGTGTATTTCTTCACCTGCTCCTCGAAAGTGTGATCGCGCATATTGGCGGCCACCCGGGTGGAATCGCGCATCCGCGCCAGCGCGTCGCAGTGATCCGCCATGCAGCCTTCGCGTTCCGTCAACACATGGGCGACCAAGCCGAACCGGTCGAACTCGATCGCAGTGCGCAACGGGGCGAGTTCGGCGGCATAGCTCGCATCGCCGCGTTCCGCATAGGCGGAGCCATCGTCGAGCAGCGCGAGCTGCGCCGTCACATATTTCACCGCGGCCGCGACTGCCTCGGGACTGGCGAACACCGACTTTTCGCAGGCGGACTCGACCGTTTCCCCCGCCTGCTCGTCGAGGCAGGACAGCGCCGATCCCGGCGCGATCGCGCCCGCCATCAGCGCAGTCTTGCGATCATCGAGAGAGCGGCGCTCGCTGCCCGGGTCCGAACCCGTTGTGGAAACGCCGCGCTGCTGCACATAGAGCCAGGCGCCGAGGACGATGGCTGCGATCAGGCCGACGCGGAACAGCGACGTGATCAACGCGACACCGCCCGCCCTTCCGACGGCGAGCACCACGGCGACGACCAACACGGCGGCTGCCGCGCCCGCCAACCAGATCGGGACCGCCAGGGTTCCCGCCGCTGCATCCACGCCCGGCATCACCTACCCCCTGTTTCCAACGCTAAGCCCGCCCGCCCCCACGGGTTTTCCGCATTATGCCGCACCGGACAAGTCATGGCTACCATCAATCTCCACCGTCAATCTGGGGCCGCCCATATCCGCACTTGGTCGGAGCGGGCGAATTGGTTATTAGAACGCTAAGGACTCGAGGGGCAATTCCACACAGGCACAGACTCGCCCCGAGAGCCCCCTCCGCAACCCTCCCCCGCAGGCGGGAGAGGGAGCGAACACCATTCGATCACGCGAACTGAAGCGATAATTCGCGGACCAGTGCTGAAGTCTGCGACTTTTCGGTGTCATGATCCAGGGTATCGCGTTCCACTCCGGCACATTGGTCACAGCGCATGAACGATCACGCATCCAGCCCCGCACCGCGGTCCGGCGGCCCGGTCGACCCCGCGGCCATCGAAGACCTGGTCGCGGCCAACCGCATCCTCGCCGACCAGGGCGTCCTCGACGGCTATGGCCATGTGACCATGCGCCATCCCCATGCGCCCGACCGCTATTTCCTGTCGCGTTCCAAGGCGCCGGCGATCATCACCGCGGCCGATATCATGGAATACGACCTCGATTCCAGTCCGATCGACCAGGCCGGCCGCCTCATGTACATCGAGCGCTTCATCCACGGCGAGATCTACAAGGCGCGTCCCGACGTCAATGCCATCGTGCACAGCCATTCGCCCACGGTCATTCCGTTCAGCGTGACCACGGTCAAGCTGCGGCCGATCTGCCACATGTCGGCCTTCCTGAAGCAGGACGTGCCTAATTTCGAGATCCGCGACTGCGACGGCATGACCGATCTCTTGATCCGCAACGCCAAGCACGGCAGCGGCCTCGCGAAAACCCTCGGCGCCAACAACGTGGCGCTGATGCGCGGGCACGGCAATGTCTGCGTCGGGCCAAACATCATGACCGCGGTCTATCGCGCCATCTACACCGAGGTCAACGCGCGGCTGCAGGCGCAGGCGATCGCGCTCGGCGGCCCGATCAAATTTCTCGAGCCGGAGGAATGCGACTTGATCACCGGACGCAAGGACACCAATTTCCAACGCCCCTGGGCGATGTGGAAGAGCCGCATCACGACGGCCTGACGATCTTTTGAGACGGCATTTGAACTGACACCTGGACCGGCGTCGTCCTGCGGCGCATCAACCAGCACGGGAGCCCGCAAAAATGATTTGGAAACTGCCTGGCGTGTTGCTCTGTGCCGCGCTCGCCTCATCGCTCCCCGGCCTCGGCGCACGGGCCGAGCCGCTGGCCACCCAGGGCATCGGCACGTCGAGCTGCGGCCGCCTCGTCAACGATCTCAACCCCAGCGAAGGCCTCAACAATCCCGTCAACGTGATGCTCTATGCGTGGGTTCAGGGCTATGTCAGCGCCGCCAACATCGCGCTGCTCGAAGACGACAGCAAGCATGTCGACCTCAGCATCCTCGACGAGGGCAAGGTGCTCAACCTGGTGGTGACCTTTTGCAAGGCCAATCCCGACAAGAAGCCGGTGACCGCGATCGACGAACTCATCCGCAAGTCGGCCAAGGTCAAGGCGAAGTGGGAGTCCGGCACCATCGACTGGGACGGGTGAGCCCCGACCCTCACGCGCCAGAGCGTTTTTCGCTCGAGTTGACTCACACTTCGCTGTCATCGCCCGGCTTGACCGGGCGATCCAGTAAACACCGTCCGTGAGTACTGGATTGCCGGTCAAGCCGGGCAATGACGACGATAGCGTCGCCTATCGAAGCACCAGCCCCTACGGCCCTACACCAGTGCGAGCACCCGCGTCAGGCCGCCGGTGGCGTCCTTCACCTTGGGAGCGCCGACCACCAGGGTCGCGCCGCTGGCGGGGACCTGGCCGAGATTGGCGACGTTTTCGAGCCCCCACCGGCCGGACGGGAGCCATAGCCTGTGGGTCCTGAATTCTTTCGACGGCCCGTTGTCGAGCGACAATGTGTCGACCGCGATGCCCGCCACCTTGCGTTCCCTGATCATCCATTCCGCCGCTTCGGGATCGAAGCCCGGGAAGTGGAAGGTGCCGTCGACATCGCGCCCGCTGAACTTCGCCTCGTCGGTGACCAGCAGTTCGCCCCAGCCGGAGTAGAGCGCGACGCAGCATCCGTCCGGCAGCCTGCCGTTCTTACTTTCCCACGCGGCGAGATCGTCGCGGGACAGGAGATAGTCGGGTTCCTGCTCGGCCTTGTAGGCGATGTCGACGACCGCGAGCGGCACCACGAGTTGCTCGACCGCGAGCTTGTCGGCCGTCAATCCGTGTTCGGAGAAATGGATGGGAGCATCCATATGGGTGCCGGCATGTTCGCTGAGGTGCCACCAGTACAGGTTGTAGCCGTCTTTCTTGAAGGCGAATTCCCGCTGCATCTCGATGCCCGGCTTGCCGTTGAAGGTCGGAAACTCCGGCGACATGGTATGGGTGAGGTCTACCACCCTGGTGAAGCTGACGCTCTTGGACGCGGCGGCGGCGCCGCCGCCCGCCACGGCGGTCGCGGCGAATCCCGCCGCGGTGGCTCCCCTGAAGAAGCCGCGCCGCGTCAGCGCATCGCGGACCGCGCGCTCGCATCCGGCTATGCACATCTCTTCCCCCTTGATTTCTTGCCGCTTGCTTCCACCGCGGCCCGGCCGGACGCGACGGTTGGCCCGATTGTGACGCCGGCTTCGCGGCTCTGGCAACCCATGGACCCGCGGAACATGCGAATGGCGACGAACCGGTTGCATCCCGGCCGCCATTGCGGCCATACCACGCCATGCTGGTGATCGACGATATTTCCTTTCGCGTGGCCGGACGGCTCCTGATCGAGCGGGCGACGGCTCAGATTCCCTCCGGCGCCCGCGTCGGCCTCGTCGGCCGCAACGGAACCGGCAAGAGCACCCTGTTTCGCGCCATTGTCGGAGATCTCGCGGTCGAGCAGGGCCGCTTCGCCTGGCCGTCACGCGCGACCATCGGCCGGCTGCCGCAGGAAGCCCCCGACGGGCCGGAAAGCCTGACCGAGATCGTGCTCGCCGGCAACCGCGAGCGCAGCGCGCTCATCGCCGAGGCGGAAACCGCCGCCGACCCGCACCGCATCGCCGAGATCCAGTCGCGGCTCGCCGACATCGGCGCCCATGCCGCGCCCGCGCGCGCCGCCGCGATCCTCGCCGGGCTCGGCTTCTCCCATGCCGACCAGCAGCGCCCCTGCGCGGAATTCTCCGGCGGCTGGCGCATGCGCGTCGCGCTCGCCGCGGCGCTGTTCGCCGAGCCCGACATCCTGCTGCTCGACGAGCCCACCAATTATCTCGACCTCGAAGGCACCTTGTGGCTCGAAGATCACATCGCGCGCTATCCACGCACCGTCATCGTCATCAGCCATGACCGCGACCTCCTGGACTCGGCGGTCGATTCGATCCTGCATCTCGACCGCGGCAAGCTCACCTTCTATCGCGGCAATTACACCTCGTTCGAGCGCCAGCGCAACGAGCGCATCGCCCTCGATCTCGGCCTCGCCAAGAAGCAGGACGCCCAGCGCAAGCGGCTCACCTCTTTCGTCGAGCGGTTCCGCGCCAAGGCAACCAAGGCGCGCCAGGCGCAGTCCCGCCTCAAGCTGCTCGCCAAGCTGCAGCCGATCGACGTGCGCATCGAGGACAATGTGCGCGAGATCACCATCCCCTCCCCGGACAAGCCGCTGTCGCCGCCGATCATCGCGCTCGACGACACCGATGTCGGCTACGAGCCGGGGCGGCCGGTGCTGCGGCATCTGTCGCTGCGCGTCGATGCCGACGACCGCATCGCGCTGCTCGGCGCCAACGGCAACGGCAAGTCGACCCTGACCAAGCTGTTGACCGGGCGGCTCGCGCCGTTCTCCGGAACGGTGACGAAGGCGGACAAGATCAGGATCGCCTATTTCGCCCAGCACCAGCTCGACGAACTCAACCCCGCCGCCAGCGCCTATGACCACGTTCGCAAGTTGATGCCCGACGCGCCGGAAGCCAAGGTGCGCGCCCGCGCCGGCGCGATCGGCTTTTCCGCCGCCATGGCGGACACGCCGGTGGCCAACCTCTCCGGCGGCGAGAAGGCGCGGCTGCTGCTCGGGCTGGCAACCTTCGACGGGCCGCACCTCGTGGTGCTCGACGAGCCCACCAACCATCTCGACATCGACAGCCGCGCGGCGCTGATCGAGGCCATCAACGATTATTCCGGCGCCGTGATCCTGGTGTCCCATGACCGCCACCTGCTGGAAGCCTGCGCCGACCGGCTGTGGCTCGTGGCCAATGGCGAGGTCAAGCCGTTCGACGGCGACCTCGACGACTACCGCCGCCTGGTGCTCGGCGCCGGCGCCGGCGGCGGCGACGGAGAGGACCGCGCGGCCAAGGACGAGGCCCGCCAGTCGCGCGCCGACCTGCGCCGCGCCGCGGCCGAAAAGCGCGCCGAGTTGGCACCGCTAAAGCGCCGCATCGACGCCTTCGACAAGACCATCACCAGCCTCACCAGGCGCCTCGCCGAGATCGACGCCATGCTCGCCGATCCCAAGCTCTACGACCGCGACCCCGCCCGCGTCGCCACCCTCGGCAAGGAACGCGCCGACGCCGCGAGCGCGCTGGCGAGCGCGGAGGACCAGTGGCTCGCGCTCAGCGGCGAATACGAAGACGCGGTGGGGGCGTAGGCACGTTGTCGTTTGTGTCGATACACAGCACCGACACAAACATCGCGTCGATCGCCTCGCGTCCATCAATCCGACGCATAGTGCGGACTGCTGTTCCGTGGGTAGAATTTCTCCTGTGGGCTTTGCCCGGCTCAGCTAAGCTAGCTGCGCCTCACGCGTCGAGCGGGTCCGCGGCCGCGGGCCGTGCCGGATCGGCCGGCTCCTCGGCCTGTGCCTCGATCTTCTTGAGCTCGGGTGTCACTTCCGTCGGTGGCGCGACGATGTTGTCGGGCAGCACCGGCGCGATCGGGAGCCGCACCGTGAACCGCGATCCCTTGCCCTCGGCGCTTTCCACCAGGATGTCGCCGCCATGGAGGTCGACGACCATTTTCACGAGATTGAGCCCGACGCCGGTTCCGACGATCCCGGAGACATTGCTGCCGCGGAAATAGCGCTCGAACAGGCGATCGATGTCGACGTCGGGAATGCCGAGGCCGTTGTCCTCGACGGTGACGATGGCGCGCCCGGATTCGATACGGGCGCTGATCCTGATGAGACTGTCGCCCGGCGAATATTTGATGGCGTTGGACAGGAGATTGTTGAACACCTGCGACAGCAGCTTCGGATCGCCGACCATCGGCAGGCGCGTCGCCGCATAGTTCTCCACCAGCTGGCAGCCCGGCGCGATCTCGTGATGCAGTTGGCAGATCTCGTGCAGCAGCTCGCGCAGATCGAACTCCTGCGGATGGAAATAAAGCGCCGCCCCGCCCTCGATCAGCCGCGACGAATTGAGCAGGTTGTCGATCAGATGGGTCATCCGCAGTACGGCCGCGCGAACCTTGCCCGCGCGCGCATTGATCTCGTCGGTCCGCAGGCGGTAGCCGACCTTGATCAGGCGCTGGGCGTGGCCGTCGATGATGGTCAGGGGGGTGCGGAACTCGTGGGACGCCATCGATACGAAGTTGCGCTGCATCTGGGTCAGATGCCGCTCGGCCGTGAGCTTTTCCTCCAGCATGGAGGCCTGCTGGGCGAGCCCGCGCTGACTGACCATGAGCTCGATCGCGTTGTTGCGGAACACCACCGCGGCACGCGCCATCTCGCCGATCTCGTCGCGGCGCTCGGTCCCCTTGATGTCGATGTCGGTGTCGTTGGCCGCGAGCCGGTGCATGCAGCCGGCGAGATGCAGGAGCGGACTTGAAATCGAACGGCCGATGTAGAGGAGCGCGGCGACCACCAGCACGCCGCCGATTCCCATTGCGACGATGATCAGCAACGAGGCCTGCTTGTAGGCGATCGCCACCCGCGCGCTGGCCTCTTGCGCCTTGCCGACCGATTGCTTGGTCAACTGCCCCAACGCATCGCTCGCTTCGTTATAAGCCCAGCGCGAATTCGTCATGTAGAGGTTGACGGCTTCCGCCTTGCGGTCCTTGCGCGACAGCTCGAGCACGTGGTTGACGATGTCGCGGTAATCGTGCCAGCTCTCCCTGAACTGGTTGTAGAGACCGGCCTCGTCGGGATCGTGGTGGAGGTGCTCGTAACTGTACTGGGCCTGCGAGATCGAGCGGTCGAGCTCGATCATCTCCATCTCGATGGCGGCGATTTCGCTCGAGTTCGACGACAGCAGGTCGCTGCCCTCGGCGGCGCGAAAGTCGGAGGTGAAATTGTTGAGGTCGCCCAGCACGCGGGTGGTAGGCAGCCACAGATCGGCGATGCCGGCAGACACGTTGTTGAAATCACGCAGGCGCGCGATGCTGAACATCCCGAGAACGATGATCAGCAGAAAAAAGAAGATGAACACCGCCGAGAGGTGAAATCGAATGGACCGGGGCTGCCTCATCGGAATCGACCATCGGTTCGAAACAGGCGTCTCGCCCGCGGCTGAGCCGGTCGGCCGGGGCGGTCGGCGAGTCGAAATTTTATCAGTTTTGCCTTCATTGGCCATATAAAGCTATTCTAACGCCCACACCACTACCGATCTCCGGCACCCAGCGCATGACAGAACCAGCAAAAAAGATCCTGGTCATCGAAGACGATCGCGAGACCGCGGGCCTGATCGCCGAGGAACTCGCCGATCGCGGATATGACGTGAACGTCGCCTATGACGGCCGCGAAGGCTTTGCGGCGATCCTGAAGACGATGCCCGATCTCGTACTTTCGGACATCAGCATGCCCGTCATGACCGGGTTCGAGGTGCTGGAACGCCTGACCGCGGTGGCGCCCCGGTTCGGCAACATGCCGTTCGTGTTCCTGACCGCCCTGACGGACCGCGACAATGAGCTAAAGGGGCGCCAACTCGGTGCCGACGACTACGTGACCAAGCCGATCGATTTCGACGTGCTGGACGCAATCATCCATGCGCGGCTCGCCCGCGTGGCCCGTCTCGACCTGTGGCCGAAGCTGGTCGAACTCAACGATCGCGAAGTCGAAACGCTGACCTGGGCAGCCCGCGGCAAGACGTCGGCCGAAATCGCGCAAATCCTCAATCTGGCGAAGCGAACGGTCGATTTCCATATCGACAATGCGCGCGTCAAGCTCGGCGCCGCGACCCGGGTCGAGGCTGCGATCAAGGCGGCAACGGTTCGACTGATCGAGCCATGAGGCTGATTGACGCGGGATAGCGCCGTCGCGACGATACGGTAACGCAGTAGTGGTGCAGAGACTTGGCGGGCCCGATCGACTCAGAATCTCCGATAGGTGGAGCCGCCGATCGCCGATCGGTCCTTCGCCGGCCCGCCAATGCCGCCGACACCGGCGTGGCCCATGGTCGTTCCGTTTATGCCCGTGACCGGAGCCACCGCACCCGTCGCCGTGACGTGAACTTCCGGACGGCGTATCTCGTTCACGCTCAATCCCAGGTTGTTCTTTGCGAGGCCGGGCTTGGCCGTCACCTCGGGCACGGCGGCGATCGGGTCCGGCTTCTTGACGGCCGTCGCGGTGACGCCGGCGGAATTCCTCACGGGCTCGACCGTGGCTCCGGCCGGCAAGGGTAAGTGAGGCGCGACGGCAACCGGCGCGATGATGGGAAGCTTCTTCTTGGCGGCGATCAGCGATGATCGCGTGGCACGGCGGCGTAGATTGATGTAGCCGTCGTCGTGTCGAACCAGATCGATGTGTTCCGGCTTGCCGGACTTGTCGCTTTCCCGCGTCGGGTTGCGGACCGGATCCTCACCTGTTTCGCTCTTCGCGGGGTGGTCGCCGGCCGTCTCTTCGTGGGGGACGGCTTTGCTGGTTTGCGGGGCGGACTTGCTGCCATGCCCATGGCGTCCGGCAGCGAGGCTCGCGTCGGCGGTGAGCGCGACGCATGCGATAACGGCGAGAAACCAGCGGTTGATCCTCAGTTGGCGATCCATTCCGGGTCTCCCAAATGGCCACGTCGAATGTGGCAACGAACTCGACCGGCCGCAAGGCCGCATCTCCGGGCCGCGTCAAACCTCGGCGAGGTCCGGTTCATCCGCGTGCAGGGTCGATTGCGGTTCGTCCCCGCGGCCCAGGAACAAGGTCTGGAGCGCGGGCACGACCACGAGCATGATCACCGGACCGACCAGCATGCCGCCCACGACCACGGTTGCGAGCGGGCGCTGCACCTGGCTGCCGATTCCGGTCGAAATGGCGGCAGGCAGCAGGCCGATGCACGCCGACAGCGCCGTCATCAGCATCGGCCGCATCCGCTGCTCGGCGGCGTGATACATCGCCTCGATCGTGCCCATTCCGCCGGCCCGGACCTGGTTGAAATAGGTGATGATCAGGATGCCGTTCATGACCGACACCCCGAACAGCGACACGAAGCCGATCGCGCCGGAGATGCTGAAATCCTGCCCGGTGATCAGCAGCGCCAATATGCCGCCGGCGATCGAGAACGGAATGCCGGCGAGCGCCAGCAGGGCGTCGCGCAGCGAATTGAACAGGCCGTACAGCAGAACCATGATGAGAACCAGGCTGATCGGCACCACGATTTCGAGCCGCGCCTTGGCCTGTTGCAGCTCTTCGAATTCTCCCGCCCATTCGATGCGATATCCGGTCGGCAACGCGATGTTCTTGGCGATGCGCTCCTGCGCTTCGGCGACGGTGCTGCCGAGGTCGCGGCCGCGGACGCTGAACTTGATCGGAATGAAGCGCGCATTGCGCTCGTGGAAGATATAGGACGCGCCGGTGTCCAGAGTGATGGTGGCGAGTTCGCGCAGGGGAATATAGGCGTTGGTGCCGTTCGGCGCGGTGAAACCGACCTTGATGTTGCCGACGGACTCGAAGTCGCCGCGGTATTCGGGCGCGAGCCGCACCGTCACGTTGAACTGGCGGTCGGCCTCGAGCTGGGTGGTCGCGACGGTACCGCCCAACGCGGCCTGGACCACGTTGTTGACGTCGCCGGAATTGAGGCCGTACCGCGCCGCCTTTTCGCGGTCGACAGTGATGTTCAGGTTGGGCTGACCGAGCACCCGGAAAATTCCGAGGTCGGCGACGCCTTTGACCTGATCCATCTCGGGCAGGACGAGATTGGCGATCTCCTCGAGCTTGGCGAGGTCGGGACCGATGATCTTGACGGAATTGGCGCCTTTGACGCCCGACAGGCCTTCCTCGATGTTGTCCTGGATGTACTGGGAAAAATTGAAGGTGATGCCGGTGAATTCCTTATCGAACTCTTTCTGCAGATCCTCGACCAGCTTGTCTTTCGTCATTCCAGGTGCCCATTCGTCGAACGGCTTGAGGGGCACGAAGAACTCGGCATTGAAAAACCCGGAGGCGTCGCTGCCATTGTCCGGGCGGCCGTGCTGGGAAACCACGGTGATGACCTCCGGATGGCTGAGCAGGATCTCGCGCATACGGGTCACCGACGGCATCGCGGCTTCGAGCGAAATGGTCGGCGGCATCGAAGCACGAATCCACATGTTGCCTTCCTCGAGCGCGGGCAGGAATTCGGTCCCGAGGCGGGGAGCCAGCATCGCGGTGAAGATCAGAAAGCCGATACCGATGGCGACCATCGTCTTGCGGTGGGTAAGCGACCAATGCAGGGCCGGCGAATAGGCCCACCGCAGACCGCGCACCACGAAGGTCTCGGTCTCCGAGATGTGCTCGGGCAGCAGCAGCGACGCCAGAACCGGCGTAATCGTGAATGTCGCGAGCAGCGCGCCGGCGAGGGCGAAACCGTAGGTCCGCGCCATCGGATTGAAGATCTGCCCTTCGACGCCCTGCATGGTGAACAGGGGAACGAATGCCGCGACCGTGATGGCCGCGGAGAAGAACACGGCGGTGTCGACCTCCATCGCGCTGATCAGGATCATGCGCAGGCGATCGGTCCACGGACTTGCATGGGCGCCGCCGGTATTGCCCACCTTGGTCGGGTCGGGCCCCCATCGTTCCTCGGCGAGATTCTGCAGCAGCGCCTGTCGTTGTTCGGGGCTTCCCTGACAATTGCGAAACACGTTCTCGACCAGGATCACAGCCGAATCGACGATGATTCCGAAGTCGACCGCGCCGACCGACAACAGGTTGGCGTCTTCTCCCATCAGCACGAGGATGATGATGCTGAAGAACAGCGCGAAGGGAATATTGACGCCGACGATGATGGCGCTTCGGAGATCGCCGAGGAAGACCCACTGGATGAGGAACACCAGAGCGCAGCCGAAGATGAGATTGTGCAATACCGTATGCGTGGTGACGTTGACCAGCGTCGTGCG
>Ga0302326_10008226_pt1 | contig 23057 bp, 21 predicted proteins | sample Palsa_T0_3_FD_202264 | JGI IMG/M metagenome (GOLD analysis project Ga0302326, IMG submission 202264) | Peat permafrost microbial communities from Stordalen Mire near Abisko, Sweden - Palsa_T0_3 | ecosystem: Environmental > Terrestrial > Soil > Palsa > Peat permafrost | place: Sweden: Abisko... | reverse complement strand
GTCGTACTCGACATCGGCGCCCATCGGCACCGCCGACGCCGACATTCTCGTGCAATTGACCGAAGACCACCACCCCACCGGCGCGTACGTCAACCGCCTCCGCGAAGTGCTGGCCCGCCAGTTCCCCGGCGTCACTTTCTACGTGCTCCCGGTCGACATCGTCACGCAGATCCTCAACTTTGGTCTCTCCTCGCCCATCGACATTCAGATCATCGGGCCCGACCTCGTGCACAATCGCGTCTACGCCGAAAAGCTCCTGAATGACGTGAAATACGTTGCCGGCGCAACCGACACCCGCATCCAGCAGCCCTTCGATCTGCCCAAGTTCACCGTCAACGTCGACCGAACCCGCACCGAGGAAGTCGGTCTGGCCCAGCGCGACGTGGCCGGCAGCCTTCTCGTCGCCTTGAGCGGCAGCTTCCAGACCACCCCCAACTTCTACCTCGATCCCAAAAATGGAGTCAGCTACAGCGTCGCGGTTCAGTCTCCCCAATACAACATCCAGTCTGTCCCCCAACTGCAGAGCCTCCCGGTAACCCTGTCCACCGGAGCTGCGCCGCCAGCCATACTCTCCAGCGCCAACGCAACCGGAGCGCCTGGCAGCCCGCAATCGACTCAGATTTTGGGCAATCTCTCCACCATCGTCCCCGGCGCCGAGCTTGGCACCGTCAGTCATTACGACATCCAGCCCGTGCTCGATATCTACGCCAACGTCGACGGCGCAGACTTGGGCTCCGTCACCCGCAAGATCAACGCCATCATCGCAAAGCACAAGGGTGAAGTCCCGCACGGCACGCAGATCGTCCTGCGCGGACAAAGCGAAACCATGATCAAGTCCTATATCGGACTGCTCGCAGGCCTGGCCTTCTCCATCCTGCTGGTCTACTTCCTCATCGTCATCAACTTCCAATCCTGGCTTGACCCGTTCCTTATCATCTCCGCCCTGCCCGCAGCCATCACCGGCATCGTCTGGTTCCTCTTCATCACCAATACCCGGCTCAGCGTGCCTGCCCTTACCGGCACCATCATGTGCATGGGCGTAGCAACAGCGAACTCGATCCTCGTCGTCAGCTTCGCCCGCGAGCAGTTGGAAGCACTAGTAGGCGATGCACGCAAAGCTGCCTTGAACGCCGGCTTCACGCGCTTCCGGCCGGTGCTCATGACCGCGCTTGCCATGATCATCGGCATGGTTCCCATGGCCCTCGGCCTCGGAGATGGCGGCGAACAGAACGCACCTCTGGGACGCGCCGTGATCGGTGGTCTGCTGCTCGCCACGGTTGCTACCCTCTTCTTTGTTCCGACGTTTTTCTCAGCCCTTCACGGTCGAATGGAACGCAATGCCCGACGCAAGCGTACCCTTTCGACCAACTTGACTGTTGACGAGCAGTTTCCGGAGTCACTATGAGCACTGAAAACACAAGCCCCAAATCCCACGCTCACGATCCCAAAGACGAGCCGATCACACCCTTAGGTGCACCCGTCGAGACTCACTCAAGTCACGACACCGAGACCGCGCCCGACCAGAAACCAATCAAGGCCGGTCACGGAATCACGGCTGTCGTTGTGCTCGTTCTGGCCCTGGTCGGGCTCGGCATCCTGGGCATTCTGCCACGCGAGCACGCCCAGGCGGCCCTCGCCGAGCGCACCAATGAGCTGGCCGCCCCATCCGTCGTCGTCATCACCCCCAAGCCGGGAGACCCTGTTCAGGAATTAACCCTCCCCGGCAACGTCACCTCCTACACCGATTCGCCAGTCTACGCGCGCACTTCCGGCTACCTCACGCACTGGTACTTCGATATAGGCGCCAGGGTAAAGCAGGGCGCACTCCTCGCAGAGATCGCCAGCCCCGAAGTCGACCAGCAGCTCTCGCAAGCCGAAGCCGACCTGAACACCGCCAAGGCCAACTACAACAACGCCCGCATCCAGGCCGACCGCTACAAGGATCTGGTCACCTCCAACGCCGTCTCCCAGCAGGACACCGACACCTTCGTCAACCAGGCATCCTCGACAGCCGCACAGGTCAAGTCCGCCGAAGCCAACGTCAACCGCCTCAAGGAGCTCACCTCCTTCGAAAAGGTTTACGCGCCCTTTGATGGAGTGATCACTGCCCGCAATATCGATACCGGTCAGCTGATCGACGCCGGGGCCGGGTCGGCCGGCACAGGCAGGGAGCTCTTTCACATCCAGGCCGTCCAGACGCTACGCGTCTACACCAACCTGCCCGGCGTCTTCTCCGGCTCCGTCAAACGCGGAGAAAACATCGACCTCACCTTCGCCGAACACCCAAACCAGGTCTTCCAGGGCAAACTGGTTCGCACCGCGGACGCCATCGACCCCACCAGCCGCACCCTGCTCGTCGAAGTCGACGTTGATAACCGAAAGAATCAGCTTCTCGCCGGAACCCTCGCCGAGGTCCATTTCAAAGTGAACCCGGTCGGCTCAGTCTTCGTGCTCCCCGTTGCGGCCCTCATCTTCCGCAGCGAAGGCCTTCGCGTCGCCACGGTCAAAGACAGTATCGCCCACATGAACCCCGTAACAATTGGCCAGGATGACGGCCGCACCGTGCAGATCATCACCGGCCTCGACAAGAACGACCAGATCATCGAGAATCCGCCCGATTCCCTCATTGATGGCGAAAAGGTACACGTCCTCACGCCCCAGGAAGTTCAAACCGCTCAGGGGGGCAAGTAGGAATGGGCTCTCCCAGGAATCACAATCTCCGGGTGCCCCAGGTCTCGACTTTGAGACCTGGGTTCTCCAATCCCCAAAAACAACTGCGGGTGCCCCATCCTTGGCGCAGTCTCATTGCGCCAAGGGTGGGTCTGGCAATCGCCGCCTTCGCCGCCATCACCGGCTGCAAGCCAGTCGGCCCCAACTATCAGCGCCCCGCCTACGACGCTCCTCCGGTCTATAAGGAAACCGGCGCATCCAACGTAGCTGTCCCGCCTCCCCCAGCCCCAGCCGGCGGAGGCTGGCAACCCGCTTCGCCCTCCGACGGCATGTTGAAAGGCAAATGGTGGGAGATCTACAACGATCCCCAGCTCAATCAGCTCGAAGAGCGCATCGCCGCCGTCAACCAGAGCCTGCACCAGGCGCTCGAAACCTACCTCGCCGCCCGCGAACAGGTTCGGCAGGCGCAGGCTGCTTTCTCGCCCACGCTTTCGGCCGGACCCTCCGTTACGCACGACAAAGTATCGGCCAATCGGCCGCTCGTCACCGGGCCCCAATCTGCAGCCATCACCAACTACAACGATCTGGTGCTGGCCGGGCAGGCATCCTGGGAGCCGGATTTCTGGGGGCAGATTCGCCGCACCGTCGAATCCGCCCATGCCGCAGCCCAGGCCAGCAACGCAAACATGGCCAACATCGAGCTAAGCCTGGAATCCGAGATGGCCGAAGACTACTTCGACCTGCGCGGCCTCGACCTGCAAAAGCAACTGCTCGACAAGGACATCAAAGACCTCGCAAATCAGCTCGACCTGACCAAACGCCGTCTGAAAGGGGGCATCGGAACCGAGCAAGACGTAGCCTTCGCCCAGACCCAGCTCGACACCACCCGCGCTCAGCTCATCGATGTCGATGTCGCCCGCGCCGAATACGAGCACGCAATCGGCACCATCGCCGAATACAAGCTGCCCGAATTCAGCATCACGCCCGACCCGCTGCCGCTCGACTCCGATCACGAGCTGCCCAAAATCCCCCTCGGCGTCCCGTCCCAGCTCTTGCAGCGCCGCCCTGACATCGCAGCCGCAGAGCGCAGCGCCGCTCAGGCCAACGCACAAATCGGAGTCGCAATCGCCGCCTTCTACCCCACCATCACTCTCGGTGGCAGCGGCGGCTTCGAAAGCATCCACGGCGGCACCTGGATTCAAGGCCCAAGCTCGCTCTGGTCCCTGGGAGCCCAGGCTTCTGAACTACTCATTGACGGCGGCAAACGCAAGGCCGTCACACGGCAGGCTCGCGACATGTTCGAAGCCAGCGCCTCCGGCTATAAGAACGTGGTCTTTCTCGCCTTCAACGAGGTCGAAGACAAACTCTCCGATCTGCGCATTCTGGAGCAGGAAGAGATCACAGAACGGGCCGCAGTCATGGACGCGCAGCACTCTCTCGACATCTCAAACAAGCGCTACAAGGGCGGAGCAACCGACTATCTCGAAGTCCTGACCGCCGAAACGACACTCATCCAGAACCAGCGCACCCAGGCGACTCTGGTCAGCCGGCAATTCGCCTCCAGCGTCGAACTGATCCGCTCGCTAGGCGGCGGCTGGGACGCCTCACAAATCCCCAAATAACGCCGGTCTGGCCTTCAAAAACTCCACTTCCACACCAGCGCAACAGCACGACGCCATCCTAACCCGTCACCAGCGCCAAAGGCGCGACGTTATCCCAGCCCAGCCTAACGGGCTGGGTTATGGGAGCCGAAGAAGTAGAAGAGGGCTGAAGGCCCGCTCGATCACCTCTCCCTTCGCAACCCAAAATATTCAGATCAAGGAAACCAATAGAGAAGTAAGGCCTCACCAGCCTTGCGCGCAATTACGCCCCAGGCGAGCACAATCAAGCAAGCCTCTTCTCTGAATACGACACGCAATCAGAGCACGGCCAAAAACGCACAAAAATGGCCCAAATGCGGCCGAAAAGTGGCGTTTAGCGCATCCTGACAACGACCTATCCCATTCATTTTGTGCAGGATAGACAGCAGAAATGATGTACCCCCACCATCGGGGTCATATTATTCGCCCTCTGTTCGCTAAAAACGATGCTCAAATTTACTGAATCGCCACCGTAGCAAACAGCTGTTCCGCCGAACCGCGCAGCACACGAAACAGCGCAAACTGCCGCTGCGTCTTGCCGCGCAGCTCAAACAACAGCTCGCCGCGATTGTCAGCCATCGCGTCCACAGCATCCACCAGCCTCATCCGCGGCCTGTCGTCCAGATGCGCGTCGTCGGTCACGCTCTTAAAGAGAACCATCACACCGCCATACAAATCCGGCTGAGCCACCAGCGTCACAAACTTCTGCGGAGCCGCCTTTGGCGGGATGGGAGTCTGCGTCAGCGGCGCACTCGAGTTCGCAACCGGTTTCCCGCGCTTGATCGTCGGAGGAGGTGGCTCCGAGTCACCCGTTGAATCGGCCGTCGAATTGGGTTGAGGGGGTAACGAACTGCTGGCCGTCAAAACCATCGTCGCCGAAGCGCCATAAGCCAGCTCAAAGACGCGAAATTCCTCGTCCGCAAGTTCCACCGGCGGAGGCGGCGCCGGAGGGACCAAAGGAGTCTTCTTGCTCGTCGTCGTCTTTTTCACAGATTTGGCCGGCGCAGCCGGAGCATCCAATCCCAGCGCCGTCCGCGCCATCCCTTCCAACGCAGCCTTCATTTTGGACTCATCCTCCAAATTGGCCCAACTGTACTTCCAGGGATGTTCCGCATGGTTACTGGCATCGGAAACAGCCACAGCCTGCTGCATCGTTGGAGGAAGTCCCATCAGTTTCGGGATCTCAGCAGCGGCGAGGTCCGCAGGCTTGCCGTGTTTTAGTCTTGGACGATCGGGATCGGGAGGAGCCGACGAGGTTTCCACTCCCGAATCGGCCGAATTCCGGTTCCTGTGCAGCGTCGGCCGATCCGGATCGACCGGAGCGTTTGAAGCCGAGGTAGAACCGGCTCCCGAAGAACTGCCCGCCCCGGAATCATCGCCAGACTTGCGCTTCAAAGTCGGTCTGTCCGGATCCGCTGCTCCAGATCCGCTTCCTGACGCTGGTGCCGGCTTCGCCTGCGCGTCCCCGCCACTTCCAGAAGACGATCCGGTCGAACCATCGTCAGAATCCGTTCCCTTGGGATGCTTCCGCTTCAGTACCGGATGATCGTCGTCTGGAGCGTCGTCCCGTCCATAGAGAGAACTGGTGTTGAAAGAAGCCTTAGCCTTCGCAGCCTCAGGCGCGGTCAGCGGCTTCCAGGCCCCAAATCCCTGCCACGTCCCATTCACCTCGCCCGCAGCGAAAACGTCGAAAACGCCCATTGGCTTGCCCGCCTTTTGCAACTCATATTCGACGCCGTTCGCCAGGGCCAGTGGCTCCGGGCGAGACAGGTAAATCGTTCCGTCGTTCAGTTGCTCACCGTCATAGACCGCAACCGGCACCAGCCGGCTGGCCGAAGGCTTGCCAGGATCGCCCGTCCACTCCAGCACCGCCACCGAGCGCAGAACGGGAGCGTCCTTGTCCGTCTTCGTCACCCGCCCCGGATACTGCGCCAGCGCCCCGGTCGCAAAGCCAGCTGAAACCAGCGAAATCGCGGCGATCCTCAACAGCTCCGCCGACGGACTCCAGCGCGATGTAATTCGCCCGGGTCGAGACAATGACATGACTGGCCCTCCTCGGAAATAATCGACATCAGCCGCGAAGCTGTCGCCCACCTCCGCCAGAGATTTCCCCGATGCGCCTGCTGCGCCGATCGACGACCGCGCCTTGCCGCTCAACCAGCATCTCAACCCGTACTCACCCAACGAGGAACCCTTCATGGAATTGAACGAAAAAGTTGCCAACTTCACCCTCCAGGACGACCAGGACCAGACCGTTCATCTCACCGACTTCGCCGGCAAGCCAGTCGTACTCTTCTTTTATCCCAAGGCAGACACTCCTGGCTGCACCATCGAAGCCTGCGGCTTCCGCGACACCTTTGAAAAGCTTCAGAAAGCCGGCGCCGTCGTACTTGGAATCTCCCGCGATACCCCCAAAGCCCAGCGAAAATTCCGCGAGAAGTTCAACCTGCCGTACCCGCTTCTCGCAGATGTAGACGAAACCGTGTGCAATCAGTTTGGGGTGCTTAAGGAAAAGAACATGTACGGCAAGAAAGTCATGGGCATCGAGCGCACCACCTTCGTAATCGGTCCCGACCAGAACCTCCTGCAGATCTTCCCCAAGGTCAAGCCCGAGGGCCACGCCGAAGAAGTGCTCGCAGCCCTCGAAGCCCACAAAGCCTGACCTCGACCCTATCGTGACGAACACCCAACTGCCGCTAAGCTGGATGAGGATGCAAAGGCGGTTCTTCACGGAACCGCCCGAAACCGTCGCTCCGCTCCTGCTGGGCAAGTTACTGGCCCATCGTACTCCGACGGGCTGGCTCGCGGGCCGAATCGTCGAAGTCGAGGCCTACCTCGGTCCGCACATCACCGCGACCCCCGACCCGGCCGCACACAGCTTTCGCGGCGTTACGCCCAGAAACTCCGTAATGTTCGGCCCGCCCGGCCATGCCTATGTCTATTTCATTTACGGCATGTATTACTGCGTCAACGTCACCTGTGAACCGGAAGGAATGGCCGGCTGCATTCTCATTCGCGCCCTGGAACCTGTCCTCGGCCAGCAAACCATGGCCGTCAACCGCGGCCTCGCCGCAAACGCGTCCCCGGCAAAGCTGACCGGCGGCCCTGGCCGCTTGTGCCGCGCACTCGGCATCACCCGCCCCGAGCACAACGGCCTTGATCTCCTCGACCCGCAGTCTCCGTTGCAGCTTCGTCAGGACGATTGGCTTCCCGGTCCGGTTCAGATCACCCCCAGAATCGGCATCCGCCACGCCGCAGACCTGCCGCTGCGATTCGCCGTGACGAGCAATCCCTGCGTTTCCGGGGTTCGCTCTAAACGCGTGTCTGTGTAAACTTGTCGTCATAGCTTCCCGTCTACTTTCCACATTGTCCCTAATTCCGAAAGGATTCTTAAGGCATGAAATTCTCCCGCTTCCCGCAGGCCGTTGTCGTATTGGTTGCGGTCGCTTCCGTATCTCTGCTGGCCGGGCGCTCGCTGGTCTTTGCCGCTCAAAACCCAATCCCGCCGCCGCCCCAAACCCAGCCCGGCACTCCACCGCCGCAGCACGAAATGCCTGCTCCGACCAATCTCAAGGTCCTGCCTAAGAACCTCACCGGGCCGCAGGTCCACGAAATCATGGAGAAATGGGAAGGGGAATTGGGCACCAGTTGCAAGACCTGCCACGCCGCCGATCCAAAGAATCTAGGCCCCAACGGGAAACCGCGCCTCAACTTCGCCGATGACTCCAAGGAAGAGAAGCAGACCGCACGCAAGATGTACAAGATGGTGGAAGAGATCAACGCCAGCTATATCGCGAAAATCGACAGCTCCGGCGACCCTGTCACCTGCGGCACCTGCCATCGCGGTCACCTGGGGCCGGAACCCTTTGTCGCTCCAGCGGAGAAAGAACACGCCCACTAAGAACCTGTCCGTCCTGCAATCCAGACCCACGTGCTCCAGGTCTCGATTTTGAGACCTGGAAGTACAGCTTATTCCACGACAAAGTTATCAATCAGACGAGTCGTCCCGACAAAGGCAGCGACCGCAAACAGCGTCCCGGAACCCACTTCCTTGACCGGCTCCAGGATAGCCCAATCCACGGCGGCGACGTAGTCCACCCTGACAGACGGCTCGGTAGCAAAATTCGCCCGAGCAACGGCAATCAACACTTCTGCGGAACGCTCTCCTGCGGCAACCACCGCTTCGACCGCATCCAACGCGGTTCTCAGTACCAAGGCTTGCTTTCGCTCATCAGCATTCAAATACCGGTTCCGGGAACTCATCGCCAGCCCATCCGACTCCCGCACAATCGGGCAGACCACCAACTCCGCCGGCAGCCCAAGATCCGCCGTCATCCGCCGCAAAACCGCGACCTGCGCGGCATCTTTTTGCCCGAAAAATGCGCGATCCGGCTCTGCGGCGATCAACAGCTTTGCAACTACCGTAGCCACACCGCGAAAATGCCCGGGTCTCGAAGCTCCATCCAGCCTGTCGCTCAGCCCGGCAACCTCGACAAACGTGCTCGACCCACGCCTGTAGATCTCCTCAGGCGCGGGCGCGAAAACCACATCCACGCCCTCAGCATCAAGAAGGGCGCAATCAGTTTCAAATGTCCGCGGATACAGCGCAAAATCCTCATTCGGCCCGAACTGTGTTGGGTTTACGAAGATGCTTACAGCGACAGCGTCGCAGGCACTCTTCGCCGCCCGCACCAGCGAAAGATGCCCTTCGTGCAGCGCTCCCATAGTCGGCACGAGGCCGACCGTCTTTCCCGATTGATGAAGTTGACGCGACCACGCGCGCAGTTCTGCAACTGTCCGAATCACTCGCATTTTCGGCTAGACCCGATGAATTCCGGCAGCAGAAGGCAGCTCTGAAGCCTCAGCGGCCTCAACCGCTTCGCGCACTGCGGCAGGCAGATGGTAGCTCTCTTCATCCGTCGGGAAGGCACGATGCTCAACATCTTCGCGATACCGCTCCACTGCGTCGCGAATCAGCGCAGCGGCATCCGCATATTGCCGGACAAACTTCGCATGAGGAGCGAAAGTCATGTTGAGAATGTCGTGGAATACCAGAATCTGACCATCGCACTCCGGCCCAGCGCCAATACCTATCGTCGGAATGACCAGATCGGCGGTCACCGCTGCTGCCACTTCACGTGGAACGCCTTCCAGCACAATCGCTCCCGCGCCAGCCTCCGCGAGCGCCACAGCATCGGCGCGAAGCTGCGAAACCGTCTCAGCCGTCTTCGCCTGGACGCGATAGCCGCCCATCCGATGCACGCTCTGCGGCGTGAGTCCCAGATGCCCGACCACCGGAATCTCGGCGTCGGTAAGCGCCCGCACAAGCTCCGTGCGCGGCCCCTCAATCTTGACCGCCTCGGCGCCTGCTTCCTTCACAAAGCGCACCGCATTGGCTACTCCCGCAGAAACCGTCCCGTGATAGCTGCCGAAGGGCATATCCGCCACGACCAGCGCACGGCGCACAGCGCGACGAACGGCGCGGGTATGGTGCAGCATCTCGTCCACCGTGACTGCCAGCGTGTTGTCGTGTCCGAGCACCACCATGGCCAGCGAGTCGCCTACCAGGATCACGTCTATCCCGGCCTCGTCCACAAGGCGCGAAGTAGCATAGTCATACGCCGTGAGCGCAGTGATGGGCTTGCCCTGGCGCTTCATTCCGGCCAGAGCGGGCATCGTAACCTTGGTTGTCAGTTGAGAAGTAGGAGCGGCAGCAGTTCTGCCCTCTTCGGGGAAATTGGTAAGGCTCATTGTATCTCCAGTGCCGCTCCGTCTACGCAGGATGCGGTCCGAACCACTCAGAGTGTACGCCCGCAGACTTTGCGAATGCAAAGCCGAGAGACGACAATGATCCCAGAGGCTGAGACAACCGAATGAAACCAAAGGCAAATCGACCGTGATCACCCCACTGGGAATCATCGAGGCAGGACTCGGCTCTGCCCTGGTTACCGGACTGGCTTTAGGCGGCCACGCCTACGCAGCCAACTGGCCCAGCTCGCAAATCTTCGGACGCAGCCTAACCGCGCCGCGCAACCCCGAAAACGGACCCGGCGAAATATCTCTCACCTTCGACGACGGCCCTAATCCGCGCTGGACGCCGATTCTGCTTGAAACGCTGGCCCGGCACAACGTCCGCGCCACATTCTTCCTGCTCGGCAAATACGCGAGCATTCAGCATCCACTGGTGCGCCAGATGCACGAGGCCGGTCACCTGATCGGCAACCACACCTGGACACACCCGAATCTGGCCCGCACCAGCACACGGCAGAACCGCGAAGAGCTGACCCGCACCAGCTCCGAACTGGAGCAGATTGTCGGCGCGCCGGTCAGCTACTTTCGTCCGCCCTTCGGTGCACGTCGTCCGGCGACGCTGCGGATCGCTCGCGAACTGGGCCTGATTCCGGTCCTCTGGAACGCCATGACCGCCGACTGGGACGCGACCGAACCGCAGCAGGTGACACCGCGTCTCTCGCAGCTTGTCGGGCGCAACCAAAAGCGCGGCTACGCCACCAACATCGTTTTGCACGACGGCGGACACATTACCCTGGAAGTCAACCGCTCAGCATCGATAGAGGCTGCCGGTCAGCTGATCGAGCGCTACAGAGTAACCCACCGCTTCGTCACTCTCGACGAGTGGACTAAATCAGAAATAAGCTAACCCTCAGCATTGACTGCGGCAAACGCACCTCGCGCCGCCGCGACCGTCGCCTCGACCTCAGCCTGCCCATGCGCCGTTCCGAGGAACATCGCCTCAAATTGCGAGGGCGGCAGCCAAACGCCAGCATCGAGCATCGCCCGATGGAACCGCCCGAAAGCCGCAGTATCGCTCATCGAAGCCTGCGCATAATCGGCCACGGGCGAACCCGTAAAGAACCAGGTCCACATCGAACCCACACGATTCAAAGTCATCGGCACGCCAGCACGGGCAGCTTCCGCCGCGACTCCCTCCGCAACCGCATTGGAAACCGCCTCAAGCTGCGGATAAACCGACGCCGCGTGCTCGCGCAGATAGCCGACGGTCGCCAATCCCGCCGCCATCGCCAGCGGATTCCCGCTCAGCGTACCAGCCTGGTAGACCGGCCCGAGCGGTGCGAGCAGTTCCATGAAACGACGCTTGCCGCCAAAGGCTCCGCAGGGCAGGCCGCCGCCGATGATCTTGCCCAGCGTCACCAGATCGGCGTCTACGCCGTACAACTCAAGCGCGCCACCGAGCGCGAGCCGGAAGCCGGTCATCACTTCATCGACGATTAGCAGAGCGCCTTGCTCCTCGGTAATCGACCTAAGTCCTTCCAGATAGCCCTCAGTCGGAGGGATGCACCCGGCGTTGCCCACGACTGGCTCCAGAATGATCGCCGCGATCTCCTCTGGATGCGCTTCAAAGGCCGCTTGAACCGCTGCTAGATCGTTGAATGGCAGCGCCAGCGTCAGTTGCGCGATCTCCTCCGGCACTCCTGCCGACCCGGGAATCCCCAACGTTGCCACACCTGAACCGGCTTTCACCAGCAATCCGTCCGAATGGCCGTGATAACAGCCCTCGAACTTGATAATCCTTTTCCGGCCCGTCGCTGCCCGGGCCACACGGATGGCTGACATGGTCGCCTCGGTCCCCGAGCTGACAAACCGCAGCCGCTCAATCGCCGGATAACAGGCCATCACCAGCTCCGCCAAGTCGCCTTCGGCCTTGGTCGATGCTCCGAAGCTCGCCGAGTTCCGCGCCGCGCGTGTGATCGCCTCCACAACCGGAGGGAAGGCGTGACCCAGGATCATCGGCCCCCAAGAGCCAAAGTAGTCGATGTAGCGATTCCCGTCCGCATCAAAGAGATAAGCCCCTTCGGCACGCGCCACAAACGGCGGCTCTCCACCCACCGAGCGAAAGCCCCGCACCGGCGAGTTCACGCCGCCTGGAAATAGCCCTTCAGCCCGGCTCTGCAATGCCCGCGATTGTGTCCTGTTTCTCTTCGCCATCTCGTCCGTCACCATTAGTCCAAGTATATGAGGCCGCAGAACCCGCGCAATTCGTCATCTGGCTCTACCATTGCAGAAGAGGAGCAATTGCATCTTGGCTGACTTCACCGATCTGACCGGCCGATTGCTCGTCCTCTATGACGGCGAGTGCGGCTTCTGCAATTACTCGATCCGCTGGCTGCTGTCCCGCGACGGCCACGACCGCCTGCGCTTCGCGCCTTCGAATTTGCCGGCGGTTCAGGAACTGCTCTCCAGCCACGGCGTCCCGCTCAAACGCCAGAATTCAGGGCCGAACCTGGAACCGGAATCCGGTCCGGACACTTTGCTCGTCTTTCGTAATACGGGTACCCCGGTCGAGGAACTCCTCGTTCGATCCAACGCCTTTCTCGCCTGCCTGCGCGTTCTGCCTCAGCCTTGGCCCTCTCTCGCCGCAATTCTTCGCCTTCTTCCTCGCGCGCTCCGAGATTTCGTCTATCGGCTCATTGCTCGCCATCGCTACCGCATATGGGGTCGCTTTGCCAGCTGTCCGATCCCGACACCAGAAGAGCGCCTCCATTTCCTCTAATCTCGCGCGCCAAAGACCGCGTCCGGGGCGCTGAGGCGGGACTTGCTGGTAAAATCAGTCTTTCCGGGCTGCATTCGCAGACGGCATTCCACCCCCTTCCGAAGGCACACCTTGCCCAAAGCCGCTCCTAACGTCGATTCTCATCCGGACTCAGATCCAAACGCCTCAAGCCCGTCTCAGGATGCCGCCAGCAAGTCCGTGACCTATGCCGATGCAGGCGTCGATATCTCCTCAGGCGACCGCGCCAAGGACCGCATCAAGTACCTCGCCAAGCGAACTTTCAACCGCAGCGTTCTCGGCGGAATCGGCGGCTTCGGCGGCCTCTTTCAGCTCGACCTGAAGAAGTGGGAAGAACCCATTCTGGTCAGTTCAGCGGATGGCGTCGGAACCAAGCTGAAACTGGCCTTTGATCTTGGAATTCACAACACTGTCGGCGCGGATCTGGTGAACCACTGCGTCAACGACATCGCCGTGCAGGGCGCGGTACCGCTGTTTTTTCTCGACTATCTGGCTACCGGCAAGCTCGACCCCGCGATCACAGAGCAGATCGTCACCGGCCTGGCCGATGCCTGCAAAGCCAACGGTTGTGCCCTCATCGGCGGCGAAACCGCCCAGATGCCCGGCTTCTACCAGGATGGCGAATACGATCTGGCCGGTTTCATCGTCGGCGCTGTCGATAAGTCCAAGCTGATCACCGGCGCAACCATCGTTCCGGGAGATGTCCTGATCGGACTGCCCTCGACCGGCCTGCACACCAATGGCTATTCGCTGGCCCGCAAGCTTTTCTTCGAGGTCGCCCAGTACAAGCCCACGCAATACATCGGAGCTATTGGCGACAAGGCCGGAACTGCCCTGATGAAGGTGCATCGCAGCTACCTCTCCATCATGCAGAAACTTGCCAATGCAGGTCTGACCGCAGGCATGGCTCACATTACCGGGGGCGGAATTACGGAAAATCTGCCGCGCATTCTGCCCAAAGGCACCTGCGCGCAGATCGAACTCGGCTCCTGGCCCGTTCTGCCCATCTTCGAACACCTTCAGGCCCTCGGACAGGTTCCGCAGGACGAGATGCTGCGCACCTTCAACATGGGCGTCGGCCTCATCGTCGTCGTTCCGGCGGACAAATTCCGCAAGGCGCAGGCGCTGCTCAACCGCGCCGAAGAGAAGTTCCACGTCATCGGCAGGATCATCAAGGGTGACAAATCCGGAGACAAGGCTAGCGACCGCAAGGTGCACTTTGTATGAAGCGGCTCGGCATTCTTCTCTCCGGGCGAGGCTCGAACTTCCTGGCCATCGCAAGCTCCATCCGCGAAGGACGGCTCCCCGGCACTGAAATCGCCATCGTCATTGCGAATGTCGCCGACGCTCCCGGTCTCAAAGCCGCGCAGGATCTGGGCCTGCCCACCGCACTCTTCGTTTCCAAGGGTCGCAAACGCGCCGAACACGACGGCGACGTAGCCGACTGCCTGCGCGAACACAAGGTCGATCTGGTAATCCTCGCCGGCTACATGCGTCTGCTCTCGCCGGAGTTCATCGCCGCCTTCCCAAATCGCATTCTCAACATCCACCCTTCGCTGCTGCCTGCCTTCCCCGGCCTGGACGCGCAGCAGCAGGCCTTCGACTATGGCTGCAAGGTGGCAGGCTGCACGGTCCATTTCGTGGACGAACACCTCGACCACGGCGTTATCATCCTGCAGCGGTGCATCCCGGTCCTCGATACTGACGACGCCCACACTCTTTCAGACCGGATACTCGCCGAGGAACACATCGCCTATACCGAGGGCATTCGACGGGCACTCTCGGGCGAATACAGGTTCGAAGGCCGACGCTACAGGCGCATTCCTGGGCACTCAGCCGAGCCTGTCAAGTAGGCTCCCCAAAAATCACCCCATAAACACCACATATGTATAGACTTAACCCAATCCTGGCATTTGCTGGATAAATCGGCCACCGCGCCTACTCTTGAATCTGGCCAGGAACGGGCCAATTCCGGCTGCGAATATCAGCTCTTCAGCCCTCCCCTTGATGTGAAAGCAAAAGGGGCTGCATGATCGCGGCCGGCGCTGGACTGTTCCCTGGCCAAATCAAGGCCTGAGCAGCTTCATTGAAAGCGGCTTAGGCAGAATGAGGACCAAATCGCGATGGCCAACATCCTTGTAAACGTGGAAAAGGGAATCGAAATCGCTGCCACAGACGCATTGCAGTGGCTGGGCAAGGCACAAACTGCACTGAGCGCAGCCCCCGGCGTGGTTGCCGCTCTGGGAACCCTGGCAGCCGCGGTAGACAAGCCGCTTACGGATCTCACAGCCGTCATTGCCAACCCGTTGAATATCTCGCTGGATATTCAAACTGCCAACGACCTCAAAGCTGTCTGGCCCCAGGTCAAGACATTCCTTGGAACTCTCGGCATCAAGTTCTAAGCGGCGACGCAGACACGAAGGGCCGCTTCCAACCAGAAGCGGCCCTGAGCATCGATCAAAAATTCTTGTTAAGTATTCACTTCCCGCGCGTCCCCAAGAACAAGTCTGGCCACCATCTTCCTTCGGCCACGGTAGAACGTCACACTGACCTCGTCTCCCGGCTGATGCTTCTCCATCAAGGTAGCAATGTCCGAGGTATCGCCGATCTCCCGGCCGTCGATTGCTACGATCAAATCCCCGCCCAGCATGATCGGCATGTTCCCGAGATACGCCTGCTCGTTGCCGCCATGCAGGCCCGCGCGTTCCGCTGCACCTCCCGAAACGACCTTCTGCACCAGCACGCCCGACACTGCCGGCAGGCCCATCTGTTCGGCAATATCCGGCCCGATCGCGAGCGAGACGATCCCCAGAGAGGGCCTGCGCACGCGGCCAAACTTGGTCAGATCTCCCAGCACAGCCTTGGCTGTGTTGATCGGAATCGCGAATCCAATGCCCGAGCTTTGCTCCGCTCCGCCCGTGGCGATGAGCGTGTTGATGCCGATCACCTCGCCGCGCGAATTCAGCAGCGGGCCACCCGAGTTACCGGGATTGATCGCGGCATCGGTCTGAATTGCATCCTCAATCGGCGAACCCTCCGGGCCCTTGACCGTGCGGATCGAGCTGATGATGCCGCGGGTCATCGTTCCGTTCAGGCCAAACGGGTTACCAATCGCGTAGACCTTCTGACCCACCACCAGATCGCTGGAATCCGACAGCGTCACTGGCTGCAGGTTGGGCGCGTTGATCTGCAACAGCGCCAGATCATGGATTTTGTCCGATCCCACAATCGTCGCCTTGTAGGTGTGTTTGTCGCTGGTCTTGACTTCGATCCGGTTGGCGTCCGCGATTACGTGAAAATTTGTCAACACATGACCGGCGCGATCCAGAATGAAGCCCGAACCCTGCCCCTCCTGCGGCACCTGGCCGTAGAAAAAATTGAAGGCCACGGACTTCGACGTGATATTCACGACCGACGGCAGCGCTTTCTTGTAGACGGCGATGTTGTTCAGTTCTTCTGAATCGTATGCTGGGGCGGCATGCGCCTCGGTCAGCGCCAGAGGCGACTTTGAACCGCTCGTGTTCAGCAGGCTGAGCCGGCCTATCCCTTCCGGAAGATGAGCCGTAACATACCAGAAACCACCCACCAGCAACACAATCAACAAAACTCGACGCAATCGCATACCGTCAAAGCCTTTCCAGAAACACAAAAACCTACGGGAATTCGATGCTTCACGTTCCCGCTTTTCTCTATTGTATTAACTCGGTTGATGAAGAATTGTTGCCCAGCTCCACAAGCTGCCGCCATACCGCCTCTACCTGCTCCCGAAGCCCGTCCAGATCCCCGGAATTGTCAACGACAAAATCCGCCCGCGATTTCTTCACCGCATCGCTCAACTGCTTCGCCAGACGCGACTTGGCGTCCGCCGCCACGCGCTCGTCCCAGCCGGATGGCGACACCCGCGCGACATATCGGGCGATCTTCACCTTGTCCGGGGCGGTCACTGCGATCACCCGGTCAAACCGGCGACGCCAGTAGGACAAAACGCCCTCGGACTCGCCTCGCAGCCGCGCATCCCGCTCCACTTCAAAGATCAGCGCCGACTCGACGACCGCGATCGCTCTGGGATTGCGCGCAAATACCTTGCGCATCCAATCCCCCTGCGCTGCAATTACCGCCGGATGCACGATGGCGTTCAGTTCATCGAGTCTGCCGCCCCGAAACGCCAGATCCGCCAGCCGCGCGCGGTCCAGCGTTCCGTCCGGAGTCACGACCTCCGCCCCGAAGACCTCGACGATCTCCTCATACACCGGTTGCCCCGGCTCCATCAGCGCGCGGCCGAGTTCGTCGGCCTCGATCACTTCCGCGCCCAGTTCGCGCAGGTAGCCCGAGACCGTGCTCTTGCCGCTGCCCAGTCCTCCAGTAAGCCCCACTCGCAGCATCGGCTTAAAGCCCCCGGCGCATTCTGGCGGCGCGCACTGTGTTGGACATCAGCATCGCAATCGTCAACGGACCTACCCCGCCGGGCACAGGCGTATACGCCCCGGCGATTTCAAACGCCTTTGGATGCACATCCCCTACGATCGTCGAGCCACGTTTCGAGAAGATCTCCGCCCGCTTGCCATCCCCGGCAAAGAACTTCTCAAACTCCGCCAGATCTGTAATCCGATTGATGCCTACATCGATCACGGTTGCCCCCGGCTTGACCATTTCCGGTGTAACAAAGCCAGCCCGGCCAATCGCGGCCACCAGAATATCGGCCTGACGCGTAATCGCCCCCAGATCGCGGGTCTTCGAGTGGCAGATGGTCACCGTGGCGTTCTCGTGCAACAGCAGCATCGCCGCCGGCTTGCCCACAATGTCGCTGCGCCCGACCACCACAGCATGTTGCCCGGAGATCGGAATTCCGCTGCGCTTCAGAATCTGCACGACGCCCGCCGGAGTGCATGGCGCGAGCGCCGGGCGACCCGCCTGCAAGCGTCCCGCGTTCACGGGATGAAAACCGTCCACATCCTTCTCCGGCGCGACCGAATCCAGGAGCAGCTTGGCATTCACATGGGGAGGCAGCGGCAATTGCACCAGAATGCCGTCAATATCCTCACGGGCATTCAACTCCGCGACCAGCGCCAGCATCTCCTCGGTCGTCACCGTCTCCGGCGGCGTAATCATCTCACTGAACAATCCAAGTTCGCCGCAGGTCTTGACCTTGCTCCGCACATAAATCTCCGACGCCGGAACGTGACCGACCAAAACCGCCGCCAGACCGGGCCGAATGCCCTGTTCTGCAAGCAGTTTTACCTCTTCCGCCACTTCGCTTTTGATCTCCGCGGCAATTGCCGCACCATCCAAAACCTTTGCCATCCGCCATCCATCTCCCAAACAGTTATCGTAGCAATTCGAGGGCGTGCCCCACCGTCAACCTGCCCTAAGTCGAATCCCAGCCCCACTCTTCCGGTATCAGGGCTCCCATTGCGGGAGTATTCTGACCACATGTTCTTGCGCTCGTCGCGCCTATTCCGCTGGCCAGGACTGGCCTTGCTGACTCTCGGTTCGATCCTGGCAGTAGCTGTGCCGTCGAACGCTCAGTCGTCAGCAGGTTCTGCCGACATTGCCTCAATCCCTGACGGCAGAGATCTCGACATCAAAGACATCGGCGACATCGGCGCCGGCGCAGTCCCTATCGACGGGAACTGGCAATTCCGAATCGGAGACGATCCAGCCTGGGCCGCACCAGGATTGGATGATTCTGGCTGGGAGTCGATTCGCACCGAAGAGCCATGGGGAGTGCAGGGCCATCCCGCATACTCCGGATTTGCCTGGTATCGCCGCCATTTGCATATCTCCCTAAGGCCGGAAGAGAAGCCGGATCTTCTGCTGCTCATGCCGCCGGTGAATGACGCGTACCAGGTCTACTGGAATGGCGCTCTCATTGGTCATATCGGCGAGTTGCCGCCGCATGCGTCCTGGCCGGTTACAGCCGACCGGCATATTTTCGGCTTTCCGGCAACAGGGTCAGGAGTCCTCGCGATTCGCGTTTGGAAATCGCCTCCCGGTTCGAGCGACTCCGGCCGGCTTGGCGGCCCGCGCGACCCCTTGTATGTTGGCCACCCGAACGTCATCGCCGGCATCATGGCGCGTTGGGATTACGACTGGCTGCGCAGCAATCTCTATACCATTGGCCTCAATTGCCTCTACGGCGGCGTTGCCTTCCTGGCATTCATCCTGTGGCTGCGCAGGCGCCATGAAACCCCGATGCTCTGGTTCGCGCTCTTCGCGGGCTTGCCGGTCGTGTGGGGAATCCTCTTCAGTCTCCGTCTTCCCTTCGATTCCACTATAGCGAGTGCAATCCTCCAACCGATCTACGCGCTTCGGAATGTTGCACTCTGGTTCCTGCTCATCGAGCTGTTGCAACTCAAATCCAATCGAAATCTTCTTCGATGGGCGCAGTTTCTTGCCGCAATATCGCTGACTGCCGGTTCCATCGATGGACTTCTTGGCCTGACTTACTTCGTGGTGGGATGGACGACCCATTCCTGGATTCAGTGGACAGACGCCTTCGTGACCGCCATTGAAACAGCGATTGAAGTCTTCCCGCTGGTCATCATTGCGCTCGGCATCCACCGACGGCTTGATGCGGCACGATGGGCCGTCGCTTCCACGGCCTTTCTGTCGCACATGATCATGGTCGTTACGTCGGCCAGTCGGCAAGGCGAACGCTTCACGCACTGGACGCTCGATCGCCTTCTGAGCAGGCCGTTGTTCTTCATCCAGGGAATGTACTTCAATGCCGAGATCCTCGCTGACACTGCCTTATTTCTTTCCATCCTCTTCGCCGTCTATCGCTATGGCAAAGAGCAGACCGCACGCCGGAGCGCGTTGGAACTTGAGATCCAACAGGCCCGTCAGATTCAGCAACTGCTCATCCCCGAGGCCATTCCGCAACTCCAGGGCTACGCTCTTACCAGCGCCTACCAACCCGCACGGGAAGTAGGCGGAGATTTTTTCCAGGTCACCGCGATGGAAGACGGCTCAATTCTCATCGCCCTCGGCGATGTCAGCGGCAAGGGACTCCACGCGGCGATGAGCGTATCGATGATCCTCGGGGTTCTGCGCACTCTCGCCGATTCTTCTCTCAGTCCCGCCGCGATCCTGGCCGGCCTGAATCGCAGCCTGTATGGCCGCATGGGAGATGGCTTCGCCACCGCTGTGTTCCTGCGCGTCACTGCCTCAGGCAGATTAACCCTGGCCAGCGCCGGTCACCTGCCGCCGTTTCTGAATCACCGAGAACTGGACTTGCCCGGTTCGCTGCCTTTGGGTCTTACGCCAGCCATCAGCTACGAGGAAACATCGATCGAATTCCGCCCGGGCGACCAGTTGAGTCTCTATACCGACGGCCTGCTGGAAGCTCGCAATCCCTCCGGTGAACTCTACGGGTTCGAACGCCTCAACGCCCTTTTCGCCAGTAGGCCGACTGCCGAAGACGCCGCGCAGGCAGCCGTCGCCTTTGGCCAGGACGACGATATTACCGTGCTCACTCTGACGCGGCTGGCTGCGATGCCGTGACGCGGCAAGACGCCAGGCGATAGGCACTGTGGTTCATTCCCAAACCTTGCGGGCCTCGGAAACTCTGTTGCGGTGGGGACCTAGGTGCACTAGAATCCTCGCCATGAGAATCTGCCGGCCCTTCAACGCCTTAAGAAAGACATTCCAAATCGCCCTGGCCTTTGCGCTTCTTGCCTGCGCTTTGTCACCGCTGCACGCTCAGGATTGGGCAAAGCAGAAGCTGGACAAATCACCGCGTCATCGCGAATGGGTCACGATCAAGCACGGCGATCGAACCGTGCAGGCCTTCGTTGTCTACCCCGAAGCGAAGGGAAAAGTGCCCGTAGTGTTGGTCATTCACGAGATCTTCGGACTCAGTGACTGGGCTCGCAGCATGGCTGACGATCTGGCTGCCGCCGGATATATCGCCATTGCTCCCGATTTGCTCTCGGGCTTGGGACCGAATGGCGGCGGCAGCAGCGCCTTTCCCGATCAGGATGCGACAGTTAAGGCGGTTTCTGGGCTGAATCCGGATACTGTCACAGCGGATCTGGACGCGACAGCGGATTACGCCAAGAAGCTGCCTGCATCGAATGGCAAACTGGCCGTGGCCGGCTTCTGCTGGGGTGGCGGCAAGTCGTTTGCCTTTGCCACACACCGCCATGACCTGAATGCGGCCTTCGTCTTCTACGGTCCCGGTCCCGATCCCGAGGCAATCAAAGGGATTCAGGCTCCGGTCTATGCGTTCTACGCAGGCAACGACGGACGCATCGGAGCGACCGTGCCGGCGACGACAGAAGCAATGAAAGCAGCAGGCAAGAAGTATGAGCCGGTGACCTACGATGGCGCAGGTCACGGATTCATGCGGGCTGGCGAAGCTCCAGACGCTAGCCCTGACAACAAGAAGGCACGCGAGGAAGGTTTGAAGCGCCTTACCGACCTTTTGAAGAGCATGTAAAAGACGCAGCGCGGCGGCCGACGATAACAGTCCGCCTGCCGCGCCTGTTTCTCCTGTTTCAATAGCCGATGGTGAACCGCTGTCGCTCATGCCTGGGCGATTCCAGCTCATCGACAAGCGCAATCGCATAGTCTTCGAGAGAAATCCTGCTGTCCCCCTGCTCGTTCGCGATGAGCTGGTTGGTGCCGAGACGGAATTTGCCTGTTCGTTCGCCAGGAACGAAGAATCCGGCGGGACTGAAATAAGTCCAATTGATGTCGGATTTCCTGACCAGCTCCAGCGTCTTTGCGTGGGAGACGGCGATGGCCAGCCACTGGGCCGGGAGGTGGCCGCTATCGATTACAGTGACGCCGGGCGCAACTTCCAGGCTGCCCGCGCCGCCAACGAGGATGAGACGCGGCACGCCGGCTCGCTTTACTGCTTCAATGAAGCGGCCAGTGACGGGGATGAGCTGATCGGTGTCGTCCGCGGGCGGCGCGTAGGCGCTTACGACGGCGTCCGCGCCTTTGATCTTCTCCGCAATCGCATCCGCAGAAGACACGTCACCTTCCAGGACAGTTAGCCCCGGCTGCGCCCCGAGTTTGGCAGGATTGCGGACGATCGCAGTTACCTGGTGACCGCGAGTCAGAAGTTCCGTGAGAATGCGGCTCCCGGATTGGCCGGTGGCTCCGTAGATGGCGATATGCATGAGGAGTTCTCCTGGGCAAGGACTGCCGTTTGCTCTCAGATGGGCTTCCGTTCCGAATCGGCGCAAACGTTCAGTTGCGTCAAATCGCGACATCCCTCGGACATGCCGGCTGCATCCAACCAATGATATACTCGGAGCGCGAGCTTGCGTCCCAGGAGGATGCGGCCGCACGGGTATTTGAATCACGGAGGGGAACCATCGCACTCGACAAGCGTTCAGCAAAGCAGTTTATTCGCATCAACGAAAGAATCCGCGCGCGGGAGATCCGCGTAATTGATGAAAATGGGGAGCAGATGGGCATTTTGCCTCCCTTCGAGGCTCTGAAGATCGCCCGCGAGCGAGGCCTCGACCTTGTGGAAGTCTCACCCAACGCCATTCCTCCTGTTTGCCGAATCCAGGACTACGGGCGATTCCTTTACGAGAAGGACAAGAGCGAAAGCGCTGCCCGCAAGAAGCAAAAGGTCATTGTCGTCAAAGAGGTCAAGTTCTCCGTGACCGTCGACGAGCACGACTACCAGACCAAGAAGAATCAGGCAGTTCGCTTCCTCAACGACGGCGACAAGGTTAAAGCCAGCCTCCGCTTCCGCGGCCGCCAGATGGCGCATCGCGAACTTGGCTATAACATCATCAATCGCCTCATTCAGGACATCGGAGAAGCTGGAGTCGTCGAGTTTATGCCGCGCATGGAAGGGACGATTCTGCACGCCATCATTGCTCCGTCCAAGAAGGCTGAGCCCGCGAAGCCCAAGCCCGCTTCCTCGCCAGCGCAGGCTCCTCCAGCGAAAGCTCCCGCAGTCAGCGCGCCGCAGGCATAAGCCAACTCGCACTCTTCAATAAAGTGCCCGGCTGGGGCCGCTTCGCGCTGAGGAAGCGGCCTACGGGGTCTTCGCGCCTATATTCTGGCATAAAAAGACCAGACTCTATGGCCGGAATGTCCACCGAATTTTGGCTGTAACTGACTCTGCATCCGGATCGAAGCTGGTCCCTGGCTGCGCCGTGTTGCGCACCCAAGTCCGGTCCCAAATGACATAAAAGTCGTCTCCCGGCCGAAATGTCCAGCGGAGCCGGGTG